>Ga0209427_10000072_pt1 | contig 85049 bp, 68 predicted proteins | sample DeeMarSWOR136_30_FD_187465 | JGI IMG/M metagenome (GOLD analysis project Ga0209427, IMG submission 187465) | Marine sediment microbial communities from White Oak River estuary, North Carolina - WOR-1-36_30 (SPAdes) (version 2) | ecosystem: Environmental > Aquatic > Marine > Intertidal zone >... | reverse complement strand
TTTTCCTTGCTTTGCTGCCTTAGAAGGCGTATAATGACTTCTTATGCGTTTGTCTCCGCAGTGCTGAAAGGAGGAGGCACGCAGTCTAATTGGCTTGATTCTGCAATATTTTGCGGTAGTGCATGGGTGCGCACAGTGCGCATCAATGAAGTACGGGCAACTTTTTGAAAGGAGAAAGAGATGAACAGGACAATGTTGACAGCAATTTTGGTTTTGGGCGTGGTGGTCTGCATAGGCGGGCTGGCTGGCGCGGTTGACATGGGCGCGGCCTTCACCTACCAGGGCAGGCTAATAGATGCTAACGAGCCGGCAGACGGTCTCTATGACCTGCAGCTCAGGCTATACGATAGCCTGGCCGGTGGAACGCAGGTAGGTAGTACCCTCGATGCCAACGAGGTCGACGTAAACGATGGCTACTTTACGCTCTTGTTGGACTTTGGCTCTGCCGCTGCCGTATTTGATGGCAATGCCCGCTGGCTGGAAATTGGCGTCCGTGAAGGTGCCCTGCAGGACCCCAACGTGTATACCGTTTTGGTCCCGCGCCAGGAGTTGACGCCTACGCCGTACGCGCTCTATGCCGCAAACGCGCCAGGGGGCGCAGCCGCCGATAATGACTGGAAGGTCACTGGGACCAATATGTTTTCAATGCCCGTCGGCAATGTAGGTATCGGAACGACCACCCCGGTCAGAAAGTTGGATGTCACGGGAGATGCGAGGTTTGACGGAGCCCTTTATGCCAGAGACGCCACGGGAATCGGCTTTAGGGATGACGCCGGCAATCTGGGCCTGTGGGTCGAAGTTGACGGCGACGTTGGCATTGGGACCACTGCTCCAGATGCAGAGCTTGAAGTGCAGCGCAACGATAGCGCGACTAATTCACAAATATGGGTTGACCAGGATGGTAGCGGCGATGCCACAATAGGATGGAGTGGAGGTAGTCAGACCTACGCAATTGGCATAGATAATAGCGATGGCGATAAATTCAAAATCAGTAATTCGAACAGTGCTGGAAGTAATGCGCGAATAACAATAGACACATCGGGCAATGTCGGCATCGGGACGACTAACCCATCTGGTTCTTTATATCCCAACAGCAAGACACTGGAGGTTGAGGGTATAGCACCGTCCATTGTCTTAGACGATACAGACGGTACATTTAAAGATGATTTTGAGATATCAAATGGAGGAGATAAAGTGTTGTTTCGCGATGCCACAGACAATATTGATCTATTGACCATTGGGCTATCCGGTACTATTGCAGGCAATGTCGGCGTCCGCACGACAAGCCCGCAGGATAGATTGGATGTTGATGGAGACATAAGGGTCAGAGGAGCCGACATCAAAGATTCTGGTGGAACATCAAGGATCGCTCTGATTGATAATGGCAATCTTTACCTCAGAGAAGACGGCGGCTCAACCAGAATGACCGTAGCCACAGATGGCGAAATCGGCATCGGAACCACTACTCCTGACGCGGTCCTGGATATTGAGGGTACGAGGTGGATTACCGCGACCAGTGACGGTATTGTCAATATTGGGAGCAGTGCAGGCACTCATGTGACACTTGATAACAATGAGCTCCACGCAAGGAATGGTAGCGCTACTTCTGACCTGTTTCTAAATGACTTTGGCGGAGACGTCTACATTGGCAGGCAAGGTAAAGTATATGTCGGTAAAGTCGGCGACACTTCCTCGCTGTACGTCCGCGGCCACCTCATGGTAGATTATATGTCTGGCACATCAGCCGGATCAACGGTCAGATGGTATAATGATCGTCTCTACTTCTACACCTCATCAAAGAGATACAAGCAGGATATCCAACCCTTCCAGGAGGATTTCCACAAGATTTTGCAGGCCCAGCCCAAGTCCTTCACCTGCAAGACGACCGGTGAGCCAGGTATAGGCTATATCGCCGAAGAGTTCGATGAGCTGGGCCTTGGTAGCCTGGTTACATACAACAATGACGGCCAACCCGATGCCCTCAAATATGAGCTTGTCTCGCTCTATCTGCTCGAAGTCGTGAAAGACCAGCAAGCCAAAATTGCTGAGCTGGAAGACGCCCTTGCTCAGACCCAGTCCTTGGAGCAAAGACTTCAGGCCGTTGAGAACTCAATCCAAGAGCAACGGTTAACTGTCGTGAAGGAGGTGCAACAATGAGAAAGATTACCATTTCTCTGGTAGGCCGAAAACGCAGAGACATTACGCTCTGGCTGTCGTGTCTGCTCATTTTGACAATACCTGCTTTGACACAAGGCGCCGGGCCGTATGAGATTACCTGGTATACAATTGATGGCGGTGGTGGGACGAGCAGCGGCGGCCCTTACGTACTTACCGGTACCATCGGCCAGCCGGATGCTGACTGGAGCGAAGGCGGCAAATATGAACTGCTCGGCGGCTTCTGGCCGGGCGGACCCGTAGACTGCCTGCCCAGCATGTACTCGACCTACAATGACTGGCTGACCCTCGGCAAGCCGGACTGCTGGTGCACACCATATCACTGCGATGGTGATGCTGACGGTGCTACGCAGGGCTTCCAGAAGTATCGGGTAATGAGTAATGACTTGGGCATTGTATCCGCCAACTGGAAAAAGCTTATTGACGATGCTACGCTTGATCCTTGCGCCGACATCGACCACAAGCCACAAGGCTTCCAGAAGTATCGCGTAATGAGCAACGATCTGGGCATTGTGATTGCCAACTGGAAAAAGACGGATTCAGACCTTCCCGGCGACTGTCCAAGGCCTGAGTAAATGTTGGGTTCAAATAGCTAAGGCTTTGCCTGCGCAGGCTCTAATAACGCACGCAGGCTCACCGCCACGCGCCTTTATTGTTGGTTCCAAAGCCGGAAATTTGCCCCAGATCGCTTGCATCATCGCAACTGGTTGTGTAAAATAATCAAAGGCAGGTACAGGGGTGGAACGCATCACGTGTAACTTGCAGATGTCGGTCGGCAATAATCCTTCTTCAAAAGAGAAGGGCAGGCACCGTGGGCAAGAGAGAAGGTTTTAGCCCGTTACAAATTAAGAGTCCTGATGGACAAAATGGCGGCTCTCTAAGGGGGTTTACGCTAATAGAGCTTCTGGTGGTGATTGCCATTATTGTGCTGCTCGTAGCGATACTGCTGCCCTCACTGCAGCGGGCTAAGAAACAAGCAAAGGCGGTTGCCTGTCAGTCGAACTTGCACCAATGGGGCATTATCTTTGCCCCACACACCCAGGACAATGACGGTCGTCTTGTCCCTGACCAGGACCAGAGATGGCAGTGCCCGGCAGACCCAATTTTGTATCATGGCGGCGATTTTGACGAGCACTTCCTCTGTCCGATGGCTCGAAAGCCCGGATATGCCTGGCTGGTCGGGGCTTTTGAAGTCTGGGTTTGCCTGAATCACGAAAAAAGCTCCGGCAGCTACGGGCTGAACGGCTGGTGTATGCCTTGGCCTTATGCCCTTGTCGGTGATCCGAAACCTTGGCGCCACGTCAATCACAAAGGTGCGACCAACATACCTGTAATGCTGGATTCCAGAGTGCCTCTGTCGTACCCGCTGTCAGACAATGCTCCTCCGTGCCAGCTCGTGCCTGAAGACGCCCTGAATTGGCTGGATCCCTCTGTCGGGTCCATGGCCCCGTTCTGTATGAGCCGGCACGATGCATTTATGAATGCCCTTTTTATGGACTGGTCTGTCAGAAAAGTTGGACTAAAGCAACTATGGACCCTGAAGTGGCATCGCCGGTACGATACAGCCGGTCCCTGGACAAAAGCCGGCGACGTCCAGCCCCAGGACTGGCCACAATGGATGAGAAGGCTTAAAGACTACTAATAATGCCCTTGAAAAATTTTGTAAGAATTTCCATTTTTTCCTTGCAATGCTCGACATTTGTAGAGTAGCATCTACGTGGTTAAAGATTAAGGAGTCTTCTATGGCAAAGAAAAACTATGAGCTTACGGAAGCTGAATGGGCGATTATCCAGACCGTCTGGCAGAACGAACCGTGTGCGGCGCCGACTGTTCAGGAGGAGCTTGCAAGCCAAAAGAAATGGAGCTACAGCACGGTCAAAACAATGATGGACCGGATGGTTGCCAAAGGGCTGCTGACCACCAAGAGAATTCGTAACCTTATTCTATACCGGTCGGCTATTACCAGAAAACAAGCCCAGAGGGGTGAGATTATGCGGGCGGTAAAAAGGGCATTTGACGGTGCCCTTACGCCCATGATGCAATTCCTGCTGGATAGCAATGAGCTGTCGCAAAAGCAACTGAGCGAGCTGGAAGCACAAATCAAAAGAAAACGCAGCAAGAAGATAGCACGCAAAAAACGGTAATTTGTGTAAACAAAACCTTGAGATTAGCGTCCTAAAAAGCGGAGCACGCATTATGGGTACGATGATAGAGCAGATTAATTCGATGGGGCGAACATTCGTCGAATTTGCCTGGCCGATGCTCCTGCAGTCCAGCGTGCTGATCTTGATTTTGCTGCTTGTGGATTTGGGGCTGCGCAAGCGAGTGCGGGCAGTGTTTCGGTACTGGATATTGATGATAGTGCTCGTAAAGCTGGTCTTGCCGACTTCATTATCGTCGCCGGTTAGTTTGGGATATTTGTTTGGTGACAAGCTGCCGGCCTTGGATGCACGACATAGCAGGCTTGAGCCTGAGGCGGTTGAGCCGGCTCCTGCAATTTCGCCGCCGATCATAGACTTAACCAACATTGATGTGACCGGCTACACTGAGCCGGTAAAGCCGATACCACAGTATTTTGAGCCCGTAGCACGGGAACCGCTCGGTTCGCCGGAGGCGGGCGTGACGCCGCTGACATGGCAGGCAGTTGCATTCCTGGCTTGGCTGGCGGTGGCGGCAGCGATGGGGCTATTGCTATTACAGCGTGCGCTTTTTGTCAGGAGACTTGTTGCGCAGGCCAAAGATGCCAATCGCCCAATGAATGAGATGCTCGAGGACTGCTGCCGATGCATGGGGATACGAAGAAAGGTTGGCTTGAAGGTCTCGGCCAATGCAGCGAGTCCGGCGGTGTGCGGATTATTTCGACCAGTGATTTTGGTTCCGCAGAATTTGGCGCGGAGCTTAGGACCGGCTCGCCTGCGAACGGTTCTGCTGCACGAGCTTGCGCACATCAAGCGTCGTGATTTGTGGGTGAATTTGGCCCAGACTGCTCTTCAGGTCTTCTATTTCTATAATCCTCTTTTTTGGCTTGCCAATGCGATGATTCGCAGGGTTCGCGAGCAGGCCGTTGACGAGGCGGTGCTGGTCGCGATGGGTGAAACAGCACAGCAGTATCCACAGACACTTGTAGACGTTGCAAAGTTGGCGTTCAAGCGCCCGGCCTTGTCACTTAGGCTTATTGGGGTAGTTGAATCCAGAAGTGCTCTGGCAGGCAGAATAAAACGCATCCTTAATCGCCCCGTCCCCAAAACCGCCAAGCTTGGAATACTCGGCCTGCTGACAATCATCATCACGGCGGCAGTATTGCTTCCGATGGCAAAAGCTGACAAGGCGGATTCACAAACCATGCAAACAATCGCACCGGACGAAGCAAAAGAAGATTGGGGTAAAGAGGCTGAGGGCGTACGGTGTCGATTGCAGGCCGATAGGCTCGTCTGGGAAGAAGGTCAAAGCCCAACTCTAAAGGCGGATATCCGCAATTACGGCAATTACCAGCTCAGGGTAGTGCCGGCACATCAAAGGTGCATACTTATTCTCGACGGAAAAACCTATTCTTGGCCTACGTGGGAGTATATTGAAATGCAGGCCTTACCGCCAGGTAGTGCCTACCGTAACATACTTATACCACTCGTCAACACATGGGCTGGCGGTATCCCTCTAAAGTTGAACGCCGGACTTCATACGGTAAGGGTCATTTTCCAATGTCAGCGTACCAACAGCCGAGGCGAAACGGTAGCAATTGATGTCCAGAGCAACACCCTTGTCATAGAAATCGTGGCAAAAGACAAACCCGATGTGCAGGTTGAGATTAATCAGGCACTCAGAGAATCTCATATTCAAAATCAAGTGCTTTCGTTTGGTCCGGAGGTAAAGCGAATATTGGGATTGGACTGTGCCTGGATTGATCTTGAAAGGGGTACTACGCAAATTCCGCCGTCAGAGGAGAGTAGCAACGAAGCACAGCTTCAGTGGTGTCGTGAGAGGGGCGTTGATGTGGTCGGTAGGATGGCAACCGGTAGGTTGGACTGTCTGGACATTCAGATGGTTAAACTCGATGACCAGGCATGGACCGGACTATCAGTAGATGCATTGAGCCAGGAGCTAAAGAGTGATAATTCAATTCGGCTCTCAAATATCGATGGTTTCCCGGCCGTTGCGTTGAATGGCAAGAGTGAAAAGGGAACAACGTACGGATTTCGCACCCGCGAAGGGACGCTGGGCCTTCTCAAAATCGACGACCTCTGGAGCCTGGAAGATGGATCTCGCAAGGACAACCCAAATTTACCCGCGTTTATCACTATTCTGTACAAGTTGGCTCTTAGCCCAGCGATGGCCCAAACAGTTATTCTTGAGCGGCAGCTTTCGCTCGTTGAGCAGCAGTACCTGGACCTCGATAGCGGTCAGTACGTCACAATACCAAGGTCGGAGATGGTAACACCCCAACATCTGATGAACCGAGGTGTCGACCTTTACCTGACTTATGAGAGCTTGACAAGTGCCGGGCCGCCTGCCACCCACGTAAACTCACTGGGGATGGCTATGACGGATACACCACACAAGTTGTACCTGCAGCAAATCTCAGTTGATGCAGTTCGCGAGGCCCTGACACTGGCAATAGCACACTTGAACCAGCCGCGGTGGATTACCGGCCACAGCACCAGCGGCACGTATGCTTTTCGAACTGCCCAGGGCAAGGCTGGCGTGATGAGAATCAATTGGCCCAGTTCTGGTGAACCCCCAAAATGTCTCGTGAAGTACAGATTCCTACCGGCCCTGGACTTACCAATTGAGAAATTTCCCTGGGCTTTGGCACTTGAAGGTGTGCAGTGCCGCCTGCGGGCGCGAAAAACCATCTGGGGTGCTGGCGAAATCCCAACATTGTCCTTCGACCTCCGTAATCGCGGCGAAAAAACAATCGATTTCGTCTCGGTAGCTCAAGCCCACTGTGAGATCCAAATCGATGGTGCGTGGTATGGCTGGGCTGAACCAATAATTATAGATGCTCCTGTACGTCGTCTTGAGCCTCTTACCGAACTGAACGATGCGATTTCGATCAAGTTGACGAACTCATGGGCACTACCAAGAAAAACAAACAAACTGAAACATTTACCTGGAGTATCGGAGTTCTGGGGCAAACGCTTGGAACTTACACCAGGTAAGCACACGGTTCGCGTTCGATTTAGGACTGATGACTGGCTCCAGAGCTATATGAAGAACGAAAGCAGTTTGTCTGTGGTGAGCAATCCGGTCGAGATAGAGATTTTGCCCGCAGAAAGGAAACCCGACGTGCAGGTTGCGGCTGAGAAACCAGAAAACACCGTTGAGTTGACGCAGTTGCTTGAAGAGTTGCAGGATGCGAGTCACCTGAAGCGCGAAGAAGCCGCGCGAAAATTAGGTGAGCTCCGAGATACACGCGCCGTTGAAGCATTGATCGCCGCACTGAAAGATACAGACGTGGGCGTGCGAGGAGCGGCGGCACGCGCGCTGGGTAAGATCGCTGATAAGCGAGCGGTCGAGCCACTCATCGCCGCCTATCACGATCAAGAGTATGAGTCTTTTATCGATGCTATCTGGGCACTCGGAGATGTCGGCGGACCGCGAGCTGAGCAGACGTTGGTCGATGCGTTGAGCTATCAAGGCTATCATCCGTATGTTACGAACATTGCCGCCAAATGCCTGACTAACCTGGGCTGGAAGCCGGAGACTCGCCGGCAAACCATCCGGTATCTGATGGCGCTGCAAAAGTGGGACCAAGCGATCAAGTCCGGCCCATGCGCATTGCTCGAACCGGAAGGGACTAATCAGGCCGAAGGTCCGTTTGAACTAAACATTCCCATTGTCATTCCTTTGGAAGCGGAGAAGCAGACCCCGGCCATTTACAAATGCCCTTGGCTCCAGTTCAGTACGGCTCAGGGCAGGCTGAAGGCAGCCCTTCACGTTCGGTATAGTTCATGGCCCCACACGAAATGGGCAATGAAGCTCGACGTATTGGATGCCGGCGGGAAAGTCTTGGGCCAGTCTGAGAGCATCCATAGCAATTCGGGAATTATCGAGACGTATCCGCACGTCGAAAGCGCAGAAATCCTCTTTGAATTTGACCGCCCAGTCGATCCGGCGAACGCAGCCATGTTCCGATTCAGCATCGAGTCATTCTGGACCAGCCAAGGCAACCCAATCCAGTTCGGTAAAGAGCTTCCGCTGGCATTGGAACTTAGCTCAGCCAAACAATCCCAGACGATAAGGGCACAGTGGGTCAAATTTGAAAAGAACGATGACTTGGTCGAGGCAACAATTCACCTAAAGTATTTGTCCTGGCCCAAAGCGAAATGGGAGGTCGGCCTCCGCCTGCTCGATCCGAACGGCAAACATCTAAGCAGCCCGGCAACTACTATCGAAAATAGAGGCATCGTACTGGGCCTGCCCGCCACACATGAAAAAGACTTGCGATTCTCGCTTGGCTCTTGGCGAACCGTGTCCCAGGCCGTTCGCTATGTTGTCCAGATACAGCGAATCCTGGGCTCCACAGCCAAGACCGATGTGCAGGTTGAGGGGGAAGAAGAGGTTTCAAAATTGGTTGAACAATTACAGTCGGAGAATCGCCGAGAAAGATGCCAAGCGGCTTTGAAACTTGAATCACTTGGCGATAGGCGTGGAGTTCCAGCCATCATAAAGGAGCTGAAGGATACCAGCTATAGACCCACGGATAGAATTAAATCTGACGGAAGGGAAGACCAGGAGGGCCAGGTAAGACAGGACCGTTATTATGCAGCATTGCTCCTGGGTACTTTGGGTGATAAGAGAGCGGTACCCGCACTTATAGAAGCAACGCGAGATGAAACGATAGATTACCAGGCAGCGATGTCTTTAGGCCAGATCGGTGATAAACGTGCGATTCCAGCTTTACACGATATGTTAGAAAGATGTAGTAATAAGCCATTCCCTCGTTTGTTCGCGGGGTACGGATTAGCGATGCTGGGTGATAAGGAAGGGCTAAAGGTCGTTATCGATACATTGAACAACCAGCAGGTGCATTGGACGAATCGCCGTCACGCAATCGAAGCACTTGGTAAGTTACATGACAAGGATGCTGTGCCTTACTTGATTGCTGCTTTGAAGGATGAACATCCGAATATCAGAGTAAGTGCCGCAGAAGCCCTCGGAGCAATAGGCGATCTTTCAGCACTTCCTGCCCTCAAACAAGCATTAGAAGATAAAACCGAAACCAAAGTCAACGCACCAACGACCGTAAGCGAAGCTGCCGCAAAAGCGATTGCTCAGATTGAGGGTTGTGGTTCAGCAGTTGAGGGTGAAGAAGGCTGGGGCGAGGTGGTAAATGGTCTGCGCGCGGCAGTGGAGTTTGTGCCTGAAAAAGAATCGTATGTGATAGGCGAACGCGTGAAAATTCGCCATTACGTGCAAAATGTTAGTGATGGCAATATCCAAATAGCCAGCACAACTTGGAGGCAGGATCAGGCGTTTGCGACAGATGGCGAGGGACACGATGTCAGGGTCGATTGTAGTTGGTTTTCAGGATGGCCACGCATAGTGCGTCACGTACTCAAGCCCGGCCAGACAGTTGTGCTGGACAGTTCAGGCCTGCGATTCGGTGATGCGGATGACCCGGCCTTGGTTCAGGACCTGAACAAACGGCCGCTCATCGGGAACCTTGTCCGCTGCGAACCGGGACAATACTTCATCTATTATCGGGTTGACCTGCCGGATGTTGAGGGGCAGAGCCATGTTGATGAGAAGGATAATGTGCCGCAGCCCGGCGATTGGCGTGGCGTTCTGGAGACCGGACGACGCAACGTGACCATCACCCCAATGCCGCCCAGCCATCCGGAAACGTTCAAATTAATGCTCGAGCGCCAAAGCATGCGAAACGCTATCTTAGAATTTGCCCAGACGTATCGTGCGCGGGTCTGCTTTGAGGATATCGACTATGAGACCAATCCCGAGCTTGAGACGAACCGTCATTTACTGACCGGGACCTTTTCGGCGCCTACAATTCCTGAATTGCTCGACAAGTTAATACAAGGCAGTCCTTTCACCTCCGAGAGGCTCAGCGGGACTTACGTTGTCTATCCGAAGGACAAATCGCTGCTCAGGTTCCCTATTAAGATTAACATCAGCCAGACTTTGCTTGAGTCTGTTGTCCGCAGAATATTGGATCAAGACCCTTACGGTAAGCAGATCGACGTCAAGATGGTATCTGATGAGCCCAGGCCGAACACGTATTTGAAGGGACACGTGAGGCGCTTGTGGATATCAAGGCATCATGCGATGTACGCCCTCAGCCGGGCCGTTGAACAGACCGACCAAGGCGATATAGTATGGATGCTTACCGAAGATGACCGACAGCGCTGCCTGTTGTTGCAGTACTTGCCGCAGGCCGAAAAGAGTGGTTACGTCCGGTCTTTGACACAGGCATGGAAGGATGTCGGGGAGCTAATACCTGTCGATTTCAACGATACTAAGGTGCTGGCTGACGGTATAACCCTTGGCGCAATAGGCCAGGATGTGGAACAAAAGGCGTTTGTAACATGCATCTGTGATGGCAGGCAGACTGAGGATCAGCAGCATCGGTTTGTGCTCGTCCAGAAAGACGGCACCACACTTCTGCCAAGTGGATATGGACTGCTTGCTCCCAAAGATGGCGTCCAGCAGAAGTTTAGCTTTGACGTGCCGCTTCTTCGCCAGCGGATAGAGGGATTTCACTTCCAGAGTAAACCGGCGTCTGCTGGGGTCGGTGAGCAGGTTTGGCTGGCACCGGCTGAGCGTCCAGCGGCCGGTGATGACAGCAGGGCACTTGTCACCTCTGATATTTCGCCGCCCGGCCAATACGCGCTGTCCTTCGACGGCGTGGATGACTATCTATTAGTGCCGCACAGTGACAGTCTGCGGCTCGAGCCACCTTTTACCGTTGAGATGTGGATAAAGCCTGAGTTTCCCGCGGAGCAGCTTGAGCACTGGCCAAGCTGGGCTGTAATCGCCCAGGGCTGCTATGTTGGGACGGGCAAAGTGAAGTCGCGAGGTTTTGGCATAAAACTTGGGCGCCTTCGAGATAGGCCGGATCAGCTTATGATTGACTACTGTGTAGGAAACGACCGCGGCATACGCGCAACGACCTATGCTACCAGTCGGTTTGATGACTGGACGCACATCTATCATGTATTTGGTGGTGACGATTATGAGCCGGGGCATGGCCATCCTTTGGTTGTGGGCAAGTTTCTGATTCCCTCAGAGAACGCTTTCAAGGGACAGGTTGGAGAGATTCGGATATGGAATACGGCTCGGACGCGGCAGGAGATTCAGCGGTATAGAAACGTTGCGTTGACCGGCAACGAGCCGGGCTTAGTGGCGTGCTGGACTCTTGAGCAGACAAAGGGCGAATTTGCTTACGATATTAGCCCCAACAAAAACCATGCCCGTCTTGGTAGGGCTGCCGGACGGGACTACGCTGACCCTGAATGGGTCGAACTCAAAGCCGGTGACGACCAGCCCAAGTCGAAGATAGATGTGCAGACTATAGCTGAAAAAGACGAAGCACCTTCGGAAGCTGAAAGTGCCGTGCAGACAGGGCAACCGGCCGCCATCCACGCCGGGCGAATTCGCGGCGTAGCGGTGAGTTCTGTCACCGGTGAACCGGTTTCCGGTGCCTACGTCGGTGTCGGTGACTTTGGCGACTCCGGCGGCTCCAATTATGCAAGACACCGCGAGCAAGGTTTCCACGACAAGACAGAAACAGATCAGAAAGGCCGGTTCGAGCTTGACGGATTGGTGCTCACTGACAGGCATCCTGAGCTGGATTTCCATCCACTTGTTGTCACTCATCCCAATTTTGTCCGGCACGATCAAAAAGTCAAGCTGCCAAGTAGTGGGCCTGTGCCCGACATCCTTGTCCATCTCAGACCCGCCGCAAGGATTGATGTTACCGTAGTGGATTCCGATGGCGGCCCCATCGAAGGTCACTGGCTCCTCCGCCTCGAAGCCCTCGATGGACGTCGCTTTATACCTCCCGGCAGTGACCCCCATCTTTCATCCTTTGCCTCCAGCATCTGGGCACAATGGCCCGACATGCGAAAAAAAATGGGCCTCTCGCCGGGATTCACGTTTACCGAGCTGGACACAGGCGACTACTCGATCGAAGCAATTAGGTTCCACTTAGCCGATAATCCGACTCCGCAAAATATATGGAAGCCCACCGTGACCTATCACGGGTCAATCCCCAGCCTCAAAATACAGGCCGGCCAAACCAAAGAAGTCAAACTGCCGCCGCAAGACTATCAAACCCGTCTAACTGTCACCCCGCCCGAGTTTCCCGATATGCTTATGGGAAAACTCAAGCGCTCCCGGCAAATGCAACAAATCTGTCTACTAAGCCGAAACCCTGGATTGCTGCTGTGGGACGATGGAAAGGTCCATCACCTTGAAGACCAACGCCTTGGCCGCATCGACAAAAAGCGTTTTTTCCGCGGCTTCTTCCCACAGGCAGGACCATTGACGATCAACAATTTGCCGCCGGGGCCCTATGCGCTCTTCGCCGTTTCTGTTTATGGACAAGTCGCTGCCTGCTTAATCGGAGCCCGGGTGGATATTGCTAAAGGTGACGATGCCATTCTCGAGATTCCCTGGCGACAGCCGGAAGGTCCGTCACTTGTCGGCCCAAACCGAGCCTTCGACTATCCCGTAAAACTCGAAGCCAAAGAATATACTGTAGCAAAGCTTTGCGAGATCCTTACCAAAATGACCGATTCCAACCCTCGTCTTATTGCGGAACGCTCGATAGAGCATGAGAAGCTCAAATTCGACGGAGCAGATATGTCAATTTGGGATCTCCTTGAGAAACTCTTTTTGGACAAAGGATGGAAATTGCAGGAGGGGTCAGAAAAAACGCTCGTGCTTCGACCGAGGTAAAAAGGCCAATGCGTAGGCTGAGGCCAAAGGACATCGAATAGAGGACGAATTGCCGCCGCCCGCGAACTGTGCTTCCCAATCAGCGAGCACATGTATGCGGGTCTCTGTTTGGACAGATACCAGATAAAAGCAATTGCCTTGGCGCTTCCTCGGTTGTTATCCGAAGTTGTAGTGCTTTCTTACGGGTTCGGCGACCTGCCAGGTGCACTCGAGGTCCTGAGGGAATACCACGAGATCGCCGGGGCCGAAACTCACCGAATCATTGCCGTCTGTTACCGTTACCTTGCCCTCTATCAGATAACAGGTCTCTTTTTCGGTGTATGCCCAATCGAAGGTGCTGGACTGGCATTTCCAGACTGGCCAGGTTTTATAGGTTTCAATCTCTTCTTCCGACGGCTTTCGGACAATTACGTCTTTGATGGTAGGCATCCTACTCTTTTCTCCTTCTGAATCCTATCGAAATATCAATTGTTGCTGTGTAAACGGTCGTACAGGATTATATCTCCCAGACGACTATTTTTGAACAGGCAATGCGAATTTTTCACAAAAGTTGATGGCAAGCTGCACCGTTTTCCTGTAAATTAAAGGCAAGGTATCTTGTCTATTGTACGGAATCTTTACGGTCGTGCAGCAGGAGCATTTACGCAAATTCAGAGCCTGGTTTGATGATTACGTAGCGGGTTTCTATGGCGGTGATGATTTCGTCAACGCCAACGTGAAGCTTAAACAAGAGCATAGTCGGCGAACCTGCAAGGAAATGCAATATTTGGCCCAAGAGCTTGGGCTGTCAAGCAATCAGAAACGGATAGCTGAGGTAATAGCGCTTTTTCACGACATCGGGCGATTTGAGCAATTTGTTGAATACAGAACTTATAATGACCTCAGAAGTCTAAATCATTGCCTGCTGGGCCTGGAAGTCCTACGCCGGAGGAATGTGCTTGACCGATTGCAGCGACGCGAAAGAGAGCTGATAGAAAAAGCGATTGAATATCATGGGTTAAAGGAGCTGCCGAAGGATTTGGAGGATGAGTGCCTGCTGTTTGCGAAAATGATTCGCGACGCCGACAAGATAGACGTGCTCTATGTGGTGACGGAATACTACGGACAATACAGGGATAATCCAGAGGAATTTACACTGGAGCTGGAGCTTCCGGATGAGCCGGGATACTCAATGCAGGTGGTTGAGCGAATTCTGCGCCGCGAGCGGATAGACTACAGCGAGCTGCGGACGCTAAATGATATGAAACTTGCCCAATTAGGTTGGGTCTATGATGTGAACTTCAAGGTGACGTTGAAAAGGATAAGGCAGCGCAGATTTCTGCAAAAGCTGCTTGAGTGTTTGCCAAAGACACCAGATACCGATATGGTCAAGGCAAAAGTGTTTGAGTATGTTGAGGCCGAATTGACGTAGGACACGTGTAGACGCCTATTGGTCTCATTCGTGATCGACTGGTTGAAATAGTGATTGTGGCGCTCGGATGCATGGAGGTAAAACTATGGCAGGAAAGGAATTGGTTATGGAGACGGTTTTGCAGACGAATATAGCAGGGCTGCAGCCGAGTCGAGGCAAGGTCCGCGATATATATGATTTGGACGATAAGCTGCTCATAGTGGCGACCGACAGAATAAGCGCTTTTGATGTGGTCATGGCCAACGGCATACCGTACAAAGGCATTGTCTTGACACAGATTTCGCGGTTCTGGTTCGATTTTCTGACCGGCGATGTTGAGCATCATCTGATTAGTGACGACACCGATAGTCTTCCCGCGCCGTTCTGCAATTACTCTGAGCAATTAGCTCGGCGCAGTATGCTGGTCAAGAAGGTGGACGTCTTGCCGATAGAGTGTGTGGTGCGGGGTTACCTGGCAGGCTCAGGATGGGTGGAATACCAAAAAAGCGGCACAGTTTGTGGGCAGAAGTTGCCGGCTGGCCTAAAGCAGTGTGAAAAGCTGCCGGAATTGATATTTACGCCCGCCACTAAGGCTGAGAGAGGCACACACGATGAGAATATCAGCTTTCAGCGGTGCGTCGAAATTATAGGTCAACAGCGGGCCGAGTACGTGCGTGACAAAAGTATGGAGGTTTTCCGCAAGGCCAGCAGTTATGCCGAGAGCAAAGGCATGATCTTGTCTGATACTAAGTTTGAGTGGGGGCAAAACAACGGCAAGATTATTCTGATTGATGAGGTTCTGACGCCGGACTCCTCACGGTTTTGGCCCGCCGACAAATACGAAGCCGGCAGGGACCAGGAAAGCTTCGACAAGCAGTTCGTTCGTAATTTCTTGGAGAGCATCAATTTCGACAAATCTGGGCCGGGCGTAGAACTGCCCCAAGATATAATTGCTAAGACCAGCGAAAAATACATTGAAGCCTATGAGCGGCTGACGGGCAAAGAGTTCAAAACTTGATTCTCGGGCGAGCGCGAAAGCTGAGCGGTGATTCTGAGAAATGGGTAGACCACTCCAAGGGTATCGTTATGCTCCGGTATATCTTGTTCTGGCCTTAGTCACCCTTGCAACTTTTTGGCCGGTCCTGAACCATGACTTTGTCAGATACGATGATGACAAGTACATAACCGAAAACACGCACGTCAAAAACGGCATAAGCCTTCGGTCCACTTATTGGGCCTTTACTAGTCCGCACTTCCATAATTGGCATCCGTTGGCGTCCTTGAGCCAGATGCTGGACTGTCAGCTGTTCGGCCTAAAACCCTTTGGGCATCATTTGACGAGTCTACTGATTCATACGCTCAATGTCTTGCTGGTCTTTTGGGTCCTCAAGATGCTGACAGGCACCGTTGGCCGCAGCGCTTTCGTGGCAGCCGTCTTTGCCTTGCATCCGCTCCAGGTTGAATCCGTGGCCTGGTTGGCCGAGCGAAAGAATGTCCTGAGCACGTTTTTCTGGATGTTGACTCTTGCTGCCTATGTCCGTTACGCCAGACATCCGAGCGTCCGTAGATATCTCTTGCTGTTCGGGGTCTTTTGTCTGGGCCTGATGGCCAAGCCTGCGGTGGTTGCGTTGCCGTTTGTACTGTTCTTGCTCGACTTCTGGCCCTTGGACAGGCTTCAGTTGGCAGGCTCAAGTAGAGTCGAAGACCTATCGGGCAGTGGACCAGTGCAAGCGTCCTGCCGACAAGTTTCCCTCTGGCGTCTTATTGGCGAGAAGATTCCGTTGCTTGTTCCGGCGGCTTTCGTAGGTGCAATCACCTATATTATTCAGCAAAGCGGCGGGCTTGTATCCCGTTTCCAGACCGTAGCTCCGGGCCACCGCGTCGCCAACGCTATTATTTCGTACGTGACATACATTGAAAAAATGATATGGCCCAGCAGATTGGCAGTATTTTACCCGCATCCCGGCGGCAGCTTTTCAATGGCCAGGCTCGTTATCTCCGCTTCGATACTTGTGTTGATTTCGGGCTGTATCGTTTATGCCACGAGGCGACGGAGGTATCTGGCAGTCGGGTGGTTGTGGTATCTCGGTATCCTTGTCCCCGTAATCGGTCTGGTTCAGGTGGGAGCACAGGCCAGAGCAGATAGATACATGTATGTCTCTATGATAGGGCTATTGATTATCGTCGCATGGGGCCTAAACGACCTTGTCGCAAAATGGCGTTATCGAAGCGTGGTGCTAGCGCTTTTGGCAATTGCGATGGTGTCGGGTGCAGCGGTATGTACACGGCTGCAGCTTAGACATTGGCAAAACAGCGTGACATTATTTGAGTACACTCTCAGTGTGACTCGAAACAACTACGTCATGCACAATAATTATGCCAACCTTCTTCGTGACGCAGGCAGGCCGGACGAGGCCATTCGCCATTACCTCAGATGCCTGGAGCTCAGAGACGATTCCGCCGAGGCGCACAACAATCTGGGTAACGCTCTGGCCGCAAAAGGTCAAATGGACCAGGCTATTGTTCATTACAGAAGGGCGATAGAGCTGAGCGAAAAGCAGAAGCTAAAATCACACCCGCCCTCCGGTTTGGCAGAGGCTCATTACAATTTGGCAAATGTGTTGAGAATGAAAGGGCAGCTTCAGCAAGCCCTTGAGCACTACAGCGAGGCCTTGAAACTTCGCCCGGACAATATCGACACCTTTCAGGGTCTTGGCCTAACCTTGGCCGCTATGAAGAGGTTTGACGAGGCGATAGCCCAGTACAACAAAATGCTTGAGTTGCAGCCACACAACGTGATCGGCCACGGGCTCTTGGGAATGGCGCTGGCCGGCAAAGGCAGAGACGATGAGGCAATTGAGCAATTTAAGATCGTGCTCAGCCGGCGACCTGACGATGTGGAAATGTACTGCAACCTCGGCCTGCTTCTGGAACGGCAGGATAGGGCCGATGAGGCAATAACACAATACCGCACAGCACTGCAAATCAATCCTGAATACGATAAGGCCAAAAGACTCCTGCAAGCCGCCCTGGTGAGACAGAAAGAGCCAAAAGCTCAAGAATAGCCCGCGGTCATGATAGCACAATCGCGACACAAGCGCCCCCGTGTCCGCATCCAAGTCAGATGTTTCTGCAAAGACTCTACTCAAAATCGGCGTTGGACGGCTATCCCTGTATGAAAGCTCAGCACGGTCGGGCCTTGTCGTGGGTCTGAGCCTAATATCTGGCCCGCTCGCTGGCGAATATTTTTTTGGAAAGTTTTACACAGAATCCAAACAACATGGTTATTATTAGATGAACGCTGGACATGTTCAGTTTTGTGCAAGATTGAAGCGTATTATATAGAAAATGGAGCGTAGACAGTGAAGTATTCCGAGCGAATAGAGATCTTTGAAAACGTAAGAGCCAGGTATTCAGTGTTTCTGCTATCGGTTCTTTGGAAACTGGCCGGTGATCGAGAGCTTTTCACAGAGGCGATGCAATACGCGCTCTTGGGGATATGGCAGCATGTTGAAAAGCTTAATGGCAAGAAGGCGCCGAGCTATATCTACCGGATTGCCCTGTCCGCTAACTCCAAAGCGTGGCGAAATAGGATCGGCAAAAATGGAGAATTCCATCGGAGCCAAATTGGCATCGCCGAGCGCCCGAGCCAGCAGGCTGACAGAACCGAGCTGGTCGGCAAAGTCAGACGAGCGATAGCTCAGCTTCCAGCCAAACAGGGCAAAGCAATAGTAATGCGGTACCTGGAACAACAAGACTATCAAACAGTAGCTGAGAACCTGCGCTGCAGTAAAGCTGGCGCCAGGTCACACGTCGCCAAAGCACTTGCAGCTTTGAAGACCAAGTTAGCCGCTCTTGAAGAACGGGAGTAATCGAATGAAGAAAGAAAATATTGAAGAGATACTCGAGAATATGGGCAGCGAAGGTGTACCGGCCGACGTGCACAAGATCGCCGAAGACGTGTTTGGAGACTTCACGAAAACTCTACCTCCGCGAAGACAACATGTTTTACGGGAGTATATCATGAACAGCAAGATAACAAAACTTGCTGCAGCCGCAGCGATAATAATAGCCGTATTTGCCGGCCTGCATTTTGTTGGCAGCCCGTTCGGAGCAACTGTGACGTTTGCTGAGGTCATTGAGCCGATCCTCAATGCTCGAACGGTCGTTTTTGACTTCGTTGTGGGTAGTGACGAAACGGGGCCGGTTATGCACGATATAGTCGTGGGTAATAGAATCAGAAGGACATTCTCGAATATTGATACTATCCTGATAATCGACCTCGATAATGCCAAGATGCTCACGCTTGATCCCAAGAGTAAAGGTGCTGCATACGTTGACATACAGGGGCCACTTCAGGAAGGAACCAGGAGCTTGTTGGAACTTGTCCGCAATGCCGTTACCGATATGGAAGGAATACCCGTTCAGGAACTTGGCCAGCGGAATATTGATGGGCGCAAGGCCATCGGCTTTCAGGCTAAGAATCCACATGTAGAACTCACGATTTGGGCTGATCCTGAGACGGCCATGCCGATACGCATCAAACTGCTGCTTGGACAGTCACTTTACATTCTCAAGAACATCCAATTTAATGTGGCGGTAGATGAATCGCTCGTCAGTATGGACCCACCTGCCGGCTACACGGTGAGCGACAAAGAATTCGATATGAGCCAGTTCAGTGAGCAGGACTTCACAACAATGCTGCGACTCTGGGTAGAACATTTGCTCGACGGCAATTTCCCCAAAAGTCTGAACCTCGAGGATACAATGAAACTGACTCCTCAGATAGGAGAGAAGATCGACCAGTTGGACATCTCCGAGGAGCAGAAGATGCAGCTTGGAATGACCTGTGGACGAGGATTGGTGTTCTTCCAGCAGCTCGAACCCAGCGGGGCCACGTGGCACTATGCCGGAGCTGGCGTGAAACTCGGCGAAGCTGACAAGGCCATATTCTGGTACCTGCCGAAGGACTCGCAGACCTACCGCGTCATCTACGGTGATCTGACTGTCAAGGACATAGCCCCAGAGGACTTGCCAAAGTAAGTTTGCCGGATAAATACCGTGCTCATCACAAAGGCCGGGCATCTGTGCTCGGCCTTTTGTTTTGCGCCCTGACTCAACGGACGGCATCTGGCGAACAATCCGAGGACTTCTGCTAAAAATCGAGCCTCAAAATATGTAAAATACAGCTTGAGCAGCGTGATATAGGGTGAGAGCGCTCTTTTGCCCGGGTATGGTGAGCCGGAGATGATTGAAGACGAACTTTTGAAGTGGAAATTCAAGCGTGGCCCGCCCCAGGCGGGCGAAGCCTTGGCTCGCATCTATGAGAAGTACGTCAACAGTCTGCTGAGCATGGCCATGGGCCTTTTGAACGATCCCCATGAGGCCCAAGACGTTGTCCAGGACGTCTTCGTCTCTCTTGCCAAGAGCGCCGGCTCATTCGCCCTTAGAGGCAGTTTGAAAGCCTACTTGGCCACGAGCGTCGTCAACCGTGCGCGAGACAAGATGCGCCGGGGCCGTGCCCTGCATCGTCGCATAAGTAAATATGCCACGGTCTCCGTGAACGCCGGCCCAGCGGACGAGACGCTCGTTTACAGCGAGCGATGTGACCGGCTCAGTCGTGCCCTTGCCGAGCTGCCCTACGAGCAGCGTGAGGCCGTTCTGCTGAAGGTCAAGCAGAACATGACACTCAAGCAGATCGCAAAGCTCCAGGGCGTCTCGGTCAGCACGGCTCACGGCAGATACCGGTACGGTTTGGAAAAACTCAGGGCCCTTTTAGACAGTGAGAGTTGACCATGAAAGACAACAGCAAATTCGAAGATATGATCAGCAGGGATTTAGACGTTCGTGCCGGCGACAGAACATACAACCGCATGCGGCGGATCGTTCTGGACGCGCACGAATCATCGAAAAAGAAAACATCAGCCGCAAGGCTGACAATCGCAAGGAGAATGACTATGAAAAGTCCAATTGTGAAATTAACCGTGGCCGCGGCGGTCATTATCGCGGTCGTTCTGGGGCTGTTTGAATTGATCGGGACGGAAAGTAAGTCCGGCGTCGTCTGGGCCGAGGTCGCTCAGAAGGTCCAGGCCAGCGGCGGGCTCATCCTCCGCATTACGGAAACCGGCTCCGTGTCACTCGATGATTCGGATTACGCCATCAAGTACTTCAGCCCCGTCGGTTCGCGAACCGATGCTTACAAGGATGGGCAAGTCACGCATTCGCGCTGCTCCAACTACGAGACCATGACCGCCACCTACATCTACCACGCTCACAAGAATTACATCTCCACCCAATTGTGGGAAAGTAGCGAGGGATTCCTGGAGAAGGACGAGGACTGGACAAATCCGAAGTATCTCGTGCAACAAATCCTGTCGGTAGAACACAAGGAACTGGGCAAGAAAACAGTCGACGGGGTCCTCTGTGAAGGTCTGGAAACGAGCGATCCGGCGGTCATGGGGGCGGCGCTCATGGAACTGGTCGACCGCATAGAAGTGCATATGGAGTTGTGGGTCGATGTGCAGACACAGTACCCCGTCCGATTCGAAAGCACGGTAACGGCCGAGGCCGAGGGAGAGCACATCGAATCGGACTGCGTCATGGACCAGTTTCAGTGGGACGTGGAGATAGATCCAAACCTCTTCACACTGGAGATGCCGGCCGGTTACATCGACATTACGCCCGATGAGCGGTAATCGCAGCCGGTGGAGAAGACCACAGAAGCTGACTGCTTCCACGAGGCCGGGCCTGATCGCCCGGCCTTTTCTGTGCGCTAAGAATTGGCCGCGACCTCACTTCTTAGGCCGGAAAGGCAATTTTTGGCAAAAAATATATTTTCGCGCTGAAAAAATGCCCCGCGCCGCTTTTCTACATATATGACAATCGATTACAAGTATTCCTCTATCTCATTTCTGACACATGCTGGTATACCAACATTCGAATCGGCGGTGGGCTCAATGGCTTAAAATGGTGACATGACAACGGTTGTGCCATATCGGCGGAGAGTGGAGCCGGTTTTTTTCAACTCTTGCCGATTTTTTTTGGGACGGTTCCCTCATGCTATCCGTTTATAATTGCGATGACAGCTACAATTGGCAAAAAACGAATACAGAGGCAAACAACCTTGGCGTTTAGCGAAGACGGAAATATTGGTCTTATCCGAAGGGCGTGCAGCGATCCGGACGCCTTTGCACAGCTTTATCTCTCACATTATGACGATGTATTTCACTATTGCATACGCCGGTTGTTTGACCGCCACTGTGCTGAAGACGTCACTTCCACCGTCTTCTCCAAGGTTATGCATCATTTAAGCTCTTTTGACGGAAACACGACTGATTTTCGTCACTGGCTCCTTCGCATCGCCACCAACGCCGTCAACGACCATCTGCGAGATGCCAAAAGAAGGGCGGATGTAACTCAACGAATTGTAAGAAATACTCGGGCCGAATCCGTCTTTGTCATTGGCTCCGACGACGAGCTGCTTGAAAAAAAGGCCCTTTTGAAACAGGCTCTATTAAGCTTAAAGCCAAAGTACCAAACTGTCATCACCTTGCGTTTCTTCGAGAATATGAAGTTAATCGAAATAGCCGCATGTCTGGGAAAGAATCCCTCTACAGTGCGTACCTGGCTCACTCGCGCTACTGCAAAACTGCGCAAGAAGCTGAACGTTGCTACGAATAGCAGAGGGTGAATACTATGAACGATAACGAAAAATATATTGAAGAGTATGTCAAAGGCATTCCTTTTGATGCTCCGGACGAGAAGCATCGTGATGTGCTCAAAAAGCAGCTCTTGAACGGTTTTCCCAGACATCGGCTCCAACCGGCAGTTCACGCTGTCGGTGTCTGGAGAACCATTATGAAGAGCAGAATATCAAAACTGGCCGCCGCAGCGGTGATAATATTTGCAGCGTTTTTGGCGCTGAATCTCTTCCGCAAGACGTCCGGCATTGTCTGGGCCGAAGTTGCCGAACGCCTTCAAGCTATCAAGACAGTTGTGTATCACATCAATGCGGACATGAAAGGCATGCCGGGAACACCCGAAGGATATACGACTCACATTACTCTGGATGTCAAGCTCTCATACGAACGAGGTGCCGTCCGGATCGATTCGTTGTGGCAGGTTCCCGGCGGGACGAGGAAATCGCACACGTACATCCTCTTCGAGGATAGCGTCCTCATCACAGTAATGCCGGCCCAAAAGAAGTACCTCGAGGTGACGATCAGCGATGAGCAAATGAAGAAGATGGAAGAAGAAAAGGGCGACCCGGTAACACTGCTCAATGCGATGCTCGAGCACGATTACACCGAACTGGGACGTAAGACAATCGACGGTGTCACGGCATGGGGAATCGAGGTGTCCGATCCTAAACTGGGAGCTAAGATGGGGTCCTTTATCAGCGGCGGTATGTTCGATAAGACGACTGTTCAGCTTTGGGTCGGTGAAAAGCACAAGCTTCCTATGAGAATTAGCGCCACAGGTTCGTCCAAAGACGGACGGGCTTCGATGGAAACGGTTTATGACAATTTTCAGTGGGATATCGAGATCGAGCCGGTCCTGTTCAAGCCCGAGATTCCGGATGACTACGAACTAATAGCACAGGGAAAGTGGGAAACAGGCAACGAGGGCGAGGAGATCATCGAGGTTCTGCGACTGTTCGTAGAATTTGCCGACGGCAAGTACCCGGCCAGCCTGAAAACTATGACGGTTGCCGAGGCAATCGCCCCGGCGCTTAAAAAGAGATTCCCACCCGGTTCTCCAGAGCCGAGTAAGGAGCTTATCGCCAGGCTAATGAAGATTGACCGGGTCGGCATGATGTATACCACCCTGGAGAAAGACGGCAAAGACCCGGCCTATTATGGCGACAAAGTATCCGCCGAATCACCCGATGCAGTGCTGTTTCGCTGGAAGACCGGCGATGATACGTACCGGGTGGTCTTTGGCGATCTGAGTACGGAAGACGTTTCGGCTGAGAAGTTGGCCGAACTCGAAGCCCACTCGGATGTAGGCAGGAACTAAAATGAACGGAGATATCGCCGCGTATGTCGTCATGTCCATCATGGCAACGGCAAGTGTCCTCGCCGCAGCAATTGGTGCGGCAAGAAACAACCCTGACGCAGTATTGGTAGGAATACTTATCGGTGTGTATGCCACTATTATCGGGACTAACACGTCCGTCAAAAGGCAACTTAAGAACGAATTGGGACAGATAAAACAAGAAATCAAGGACCTTCGCCAGTAGTCCAAAGCCCAATAGTCACTATCCATCTATCTCAAGCGTGTTTTATAAGGACAACAAGGTGTGCCTGTAGAGGCCAGTATTTTGACCCGACTTTGGCTGCAAAAGATGGAGGCATACGATGATTGCTTTTCAGAAAAAGGAAGAGGTGTCACCAATCTGCCCACACTGCAAAAAAGAGCTTACAGAAGTGTGGTTTCGGCAGCTAAAGGGTGATTTGGGCAAGCGTTGCATCTACTTCTGTCCGCAGTGTAAGTCCTGTCTTGGCGTCTCCCACAGAAAAGGTATTGCCCCATTTGGCTTGTGAACTGTCTACACACAAGTGACTAACGATTCTCTCAATCGGAGCCAAAATGAGCCACTATTCGGTCGGCTTGCCTCCGTAGAGTCACTTGCTGCAAGAAGTAGCAGAATCGATGGTTGGAGAAAAGCAATTAAGAACGGATGTCAAAGAAAACGGTTTCCCCGCATTTTGGACGAGGCCCGTGCTAAAGGTGTGTTGTCTCGTCCCCCATTTCTAATTGTTGTGCTTGTTACATGTGCTAGGTTGGTCTTGCTGACAGCACCCTCTCTTGAGTCTGCGGAAAAGCCGCGGAGCTCAGTTATTGCCGCCACGTCTCCCGCATCAGGTGGTTACTCTATTTTGAATGAGACCATGGTTGATATGACCTGGCCTGAGTTGGAAAAAGCGGCCAGGCAAGGCGCTATCGTTTTGCTGCCGACCGCCGTCGTTTAAGAGTACGGCCCGTATATGGGATGTGGTATGGATGCCTACAGTGCTTATCCTGCAGGCAAGTCCGCACGTCGCCAACTTGAATCCCGAGCCACAAAAGCGCTCATTCCGTCCTCCACCTGTAGCGTGTGGCGTTGGTAAGACAAGATATTCATAGAACAAAATTGGCAAATAGGCCGTACGTTTCTGCCCGGCCTTTTTCATATCCTTTTTGGCCAACAAACAATAGAATTGCAAAAAGATTCGGTTTTTTTTGTAATTTCCACGGTCTCCACTTGTCTCTAAGGTGGTACCAAAGTCAGGAGTTCCTTTTGATCGATCGTCCGGACGAAAATTTGGTTGTCGCCTCTCGTATGGGAGACAAGAATGCCTACGCCACCCTCGTTAAAAGGCATTACAAGCACGTTTTTTTGGTCTGTTTGGGTATTCTTGGAAATGCTCACGATGCTGAAGATGTTGCACAAGATGCGATGCTCAAGGGTTTTGAACAGATATGTACGCTCAGAGACCGTGCGCAGTTTGGAAGATGGATTGTCAAAATCGCCAGGAACCTGTGCCTGAATCTTGTTAGAAGAAGAAGGTACGCTAAAAAGGCCATGCAAGAGAGAACGGCACAGCAAACTCAAAATGTCGCTGAGAACGAAAATCTGCAGCAGGCCATAGAAAGACTGTCCGAAGAGACACGACTGCCGCTTGTAATGTACTACTTCGATGGCCAGAGCGTCAAATCTGTTGCGGAGAGATTGAATATGTCCAGCTCAACAGTCTATTTGAAACTCAGAACTGCGATAGAACAATTGCATGAGCTCTTAGCAGAGCAAGGAGAAAAGACATGAACGGCCCTTGCCAGGATATGAAGGATAAGATAGCGGACTACCTTCTCGGAGCCCTAAGCCAGCTCGAAATTGACGCTCTGCATGAGCATCTGCACCAGTGCACCGAATGTGGAAAGTATATGTGGGCCCTCGAGGGTGAAAATCGCTTACTTGTGCAGTTAGGCAGGCAGGTCGAGGCCGATATGGCCTCTCGCCAAGATAAGGTGATAGAAGCCTTGAATCGCTCCGGACCAACTGTACACATTGAACCACTTTCATTATGGAGACTCATTATGAAAAATCCAATCAGAAAACTAATCGCTGCGGCGGTGATAATTATGGCTGTAGTGCTTGCAATAAATTCTTGGGATAACTCAATGCCCACAGCATCCGCAGCTCAGGTGCTGCAGAATGCTATTGACGCTGTATCCGATTTATGGTCGGTTCACATGAAAGCCCGAATGCGCACGCTTCCAAGAGACAACTTCTCTAACATTGGATTAAACTATGATTTTGTTGACATCGAGATGTGGAAGCGTACTGACGCGGACAGCCAATTGCAATGGCGTGTGGAAAAACCCGGCCGTGTTCTTCTTATGGACGGCCAAAAAACCATTATGTTAATTCGGCCGAATTCCGGCGTACTAATGGAAAAACCTTTACCTTTGGGCTGTTTTGATTCTTGGTCCGGCCGTCTATTGAACGTGAATGAACTGCTGGAGAATGAGTTACAACAGGCAAAGAATAATCCCGACCATACGGTTTGTCTCTGGCACGAGAAAGTTGAAGGAACAGATAAGCTGCTGCTTGAAGTCGACGTAAAAACAGACCTTTCTGAAGATGACTATCTTCGAAACAAGTTCATCCAGGAATCTGACCACCTGAAGGTGTACCGGTTTGATGCGAAGACAAAATTATTGGAAGCTCTTCAAGTATATGTCCATACGGGCGACGATGATGTTCTGATTTTTGAGGTGACAGACATTGAATACAATATAGACATTGACGATAGCATCTTCGCACTGAGTCTTCCGGAAGATATGATCTGGACCAGAGAACCGGAGATACTCCCCGATAACGAGCGATATGAAAAGATGACCCCGAAAGAGGCAGCCGAGGTATTCTTCCAAGCTTGTGCAGAAGGCAACTGGCAAGAAGTCTTGAAGTTCCGGACAACGTCACGCATCGAAGACCGTTTGAAGTCCTACCTTGGCGGCCTTGAGATTATATCTTTGGGTGAGCCATTTCAATCCGAAGGCTATAGTCGCCAGGGCTGGCTTGTGCCTTATGAGATTCGTCTTAAATCCGGCCAGATCATCAAACATAACTTGGCGATACGGAAAGACAATCGCGCAAAGCGGTTTGTAGTCGATGGCGGATTGTAATATGCTGAGCTAATCACTGCATTGGTGGAATTATTAGCTGGGAAGACCCATCTCAGAACTTCTTGAAATTTGGCCGATATATTGTTCGATGTTTTTCCATGTACACCCCCAGAGGGTCTTCCGGATGGGAAAGGGTTTGTTTTAGGTGTTGGTGATCTCTACTTCTGGTTTGTATTTTCGCCAATAGCAACAAGGTGACTCCTCGTTCTGAAAAAGGGTACTCCTTCAGAAACAGCGGGAGAAGCCATGCATATTTCGTCCATGCTATTCTCGGCGAGTACCTCAAACTTGTCCCCTGTTTTCACTATGAAGATTCGTCCAGTTTCGCTTGTGCAGAATAGCTTGCCATCGGCGATCATTGGCGATGCGGTGAAGGCTAAATTATTGCCCAACTTCTCCTTGTAGATCTGTTCTCCCGTTCTAGCCTTAAAGCAGGTGATAATACCTCTACCGGAGCAACAATAAAGATGGTCCTGATAGACTATAGGAGTGGGTATATAGTTGCCGCCTCGTTTGATGCTCCACTGTATATACTCATTAGATGTCTCGTTAGAGTCAAGGGTAATATCCCCTTTCGCCGTGGCCTTAATAGCATAGACAGGCGACATTCTTCCATGGGCATTGGTAATGAAGATTAGGTCGAACGCCGAGATGGGAGTAGGGATTGGGGCATCTCCACCACCTCTCATCCACCAAATCTCTTTGCCGGTCCGGATGTCATATCCCCCTATATGCTTGTATCCATTTGCAACTATTTGCGTATGTTCACCTGTGTGAACTGTAGGAGTACTCCAAGTCGGATTCTCATCCCTTAATGTCTTCCAAATCTGGTCTCCTGTCTCAATATTATAGGCCGCAATGAACGACTGTCCCTGATGGTCACATTGGGCAATTAACATGTCATTGTGTATCACCGTTGATGCACCACCACCCCACTGTAAATCTGGAAAGTCAAATGCTCCTTGGTTCAACAGGCCCAGATCCTTTTCCCAGACCTTTTCTCCTTCAAGCGTGTAACAGTACATCCCTTCTGATCCGAAGAATGCAATCACATATTTGCTATTAACACATGGCGTGGAACTGGCATGGCTCGCTTTGGGGTGGCGTCTTACTTTGGGCCTCCCTTTATATGGCGTTCTTTGCCAAAGCTGCTTACCACTTTTCTTGTCAAAGCAAAACAGAACCCAGGAGAAATCAGCATCTTCCTCTTCAGAATCGGCAGATCCGTAAAGACCAACTTTTAGATTCTGCTCACCTTTCGTATATATGGCTGTAGTTACAAAGATACGGTTTCCCCAGATAACCGGACTGGAATGGCCAAGCCCCGGAACCGGGACTTTCCACAGAATGTTCTCCTTGCCTGCAACATTCCATTTTACGGAAACGCGAAATCCGTCAGCTACTCCACGGGCGTTTTCACCGCGAAAAGAAGGCCAGTTCTGGGCTATTAGATCCGTTGTAAGAATCACTAATATAAGAGATACAAACATTCGTTGTGTTGGAATTATCTTAACCATAGATTATTGCTCCTTACTGTTTCTCGACACAAAAAAGATGTTTCTCTCCGCGAATATATATGCAGCTGTTTACAAATGCCGGTGTAGAGCTGATCTTCTCTCCCATAGAAGCCCTACTCAATTCCTTGTACTCCTTCCCCGCGGCGAGGATGAAAACATCGCCCTCTTTGCTGAAAATATACAACATATTCCCGACAACGGTTGGCGAAGATTCAAAATTGTTGTCAAATTCATGATCCCAGACTTTGTCTCCCGTATCGAGGTCAAGGCAAATGAGGATGCCGCTCATGAGCAAGAAAACCAAGTCGTCCTTAACAACGGGACTGCAAATGTCGGGAACATCCATGTCATATGTCCATACAATGTGGGTGTCTGTAACGTCCCCGGTTCCTGTTGTTTTGATGGCGTACATCTCATAATTTGGAGCGATTGCCAGGGCGAGACCATTTGCATAGACGGGAGAAGGAGCGAAGTCCGATCCACCTCTGTTCACCTTCCAAATCTCCCGACCGTTTGACGGGTTATATGCAATGATCCACGGGCTAGCTACAGTAATTATCTGAGGACCTGTATCAGTATGGGCAATGACAGGGGTTGTCCATGAATCCCCTACGGGCCTTTGGGCAATCCAGACATCTTTGCCAGTATCACAGTCCAAAGCGTAGAGTTTAGAGTTGAAGCTGTTATTATCATTAAGGGCTTGGTCGAATTGGACAATCAGCAAATCGTTGTACAGGGCAAGAGAACTTACGTGCCCATATGTATTGTTTGGAGACCCAAGATTTCTGGACCAGACGATAGCACCACTGTAGTCGATAGCCACCAAATCGCTGTTAGAAAAAATGGCATAAGCCCGCTTTCCGTCAACTGCCATTGTCGCTCCTGCAGCAATTGCTGGATCGTGGAGGTTCCTGTGTGGCTTGTAATTTGACTCCCTTTTAGCAAACGCCTCTCTTTGCCAAATCATCTTGCCTGTTTGTGCATCAAAGCAGAAAACTAAACCTTTATCCTTTGTACTGTCAATTCCCGTAACAAAGATCCTTTCACTAAACACAACGGGCGAACTGTATCCAGGATAGGGTATACCTCTCTTCCACTTTACATTGAATGAATTGGAGTCAGTGCAATTCCATATAATTCGGGATTTCCCATATACATTTCCCTGAGACACTCTTGAACGCTCCAAGTCTAATAATAACGTAATTTCATCTCAGTATCTACAATATTCTGGCGGAATCAGCGAGTTTTCTCGCAAAAAACGCCAACGAAGTCGAGCAAATACGTCGAAAAGCAACTTCTTCTTACTTTTTCGGCACACCGCATCCGTCGCCCTCCATTCAGTAAGCCGGTTTTTAGCGGTTCTACACATCATCCCGGACTCACAGGTATTCCCAAAAACCGCAACTGCCGGATTCGGTCAAGGATTTCCCGAAAGGGCGTCTGCGGCACAGCCACTTCCGCCATTTGAAATATCATGTAACGGGAATGGCTGACCACCTTGGCTCCTATCTTGATGAGCTTGTCTCTGAGTGTTCTCAGGGACCACTGTTTCACTGACTTGGGCAGTGCCAGCCGCCTGAGAAAAGCGGTAAGACCGTGTTGTGTGTTCTTGCCCGCTCGAATGTCACGAAGCTCTGAATCGACAACCGAGGTTAGACCAAGTGCATCATCAAGCTCCCGATAGGCGAGCAAACCTCCATCGCTGGTGACCTTGGTCCCATGAAATTCGAGCTTCAATTTCTGGTTAAAAACGAGCCTAAGAGCATCCTTGCGTGCTTCACCCATTGGGTTCTCCTGTATCAGATGGTCTAAAGTGCCTTGAGTGGTCTCCATAAGCTCTATACTGTCAAATTCAACTCCATTTGTCACCCGCTACTTGGGAAATCCGGGATTAGAATAGGCCGAGCTTCTTTGCTTGGCCTTTCTAATTTGCCAAGAACGCGATGAAATTTTACAATAAAAATTAAATTTCTGTAAACGAACTCGCGTTCATACCCTCTATAGTTCTGGATGTGCTAAGGCCGGCTATGCACCGTCGAAGGTCTTAAGGAGCATAGAGTGTCAAAGATCAGTTTTAGGGCGTTGGTTGATAATTACAGTGCAGCGGTTATGAATACTGCAATCAGAATTTTGCGAGATAGTCAAAGGGCCCAGGATGTTCACCAGGAGGTCTTTCTTTCGATGCTACGTCGGTGGCATAAATATAACAGCGACGTGAACTGGGGTGCATATTTGTACCGTGTTACGGTTCGAAAAGCACTCGAGCTTGCCAAACAGGTCGAGATGCGGCCGCTGACTGAAAATCAGCATAGTCCAAGGACGCAAGAAAGACCGGACGGACGACTGAGGACCGCCGAGCTGCAAGAAAGACTGGTCGCATGCCTTACGCGATTGCCCAAACAGCAGGCAGATGTGTTTGTGTTCGCGAGAATCGAAGGATTGAGGTATGAGAAAATTGCAGAGCTTATGGATTGTTCGCAGGAAACAGCTCGGGTTCATCTACATCGGGCACTCAAGCGATTGGCTCGTGAATTTAGAGACTATTTAGATGAATAGGACAGGTACGCAGTGAATACACATGAAAAAATGAATGAGTTACTGGTTGAGTTTGCACTGCAAGAGCTATCTGCAGAGCAGACGGAGCAGGTAAGAATGCACCTTGGTCAGTGCCATCAGTGTAGACAAGAGCTTAAAGAACTCCAAGCAGTACTTGAATGCTCCGAGTCCATGAGGGGATTATCGGCTGATGACTGTGCACGTGAATCAGCCAAACAAACGCTATCTGCATCTGTGGCAAATGAGGAAATAAAAGAACCACCCTCCAGACCAAATATCCCTCTGAAACTTGTATGGAGAACGATCATGAAGAGTCCGATCACAAAATTAGCTGCTGCTGCAGCGATAATTATAGCCGTGCTTATCGGCATTCAACAGATAGATGGGTCCGGTGTCGCCTGGGCTGAATTGGTCGAGCACGTCGAGCAGATCAAGACAGTCATGTATCAAATGAAAGCTACTATGAAAGGCTTGCCTGGAATGCCTTCAGACCAGCCTTTTGATATCGATATGCAGGCAAAGCTTATATATGACTACGGTTTTCGCATCGATTCCTACGTCAATGTTGAGAACGAGGAAGTCACGAGCAGTACCTTTATCCTGTTCGACGAGGGCGCTATTATCACGGTGGTTCCAAAAGAGAAGCAATATATGAAAATGACACTCACCGACGATCTTCTTGCAAAGATGAAAAAAGAAAACGGCGATCCCAGAACAACGCTCAAAGAGATGATGAAGTACGAATACACCAAGCTTGGGTCTAACACAATCGATGGTATTGAGGTTGAAGGAATTGAAATTACCGACCCCGCAATGGGCGGCGGTATGTTTGACGAGCTTGTAGCTCAGCTTTGGTGCGATGTCCAGACCGACCTGCCTGTTCTTATGACTATGAAAGCCTCCGCTAACAACGGCGAGGTCCTGATGGATATGACCATCGACAGCTTCCAGTGGGGTGTCGAGATCGACCCCCGTGAGTTCGAGCCTAACATACCCGAAGACTACAAGCTATACGCTGAAACAGAGATTGGCATACCGGAGGATGCAAACGATTTCGTCGAGACACTGAAGTTCTTTGCCGAGTATGCCAACGGTAGATACCCCAGCAGTCTGACCGGCATGACCGTAATTACGGAGTTCACCGAAGCGCTGAAAAGGAACTTCTCCGGCCAACCGCCCTCCGGCGAGCCAAACGAAGTAGAAATGTTGAAGATTATTATGAAGCTCCAGACAATCGGCATGACATACGCTATGATGGTCAAAGACGCCAATGACCCGGCCTACTACGGCGACAGAGTCACGGCCGAATTCCCCCACGCTGTGCTCATGCGGTGGAAGGTCGAGGCTGGCAACTACCGGGTGATATTCGCAGATTTAACCGTCGCAGAGGTTACGGCCGATGAGCTGGCTGAGCTTGAAGCTGCGCCTCTAAATATCAAGCCGACCGCCATCAAGCCTCATCCTGCGGACGGAGCGGCGGTTGCCACATTTGCCGACGTAGAGCTGAGCTGGATGCCGGGTGCATTTGTGAATGAGCACAAGGTCTACTTCGACACGGCGACGGACCAGTTGTTGTTGTTAGCTGACGTAATCGATGCTTGTAGCGTCACGGCACCAGCCTTGGAAAAAGCCACCACCTACTATTGGCGTGTCGATGAAGTACAGCCGGATGGCACCATCGCTGCCGGGGACGTCTGGAGCTTCGACACAGGCAAGCTGGTCGGCTGGTGGAAGCTCGATGGCGATGCTAACGACAGCTCCGGCAACGGCAACCACGGAACCGTAAATGGTGACCCGAATTGGGTTGTAGGCCGAATAGGTGGCGCTCTGCAATTTGATGGGGTTGATGACTCTGTCCAGACCGATTATGCAACCGACCTGCCTGCCTGGACCGTAGCGGTCTGGGTAAATAGCCCTGCCGCCCCTTCATCAGCGGTGCCGTCTGGACCGGTTCACCGACAGAATAATCTTCAGATTAACTGGAACCACACCTCTGCAGATTTCCGCGGAGTGGCAGGTCTACGCGTTGCAGACACATGGTATGCTGCAAGCTTCGGCCAATTAGAAGCCAACAAGTGGTATCACCTTGCAGCCACTTATGACGGTGAGAATCTCAAGGCATACAAAAATGGCGTTCTAATCACGGATAATCCCGATCCTTCAGGAGCCCCAGACGGAGAATGGTCTACCCTGAAGGTCGCAAGACATTCAATCTACGAAGACCATTTCGAAGGGACCATCGACGATGTCCGCATTTATAGCTACGACCTCAGTGCCGACGAGGTGGCATCGATCTATGCATACCAGCCACAGCAGAAATAGTCTTTGACACACAGCGAACATGGAGGAATGTGGTGAGATTGTGGTAAATGGCAAATCCACCCGCTAAGGAGAACTATTATGTGGAAGATATCACTTCTCGTCACGGCCCTCTCCGCTTTGTTATTGGGTGCAACGACGCGGGCAGGTGATGTCACCACACCAGGCGATACCATCCAGGGTGTGCCGAACGACGGAGATTGGCCTGGCAATGAAGCACCTCCCTTCGCGATTGATGATGACATCATGACGAAGTATCTCCATTTCAAAGGAGACTTCGACCCCGATCCGGGGACAGGTGGCACTGGTTTTAGAGTTACACCATCCACTGCCCAGACTATTGTCACCGGACTGACTTTCACCACAGCCAATGACTATCCAGGTCGTGACCCGGTTGCGTATAGGCTCTCAGGTTCCAATGTGAGCATAGATGGGCCGTACACGTTGATTGCCGAGGGCGATATCGTCGATTTCGGCCAGCCGGCGGAGTGGTCGCGCCGCACAAAGAACGCGACGCCGATTTCGTTTGCTAATGGGGCAGCATACGACCACTATGAACTTCTGTTCACAGCCATTCGAGGCGGGCCGGGAGAATGGATCAACAGTATGCAGATCGCAGAAGTTGAACTATTAGAGCAGCTCCTAAACGCCCATAGCCCCATCCCCGCCGACGGCGCCGAGAATGTGTCCAAGTACTATAACTGGGGCATGCTTAGCTGGGTGGCCGGAGATACCGCGGTCGCCCACCATGTTTACTTCGGCACCAATCCGACACCAGGTGCGGCTGAGTTCGTAGTCCGTCAGACCTTCGCAATGTATTTGCCCGCTGCTGGTCTTGCTCCGGGCACTACTTACTACTGGCGGATTGATGAGGAGCAAGCTGACACCACCATAGTGACGGGTGACATCTGGAGCTTCACCACCGCGCCGCTAAAAGCGCACAGCCCCGCCCCCGCTGACGGCCAGCGGTGGGCGGACGTGAATCTGCTGCAGCTTAGCTGGGGTGTGGCTTGGGATGCAACCACCTACGATGTCTATTTCGGCACCGATGAAGCGGCCGTGACCGGTGCGAACACATCTTCGCCGCTCTGCGTAAGCAAAGACCAGACCGAGACAAGCTATGCTGCTCTGCCAATCCCGTTTCGATTGGAGACGAACTACTACTGGCGGGTCGATGCAAGAGCCGTCAGCGCCACGTACAAAGGCGATACGTGGAGTTTCACAACAATCCCGGTCATACCGACTAACAGTCCCGGCTACGTGCCGTGCCTGCCGGGTACCGGCGGCAGCTTGAAGACATCCACTCCGAGCCCGCTTACACTCACCGTCAACACCTACGACAGAAGGCAAACCATACGCAACTTCGGCGCATCCGACGCTTGGAGTATCCAGTACGTGGGCCGCTGGCCGGACGCAAAACGAAATGCCATCGCAGACCTGCTGTTCGAAACAGGCATTGACGAAAACGACAATCCTAAGGGTATCGGTCTATCTCTGTGGCGTTTCTTCGTGGGAGCCGGAAGCAACAGACAGGGCTATATCGGAGACCTTTGGAGAAGGAGCGACCTCTTTTTCTCTCCAGATTACACCTCCTACGACTGGTCCGCTCACCCCGGTCAGCGCTGGTTCCTCCAGGCCGCAAAAGCTCGCGGCGTTCAGCAGTTTCTCGCCTTTCTCGGCAGCCCGCCAATAAACATGACCAAAAATGGAAAGCCATTTTGCGACAGCGCCTCCGGCACCACAAATCTAAGGAGTGACAAAATCGATGACTTGGCTGCCTTCCTTACGGCCATGCTTAAGAATTTCAGGGACGCCGAAGGCATTAACTTCAACCACATCAGCCCTGTTGGCGAGCCGCACTGGGGCTGGGATGGCAGTGACCAGGAGGGCTGCAGGTATAGTAACAGCGACATCAAAGCCTTGGTGGATGCCTTGCACAGCGAGCTCGTCAGCCAGCAAGTTGCCACCCAGATCCTGATTCCAGAGGCCGGCGACATGGGGTATTTGTACGGCCACTCCGCCGAAAGCGGAGATTACATTGACTCGTTCTTCAGCCACGCCGGCGCCAACTATGTCGGCGACAAGGTCGCACATAGGGTCGCCTGTCACAGCTACTTTGCAGGTTGGCCCGAGGACGACAAGCTCGTCGGCGTCCGCGAAACCCTCCGCAATAAGCTCGATCAATACCCCGGTCTTGAGCATTGGGCCACCGAATACTGCATACTCATCCCCGAAGGTTGGTGGGTCCCGCCACAATATTGGGGCTACGGCAACGGACGTGACCTCAGGATAAAACCGGCCCTGTGGGTCGCCAGAGTGATTCATCACGACCTCACTGTGGTAGAGGCCTCGGCGTGGCAGTGGTGGCTCGGCGTATCTCCATACGATTACAAGGACGGCCTTGTGTACGTTGACAAAAATACAAGCGACGGAGACTACTATCACTCAAAGATGCTGTGGGCGATGGGCAACTTCAGTCGTTTTGTCAGACCTGGCATGGAGCGTGTCACGGTCAGTCGCTCAGATAACGCAACTCCGCGCGATACCGTCAACGACCTGATGGTTTCCGCCTACTACAAGAGCGATAACGGCGTTGTAGTCGTCGTGTCTGTAAATTGGGCAGACGAAGACAAGCCCGTAGACCTCGAATTCACGGGCGCAGACGTAGATATTCTCATTCCATACGTCACCAAAGGCAACTCCGCCGATAGTGACAATCTGACCGCCTACAGCGCACTTTCTCCCGATGATACGATCGCAATTCCAGCACGCTCCGTGGTCACCATAGTTGCAATGCGAGGCGATCCACACGACCGTGATGCGGACGCGGACGTGGACCTCGCGGACTTCGCTGGATTTGCCACGCACTGGCTCCGGACCGACTGCAGCACGTGCGCCGGCGCTGACTTCACCCACGACGGTAAGGTCGGCCCTGATGATTTAGAGCAGTTCGTTGCAGAATGGCTGAGATTTCCTGCCGACCTGGCAGCATGGTGGAAACTGGACGAGAAGGCCGGCAGCATTGCCTATGACAGCGCCGGCAACAAACGCGGCGTGCTTCACGGTGATCCGAACTGGCAGCCAACCGGTGGTAAGCTAAGCGGAGCGCTTGAGTTCGACGGCGTTGACGACTATGTTACCACCGACTTTGTCCTCAATCCCGCCGATGGTGCGTTCAGCGTCTTTGCCTGGGTCAAAGGCGGTGCTGCCGGTGAAGTCGTCGTATCGCAAACAAATGGCACCGGAATCGGCAAGAGCTGGCTTTGTGCGGATCCATCAGCAGGCAGACTTATGACCGAGCTTGGGGCACCCGGTCCAGGCGGCGCCCCACTTGCTTCGGAATTTGTAATAACTGACGGAGACTGGCACCACATCGGCCTCGTATGGGACGGCTCTTACCGCAGCCTCTACGCTCATGGAGTAGAGATTAAGAAGGATGCTGTGGCCCTGCCGGGCCTGGAAGGCGCCACCGGGTCTCTACATCTTGGTGCTGGAAACACGCTTGACGCGGCCGGTTTCTTCGCCGGCCTGATTGATGATATTTGCATTTGCAACCGAGCGGTGACGCCGTAGTTACTGTACTCTTGTTGTGCAAAGAGGCGCTAAGGGCTGACATAGTGGCCCCACCTTAATGGACACCGCAAACAGGCCGAGCTGGTTTTGCTCGGCCTGTTGTATGCGCATCCGTAGCATGCGATAAATTCTCCCGGTTGAAAGACGTCGCGCGGGGGATGCGGAATTTTCTTTGAGCTTAGCCTTCCATAACGATACGATTTAGAAACATCGACAACATATGTCAGATTTTTTTGCATTTAAGGCGGTTGTTATTCGTCTTGGTAATAGTAACGGTTGTAGGAGCTCCTGTTGAACGATCGTTTAGATGAAACCATGGTTCGTGCCTGTCGACACGGCGATAAGGCTGCATACGCCCCGCTGGTTAAGAGGCACTACCGGCATGTTTTTGCACTCTGCCTCGGTGTACTCGGAAATGTCCAGGACGCTGAAGATATTGCCCAGGATGCGATGCTAAAAGGCCTCGCACAGATAAAGAGACTGCGTAAGGCCGAGCAGTTTGAGGCGTGGATCCTGCGGATTGCCAAGAACCTCTGCATCGATGTTCTTCGCAGACAAAAACGTGTAAGGCTTGGCACAGCAGAACAGCTCGTGCGACCTCGACAGAGAGTAAATGAGAATCACGATCTGCACCAGGCCATTCGACAACTGCCGCAGGAGCTTCGGCTGCCACTGGTAATGTATTACTTCGATGGAAAAAACGCAAAAAACATTGCTCACAGATTGAACATCTCCCACTCAGGAGCATGTCAGAGAATCAGAACGGCACGGAAAGAGCTGCACAGACTCCTGACAGAAAGGGTCCGTAATGAGTGACAATTGTGAGAAAATAAGAGACCAAATCGCAGACGCGACTACGGGGCTCTTGTCGCAACTGCAAGTGGACGCACTCCAGCAGCATCTAAGTCAATGCACAACCTGTAGAGAGTTTGCTCGCGCACTAACGGAAGAAGACAAGCTTCTAACCGAATTGTTTGCAAAGATTGATGCGAATATGAGTAGTCGTCACGAGCGCGTACTGAGAGCCATAGAGAGCTCTTGTGCGCCTAACGAAAGTGAGATTATTTCAATGTGGAGAACAGTCATGAAAAGCCCAATTACAAAACTCGCCGCTGCTGCGGTGATAATTATAGCGGTGCTTGTCGCCATACACCAGTTTGGCAGCACTGTTGAAAGCGTGGCCTTTGGTGAAATCGTGCGGCCATTTCTTACCGCGCGTACCGCAACCTTCAAGGTCACTATAAAGGGCGAGGGCGTGCCGGCTCAGGAATACGACGGCATGTTCATGGAGCCGTGCCGAATGCGGCACGGTCGACCGGGAGATGAGACTGTTGTTATCGTCGACCTTGAACAAGGCAAGCTTATGACACTGATACCAAAATTGAAACAGGCCGTTGTCATCGAAATGACAAACGCCCCTGATGAATCGGGGAATCTCAACTTCTTCCAGGAGATCAGGATGCGTATTCAGAACGCTCAGCCATTTGACGATGAATCCGTGGAGTCCTTGGGTGAAAAAAAGATCGAGGGCCAGTCAGCCATCGGATACCATGTTCAAAAAGCAGAGTTAGATGCTATCGTCTGGGCCAGCTCAAAAACCAAAATGCCCGTACGGATAGAGATATTCGAAGACGCCATGACCATCATGATGAGCAATATTGTCTTTGATGTGGAATTAGACGAATCGCTCTTTAGCCTGGACGTGCCCGAAGGATATACTGTAAAGACCCTTCGACAGGACTTCTCGGAGCCGATGGAAGAAGATCTCATAGAATCATTCCGAATATGGGCCGAACACATGGATGGTAAATTCCCATCGAAATTGCACAGAAGCGCGGTGAACGAATTTATGAAATACCAGCAGGAAAAGATGAAGGAAAAAGGTACAGAACCATCGATCGAAGACATGACGCAAATGCAGCAGACAATTATTGACATGACCCACGGTTTCCCCTTTGTCGAGGCTTTACCCGCCCAGAGCGATTGGTACTATGTTGGCAAAGACGCGACCTTCGGTGATACCGACACGCCAATCTTCTGGTACCGCCCCGAAGGCTCCGAAACCTACCGCGTTATCTATGCCGACCTGACTGTCGCTGATGTTGAGCCTGACAGTCTCCCTCAAGTTTCGCAAAGTCAGCCCCGCTCAAAAGATCCTTCTCAACAAAGCCCTTTTCTGGAGGAAGCGGCGAAAATGGGGGCGGATATTCCGGCTGACAAACAACATATAGTGGCGCGGATGCTTGGCCTGAATGAGAAAGACGTAATTAGAGGTCTCCAGGTTTGGCTTGAACTTTTGGATGGACGATATCCCAATAGCCTGCACCCGAAAGTGGCAGTAAAGCAAGCTGACTCATTGCTCACAGCAAAGTACGGCAGTAGAAAGCAGGCTGACAAAGAGAAAAAAATCCAGTTCGAAGAGAAAGCATACGATATCTTCTTTGCAAGTGCCTTCTATGATAAACTAATCCGGGAAAAGAAAGACGTTGCTTACTGTGGCGACAAGATTACGGTCGAAGACAGCGGTAAAGTGCTTATGCGGTGGAAGATTTCAGATGACAAGTATAGAGTGGTCTTTGGCAACCTAACCAGAAGGAGCGTCACTGCTGAGAAGTTGGCTGAGCTCGAAAAGCAGCCATTAGAATAGCAGATACGCTAATATGAGCGAAAAGGCCGGGCTTGTTTGGCTCGGCCTTTTTTTGTGCGCGTCAATACTGGAGGGCAAAATTTACCCGGAAACAGGTTGCGCCGGGGCTCTCTCTTTCGTCTATAATAATGAAATCTTGAAGCGGCAACCTTAGGAGGTCTTTTGGAAAACCGCCAGAGAGAAGTATTAGAGCTGTTAGATGAGTCCGGAGCGACTCTATATGCGCTCTTGACAAGGCTGACACTGCGCGAGGATGTTGCAGAAGAATTGATGCAGGATTTATTCATAAAACTAAGTAATGCCAGCAAATTGAGCAGAATTAGCAACTGGGCTGCCTATGCCCACAGAGCTGCAATAAACTTGGCCTTTGATTGGCGGCGCAGACAGAAAAAAGCCCTCCTCTCACTCCAGCAGGTCGCCAAGCCCGCCTCGAACGGTGGTTCAACTTTGGGCAAGCTCATACACGAAGAAGAAATGCAGGAAACACTCAGTGCAATCGGCAAATTGACAAAGGCCTCTCGCCAGGCCCTTGTAATGCGATACATCCAGCAGCAATCCTATGAGCGTATCGCGGAGCAACTCGACAAGACGCCTCATCAGGTCCGAGCGTTGTGCTACAAGGCTCTCGACCATCTTCGGTGCATACTTGGCAAGAACGGTTCCCCATCTTGTGGAAAGGAGCCCTACGATGTCGAAAATTGACGAAAATGAAATTCAGCGTCGCCTCAAGCGGCTCTCGCAGATAGAGCCCTCTTGCGAAGCTTCCGATCGAGCAGTAAAGCGCGTACGCGACACTTTGACAAGCGAGCGGGCCAGCCAGACTCGTAACAATATGCCAATATGGACAGCGGTCTTCAGAGGCTCAATAGCCAAATTCGCTGCTGCTGTCGTTTTGCTGGTTGGAGCCGGCTATACAGTGGGCCGGCTCTCGGCCCCTCAGCCGATTGATGTAGAACAGCTTCGCGCCGATTTGGAGCTCTCACTAAAAGCTTCTCTCGAGCCGACCATTAGACAGGACCTGGTTAAACAGATGGATCGCCGTTGGGAATCGCTGTTCACAGCAAGTTGTGTACAGCTCAAAGAGGAGCTTCATCAGCAAGTTCGCCGAGATTTGACCGAGTTCGCCAGCCAGACTTTAGCTGCTTCAAGAACACTGACGGACCGACGTCTTATAGAGCTCATTCAGTTAATCGAAGACGCTCGAATGCGCGACCGCTGGAGGGTTGCCGAGGCCCTGGAGCAGATTGAGTTGAATCGTTTACAGGATAGAACGAATTTTGGAAAAGGTTTGCAGACGCTTGTTACTCAGACGGCCGAGTGGCGCCGGACAGAGCAGAATTAGCCCAGCACCTGCTTACTGCCCAATCTGCCGGGATCGTTCTCCATGTACCTGAAAATCTTAATCAATTGAATGAAAGGAGTAGAAAATGAGATCTGTTATCCGAACAATTGTTGTGCTGACCGCTTTGAATTTGGCGATGGCGAGCTTCGGCCTGGCCATGGAGGCCGCCCCTGAACAGCCCCGGCCAGCGGCTGTCGAAACCCCGCCGCCCGTACGTGAGCAGGCAATGCCTGTTGAGCCGCCTACACCGCCCGTGCTTCCGGAGCCAACACCGGTTGCGCGGGCGCGGCCCCGAACACCGTCATCCTATCGAGGCAGAGTTGTTACGCCATGGCCTATGGCTGGACAGACCACCAGACCGAGAATCCTTGTTATCCCCGCTGCAGAAATCGAGGAGAAGGAGCTTGCTGCAATATGGGAAGACATGTACGTCATGGCACACATCTTTGACAAAAAAGCCAAGGAGCCTCGTTTGATTCGTGGCGTCTTTGTCGATTTTGGTGAATTCTTTGGGCGGGACAGTCGCAGTACCGAAGCTATCTACCTGCAAGGCTTTGGTGCACTGTTCTTCATGGAAGTGGATCTCCCAATCTCTGCCGCACCCAAACCAGAGCAAGAAAAAGCTGAAAAGACCGAAGAAGATGACGACCCAACCTGGCAGCAAGCGAGAGACGAAGTATTCTTGTCGCAGGCTCGCACGACCGGCAGTGAGCTTGGCTTGGAGCCCGAATACGGCCCAGAGAAGGTTGAGCAGCTAAAAACAGAGCTTATCAAGGCCCTCAAACACGCAGCAAACATTCGCAACCTCAAGCCCAATGAGTGGATAATTCTTACGGTCGTTGGAGATGCCGAGCAGCCAAGCGTGGCTGCCAGACAGAGGCTTCGTGAAGAGTTGGACCGCCGACTCGCACAGAGCGATATGGAAGGTTACGCTGCTGTTGGCGGTTACGGTGGTTACGGTGGTAGCTACGGTGCCGTGGCAGGTTACGGCTACGGCATGGGTGGTTTCGGAGCAACGTCCTTTCCGTCGGCCACCGTTCTGACTATACGCGCCAAAAAGGCACATGTCGACGCATTCGCAAAAGGCCAAATGGACTTTGACGAGTTCCAGCAGAACGTTGTGGTTCTCACGTATCCACATTTGTCAGGACTGGCTGCAGATGAGCAACGTCTTGAGAATGTTCGAAGGGCAAGGCCTGCACGTATTTCAGTTACACCTCCTAGATGATAGGTCTTGACCAGTTCCACAAAGCTGAGCAGATATTGATATACTAATTGCCTTGCGAAAGGAGCTTCAAAATGACAAAACGCAGAATTGTACTTGCGCTGGTTATATGTCTCTCGGTAGCAGCATTTGCCGGCCAATCGTTTTACCGAACACAGGGACATCCTGAAGGAGTGCCTGACTGGGTAATCCAAGCGCAGCGTCTGGACCCGAACGAGCGGCAGGAGTACGTAGCCAGTATAATGCAGAAGCAACGCGAGCTGAGGGAAAAGGAAGAACAACAGTGGCGTAAGCAGTTGGAAAAACAGAGGCAGAAAGAACGTGCCAAGGCCCAGGATGAGGCAATGAAGCAAGCGCTCAGGGCAACCGACCGACAATGGAGAGCTATCAAACCGCGATTGGAAAAAGTACGGACCCTCTCGAGCCAAGCAGGCGTCCAGATAGGTTACAGTATCCACCTCAGTACAGGCCGGCGAAATTCCCATACACAACGAACCGGCCAGGACAAGGACAGCAATAGCACGCCAGCGAATGAGACAACACTGCCCAAGGATGCGGGCACCAAGGAGACTCACCGTGGCAGCCAATACACCTTTAGTTGGTCGAGACCGTCTGCACGAAAAAGCCCGAGCGAGTTGACTAGAGGCGAGAGAGTTTGCGAAGAGCTTCTCGACCTGTTGGAGGACCAAAACGCTACTCTGGAAGAAATACAACAAAAGGTCGAGACCCTGCGGGATGTACGCAGAGACGCCAATAGGGAGTTGGCCAAGGCACGAAAGGAACTCCGTGAGGTCCTGAATCTGGACCAGGAAGCTACGCTGCTAACGATGGGATGGCTTTGACTGATTCAGCGGCGCGGCTATACAGAGATTCCACAATCTGCAAAGAGCCGCTTGTGTAAAGAAAGGAATGTGTTATGGCAAAACATGCAGTGATTCTTGGCTCCATTATGCTTATCTCAATCATACTTCTCACAGACGACTCCCTGTCCGGAATGAACACCCCTCCTGAAGAAACAGATCCACGTGACCACTTTAATCGTCAAAGGCAAAGGACCGCACAACGGAGCAGTCAACGTTTACAAGAAATGGCTGAGAGGCGAAGCAATAACCCACGCAAGAAACCTCCATACATTGACGAGCAGCGTAAAAAGGAGACCGAGCTAATTAGCCTTCACGTAGCAAGGCAGGCGTTGGGAGCGACTATAGAGCAATGGAAGATTATTGAGCCAAGATTCACAAGAGTGCAGGCAGTCAGGAGCAAATCAAGCATGTCCATAGGACAGATGATTTACGGCGGCAGTGCTGCTTCATCGTCCGGTGGTAGTTCGTCTGCCAGGGGAGCCGGAGGCTACAGGGCCGCAGGAGCTGGTGGCGGAGCAAGCGGAGGATACAGCGCCGGAGCACGTGGAGCCCGCGGCAGCGCGGGTGCAAGAGTGCCCTCAGGCCGTGTCCGTAGCCCGAACCGTCGCACCTCGGCCCCAGGCAGCCAACCTCCGAACGGCCAGGTCACATCAAACTGGAATTGGGCATGGTCGAAGCCCTCACAGCGCAAAAGCCCCGACAAGCTGACAAAAGGCGATATAATCTGCGAAGAGCTTTTTGACCTGGCACAAAATGGGCGTGCAGACCCCCAAGAAATTAAGAGGAAAATGACTCAATTCCGCGAGGCTAGAATAGAGGCTAAAGAGGAACTGGCTAAGGCTCGGCAGGAACTGCGCCAAGTGGTGACGCCCCACCAGGAAGCCAAGCTGATCCTGATGAGATATCTCAACTGATACCGACGGTGCTCAGCCGTACTCAAGGAGACAGCCGCTATGGCCATCACACAAACTGAGACTGGCTGATTGAACCCACCTTTCCTAACTTGTATGTCGGCTCCGGCCAGCCCGCTCTACAATCCCCACGCCTTGGCGAAGCCCTTGAAGCTGCGGTCGTAGGTCTTTTCCACCTCCGGCGGAAAACAGCAGCCGGGCAGCTGCTTACTTGACAGATGATAGCTCAAACACTCACAGCACGTTCCCTTCCTCTCACAGCCGGGATATGTACAGCCGCAATCCTCTAAATTCTGCTCTTTTTTGCATTCCATAACCTGCGTCTTCTCCTTTTCTGCTCGACTATTTCACTTCTACTACGCCATTATCTTATACACATTCGCTCCACATTCCAGGCACCTCCAATAGCAGATTCGCCTGGCATCGCGAATCCAGAAGATAACCCACAAGCCGGTCAGTAGCGTCAAAATCAAATGCGGCAAATGATTGATTCTTTGCCTGCCGACCGGCACCTGCCTGAGGCATTTGCCGCAGTAGCCGCTGCCTTCTTCAAATCGACTAAGCTGCATCCTTATCACTTAAAGCTAAAAAACCAACTCGAAGCCCGTGTAAGTTCAGCCTGATGACATAATGTAATTGAAAGTTACGAAAAGTGCAATTCGATAATATCCTCGCCGTTGAGCGTACTATCGGTCGGTCGGCGGAAATTGTTGACTTGCCGTCGCCGCAATCAGATAATGGCCCGGGACTCCGCAGCAGATGAGCCTTTTACTGATTCGAAGGAAGGCGAAAATGAAAAGAATTAAGCTGTTTTATGTCATCATTGCTATTCCGTTGCTGCTGATATTAGCTGCCGCACTCTTTCTGAAATGGCGAACCCCCGTCTCTGAGACAGCGTCACTGACGGTTTTGGACCCATGCGAGCTTAGACTGACACTGGCTTGGAACGGAGAAACGATACACGCAGCCGCACCGGCAACCCTCCCACGGAGCATTTTGGATAGCGAGCAATACGAGCGATGGCAACGCGCTGGCAATGTGACCGAATTGGTCGGAGTTGATGCGCAAGGTAACAAGGTGCTGGCCGAAGCCCTGGGCTTCGTCGTTGACGCTAAAGGGACCAGACGTCCTTTAGTTCCATCCATCAAGGTCTTTTCGCCTGATGGACAGCTGCTTAATAAAACCTCTTACTCGCCCGACGGCCTTCCGCAGATTTGGACAGTCTACGATGCAACAGGAAAAAAGCTCCAGGAAGTGTGGTACCGACTGCATGGTAAGCCGGGAACGCCCTTTCTCAGAGAGGTGACATTCTTCAATCCTGATGGAACCGGACGCAGATACGTCGTCAATAATCCCGATCAGATTGCCTGGGTGGAATGGCAGGTCGATTCACAAGGCAATATCCAGCGGGTAGTAAACGGTGGCAGGCCGGAGCTGGTTGACACATTCAAGAAAGGCCCACCCGAACAAAAGCCTCCGCCGCCTTCTCATTCCGCTGGCACTCCATGATAATCGGCGATCCATCACGTTGGACATACGATGAAGAATCGGAAGAATCAATTGGCCCTGGTGCTCTTATTTCATTTTTTTCTTGAAATTCCCTCTCCAACGCCCTAAATTGGATAATGACGAGCGGAACGCACCTGGGACTCGCGGTTTGTAATTGGAACGCCCCCAGACCCGCTTTGAACCATGAGATACTTACGATGTTATACAGAAACCATAATGATAATCTGGAGCAATAATAGAAGAACCATGAACAAAAGACCTATTCTCGTTGCTGTTGTCCTGCTGGCCGTGACAGCCGCTGGCTGCAAAAAGGATAATTCCTTCGACGCTGAATTTGAAAGAGCCGCCGGCCTGATTGCTGAACGCAGCTCGTGGCCGGAGTCACCTGAAGATGTGTCCGCGGCATTCTGGGACGCACGGCACAGAAAGGACTACTCAGAAATGCACATACTGTGGCCTGGTTCCGCTTCTTACAACTGGCCCCAAATGTGTGCGAAAGATACCGGCGCCAAGTATGTTTTCGGCGAGGCACGAATAATCACGAGCTACCCCAGCGCCGAGCTGGGTGACGAGGCTGAGGTTCCGTATGCATCCCAGGGCCACTTCAAAGAGCACGGAACCTATAACCTGACGATGAAGCTTCGAACTTTAAACACACTAAGAGGCCGTCGCTGGTATGTGTACTCCGCCAACTAAAGCTGGAGATATGTCCGGAGCATTCGCTCCGGCGGCGTTGCCTGCCGCCGCTGACCTCCGCGTTCGCAGTCCGCCAGCCTCGCTTTGAACGATGAGCTACTCGCGATGTTATACAGAAACCATATGGACAGTAATTATGGAGATCAGAGTATGAGCATCTGCAATTCCAAAGGCCTTGAACTCCTAAAGAGTGAATATGACAAGGCTGGCAAAAACAAGTTCGGGCTCTATCTCGGCGCAGGTGTAAATCTACTTCCTCCTGAGTCGAAAAATCGCCACCGTAAATATTTCGAGGTGCACACCTGGAGGGGTCTGCTCAAAGCGCTGTATGAAGCCAACGAACATCATCCAAAGACCACGTTCGAACAGCTTGTCAATGAGCATCAACCAGACAACGACTGGCCGGGATTAGCGCAGGACGTCTGCAATAAGATGACTGATGATGAAATCGCTGAAGCATTGGATCGGATAATCTACACCTGCATCCCGCGAAGCAACCAAGATGCACAGCTAAGTAAGCGTTTCTTGGACCAGGCACCGACACTGCACGCGGCGATATGCTTCTCAACCCGTATTAAGAGAAGAACTCAAAGCGGGAAATGGACATTTCAGCGGAATCCCAAGCTGGGAATAGTAATTACTCCCAACTATGACTTCTTCTTTGGTGCAGGATGGACCTGTTACCAGGCATTTTCGTTCCAGTGGTGCCATAGGACTCCTTATCGGCTGCGTACGCCTAAGTATCCTGATAAGCAAGGATTACTCAACTACATCCATGGCTATCTCCCCTATCGCAAGACAAGGAAAGAGAAAATTGTCTTGACAAAGAAGAGTTACAAGGACGCCTATGTATCGCTTGGAGCCAGGGGCCACAGATGGACAACGTACGAACAAGCATGCAAGGAGGGCAAATTCGCGGACTACACACTCTGGAAAGGTATAAATGAGCACCAAATGATATTCATAGGAACTTCGTTCATCGACAAGCCTTTGTGCGAGATGCTTGACAGATACAGAGAAAAACAGAAACATTTCGCAATCGTAAAAGCTTCTGATCATGACCTGATCAACCATGTAAGACAACTCGGCGTCTACCCGGTTATGGTGAAAAAACACAGCCAAGTAAAGGATCTTTTACAGCAGGTGTATTGCGTCGCCCTACGCGATAAGGATTGGAATGAAGCTGACCTTGATGGGCCAAAGCATTATTGGCAAAGGTTATGGCTTGGCAAAGCACTATCCAAAAACGTCCTAAAGAAAGCAGCGCGATAATACGCTGAGGTGCCTAAGCTCGATTGTGTGTAAGATACTGCAGCAACCAAAGCAGGCCAGTTTCAGTTGAGACAACCAGCTCAGTTGCGTTGCTGTCCTGTCGCTGCAGCTCGGGAGACGGTATTTGTCGATCCGCCAACTGCTCCGCCGCCGGAGGGGTCACGAGAAATGCAATTCGATAATGTCCTTGTCGTTCAGGACATGGGTCAACTGCACGTTCTGGCCATCGTAGACGCCAGTACCCCAGATCCTTGCGGCCTGAAGCTTTTCTGCCAATTGACGGTGGATGGCCACGGCCAGGTCCATAACGGTTGACCCGGCCGGCAGCGTAAAAGGCTCATCCATATCGGCAGCCTTGCCCGGCGGTTTCGCATAGACGCGGATAATGCCCAACAGACTGAAAAACACGCCGGGCAGTTCCTCCAGGCCCACGCCGGTTTCGGCCGAGATTGCAACACACTCGAACGGATGCGTGCACGATTCCTTCAGGCTTTCAAAGGCACCTGCGGCTGCGATATCGGATTTTGTGCAGATGCAGAATGCCTTCGTTGCAAGGATGTTGCCGTGCTCGTCTATGGCGGGAGTCTGAGCATCGACAAGCAGGTTTCTCGACTCAAGGAAATCAAGGCAGATACTTAGCTGCTCCTGTGTGTCGCCGGAAAGGTCAATGACAATAGCTATCAGGTCACAGTGCCGGTACGTCCCGACCTGGCCCGGGGCACTGTAGTCGGCTGTAATCGGCGGCATATCGACAAGCTGAATCTGGATGTCCTCGAACTTCACCATTCCGGGCACAGGTGCGCCGGTTGCGAAAGGAAAATCGGCCACGTTGACCTTTGCATTTGTCAGCGCTGCAACGATGGAGCTTTTGCCGCAGTTCGGCGTGCCCAAAAGCACGACCTGCCCTGCACCTGTCCGCGGGACATGGAAAACATCGACGTGTTTACCACCTTTCTTCTGCGTCGCAGCTTCTTTTAGCTTGCTGAGCTTGCGGCGCAGGTCCGCCTTTAAGTGGTCCGTGCCCTTGTGCTTGGGCATCACAGCCAGCATCCGCTCAAGCGCAAGGATCTTCTCCTCATTTGTCGTAGCAGTTCTGAACCACTGCTCAGCTTTGAAATATTCCGGTGTCAGATTAGCAGGCATCTTCTTCAGGTAAAAAGTAAAAAGGTATAAGTAAAAAACAAACAGCAAAAGTCAAAAAACAAAATGAAATCCCCTTATTGCCCTCTTCGGGCGTTAATGATAATCTGAGCAATAATTCGACAGATCTCATCTGATTCCCTAGTCAGCGATGGTAAATCCTCCGACGAAACCTTGTTTGAAGCGGCTAAGAGCCTGAGCCAATAGTGTGTCTCACGCGCTTCCTTCAGAGCAATATTGTATTTGTGCACGAAATCGGCCTTACTTTCTGCTGCCTGTGCCTCCTCAACATTGGCTCCGATAGAAGTTCCCGATCGCAGCATTTGGGTTGCCGGTATCCGTGCAGATGCGGAGTTCTGGCCGACTTCGTCTGCCAGTTTCACGATGCTGCCAGCGAACTCGAAAGTTCGTTCGACAATGTCCATACTTCCTGACAAGTTATTGTTGCCCTCTTACTTTTCCCTTCTCCCTTGTCCCTTTTCCCTTTTCCTTTTCCCTTCTTCCTTTTCCCTTGTCCCTCGTCCCTTTTCCCTTATTCCTTTTCCCTTGCCCCTTCTCCCTTTTGCCTTATTCAGCGACTTTCTCAGCGACCATATCTCCAACTTCGCTTGTGGAGTATCCCATCTTTCCGGCCTGTAGTGACTTTATCTTCTTGGCGGTGACAAACATCACGGCCTTCTCAACTGCATCAGCCGCCTTTTCTTCACCGAGTGTGCTCAGCATCATCTGCACCGCGCAGATGGCAGCTAACGGATTGATGATGCCCTTGCCCGTATATTTCGGTGCGCTCCCCCCGATCGGCTCAAACATGCTAACGCCTTCAGGGTTGATATTTCCGCCTGCCGCAATCCCCATGCCGCCCTGCACTATCGCACCCAGGTCCGTGATAATGTCACCAAACATATTGCCGGTCACGATAACATCGAACCATTCCGGATTCTTGACCATCCACATACAGGTGGCGTCAACGTGATAGTACTCTCTTTCTATATCCGGATATTCCGCCTCGCCCATCTCATGGAAGGCCCGCTCCCACAGATCGTAGATATAAGTCAGTACATTCGTCTTGCCGCACAGAGCGAGCGTGTTTTTCTTGCCTTTTCCACGTGCCTTCTTGCCGTACTTGCGTGCATATTCGAATGCGTATTTAAGACACCGGTCGACCTGGAAGCGATTGTAGACAGCCGACTGCACAGCTACCTCGTTCGGTGTCCCCTTCATTGTAAAGCCGCCCGTGCCGGTATAAAGGTCACCCGTATTTTCCCGGACAACGGTGAAGTCTATATCCTCAGGGCCCTTGTCCTTCAGTGGCGTATCCACTCCCGGATAGAGCTTGACCGGCCGCAAGTTTATGTATTGGTCCAGCTCAAAGCGGGCCTTGAGTAATATCCCCTTTTCCAGAATACCTGGCGCCACGTCCGGATGCCCGATTGCGCCGAGAAAGATCGCGTCGAACTTGCGAAGCTCTTCGACTGCACTGTCCGGCAAAGTCTCGCCGGCCCGTTTATACCGTTCACCGCCGAAATCAAACTCGGCCGAGTCGACTCTGAAGTTAAATTTGCCCGCAGCAGCCTTTAACACCTTCACTGCTTCCGCCGTCACTTCCGGCCCGGTCCCGTCGCCCGGTATCACTGCAATCTTATACACCGTTACCTTCCTTTCATATCCTGGATGTCGTGTCTCTCACTTCTTCTTATCCGAGTATCGCCAGGCCATGTCGAACGTGCCTTTCATGCACTTGACGCACTTATCGTATTCCATTGTGCTTATCTGCAGAATCTTATCCTTGCTCCAGGTCACGCAGTACATCACATCTGAAAAGTATATCGAGCCCTCGTTGGCTTCGACACCTTTGAAATCCGAATATATCTTGGCCTTCTGAACCGCCAAGTCGCCGACCTCTCTCAGTTGTGCTGTTGGCTTTGCGCTCCCTGGTAGGATGATCTTCACATCTTTTCCTTTCAGCGCATCTAGCAATTCCTCCAAAAGCCCAACCGGCACGTTGGTTATCCTTACTTTCCTTGATTTTTCGATCTTACTCTTTAGCCGCTCGACTCCCTCCTTTATACTGGCAAAGACCGTCGCTATTTTTGCTTGATACTGTCCATCTACTATTGGCATCTTCCAGAACCTCCTTTCATTACTGCCTTTTCCAATTGCCGCTCGTATACTCTCCCAGCACCGGATCGTCAACGAATTCGGCCTTGAAACCGTTGCCCGCGAGAAATGTGGCCACGTCTTGTACGGCACATTTTTCAGTGTGATAGTGACTTGCGCCGATAACGTTGATTCGCCATTCTTTAGCCAGCCTGTGGAACTCCTTATTTGCCTTTTGAGCAGGCTCGAACGCCCACCTGTGTACCGCAGTTCCTGTTATATAAGTCGTGCAGCCCAATTCCTTCGCCTTCTTAAGCACGTCCGGCTGGTCCCCCCCTCCGGCAACCGCCGCTATCGCGCCTTCGTCGGCACCATTATCAAAAACATCGACACTGTCAATACCGAGCGACCGGCTCACATGCTCGGCCAATAGGTCAAGGTCCCCGGTGGACATCGATCCCTTAACCGCCAGATATCCACCGGACGCCTCATAGAACCCAACAGTATCTGATAAAGACAGGTGATTTGCAAGACTCCCTGAAACGCATATATTAGCCCCTACATCCAAAGGCGTATGAATGGCATATACTGCAATCTGCCTTTGCTCCAAATCCTGCAAATAGTCTTCCGGAAACGGCCCAAAACCTCTGGCGTCTTCGTGATAATCGACCGGATGATGCGTAAATATCATCGACGGGCCGTCCGACATTGCCAGAAGATGGTCCAGCACCTCTGCCGTCACGAACACGACACAATAGACCCCACCTACTTCCCGGGCAAAGTCAAACATCAAACCGCTCTTCTGATTGACAAAGCCTGCCGCCACCCGCGCGCGACCTGCATCATTCAGGGCAAACTCCACCAGCCCGGCATCGCCTACCTCTTCGACCCGAAACTCCTTGTCAAGCAGTCCAACTATTTCTGATGTCGCCACCATCTGTCATCTTTCTTTGCGTTGTTTCTAACGGAGCACCCAGCACTCACTCATCATCTAATTGCCGACACTATACTCTCCCCGCACCGCCATGGCAACAATATCATGCCAGCAAGACCACGTAGGGTTTGATACTTCTCTAACGACAGTCAGGATTGAGCACTCTGCCTCCAACCGACAGGAACACCCCAACAAACTGTGGCACCCCTATAATTGCCCCGGTAGCATTTGTGATGTCGGTGAGTGATTGTTAGAATCAGATATTTCGAGTGCGGGTCTGACGATATAGAAATCAATCAGGAGCAACGATATGGACAGAACTCAAGGCATCGTCGATGTTCTGAATGACAGCGAAGTCAGTACACCATCGTTCTTGTATAAGTACTATGCTTTTGACGAGTATACGCATGCTATCTTCGCAAGAAACGAAGTATACTTCTCATCACCGGAATCGTTTAATGATCCTTTTGATTCTAAGATCAGAGTCATCTATGAGGGCACCAGAGACGCTAAGAAGCGTTTTCTTCGACAGTGGTCACAGCAGCACCGCCCCGATCTCCCAAGAAAGGAACATTTGGCTCTTCAGAAGACAATCATGGAACAAGGATTAGACCAAGGGATGCCAGAGTATGTTTATAAGGACCTTATGGCCACTCGCGCGAGCATAGGTGTGTTCAGCATGACCGAGGACAGAGAAAATATCCTGTAGCAAAGCTTCCCATACTTTGGGCCGCCGCTTTGGCAAACTCGGCCCGAGGCAATGATTTTCGCCTGAGGCGCCTTGTCGGTTTGCTGTGATAGGCCTTCTGAAATGCTTTCACGCGCTGGACGTCGCAGCTGCACCAAACTCGCCAGCCACGCCAATCACGTTCGACATCATCGACCAGCCCCTCATCCAGCCACCTCAGAAGGGTATTCTTGGATACGCCAATACGCTTCGCTGCTTCAACGGCACTTAGCATCAATTCGGCCTCAGTTAAAATAAGTATATTTGGTGTACTTAGATATTTATAGACTCATGTCAAGATTTTTTTTTGCATTAAACCTGAATTTTTGAATTTTTTAAGGGCGTGCTCTTAGGAGCTATAGCTGGATTGACGACCAATGAATGGTGCATTTTTTTTATTGCCTGGAACCGACATATCTAGCGATGAAGTAAAATTAGAAGTGTTTCAAGCCTTTATTTTTACGGATCCTCTTTTCCCCTTTTTCCGTATTTCCCTCCCTATTTTTCCTGATCGAACGAAAACACTTTGCAGACATGGTTATGACGTCATTAATTTATTCATAGTGAATACTTCAACCTGTTCTCCTGGTTTTAATCGATAGGCCCTTACGCCTTCCTCATTGAAATCCTTCCATATAACCATCTCTGCATGAAATGAAACTGGGCCATCACTTTCAATTATATGAACGGGGTATCCACTATTACCGATTATAATAATTCTACAGTAATCTCTTCCTGTGTTCTTTTTTTGTATGCTCATCCTATGCACCTCCTTAATACAAGCTTAACGGTAAAGCTTTGGACATCTGCATTAGCAATGTCGAAGACACTTATCCACTCAACAAGATTAGAGAATTTTACTGTTTCAAGTTATCCTTTAAAAAAGACCATTACAATTTTGTGTTGTACCCAGAAGACTTTTGAACTACACTCTTAAGGGCTCGATCGAAATTTCTTTTTGACTCATCCAATTGTTGTTCGTCAATCATCCTGGGGTCATCAATATCAATGGAAACTTCTCTATCGGATCGTTTAGAATACCATGCATCCTCAAAATGATGCTTATGATACTGTTTAAATACGCCATTATTCCGTTTGCCCCCAGCAACTAAAAAACACGGTGTGCTGTATGCTTCAATAGTGAAAGTATATGGATTAATCAATGCAAGTTGCTGTGAGATTAGGAAAACACAGAAAATAGTCGGTGGGTGAAGTGCAACTCTTATCTGTACCTGTTTGTCTCTAATTTGAAGTTCCCTTAACTCTTTGCAATAGTTTTGTCTTGCCTCAAGTATTTCCTGACTGATACCTTCAGCTTCCCGGCCTTCCACCCACGCACGCAGACCGGCAAAAGCGGGATGACCGATGAGAATTTTTAGATCGACTCCAACCCGAACTCTTTCCTCAATAGCATTGATGAAAAGCCGTTCGATCGTCATACCTCTTAACGATGAACCAACAATATGAATCCCCAACCTTTCACGAGAAATTCTTGGCATTAGAGCTTGAAGCCCTGCTCTTCTTATTGGAAAAATTGCGCGCATGCCGCCATCCCATAGTGCTTTGGCATTTGCCAACGCAATTGAACCGGCATCAATTGTTGTTCCATCCTCTGCAAAAAATCCAGTGACTTTTATGCCTATTTCCTGCAACTTATAAAGTTGCGATGCGGTGATAACTCCATCCGGCGACTCCATTTTGCTCACATCCTGTTGAGTGACTCCTACTCCCATTTTGTCAGCCATATCTTTTTGAGACCAGCCTTGTTCAACACGGAATTGACGGATATTCTGCTTAATCTCTTGCATAAACATGAACTCTTTTTTTTCTTCTTCAAGTTGCAGGTTTTGTGTTACCGTGGAGTCATCACCTTTGGTATTCGTTCCGGCTAATTTTTTCTTTCCCATCGTATTAACCTCCAGACTTGTCTAGCTCAAAAATCCACCATCCTAGGTGAATAATCGACTGCCATTATTTTAAGAACTCTACCTTTTTTGAGCTAAATTCGGCTAAGCCATGATGCTCTCGCAACGGCCGATAATATTGCTCTGTAAACTAACGTAAAATCTTTACGCTGTCAACAGGTTTTTATTAGTTTTTCAGTAAAATTTCTATATAAGAAGCTGAGGCGCCATAAGTATCTGTGCAGCATATAGTTATATTCATACAAATAGTTAATGCATTTTATGTAATGACCACGTTATGAAGGCAAAAAGCAGGTTATTGTTTGTCTTCACGAAAATAACTCCAAATGTGCGTATAGTGCGTAAGAATGCAATGATAAAAATCTTGGAGCCAAAGAACACCTTAGGAGCAAGTGAAAGGGTCAGTCCGTATTGGGGTTTGAGAATTCTCTAATTTTATTCGTGTCTTTAACTTTACATATTTGATCTTTCTCTTTTGGTTTTTTACTTTTTACTTTTCTGTATGTGCTCTAATAGTCCGCCGTCATTGATTATTTCCAGAGCGAAGTCCGGCAGGGGACTAAACTTGATATCGACACCGCTTGTTTCGTTCTTAATCAAGCCACCTTTGTAATCAATTTCCAGTTCGTCGCCGTCATCGATCTTTTCAAGTGCATCAGATGACTCAACGAGATAAAAGCCATTGTTTATGGCATTGCGATAGAAGATTCGGGCAAAGGACTTCGCGATCACGGTCTGGACGCCTGCACCGCGGATAGCCCAGACAGCGTGTTCTCTGGATGAGCCGCAGCCAAAATCCTCCCCGGCCACAATCACATCACCTTCCCTGACATTGCCGACAAACTCCTTGTCCAAATCCTCCAGACAATGCTTCGCGAGCTCAGCTTCATCGTCAGTATTCAAGTACCGAGCAGGTATAATCTCGTCTGTATTGATGTGGTCTCTTTTATAAACGTGTGCCTTCGCCATAATTGTTTGTCCTCAAACCACGGATTGTCACGCATTAATCTGTTGTTTCTTTGTTATAACCCCTCCACTTTTCTTCGATTGCAAAATTGATATATGCTTTAGAATAATTGACCCAGGCAGCAATTGCACAAGCTGTTAGAATTATTTCACACAACACAAAAGTTATCAGGAGTCCAGATTTAGTATTACTGGCAGTCATCATAAATGAAGCAAAAAGATCAAGTAGAGCTACCAGCGTTATTAGAATAGCAATGCGCATTGATGGTTTCTTTAGTTCATCCATAGCTTTTTCCTCTCTTTAATCTGCGAAATCCGCGGTTACAAAAACATTCTTGGGTCGGTTAGTTTTCCTTCTACTGCGCTTGCGGCGGCGGTGGCTGGGCTGGCGAGATAGACTTTGCTTTCGGGGTGTCCCATTCGGCCAACGAAGTTTCTATTCGTCGTGCTGACGCACTTTTCGCCCGCAGCTAGAACACCCATAAACCCCCCTAAGCACGCGCCACATGTTGGTGCGGCGATCACGCAGCCGGCGTCGTAGAATATATCGAAAAGGCCTTCATCTTTGGCCTGCTTCCAGATTGTCGGCGTAGCCGGCACAACTATTGTCCGAATGGCAACTTCTTTGCCCTTGAGGATGCTCGCCGCGATTCGCAAATCCTCAATTCGCCCGTTCGTACAGCTTCCGATATAAGCCTGGTCCATTTCCTCGCCGGCACATTCACCGATAGGAACGCCGCCGCTCGGCAGATGTGGCAACGCTACCATCGGCTCAATTGCGGAGCAGTCAAACTCCTCCACGGTGACATATTCGGCATCCCCGTCCGACTCGTAGACGGTGTAATCTCTTTTGTCTCTCAGATGCTCATCGAGATACCGTTTTGTCACCTGGTCAAAGCCCATTATCCCGTTCTTTGCCCCGGCCTCGATGGCCATATTTGTCATCGTCATTCTGGATTCCATCGACATTCCAGCCAGAGCCGGCCCGACAAATTCCATCGCCCTATACAGCGCACCATCTGTGCCGATTCTTGCAATGACCGTCAGGATGACATCCTTGCTATAAACGCCCGGCCCCAGCGAGCCGTTGAGAACAAACTTCATCGAGGTGGGGACCTTGAACCACAATTGTCCCGTTGCGATAGCCGCCGCTGCATCCGTTGAGCCAATACCCGTGCCAAACGCAGCAAACGCGCCGTATGTGCACGTATGCGAATCGGGCCCGACGATAACTTCACCGGGTCTGATGTGCCCCTGTTCGGGCAGCAGTGCGTGGCAGACGCCGGCCCTGCCGAGCTTGTAGTAATATTTTATCTTGTGCCGCCTTGCCCACTCATCGAGCCTCTTATGCAATTCCGCACTTTTGATGTCCTTGCCAGGCTGAAAATGATCGGGCGTTACAACAATCTTCTCTCTGTCGAATACTCTGTCGATGCCCTTTTCTTCCAGCATGGAAATAGCCGGCGGCGTAGTGACATCGACACACAGGACGACATCAACCTTCGCATCGATAAGCTCCCCCGGCACAACATGCCTCTTCCCCGCCGCCTTCGCTAAGATTTTCTCCGTTACAGTCATACTCATGGTCTGTGTCTCTCTCTTTCTCGTACTCTTCAACGCATCCACGCATCAACGCATTTACTTCTATGCCGCCGTTGCCAAGATTTTCTCTGTGATTGTCATACCCATTGGCTTTGCCTCTTTTGGTTCTGATTTTCTAAGTCGTATCCTTTTGCGCCGAGACCATCCGGTTGATGGCATCGATATATGCCTTCGCACTCGCTTCTATTATGTCGGTGGAGACGCCGCGGCCTATGTGAATTCCGCCGTCGTCACTGATCTTGACGATTGCTTCGCCGAGAGCCTCCTTGCCGCCGGTAACGGCTCGTATCGAGTAGCTTTCGAGCTTGGGTGCTTGGCCCGTCGCCTCCCTGATTGCCTCGTAGGCCGCATCGACCGGCCCGTCACCGCATGCGGCCGCCTGTTTGATCTCGTCCTTGATGCGTATTTTCACGCTTGCCGTCGGCAGTGTCCCTGTCCCGCACGCCACGTGCAGATACTGCAGCTCGTACGTCTGCTCCGCAACCACGTGAATCTCGTCGCTTATAATCACCGCTAAATCTTCATCGAAGACCTCCCTTTTCTTGTCGGCAACGGCCAGGAATCGTTCGTATGTCTTCTCCAGCTCCTCCTCCGACAATGTATATCCCATCTCTTCGAGCCGGTGACGAAGACCGTGACGTCCCGTGCGTGCCGTCAGGACCACACGACTCTCACCAAAGCCGACCGTCTCCGGCCGCATAATCTCATATGTCTCACGCTTCTTGAGAAATCCATCCACATGAATGCCCGAGCTGTGCGCAAAGGCATTCCGCCCCACGACCGCCTTATTGGCAGGCACCGGCATTCCCAGCATATCGGCGACCATCCGGCTCGTTCGATAGAGCTCGCGGGTATTGATGCCGGTCTCTACCTCTTCGAAGAAGTCCTGCCGGGTGTGAATAGCCATCACTACCTCTTCGATCGCCGCGTTACCTGCCCGTTCGCCGACGCCGTTGAGCGTCCCTTCGACCTGTCGGGCGCCACTCTTTACGCCTGCCAGCGAATTCGCCACCGCCATTCCCAGATCATCGTGGCAGTGGACGCTGATTACAGCCTTGGCGATGTTTGGCACGTTAGCTCGAATCTCCCGGATAAGCCCGCCGTACTGTTCGGGGATCGCATAGCCGGTAGTATCCGGGATGTTCACGACAGTAGCACCCGCTTCAATTGCCGCCTCAAGTATCTCATAGAGGTAGTCGCGGTCAGCTCGGCCGGAATCTTCCGCGTAGAACTCGATGTCGTCGGTGTATTGGCGGCAGCGCTTGACCGCCTCCACAGCCATCTTCAAAATGGTGGCCTGCTTCTCACCCATCGTCTTGCCGTACTTGTCGTCCGCGAATTTGCCCGCGATGTGAATCTCCGAGACGCCGATGCCCGTATGAATGCGGAACCGCTTGGCATTGGCCAGCGCCTTCTGGCAGGTCTCAATGTCCTGGGCTATGGCCCGCGTCAGCCCGCAGATAACAGGGCCTTCTATCTGTTCCGATACCAGGCGCACGGCCTCAAAATCCTCGGGCGAAGAAGCGGGGAACCCCGCCTCGATAACGTCGACCTTCAGCCGGGCCAATTGCCGGGCGATCTCCAGCTTCTCTCGCGCTCCTAATCGGGTCCCCGCGGCCTGTTCGCCGTCACGTAATGTCGTGTCGAATATTGTGATTTTTTCTTTAGACATCTGTTTTTCTCCAATTTTAGACAGGACTTCGTCGCTGGCTCAGTCGAACGATAATCCTGTAAATCTTGTCAGAAGTTTTCACGCTAATTGCCCCTAACCTGCATCTCTCATTAACCGCAGAGTTCACAAAGACCCCTGAGAAGAAGCTCTGCGACCTCAGCGCTCTCGGCGCTGGAGAATATGGCAGATTATGCCGCAACCAGGGCCAAAAAGCTAAAAATTTACGAAAAAAACGAAGGTTTACTGGATTTTGTGATTGTAAGGGATCTCTGCGCCTAACGGCGCAGGAGCAGGCTCAGGCCGAGAAGGCCCTCGAAGTGACAACGAATTATACGAATTTCGCTCATAAAGCAGATTATATGAAGAAAGAAAACAATTGCAAGAGTTTTTCGTCTTGATTCTTGCTGTTTTTTTTCGTGTCTTTCATAGCGAGATACAATTCACGAGATGCGATATACGAATCGAGAGCCAGGATTTATCCCGTGAGAAGCCGTATGCGTTATCTTTCTCACGGGGCAGAACACGATTTTTGGCCGATTTGGGGCGAATTTTCCATCAACATTTCGGCTGTCAGCACCGCCATACAGTGGACAGGGCGGAGGGAGAGGTATTTGTGCGCTCTGTGGGCATGAAAAAAATCGAAAATCCCGTAGAAACCACGATAGACACAGAGGCGACGGTGTGTATAACCTGATTCTCGTTAAACCAGTTGCTTTTTAGTGAGATAAAGGTGACAATACGAGGCAGCACTGCTCAAAGGGCGGACTGTGAAGCAAGAAAGAGAAAATCAAGAGAATGATGTTCTGCTCCGACACCAGAGTAAAGTAGCTTACATACTTGGTGCAGGGTTCTCATATCCTGCGGGCGTGCCTCTTCTAAGGAACTTCCTGCCCTGCGCATTCAAGGCCCTCAAGGAGAACGAACAGGACAGGCAAGTGGCGCTTAAGCTGGGTAGACTCCTCGAGAAGTATGCTCGTATCGCCAACGCAGTTCAGATTAACCTTGATAATCTAGAAGATGTCTTCTGTTTGGTTGACCTTCCGTCTGGCGCAGTCGGGTTGAAGTCATCGGAGGAGGATGAGGCCGATCGTGCCTTGCTCAAGGAGGTGATCGTCCGCACTTCCGTGCTCGGTTCTCGCCATCTGGCTCAAGAAGACTGGGTTGGAGATCAGCAGCTCGGTTCTACGGCCGTACCCAGGCGTTACCTTTTCCCCATACGAGATATAGAATTTCGGCCTGATATACCGCGGCGGTCTCTAAATATAACGCTCTATGAGGCATTTCTTTCGTACATACTTCACTGTAATAGTCAGGATGACCGCCAGATTAGTAACCAATACGACCTTGATGCGATCATCACTCTGAACTACGACCTTGTCATCGAAACCGCGTTGGGTAGCTTTTTGGGAGCGAAGGCATACTACGGTGATGACATTCTGAGCCATGGTGCTAAATTGGGTAAGGCCTGGGAAGGGTGTGTGTATACAGAAATCGAACCTAAGAACATGAAAAAAGTTGTGCCTATGTTGAAGTTGCACGGTTCCGTGCACTGGTACTGCGAGCCAGCGTCTGGTGTTCAAGCCGCACATGGATCCAGAGAGTATAAGAAGAATTTCAAAGAGGTCACAAAACTGTGGGACCCTAGAGAAGACGATCGCAACGTGTCGTTTGAAAACGTGCCACTTGTTCCTCCTACCTGGAGAAAACAGACTTCGGAACTCAGTATATTTGCAGCAATGGTGAAACAGGCAATCCATCATTTGCGGCGAGCCGCAAAGATTGTGATCATAGGCTACTCAATGCCTGAGTCGGATGCACATTTTCGCTACCTTTTAGCCAAAAGTCTGTGCACACCTGAGTTCCCGAAGATTGAGGTGTGGGATATCCGGAGCGAAGAGGATATGAAGGGACGTCTCGAAAGGTTATTTGGAAAGCAGAATCTCGAGAGAAACCGCATAATCCACAGCAATAACGGTTTTAGAGGTTTTGTGAAGAGTCACCTTTACAAAGGCTCTGCAACGATTACGTGAGCCATATATCCAGATAAGTCGTTCCGGCGATGTTTTTAGAACTTGAGTTTGTACGAACGTGTCTCACTTGGCAATGACCCAGAAGATTTTGTACGTATTGTGGAGATATTATTATGGTGAACAATGTCAATGCTGGAATCGTAAAGCTCAGTACAGGGGTAGAATCCTTGGACGACCTCTTGGGCGGAGGCATCTTTGTAGACAGAAGGTGTGGGTTCTTCGGTGTAATCACCGGAGCCACAGGAACAGGAAAATCCATTCTCGGACTAGAACTTTGCACAAAGTTCGTACTCAGCGAGAGCGAAAGCAAGAAGCCTCGGAGCGCGGTCTACGTATACACATCTCAGGAGTCTCCTCAGCTGCTTAAGACCAAGATTTCAAAAGCATTCAACTTCTTCGTACCCAAAAAGCGTCCAACGAATGAAAGTGAGGAACCGGTGATTGTCATAGCTCCCGATCAAAGTGATGCAGAAGATGCCTCTAGCCCTCTTGTGCGATCCTCTTCCCCCAGACCAGGATGTATCACAGAACTGCGCAAGTATATTGACGAAACAGCAGCGATCTATATGTGCCAAATAGGTCTCGACAGAGGATCTCAAAGGGCAACACTTGAGAACATCGTCCAGATTGTTGCCAGGACAATTGCGGGGTTTTCCTCCCCCGACGAGCACTGGGATCGTATCCTCCTTTGTATCGACAGCGTGAATACTATTGATGAAGAGGTACTAATGGATGCAATGATGCTCGAACAGCACAACGCAGACAGTTCGGCAGCACCAGAGGTTGAAGGAAGGTCATCTGCAACGATGCAAACCAGTATTGATAGGTCAACACGTAGCAGTGATCCAACTTTCTACAGGCGGTTGAGAGAGCACTGTTCCAAGCTGAGAGTTCACACTTTTCTAATTTTTGAGGAGCGGTACTCGGAGAGACTGGATTCGGAAAAATCAGATATTTCGACGACGCCTGAAGCGTACGCTGCCGATATTGTCCTCCGGCTCGGTGTTCATACCTACGAGAGCAGTTATCGCCAGCGGTTTATTGAGATCGTCAAGGCAAAAAACCAGTTCTATTATAGAGGGAGACACCACTTTTCTATCGTCAGCGAGCAGGAGGATGGAGGTGGCGGAGACCGACCACCTATAAACGAGGTGGGACTTGTGATTTATCCTTCAGTGGCGGCCCAACTGGCTTGGCTTAGAGATGAAGAAAGGAAAGAGAAAGAAGAATTAGGCAATGGAACCAAACAGCGTCCGGCACAGTATCAGCAACTTGGTATAGAATCACTTGACCAGAGGATAGCCAACTTCATCCAGCCCATCAGAGAAAAAGGGGCCTCTCAGCAAGATAGCAAGGTCGCAACATCAGCAAATGGATACATCGTTCAAGGAAGCTCAAGTGTTCTGGTCTCAGACCTAGACGTGAAAGCCACAGAGATTGGCCTTCATTTCGCGTTTAGAGGAGAACGCTCACTTTTTGTCTCCTTCCTTCATGAGGTAGACGATCTAAAGAGGATCGCGGGCCGTTTCATCTGTCTAAAGCACAAGTTGACCTCTGAAAAGCACATTCTAAAGTACTACTCACCAGAGCACATAAGTGAAGGCAAACTCTTACGGGATATTGACCTGGATATTAAACATGCCCAAGGGAACACCGATGAACCACTTGTGGTTGTCGTGGACAATGTTTTCGAGCTGGAATGCAAGTATCCACTCTTAATTTCTGCCAAGCACTTCTTGGCTGCTTTGCTAGAGCTTTTTCGTGTTCGTCGAGCCACTTCTTTGGTCATTGACACCGTTGAAGTTGGTGAGGCTGGAAATCCGATACAGTTTTCGTTCGCAGCAGGTCTGGCAGACAATGTGTTTCTGCTCAGGCACGTCGAATTTCATTCCAGGCCCCACCACGTTTTCTCGGTGCTGAAACTGCTGGGTACACATACTCCGGAAGTGTTGTGGAATCTCGAGGAAAACTACACATCGGGCGGCTCGGAATTGGTTGCTCGCGATACCTTTGAGCTCTACAAACATGTGCTTTCAGGAAAGCCTGAACCAGTAACGATTACACTTACAGTCTATATGGATGCCGAAGGATCACCATTCCAGAAATACCTCCAAGCATATGCTAAAGCTCTGGAAGAGTCTTTTGGCTCCGATGTTGTCGTCACAAACATGTATGGCGCAGAGGAGTATGCTCGTGTACAAGCACTAATAACATCTGCAAGGGCTCGGCAACGTTCCGATTGTCACATCGTTCACTTAGACGAGTTCTGGCTTAAACAACTTATTGAAAATCAGTCTCTCGAAGAACTGAGCGAGTACATTATAAGGGCTAATCTTCCCTCGGACTTTAGGGACCGTACCCAATACGTATCTGCAGCTCATGACATCGTGATGTATCGTATAACAAAGGATAAAGCTCTGAGGGAGAAGTATGGGATTGATATTAAGAACCGTGAAAGTCTGGCACAGTGGTATAAGAGATGGTACGCGATACCAGCCAGAAATAATTTCGGGATGCTGTGTTGTGATCCAACACTCTTAAGAGAATTGATGGTGGGAGAGCAGGGTCATCTACCACAGAAGATCAACGCTTGGCTGGAAGGCGAAAGAGAGCATGGTCTCACGTGGACTGATATCGCGGGATTGAAGGGACTATTTGACAGGAAAAAGAGCGACCGGCGGGAACACTATCCGAAGGTCTTCTTCACGTTCTGCATGGATCAGATGGAATCTCATGTCAGCTTTCTGCTCGAACTGATGCTTAGTTTGGGTCGAAGATCCGACATACTTGATAAGGGCAAGTTGAATTTTGAAAAGTTGCCACTTGAGGGCTTTCGGACACTATTGCAGCTGCTAGACGACTCAGACATCCAGACTCTGGCATCGGCGGTGTTCAGGCCATCATCACAGGAACCAACGGCCTTGTTCTCAAGGCAATGGATGAGTACCTTGGGAGCCTTGCGATCGAGAAGTGACAAAGATGCTGACGGCGCCTATTTCTCGAGACTTAAGCCGCTGGAACTGCCTTTGGGACCTGGCAAGAAAGAGCCGACTCCAGTCTCAGGTACATGGTACTTGGGTATCCTAAAAGGAAGCGTAGCCGTTGAGACCGGTATGCGCGTAATCGCACAAGCCGCGTCGATGGCCGACGAGGTCTACAAGCTCAACAATTACATCGGCCTGCCTGTTCGAGAAACGTTTTATAGGCGTAGTGACCGAGGGGGCAGGAGTACGCCATTTCCCCTACCGTACAGAAGGAGATTTGCTGATCTGGCGGATTTCCAAAGAGAGCTGATCAATCCTCCACATGATGACACGGACTATGTGAAAGAAGTCCTTCAGGGTGATTATCCTTTCTACCGGGTGTTGATTGACGATTATCACCTTGTAGCCCCTGTCTTATGGCGACTTCTTGTGCGGATGGCGGGAGAGGCAGTAGCGTACGGTGTAGCCAAGGCAATACAAAAGAGAAGAATACAAAATGCTCTCAACGCTGCTGAAGCCGAATACCGGGCTTTGGCGAGCGGAACAAAGACTCCTGACTGTGGGCCTTCTGTTGGATCAACAAAGCAAGGAAGGGTCTCTAACTCAAGAGGCAATGCCAAGTAGCGTTCTTACTGGAAGAATGGAGAATCTGGGCGCGTTTCCTGGAGGGGGATCGCTTCTATTTTGTACTTGCACGATGCGTTTGAAGATATCAGCGACATCTTTGGCTCAAGAGGTACGAGGCGTTTAAGGCGTGTGATGGAGCAGTTGCCTGACTCTTATAGGAATGTGCCAATAATTGCCTTAACTAAAATTCCTGAGGTAGTGGAGAAAGAGCTAAGCCAGATACCTAGGGTAGCTGTGGTAGCTAAACTAGAGGGGTTGAAAGTAGGCAGCCTGCCGACTTTTGTGCGTGACTTCAGCGGGGACATGTATCCGGCACGTAATTCGGGAACTCGCTCTGAACTGATTGATTAGAGAGTCTTTGGCGTGTCCTGTTGCTCTGTTGATTCCTCGTTCCTGACCCGCCAAGCAATAAGCCACCCGCCGACTCAATCTGGGAAATTTAGGACGGCAAAGGCCCCGTGGTATTTCTTAGCAGCCCGGTCGTATGCCTTGGCGGCCTCAGTCTCATCGTCGAAATATCCAATGTTTTTCTGCATCGCATTAAAGTTTATTCGGACCGACCATTTTTCTTTGCTCCTGTTCCAGCTCACCCCTTTAAATCTTGAAGAGCATCTCCTTTTCTGACACTTCTGTCTGTTACGATTGTTCTCTGCATTCGTTGCCGGCCGAAGATTCGCCTTTCGATTATCCAGCCCCTTGTGATTGATATGGTCGAGAAACATTCCATCCGGTACTTTTACAATCTCCCTGTGCATCTTGATAATCACCCGCTTTTTCTCTTTCCCAACGCAAACAGCTCGCTCGGCATAGAAGGTGTTCTTGCTCCTGAAAGCGTGCCATTTGTACCTGCTCAAGCGCTCGTAATCTTCGGGGTCCACTATTGCGTATTTGCGCTGCGTGAGCGGTATGCGGCGAAAAGGGTAGCCGTAGCGGATCCGGCGATACAAGAGCAGAAGCCAGAGTAACGGCTTTACAAGCCAATCCGGAATTGTGATGGAAAAATTTAGCTTGATACCCAGGCCCGTCCGCAATGGAGTGGAAGAATCCGAAGTTCTAATCGTTCGGCTGCGCCCCTGAGGGGCAAGCTCAGGACAGGTCTCTAAATCCTAAGACAAATCCGAATGGGCAAAACTCGAAATGACAAACCTGCCGCTTTGAACGCTTGATATTGGAATTCTTGTCAGTGTTGCGCATTTCGATACTAAGATTTTGTATTTGAGGCCAAATGTGGTCCTCCACTATTGGCTGAACCTGCGCGTTTGATGCGAAAAAAGCGCTCCGGGTGCGCTCGCCAGAAGGCTTAAGCCGTTGTCGGGAAGAAGGTTAAAATTTTTTTGAAAATTCCGATTTTTGCTTTTAGGTATCGCTGCATTTGATTGAGGTGGCGTTCTCTGCGTGGATTTGGTATAATAGCACTATCTTGCTATTTGCGTGCTGTGTGGTGCGCAAGATGTATTGCGGACAGCAGATATGGCTGATAAGGCGACATTGACGGGATTGCTTGGCGGGGGCAAGTTTGAGGAGATTGAGCGTGTTTTCCGCAAGCATTTCCACCTTGGGCTGGAGACCCGAAGCATCCACGGCAGAGACATAGAGCGGATGTGCAGCGCGGATTGCCACCCGGCGTTCTGTAAGCTCGTTCAAGGTAATGCGGTGGGCTTGAGAAGGTGTAATACGGAACGGCGTCGCAGCCTTGGGATAGCGATAGAGACGGGGCAGTCTTATATTACGATTTGCCATGCGGGCATAGTGCTGGTTTGTGTGCCGGTTATGGATAGGGATGATGCACTGGGCGGGATGTTCTTAGGTAAGTGCCTTTGGGAACCCGTGACACCAATTCTGGTCGCCGATGTTCGCAAGCGGTTGGAGGATATCGGCGTTGGCAGTGGAGAATTGTGGGCGGCGATAAGCGAGCTGCCGGTCATTCCGGGGCGGACGATCCATAATGCGGCGGAGTTCTTGTTCGACCTTCTTTATGAGGTGGGCGGCTTTGACCCGCGTGTAATCAGGTGGAGACGCGAGCGCTCGGAACAGCAGTCGCAGATAGGTGAGTTTATCCAGGAGAGAAAGAAGCTCGGCACGGAGTGGCAGTACCCTCTGGAAAGTGAGCGGGAGCTGTTGGGTAAGGTGAAGATCGGCGACAGGACGGGCGCCAAGGAGATTCTCAATTCGATACTGGGGACGGTACTGTTCCGTAACATTGGGGATTTGGGAATCCTTAAAGCGAGATTGCTGGAACTGTTGAGTATTTTGAGCCGTGCGGCTGTAGAAGGCGGCGTAAGTATTGACGTTCTGCTTGAGAAGAATCTGGCTTATGTGAACAAGGTGATGCAGATTCATAATCAAGAGGATTTGTGTGCATGGATTAGCACTGCATTGAACGAGTTCATCGAGCTGGTTTATTCTTCGCAGGACGCTAAGAAGGTGACACAAATCCGGCCAGCCATAAACTATATCGATGCCAATTACGATAAGCCGATAACGCTCGCCGAGATTGCAAAGGTCTCGCACTTGAGTGTCTCCCGGCTGGCCCATGTATTCAAAGAGCAGATGGGCATTACGATCATAGATTATGTGACGAGTGTTCGGATAGAGCGGGCGAAACAGCTTCTGCTTGCGACAGATCAGAACTGCACAGAGATTTGCTTTGAAGTGGGCTACAACAATCAAAGCTACTTTACGCGGACATTTAAGGGGCTTGTCGGAATGACGCCGCGTCAGTTCAGGACTATGAATCAGCGTAAGGAGAAAGTATCGACATCTCTGTGACATAGAAGTACGGCGCGGCCTGAACATCTGGCCCTCACGAAGATGCTGAAAGTGGTGGCGCGGTGAAGTACACCTCGGAGGCAGATTCTGACAGGATGCATATTCAGGATTGTTTTGACAATGGCAAGGCGTGATCTTTTTACCGAGATTTTCTTGCCTGGCAAGCCTGCGGGGCAGAATCAGTCAGATACTCTCGAGGGAGCCTCTTTGTGCAGCCCGGTACACGTTCTGCGACCATGTTTCAGCAGCGGAAGGCTGGATGACCTACGGCAGATGGAGGATCTGACCTCAACCGTCCATCTTAGTGGAGGCCCGAATCTAATAAAGTCCGATTTTGCCAAGCTTTGCTGCAGTCAAGGGCAACGTGGTCTATGAATCAACGAGATATTCCAAAAACCGGATGCAGATATCAGAATACTGAGGAGGTGTCTGCTGTCTTTAGTCTTCCGCCGCAATCCTACGGGTGCAAACCCGTAGATGGAGTTAGCCGCCAAAGGCGGGCGGGCAAAGCCCGAACCGGCTGTGCCGCGGGTTTCAACCCGTGGTTGTTGACTAGTCTTTCTTGTGTCTTGACATTCTGTGATACTTGCTGTACTATTTCGCAGCTGGTGAGGATGTGGTGTTTTTGTCGCAAAATGTTTGTAAGGTGTTGGTTCGGTAAAGAGATAGGGATTGAACTGGCTGAATATGGTGAATATATCCAGACGGGCGCAGGCCGGATTATGATTGCCGAGAGCGGAGGAGGCCTTGGTATCCCTTGCCTTGTTATGTAGCGGCTTAGCACGATATTTGTTTTTTATTTAGCGCTTTTAAGGGGCACTTTTTTGGTCAAGACAGTGTTCGCAACAGTTGAAGTTGGTTTAATCATTTAGAGAAAAGCTTCTATTTGGACGGCAGGACTTATGATTAGAAATATTGCAATTTTGGGTTCGACGGGATCAGTGGGTAAGAACACGCTGCAGGTAGTTGACGGTTTGGGTCCTGAATATGCCATCATTGCCCTAAGTGCTCACAGCAGCGTGCAACTTTTGGCTAATCAGGCGAGGCGATATAAGCCGAAGTATATAGCTGTGACAAACTCCGAATATGCAGGAGCTTTGCGGAAATTGGTCGGTGATTTGGACGTTCAAGTTTTAAGCGGGCCGCACAGCTTGGTAGAGATTGCGGAACTTGAAGAAGTCGATATTGTTCTTAGTGCAGTTGTTGGGTCGGCTGGTCTGCATTCAGCTCTTGCAACGGTGCAGGCCGGCAAGAGACTTGCCATAGCAAACAAAGAGTCGCTTGTTATCGCTGGTGAACTGCTTATGGAGGCTGCGGGAGGAAACAGCAGTCTCGTTTTGCCGGTGGATAGTGAGCATTCAGCGATTTGCCAGGCTATGCGGTCGGGCTCTTATGAGGAAGTGAGCAAGATCATCCTGACTGCGTCCGGTGGGCCGTTTAGAGAGGCCGCCGTCGAGGATTTGCAGAACGTGACGCTGGCGCAGGCTCTCTCACATCCTGTGTGGAGTATGGGCCCGAAAATCACCATTGACTCGGCGACCATGGTGAACAAGGCTTTTGAGGTTATCGCTGCCCGGTGGCTTTTTGATATGCCAGTGGACAAGATCGAAGTATTGGTACACCCTGAATCGATAGTCCATTCGCTTGTTGAGTTTGTGGATGGCTCGATATTGGCCCAACTTGGCCATCCCGATATGTGTCTTCCCATCCAGTATGCCTTGACGTACCCTTCGCGTGTTGAAGGGATATGCGAGCCCTTGCGGCTCGAAGAGGTAGGTAAGCTCACTTTTGAGAGGCCGAATCTGGAGACGTTTCGTGCACTGTCATTAGGATTTGAGGTTGCACGAACGGGCGGTACGGCGATGGCTGTTTTCAACGCTGCCAACGAAGCGGCTGTCCAGCAGTTCTTAGCAGGCAAGATCAAGTTTGTCAGTATAGTCGAACTTGTCGAACATTGCCTTAGTAAACATAATGTGAAGAGGCATGTGTCCATCGAGGAGCTGCTCGAGGCAGATCGCTGGGCAAGACGGGAGGTTAGAAATAGGGCGCCTAAATATGTGGGGGCAAAGTCCTGAATCGTGAAGGAGAATATGCGATTTGTTTTGCGAGAAATGATATTAGGGGTATTTGATGTCTAAGTCAAGAGGTTTGTTGACAAGGAGCTTGCAGGGTTTTTTTTGGGTAATCGTTCTTGCCGGCGTTGTCTATCTTATTGCTCGGTACCTGAGTGTTTTCAGCAGTCTTTTGTTGGCACTGGTTGGCTTTGGGGCGGTGGTTTTAGTTCATGAATTTGGCCATTTTGTAGTTGCCAAATTAGCTGACATCAGAGTTGAGGCCTTTTCAATTTTCATGCCGCCGATCCTACTCGGAGTGCTAAGGACAGAGCATGGTTTTCGGTTCCGGATATTGCCGAAGTTTTTCCCGAAAGCGGACGACGAGTCGGGTGAAGGTCTGTTGAGCTTTACGCTGGGCAAGGAAGGCAAAGCCGGAGAGACCGAATATCGTATGGGGCTTATTCCTTTTGGCGGTTTTGTGAAGCTTCTTGGCCAGGATGATACTGGCCCGAGCAAGAGCAGTGATGACCCGCGTTCGTTTGCCAATAAGCCTGTTCGTACTCGTGCGTCGGTCATAGCGGCAGGGGTCGTTTTCAACGTCCTTAGTGCTATTGTTATCTTTGTGATAGTCTTTCTTGCAGGGATAAGACTGCCGCCCGCAGTGGTCGGCGGTGTGATGCCGAATTCACCGGCATTACGGGCGGGGATCAAGCCAGGTGACGAGATAATTGAAATCGCCGGCAAGAGTAAGGCACTTGACTTCAGCAACATAATGATAGCAGCTGCCTTGTCTGATGTGAACGAGGCTATTGCACTGAAAGTAAGGCACGAAGACGGCTCTGAAGAGGATGTCGCACTTGTGGCTGAGCGATTGCCGGGGGGGTCGATGAGGGATTTTGGCATCATTCAGCCGGTGAGCTTGACCGTGGCGGAAGTTTCCGACATCAATGCCTTATTTGAGGAAACAGGCTTTCTTCCCGGCGACCGGATCAAGTCGGTCGATGGCACAGAAGTGCGACACTATTGGGAGCTGGAGCAAGTAGTCCAGAATATTCTTGCGCCCACAGTGACACTGGTGGCTGAGCGGACCGTCGCTTCGAATAAGACGGAGCTGGTTGAATCGCAGATTACGTTAGAGTTTATGTTTGCCAACAGTTATGAAGTTGACTCTGAATCTGACCTTAGCCACATCTATTCCATGGTACCCCGCTTGCGGATAAGCAGCGTTGCGGAGAGGCAAGCTTCCGCGGGCAGCGTGTTGCTGTCTGTGCCCGGCAGGATGAGGGACAGATTACGACTATGGTTCGGCAAGAAGAATTTACCGGGGGATAGTCTTGATACAGGTTCGAGGCTTCAAACGGGCGATATCATTCTTTCCGTTGGCGACGTTGAGAATCCCACTTACAAGGAGATGCGTGACGTTACCGAAGAATACGAAGGTAAGGAACTGCCGATAAAGGTGCTTCGGATGTTGGATGGGGGTTCTGAGGAGGTTGTCACGGTCAGTGTGGTGCCCGAGCGTCCGCCGGACAGTGACAGGGTGTTGATTGGCATTTATGTGGCCCTTGATTCCGAGCATCCCGTGGTTGCCAAGACGATATCGGTTGAGGGTGGACCGGTCAGGCTGGCAATTCCGCGTGGTGCTGAGATTACGGCTGTTGGCGGGGCAGCGGTGTCGAATTTCTATGATTGTATAAGGGCAATCCAACGACGTGCGGGTAAGGGTGTTACGATTGATTATCGGCTCGGTGATGGAACAACAGGGGGCGTTGCGCTGGATGTAGATTCCAACTGCGAGTTTGTCTGTGTCCAATCTGCGTTTGCTGAGTACGTTCCTTTGAAACGTCTGGAGAGGCTTTATCAGGCGAGCGGCCCTATCGACGCGATCATGATGGGGTACAGAAGGACTATTATGTTTATTGCGCAGACTTACGTGACATTAAGGCGTCTGGTCGGCGGACTTATTAGTCCCAAACACCTTATGGGGCCGGTCGGCATTATCGCATTTAGCTATCGCATTGTTGCCGAGCAGCCCTTGGTCAATTATGCTTACTTTTTGGGCTTGATAAGCGCCTGCATAGCTGTGATTAACTTCTTGCCTTTGCCACCTTTCGACGGAGGATTGATTGTTCTTATGCTGATAGAGAAGGTTAAAGGCTCGGCACTTAGCGATCGGACCCAGGGTATTGTCGCTTACGCAGCATGGGCACTTGTCGTAACGCTTCTTCTTTACGTCACTTTTAATGATATTGTCAGGAGCTTTTTTAGCTGAGCTTTGTGGCTGCAGGTCATGAGTGACAATGCCGATGAGCTCATTTCCGACCGAGGCAAGGATGTGAAGGTTTACAGATGTTATTGAACGGGCATGGCAGTAGGACTCTGAAACAGAGGGGCAGCCAGAGCTATGAGGTAGTCAAGGGACAGCGTCAAAAAGTGCAGAGTTTTGAGGAATATCACAGAAGTACATTCAGTTGCCTCGAACAAGCAGACAGAGAAGTCTATGAGTTGATAGCGAAAGAGTATGAGAGGTGGCAAAACACGCTCCAGCTTATAGCTGGAGAGAATCAGTGCTCACTGGCGGTTTTAGCGGCTCTGGGCTCAGTCGTTCAGAACAAGACTGGGGAAGGTTTTCCGGGGGCCAGGTTACATGGGGGCTGTGGGGTTGTTGACGAGGTGGAGGGACTTGCGATAGCCAGAGCCAAGGAGGCTTTTGGTGCCAAGTATGTAAACGTTCAGCCACATTCCGGTACGACGGCGAATCAAATTGTACTTACGGCGGCGTTGCAAAGCGGAGATAAGATATTGAGTCTTGGACCGGATGAGGGAGGGCACTACTCACACGGGTCGAATGTCTCGCTTGCAGGCAAATATTTTGAGGTGGAGAATTATCATCTGAACAGCGAGACTTTTCTTTTGGATTACGATGCGATCAGGCAGACAGCCGTCAGATTCCAGCCTAAACTGATTATATGCGGGGCGAGTGCGTATTCGAGAACGATAGATTTTAGGACGTTCAGGGACATTGCGGATGAGGTTGGGGCGTACTTGTTGGCTGATGTCTCACATCTGTCGGGACTGGTGATTGCGGGTGCTCACCCTTCGCCCGTGAATCACGCGCACTTTGTCACGACAAGTACATACAAGCCGGGCGGGCCGCGCGGCGGCCTGATAGTAATGGGCAAAGACTACGACCGAGAGATAAAGGTGGGGGCGAGGTCCGTAGCTTTGTGGGAGCATATCGATGAGACTACGTTTCCGGGGATGCAGGGTACACCTTATTTGAACAATGTAGCTGCCAAGGCGGTCTTGTTCAAGGAGATGCTCTCGCCGGAATATAAGGCCAGGCAATTCAAAATCATAGAAAACGCCAAAGGACTTGCGGAGTGCTTGGTAGATTTGGGATACGATGTAGTGACAGGCGGCACTGACAACCATATGATACTAGTGAACGTTGCGAATTTTCGAAAGGGCTTGACAGGCATCATAGCACAGAGGTGCCTTGAAGATTGTGGGATTGTTGTCAACATGATTAGACTGCCGTACGATAAGCATGATCCTGCTGTTACGGGCGGTATGAGACTGGGTACGCCCGTAGTCACTAAGAACGGGATGGGGCCGGAGCAAATGAAGTGCGTAGCTGCGTTAGTTGATGGAGTGCTCAGAAGGGTGGAAATAATAAGTGAGACTGAGTACCGGATTGACGAATCTTTCAAAACCGAGAGCAGGGACAAAGTAAAAGACCTCTGTAGTAGATTCCCTATGTGCTGAGGAGCGGACATACGGTCCTTAGCTATCTGCGGCCGTAGCTGTTCAGGTGCGGGGCTGTGCGGCAGTACTACATTCCATCGGGCCTTGGGCAATCGCGTGGAAGATCTGGGTCTCTCTTTTTCCAGTTGGCGACAAGAATAGCCAGGTCATTGGTAAGCACGCGGTACTTTTGGAAGCCATCGGCACTGTGGTCGAAGTCGGCGCAGGGGTCAGCAGTATCGATTTTCTTCTTCCAATTAAGAATGAGCATGGCCAAATCGTTCGTCATTACGCGCATTGGAAGGAAGCCCTGCGTAATGCCGTCGGCGTCGCCATGGCACTGGTATCCGCTGCCGTACGGCGGTGCGCACCAGCATGTTGGGTCGGCACCGTGGGCGACGTACTTCATAAAATCATCGTACTGTTGCGCATAGTCGGGTGTGTCCGGGAAGCAGCTTTTGTGAAGTCGCAGCGTGACTCTGATAGTCTGTGGACTATTGGGAACATTTGGGGCAGAGACTGTCAGCTCGCAATCATACTCGCCCCCGGTAAGAGAAGCCGTGTGTACTCGCAGCCAGACTGTATTAAGCTGGCCTTTAGACGTGCCGGCATCTGGATCGACGTGCAGCCACGTGCAATCGGAACTAATCTGCCAGTTCAGCGTAGCTGCTCCACCATTGCGCAGGATGAGCACTTGGTCAGGTGGATTTGCGGAGCCTGCCATGGCTTCGAATTCGAACTGGTCCACGGGGACTTCGATCAACGGTTGAGATTCGAAGGCGCCCATATCTATGGCATCGCCCGTAACTCGCAGATTACCGTCGAGGTCTTTTTCATTTGGATGAGGTATATAGTTCGGGTCACCGGCATCGATGCACGGCGAGCTCGGTGACAGCCGATAGACGATATTCTTGCCCACGGCGGGTCGAGCAAGGGCCTGGATTTCGTCAACGGATAGAGCGCGGTCGTAGATGCGAACATCGTCAATTGCACCGTTGAAATGATGGTGCACGCCGAGCCCACAGCATTCGAGGGCGCCAATTTTCAGATCATTTGGAACCATGTCACCAAACTGATTTGAGCTTGGAGCTCCCTCCAAGCCGTTTACGTACACGTGCAGATTATCAGCGTCTCTGACTCCCGTGACATGGTGCCAATCATTTGGCGTTAGGGCTTCAAAGTAAGTTGCTGCGGCGATATTTGCGGCTTCGTCCCTTACGATGAATCTAATATCCGGTCCGGCGCGGTCGAGCTGGAATACAACGGAGGGGTTCGTTTGGTGCCGATATGCTATGATGACGCCGTATGTTGATAAGATGTCGGGTACGTTGATCCAGGCGGAAACGGCGTAACTCGTTTCCAGATCGGTGTCGAGCGGCGCTGCGACTTCGACATAATCATCGGCGGCGTCAAAGTCGAGCGCTGCTTTGATTCGGCCGGCAGTCCATTGAGCTCCATGAATGGTGCCGTGATTATCTCCAGTCGAATCGTATGCTGTTGAACCGGTAGCTTCGTCAAATGGCCAGTGAGCGACCGGGCCACCAAGGCTATCCTGATAGAGCTGTTGGACTTCGGGGGCGGATAGAGCTCTGTTGAAGATCATTAGCTCGTCGATCTTGCCGTCAAAGGGATGAACGGTGCCGGATAGTCTTATCAGGATTCCAATAGTTGCCGTTTCGGCGTTTGCTTTAATGTCCGGGAACCCGTAGACTCCCGGGCACTCGGAGATTGCCTGCTTTGTGAAAGTATCGGGCTGTCCATTGATGTATGCTGCTGCGCCGCTACCGTTGGTAACGACGACCACGTGGTACCATTCATGCTCACCTATGAACCTGGAGCCGCGATACCAGCAGTCATCGTAGGACCCGCTGCCTCTTCTTAACGCATAGGCAATGACATCGTCTACTATGGGCAAATAGAAGAACCAATGGTCGCTTTCGGAATCTCCATAGCCGAGGATAGTGTAGTGTTTTGAGCCGGTTTCATTTCTGTAGACCCAAGCAGAGAACGTGACATCGGAGCCCAAATCATCGAAAGAGTCATCCGCCAATGCGACATAATCATCATAGCCGTCAAAGTCCAGGGCACCGTTTACCTGGCCGGTGGTCCATTGTGCTCCATAAACGATCCCGTGATTGTCATCTGCCGAATCGTATGCTATGTCACCGGCGCCCTCGTCAAATGTCCAGTGAGAGACTATGGCGTCTGCCACCTCGCAGAAGCGCGGGTCGGCGTCGATATTACCCTCGCCCGGCCAGCCACCTTGTACATCGCAATACGTTACTGAAGCTGAAGCTTCACCGGTCAACGATATCTCGTTGGGTGAGTCTGCCCACAAGATGCAATTGGTCACAATTGGGCTGCTGTTGCCTCTACACGCTATTGCTCCGGCCTCACCTCTTGTCGAATTATCTGCGATGGTGGAGTTGATGATGGTGGGACTTGCGTTGTGACAGTCGATGCCGCCACCTCCGAAGCCGGTGCAGAAATTCTCGGCAATCAGGCAGTTGGCAATTGTCGGCTGGCCGCAGTTTTGAATTGCTAAACCTGCGCCGTGTTTTGCCTGGTTCAGTCTTATGACGCAATGGCTGATAGTGGGGCTGCTGCTGCAATAGATACCGCCGCCGTTGTCGGCCACGCCATTTACTATGGTGAAGCCCTCGACGATGGTGTTGGAGTCTTCATTATGGCCCAAATATAAGCCGCGGCCGTGGTGCATACAATCTATGATACAATTTGCCGCTCCGTTTGTGCTTTGCAGAGTGATTGCTTTTCCTTTGAGATTGATATCTCGGTTGCCCTCACCAGTGTAGGTACCGTCGGCCACGATAATCGTGTCGCCGTCGACTGCCGAGTTAACGCCTTTCTGGATAGTTGCGAAGGCGGTTTCTGGTGTTAGTCCGTCGTTGTCGTTGTGGCCATAGACCGCATCGACATAGTATATATTGCTTGGCACAATATATGGGAGACAGGAGATGGCCTTTTCTGCATGCACAGTGACGCCGCCTTCTGTATACTCGGCATGTATGGTGATGACTTTGGGTGTGTCTATCTCCTCAGTGGTCAGCAAGCCATTTTCGTCTATGTTTGCATAACCTGGCGGGTCAAGTGACCAGGTTGCCTCTATGGTCACATCCTTTGTGGAGGCATCGGCATAATGAGCTGTGGCATTATACTGCGCTGAGGACTACTCGAATACTTCGTCCGGCCCCGTTATCTCAAGCTCTATCGGTGTGGGAAGGATGGTTGTGAAACTCCAGACCTCGCCGGGGTATTCGGTGTCATCCTCATCGAGCTCATCGATCCGCCAGTAGTAGGTAGTCCCCATTGCGAGTGTTCCGGGATCGTACGTTGCATCCTGCTGCTTGCCCTTGAAGGTGCCGCCGGTACCATCGGCGACGTGGGTCGGGTCGGTGCCGAAGTAGACATTGTGTGAAATTGCACTGAGACCTGGGGTCCAGGTGGGGTCCGCGTCGAGATCCACAGATTCGGCACCGTCGGGTGGGTCAGGATTGAAGGCGGTGAAGGGTGCAGCCGTAAAGCTCCAGATATCGCCTGTATGTATCGTGGTGCCGTTGGCTTCGATCTCATCTATCCGCCAGTAGTAAGTAGTCCCCGGAATAAGACCAGGAGGGGCCCCGACCCAATAGAGCTCCAGTATCCACCGGGGTGCTACCAGCTCAGCGGGGCCGGGTGTCGGATTGGTACCGAAGTAGACATCGTGGAACTTGGCCGTATCTCCCGCCGTCCACTGAAGTAGTGGTGTGGTCACACCTTCGGCGCCATCAGGTGGTTTGGGGTTGGTGGCCTTGAGGCTGCCAGTTGGAGGCGGCTCGATTGTCGCGAGCCAGGGCTCCTGCTCGCCGTCCGGATTTATTCCACTTCCAACAATCGTCAGGCCATCGGCGGATATCGCCACTGCAAAACTTAATGTCCAGCCCGTAAGATCAAGACCACAATCGTCTTGCAATATGTCTTTTAGGCTTCGCACGCCAGTTTCCGCCGTCCAAAGAAAGGGGCCTCCGTTGTTTACTACTATGACGCGGCCGTCAGCCGATACAGCCCGCGCGTAGCCTGGTCCCAAGCTAACCATGCCAGTTTCCTCTGTCCAAAGAAAAGCCCCTTCGCTCTGTCCTACTATGACTGAGCCATTGTAAGAGACGTCGTAGGGGAATGACGTTGTCTCACCGAGCGGCTGCATACCTTCCTCGGTTGTCCAGCGAAAGCCCAAGGATCTGCGAGCAGCGTCACTATATCCATATCCCACTACGGTTGACCCGTCGGCTGATACAGCAGTTGCTTTGGTATCCCAGCCACCACCTGGCAGGAAGCCTAATCTCCGTGTGCCGCCGGACGCTGTCCAACGGAAGGGTACCGCGCCCCGAGCATTTTCAGTCCGTCCGACGACGACTGAACCATCTGCGGAGACATCGGTCGCCACGACTGTGTCAGGCAGGCTGCGCATCCCGCCGGTCGGCGTCCAGCGAAACGCTATGTCGTAATCTCTAGTTCCCACAACAACAGTGCCGTCAGCCGAGACGGCCCGTGCGTCGCTATCGCCATCAGTCAGGGGCTGCATGCCGGTTTCGGCGGTCCAACGGAACGCTTTTTCGCAGCTAAATCCCACCGCAACGGAGCCGTCGGCGGACACGCCGTGGACACCAGTCGGAAAGATAAACCAAGGAACGGGGCATGGTAAGCGGCCCAAGGGTTCGAAGCTGGCCGTGGCGGCCTGGGCAGAACCGTATAGAGTTAGAAGTCCTGAGATCACCACAATGATAGAAAGGTTGGTTCCGGCCTTCATGATCCTTACCTCCTTTGCAGTACCGTGAATCTATCAAGGTCACATTATGCACCTACATGTTGGAAAGCCCTGATAGTCTCTTCAAGGTGTTTGCGCCTCGCACATATTATTCTACAGGGCAAGACTGTGATTTTCAACGAGATTGTGACGGTTTTTCGGTTTTTTCTTGCCAAATGCTTCAGTTTGAGGGATTTCCCTAAGTTTCTGGTCTTTGGTGTGAAGCTTTAGCCGGTGCTGTGGACTTCGCCGGCACGAAACTGAGGGCTCTGTGTGAACGTTTAGCGGTTGAATGGTCAAAGGACTTGTGATATTTTCATCTTCGAGAATCAGGCACATTTTGAAGAATGGAAAAGAGCATAAATAGAGCAAAATCCTACTGGGGTTCATAAGGGACAATCGATGGATAGGGATGAGGATTACCAAAAGAGGATATTCTGTGAGCACATAAGGAAAAAGGGGGTGTTCAAGGGCGATGAAGTCTCGGTGGTATTGCTCAGAATCGTTAAACGCTATATTGGTGGTGATATCTTGGATATCGGGGCGGGCTCCGGGGCACTGATAAGATTGCTACAAAGCAAGGGGTACAAAGCGAAAGGGGTCGATTTGTATTCAACATCAAGTGATATCGAACAAGGGTCAATTACCGATTTGCCGTTTGAAGATGAGAGCTTCAATACCGCGTTTTGTTGCGATGTGATCGAGCATTTAGCAGATGAGCAACTCAACAGTGGTATGGCGGAGACTGCACGAGTTCTGAGAAAGGGCGGGCATTTCATAATAACGACTCCTTATGACGAAGATTTGAAACGAAACAGCGTTGTTTGCCCGGAATGTGGACATGAGTTTCACCGGTATGGGCACTTTCAGTCATTCGATGAGGAGAGAATCAGGACCATATTAAACAAGCACGGATTCAAAGTAAGCTTCATGAATGTCTATGCGTTGGGAGCAATGGCAAAAGTTCCCTTTGGCAGGTACGTTCACTTTCTGCTGAAGAGGCTGCAGTTCGAGTTCATTGGAAAGACGATAGTTGTTGTCGCTGAAAAACTCTGAAGCTGAACAAACACATATAGATGGAACGTCCATGTGAGCCTGAGATCGGAGAGTCTCGCGTATTTGCATCCGCAAATACTGTAGCGACTTAACCTTGTGGAAGGGCGATGACTGGCAGTGAACAGGGCCGGGCGTTAAGCCTGCGCATTTCTTTGTGGGGTTCGCGTCATCCAGTACAATTGGAAGACTGCGCCTACGGCGGCCATAAGGATTTTGTTTGAGAAGATTATCATGGACAATAGCAGGGCGGAGGGGGCGTCGATGCCGTAAAGCGCAAGCGTTCCGACGAGGGTGGCCTCTCTGACTCCGAGGTTTGCGATGGAGATTGGCATTCGGCCGAGAAGGAAAATGACGGCGCATTGCCATATCAACACGCCGATGGGGACACTAATTCTGGCAGCCTTGGCAGCGTAAATGTAGACTATCGTGCCGACGATTATCGAACCGACGAAGCTGAGCAAGAGCATTTCGAAATGGAATGACCATCGGGCTGTGCGAAATACAGAAAGCTGTTGGAGGATTTTGTTTGCGGTATTGCGAATTGATGCTGGGAAGGGCTTCAATATAGACGAAATGCATGCGGCCAATTTTTGGCCGACTGCCTTACTCAGCAGCGACACGCAGCCGACCACCGAAAGTATCAACAGGGCTGAGCAAATAGCCGGTAATTTCCAATTGCCTGTTGGGTTGGTTACAATCAGGGCAACGAGGGCAGAGACAATTATGACCAGCAATAAAGTGAACTGGTTGTAAGCCATGCAGCTGAAGACGTTGCTGCCTCTGCCGGTGTACCGTTTTAGTATGTACCATTTGACAGGTGTGTCCAACATTCCGGGCAAGACCAAGCCGTACAGCGTGGTTATGGCGGTTGATGCGAAGAGTACGCCGGTGGGCACATCGCAATTTTGCTTTTTGAAGATGATACGCATCTTTACTGACAGGATCCAGCAGCTAAGCACGGTCAAGGCCCAAACGATCCAAAGGAATTTCCATTGTGCGTTTTTTATTATCTGGCCAAGCTGGCCGAGCTCAATTCGGTCAAAAACCCAGAGCAACAAAGCCACCGTGACAATCAGCTTTGCACTGAATTTCACTATCTGTTTGACTCGTTTGGTCATCATTACGCTCAAGCAATTTGTGAATTTCTAAGACTTCTAAGCCAAAGCTAAGCAAGGTCCATAGAGTTACCCCGACGTGGGAATCAGAGTATCGGCGAAAGAGTCTATTAGCCGCGCCACAGCAGAGTACGTATGCTCGAAGGCTTTCATACCTTTTCCATACGGGTCCGAGATGATCTGAATTTTAGGCTGAGTGGTCAGGCTGCCCAAAAAACAGACCTTGGCCCTGTGACGTCTAAATTTTTTCCGTAGAAAGACCCAGTTGTGGATATCAAAGGCAAACACTATGTCACTTCGAGACATAGTCTCGGCAGAGACGATTCTGGAACGGTGCTGGGTAAGATCAATATCAAATTTTTGGGCTGCACAAGTGGCGTCGGTGGGAGATGGACGAGATTCCTTCTGGTAGTATCCTGCGGACTCGACTTTCACTTGGCAGGCTTTTTTAGCCGATATTTTCTTAAGGTAGGCTTCAGCAAAAGGCCCGCGGCAAATATTACCTTTGCAGACAAAACAGACGTTTGGCGGCGATTTAGCGCAGATACGTTTTAGATATTTCTGTTGTGCCTGCTTAGCGCGGCGAAGTCTGAGCAGGTACGGTGTGCAGACGGATTGTAACTGTTGCTTTGCTATCTGCAGGATAGCAGCGATCTCTTTGATGCCAGGGTATAAATCATCCAAGGTGCAAGTGTCATAGTGTTCGCGCAGCAACAAGATATTCAAAGGTTCGTAAAGCAGCTTCGAAAATGGCAGCGCATTATTGTATTTTGAAGGTCGCGTGCGCATGTTCTGTAGAAACCAGTAACCATCCAGACGCAAGTTTCTGCAATATATGTCCTTTTTGTATGTTCGCGGAAAGGTTTTTTTGCTTTCTACCAGAAGCTGGTACAAATAATACGGAAAGTCCATGCCGGCGGCAATGGCCAAAGGTAGGGAGCCCCAGAAGCGTCCGTTAATCTCAAGCATAACAAATTGATTTGTGCTTTCGTTATATTTGAACTCTATCATAGCGACGCCGGTCCACCGCAAGGCGGAGAGCAGCTTTTCCGCACATGCTAAGAGTCTCGGCTCCAAGGGTACAGTTTTTCTATAGCTGCTTCCGCCGCCATAGATTGGTTCGTGTACTCTTGCGTGCTGAAGTGCACAAAGAATGTGTCCTTTATCAGCGAGGACCTCAACGCCGATGCCTTTACCCACGAAGTATTCCTGTGCCAGGGCTGGCGTAACTGGTAACAGGTCATTTAACTTATCTAACAATTGGCCTTTTGAGTAAGCATAGCTGGCGTGTAATAGAATCGTACCGCTATCAGTCGCTACGACCGATGAGACAGGTTTTACGATTAAAGGAAATGTCAAGTCTACGTTGAGGTCGGCAAGGTTCTGCTGACCCGATACGAGAACTTCGCCAGGGACAGGGATTTGCAAACGTTGCGCCAATTTATTGGTTTGACTCTTGTCATAGGCACAGACGAATGCCTCATCACTGGGGATGGCAAGCTTTGTTTTCTTCTGTAAAGACTCGCGGTGCTTTACTATGGGCAGCATCACATCATCGTTGGTAGGGATCACCAAATCGAAATTCTCATGCTCCAAGAGGTCGCTCATGGCGTTCAACCATTTAGAATCCTTAGGATAATACTCAGGGAGGTCATGAGTTCTGGTAGTATACCTGGAGAAAGGGACGATCGAATCCGGCGGGTACGAGGCCAGATGGACTTCTATGCCCTTACGCCCCAAAGACCTGACGACAGACAGCGCGCTACGCCTTTCGCCACCGAGGACCAGTACCTTACGGGTCATGTTTTTGCCGCCGTGAATACTTCATGATATTCATGACATGTTAGTCCTTTTACACCATGCTCGTATAACCACTGAAAGGTTTCTTCGATAGCTGCATAGAGCCTATCAATATCGGCTTCAGTTCTGAACTGAGCGCTGCCCCCCGGCATAAGCTCGCATGAGTGCAGCATGAACATTATGTAGTCCGCGTTATCATCCAACTTTTTTTGCGCTACGTTCATGAGAGTGCCGAGTCTGCCGCGGGCGGGCCTGAACCATTCGACGGACTGACCAAAAACTCGCTTAAAGAGAAAACGCGCCGGTTTGCTGCCTTGCGGGATGCACTTGGTGTAAATGGGCCAGAGAATCTTGCCGTAGCGCCGAATAAGAGTCACGGGTATTTCGAGCAGGGGTGAATCGCCGCAGCGTGCAATGTCTTTGACATCCAAGAAGTAGGGTTCCGAAGGAAAGTGCCTGAAATCTGGCCCGCCGTTTGCTTTGGGATCACCTTTTGATGATTTCCACGTCTCATACGGCGTGACAGAACAATCGACCCTATAATCGAAATCCACAAGGATTTGCGCGTAGAGTTCATTAAAGCCCCATCTGCCAGCTCGATGTGAATACATTGTCTTATTGAAGGTGGCTTCCAGGACCTTGGTTAGAGTCTTGACTTTTTCTCGCATCACGTTTTCCGGATACTCGGTTAAGTAGGGGTGAAATTTCATATCGTCGGAAGTCAATTTGTATTCGGGTGGGGTATTCCATGCGTGCGGATGTGTCCCAATTTCGCAGGCCTGCCTGTTTAGTGCATCCCGCGCAAATTCGGTAAAGAATTCGTCGTTGGCCATTTCATAGGTCGTCAGATAGGTCGGTTTGTAGCCGAACTTGTCACAGGTTTGCTGAAAACGGGGCAAGAAATGAGCGTTTTTTGTGAACTTGTCGTACCCCTTTCCAGCCCATGGATTATCACCTTCGGTATCTATGGTTATTAGCAAATACAACTCTGCTTCCCATTAATTTGCCGGCAAGATTTGGCTTCGATTCACTCAAATCCTATCAAGGTTGATCACATAATATTGCTCAATCGACAATATCCCATAATACCGCTGGGCTGTCAAACTCCAATTCGGGGTCGCAGGCGGCTCTTCTGTTGACAACTGTGCGTTTGTGACTCGCATTTTCGTTATCGGCGCACCGGGAAGTCAACCTTCACGCTGCACCGCGGGCGTAGGATTGGCCAGTTGCACTGCTTCACGCGCTGGCATGCTCCCGTATAGAAGAACTACTCAAGCGGCAGCTCTTGATTTTCAACACTTACAAAGTCGTTATATCGGCTGTGCTCAAAGTTGTGGTATATGCGTATCGCATGACACCATGGGTCGACGACCTGACGAGGCAGCAAATGGTAATCAATCGCGAATTTTTTGTTTTTGTGCGCTCGATTGAATTCGTCAATTGCCAGTCGCTCACCGGTATAGTCATTATACAGTTGGATTTCGGTACCCACTATGTCATCGAAATAGCAGAATACTCGTGGTAGATAGTACTTTTCATCATCGTCAAACATGCTCAACGCGGCGACAGTGGATGAGTAGAAATCAAGATCAAACATAGCTGCCCCAATAGGCGCGGGACTGTACTTTTCGAAAAAACTGCCGGCCGTATCTCTAATATCGCCCAGAATCAATTTAGCCTTGCTTAACCTTGCCTCTAGTTTCGGGACATCCATTTTGTAGGAGCCCTTCTTCCAATGATACGGAAGGTCTCTATAATCCAAGGGCTCCGGCAGACCTTGGCCTGTGTCAAAGCCGTAAATGTCTATATTGATCGGCAAGAGCTTTTGCATCTGCTGGGCGTGGCTTTCAATATTTAGCAATCCCTTGCCGCCGCCCACGCCAAATTCTAAGACACTTATGCGGTCATAGCCGAGCTTCGTCGCCAAAATTGCGGCGCTATAGATGCAGTGACAGTACTGGGGGCGATCAACAGCGCCTATTTGCATTCGTCGTTCATAACTGCCAAGATTAAGTTTTCGAATCAATTCTTTGGCGATCAACCGCATGGGGGACGGGTGTAGGAACAATCGGGCGATTTTACTTTTCACACATATTCTCCTCAAACAAACCAGAAAACACTGCCACCATCGTGACAACTACATCTCCGGCAAATACAAGCAATCAACTGCTGGCACCCAGAAAGGGTGTTGTCGGTTTGGCAGCCTTGCTTTTGAAAGATCATACGCATTTTGACTGACAAGATCAAGCAGGCCACTATGGTTGGTCCCAGGACAACCCAAAGGCAGGACCACCGGGCGTTACGTGTTGCTTGGCCAAGCTGCGCAAGGTCGATTCGACAGGGCACCTGCGTCAGTAAGGCAGCCGTAATGGTCCGCTTTACAATGAATTTCAGTATTTGCCTGTGCTGTTCGACCATCGCTAATTCAAGTCATCCATTTCTTGTGCCATAGATTGAACATCATGATGCACCAAAAAAGGTGAGAGTAATCTGCGTGTCCTTTCTGATGGTTCTGCCATGCATTCTGCAGAAAGTCTCTGTCGTAGTAGCCAAAGGTGTGGGAGTCGAAAATCTCTTGATAGGCGAACTCTCTCAGCTCGTTTCTGAAATAGTGCACAAGAGGGACGGAAAAGCCCTTCTTTTTGCGGTACAAGATTCTCTTGGGCAGAACGTCGGAAAAAGCTTGTTTAAGTATGTGCTTTTTTTCGAGTTTTTTTATTTTGAATTGTGAGGGAATGGTTGCGGCAAACTCAACAAGGGTATGGTCCAGGAACGGGACCCTGACCTCTAAACTGACAGCCATTGAGGCCCTGTCCTCTTTTGTGAGTAAGCAGCCGGGCAGATACTCGTTTATGTCAAAGTTCAGGGCATTTGTGAGATCGTTTTCATACTTGAAGTGCTTTTTCAGATATTCGAATTCGGTCAACTTTTCTGTTTGCTCGCCTCTGCCGCGGAACATGTAACTGAACAGCTTGAGATATATATCCCCGATATCCTCTTTGGGGCCGACGAAATGCTGGAATTTGTTGAGTTTGTCTTTGCGCAATAAGAGATTTAGCGCTCGTACAACCAGGCCGAGTGTCTGCTTAGGGATTGTGGGCCAATGATTTATCCTTCTTAGAAAAGGCAGCACGATGTAGCGCGGATATCCCCCGAAGAGTTCATCCCCGCCTGTGCCCGACAGGGAGACGGTGACGTGCTTTTTGGCGACGCGGGAGACCAGGCAGGTGGGAATCATCGATTCATCACCAAAAGGTTCATCATAGTAATAAGGTAATTCGGAGATTAGATCTCGTACGCTTTCCGCATTGAACTCAATTTCATGATGCTGAGTCTTGAACTGGTCGGAGATTATTTTAGCGAATTCGGACTCATTGTACTGGGGATAGTCAAATTTGATCGAGAAGGTGTTCAAATCGTCGGCGTATCTTCTCATGATGGCAACTACTATTGAGCTATCCAGTCCTCCGGAGAGAAAAGCGCCCAAGGGGACATCCGAAATAAGCCTCATCTTAACGCTTCTGTCGAGCCTTTGGACTATTTGTGCTATAGCTTCGCTTTGCAACATGGAATGGTCCTCAGAAAACGCGAGGGTCCAATATTCTGCTCGCTGCGTGATCTTCTTGGCAGTCAGGTCGTAGACGATGTATGAGCCGGGCAGGACCTTCTCGACATTCTGTAACATGGACTGCCCGGCCGGACTGTTGCCAAAGAGTAAATAATAGTTTAGTGCTGTTCGGTTTATTTGTCTATTGATGTCGCTCCTAAAGAAGACTTTCAACTCTGAGCCGAATATAAACTTCTTATCGTCACAGTAATAATATAAGGGCTTTATGCCGAGACGGTCTCTGGCAATAAAGAAGATGTTCCTATTTTTATCGAAGATGCAAAAGGCGAACTGGCCGTTTATCCTTTCGAGAAGA
>Ga0209427_10000071_pt1 | contig 85437 bp, 78 predicted proteins | sample DeeMarSWOR136_30_FD_187465 | JGI IMG/M metagenome (GOLD analysis project Ga0209427, IMG submission 187465) | Marine sediment microbial communities from White Oak River estuary, North Carolina - WOR-1-36_30 (SPAdes) (version 2) | ecosystem: Environmental > Aquatic > Marine > Intertidal zone >... | reverse complement strand
CTCCGATGCCTTCGCCACCTCATCATACGTCACATACTGCGCTAACCCCTTCTTCTCTAACGCCTTCGTAATCGCCGCAGTCAACGCCGTCTTACCATGATCCACATGACCAATCGTCCCAACATTAACGTGCGGCTTCGTTCGATCAAACTTTTCCTTCGCCATATAAATCCTCCTTAACTAATTCTTAATATTTTAATTTAAGCAAACATCAATTATATATAAAATTAGATATCTGTCAATAGTCAATTTCTTACCATTCTGGGATGGTAAATACCCGAGTTTTTTGCTGTTAGAGGCAGCCTAATGATTTTTCCCCTCACCAGCTAGATGATATATGATACGCAAAATGCTGGGAATGTCAATAGGTACAGTGGGTTACACCTAGCAGTGTCTAGTTCTTAGTATTTAGTACTTAGTTTTCTTTTTTAGGATGGTGCCTATATTTTCTGCGCCGCAATTTAATAAATATATATATGCCAACAACTACAACAATAATGGGCCAATCGCGATAAAAAGAGAATATGATGACACCATAATTTGATGCCCAAATCCAAGCACCGAGCACGATCAAGAATAGAGCGACCCAGAATCCGCAACCCATATGCCTCCTTTGGATATTGGTCAGTGGGTTAAGGCACGGAAGTTGGATTCCAGCATCCTTACCCAAGCCCAATATCCATCTTTAGCTACTTCTCTTGATTCTGATATCCCCATGTATGTTTCTTATTTCGATCTTTGCTTTAGGTTTGTTGATTATCCCTTTCAGCCGATTTGCCTTCTTTGTTTCTTCCTTCAGTTCAAAATCACACTCAATAGTGCCTCTTTCGGTTTCTAGATAGACCTCTGCCTCAACTTTCTCATCTAATTTCAGCAAGATATCACCAGTCTTAGACCGAATGTTTATTTTATCTACCTTTTTGTAGCCTATATTAACATCTCCTGAGACAAAACCGCCAATAAAACTGCCAGATAATCTCTCACCTCTGATATCTCCGGAGACTGATTCGATTTCGATCATACCGATAATGTGCGAAATATTCAGATCACCCGAGATCCCTTTTATTAGAAGATCGGTTGTGGCTGGTGTACTTATATTAATTTTGCCACTTAATGCTTTTATTTCAAGTGAGTTGTCTTTTTCCTTAATTTTTGCAAAACCATCTTTTTCAATCTCGATTGCGGCTTGCCCACTACCTTCGATTATGAGCTCACCACTGATCCCACGGAATTCGATTCTCTTCTTCTTTGGAAAATGAAGTGATTCCTTTTCTTTGGCATGTTTGAATGAAGTGGCAACTGCGGCTGCAATGACTTCAGGGATAGCCTCGATCCCGTTCCACATTCTATGGTGTCCTTTTGTGTGTTTCGTCTCAGACTGTGATAATGCCTCAAGAAGGCGTGCTGCCTCATCCGCATTGATCTTACCATCTTCAAGTAATTTGAGAATTCGCAGTCGCTCATTCAATATACACCTCCACAAATTCTCCCTTTTCATCATCAGTTACCTCGGCGAGTGTGAATCTGCCTTCATCCGTAATCTCTTCAACAATCTTATCAATCATTTCAGGAGTGAATTCATCAAGAGAAATTTCTCTGCCGTGCATATCTATTTTAAATCCATCTGGCACAATACCTTTAAAAGCAGCGCCAATCTTTGAAGCCAGCTTTAGGACACCAATGGGGATATCTACTTTTACTTTGGGCTTTTTCCTATCTGCGTTATATACACGCACGTGGAAAAATCGTGTTCTTTCTTGTGAATCCTTTAAGGCACCAAGTAATCTATCTGCCTCTTCAGGCGTCAATTTCCCCTCGGCCACCATGTTCAAAATTTTTTTTCTTTCTTCGGACATAAAACCTCCTATCTTGGAAAGGCTAAGTGAATCGGTATATGGCGACGATGCCCGTATCGTTTATCGTCTGTCGTTTTTTGCACAGTGAAACGTAACCGTCATCCGAAACGAGTGTCGTTACCCTAACCACAGTCTATCTTTTTCTAATGATGTGCTTCACCAAAGATATTACACCGATCGCAATCAATATCACCGGCCAATCACGGCGCCAGGCAATATGAATTACATCAAGATTGCTAAGCCATATTAATAACCCGATTGCGATGAGTACAATACCACCTGTAATTCTATGAAAATAATATTTCATTTTTTCTTCCTTTGTTTCAAGATAGCAACAGCCTCGTCAACAGAGAGCTCTCCATGGGCAAGGGCCTCAATCGGATCATGTTTTTCTTCAATAGGGGAGAGCTTCAGATTTTTTAAGAGCTTTTCGATCTTTGCCTTTATTGTTGGGTACGAAACGCCGAGAATTTTCTCAATATCAGTAATTTTGCCCTGGGTTCGTAAGAATATCTTCAAAAATTCGTAGTCATCCTCAGGTAACTGGCAGAACTCGCATGGTGAAAAATCTTTTTTCACCCTTAAATCACATTTTGGGCATTTTAGCTCACTAATAACCATTCCCTCCCCACATGATGGGCAATTCAATATTTTTAAATTCATGATATATTATAATGAAAATTTTTAATTTGTCAAGGGGTAATCTTTAAATAATTTAATATTTCAAATTGCAAATTTTATATTTTTTTAATAAGACGAATGAAGTCTCGAAAAATTGGGGATTTCTAAGCATATTTACTTTGCTCTGAAATCTGTTGTTTATGCTTTGGAATTTATCCCTTATGGATATACTCTGTCTAGCATTCTTGGGAAGGGGATGGTTTCCCGTAAATGTTTGATGCCACAGATCCAGGCGACGGTCCGTTCAAGACCCAGTCCAAAACCACCATGTGGAAATGTGCCGAATTTTCTTAAGTCGAGAAACCACCTAAATGCTTCTTCGGGCAGTTTATGTTCTTTTATTCTTTGCACAATTGTTTCATAATCATCTTCGCGTTGACCGCCGCCAATCAGTTCACCAATGCCTTCAGGTCCGATCATATCGACACTGAGTGAGAGTGATTCGTCCTTAGGGTCGCGTTTCATGTAGAACGCCTTGACCGTGGCTGGGAATCGGTGGACAAAAACTGGCTTGTCAAAACTTTCAGAAATTATTGTTTCATGAGGGGCACCAAAATCATCTCCATATTTGAAGTTCTTGTCTTTTTTCTTGATGATATCAACCGCCTCTTTATAAGTGATTCTCGGAAACGGTTTCTTTATTTTTTCCAATTTCGCAATATCCCTTTCCAATGTTTTCAGCTCTTCTTGTCGCTTTTTAAGAATGTGTTTAACTAAGTATATAATCATATCCTCAGCGAGATCCATTAACCCATCGAGCTCTATGTATGCAACTTCTGGTTCAAGCATCCAGAATTCAGTAAGATGACGTCTTGTCTTGGATTTTTCTGCACGGAATGTTGGACCAAAGCAGTAAACCTTGCCGAGCGCAGCTGCGGTTGCTTCGTTATACAATTGACCACTTTGCGATAAATATGCTGCCTGATTGTAGTAATCTACCTCAAAAAGGGTTGTCGTTCCTTCACATGCCGCTGGGGTGAGAATCGGACAATCAGCACAAATAAAGCCTTGGTTATCATAGAAATCCCGACATGCCTTTATCACTTCATGCCGAATGCGCATTATTGCATTCTGTTTTTTGGAACGGAGCCACAAGTGTCTGAGGGGCAATAGAAATTCTATTGAATGCTCCTTAGGTGATATCGGATAATCCGGGACTTGTTGAACTATTTGTAGCTCCTTTGCAATAATCTCATAACCCCCTGGTGCTCTTTTGTCCTTTCTTACGGTTCCTGTTAAAATCACTGATGATTCCTGTGTGATCTTGTCCGCCACTTCAAAGATTTCATCATCTATTTCACCTTTAGATATGACTGATTGAATAATTCCTGTGCCATCGCGCACCAGGATAAAGCGAATCTTTCCGCTCGAGCGTTTATTATACAACCATCCTTTTATGGTCACCTTTTTGCCTTCATATTGCGCAATGTCTTCGATATAGACGTGCATAGGTTTACTATATTCTAATTAAAAAGAAAGTCAAGGATGCTTATTCGGTAAGGAAATATGCTGGTACGTCATGGCTTACAAAAGAACCAAATACACCAATGCCGCCTTCAACTCCTGCCTGGAGCAAGCTGTCAGTATTTTCGTCAAATTGACTATAATTTAGGTAGTTAACATCTGCTGCTTGTATTTGAATCGTGTAATGTCCAGATAAGAGATCGTAAAGATAATAAGGTATGGGCATGCGTACAAGTGTATCTGTTGTATCGGGAATATGCCAGAAATGGTATCCAGTCTGGTGCCAATCTACAAAATAACCATAGTAATATCGGGCACCCGTGCTTTTTGTCCAGACAAGCGTATCCGTGCGTGTTACTGTGTCGCCAGGTTGAGGGAATCGAATGGTAAAGTCCCCGGGCACGCAGGTTTGTGCGAAAACCGTATCAAAATCCTGCCTGAATACAGTGAGGGAATAGGTGGATTCTGGATAAATATTTGAAAAAGGATTTGTCGAATGATAAGCGCCGTCAAAATCAGAAAAGGCAAAAGTGTCGACAAACCATTTCCCCCGCATGATGACCTGTGCATCAGGAATAAAACCTTCACTCGGTTCATCCATGGAATAACTACGATCAACAATGACACACCGAGGCCTTTGATAACCTTGGAGAAAACAGCAAACATTCAATTGTGGTTCATATAGTTCTTCTTCATCATAACCACAAGAGATAAAAGTAATTTGAAATATTAAAATAAAAAATATTATAATTCGATACTGCATCATCTTAGAATTTGAAACTAACACCAATGCTGGGAACCGGTATGGGGAGCAGAGTGTACTCTGTTTTCTCAGGCGGATCTTCATCGTAATCCCAGGTATGGAACAGGATGTTTTCTTTATCATAGACATTAATAACATCGATATACCAGGAGCCGTTTAAACCAAAGAGTACGAAGTCTTTTTCCAGGTGCATGTCAAGACGGTGGGATATTGGTAGTCTGCGCGCATCACGCGGGCCATTAAGTACGAACCATTCATAATCCGTATACCAGTAGTCATTTCTGCTGTAAAAGTGTCTATACCGGTAGCGTGCCAGGTCTTCAGCATAAGGGAGACCGGTTGCCAGGTACCAGCGGATATTTAATACACTTTTATTAATCACCGGTATTGATGCCGGCAGAGTATAACCCAGCACAATATTGAGATTATGGCGCCGGTCATAACGCGGTGAATAATATTGGTTTCCGATTTTGCGTTTTGTAAAACAGAGTGAATAACTGACCCAGCCGAATACATCTTTAAAAGATTTTTTGAAAAAAACATCGATACCGGTGGAATAACCTTCACCCGCTTTCAGACTTTCAGATGGTGCGCTAAACATCATTGCATTATCCGATGGCAAGAGTAGGTTATAATAATGTTTATAATATGGCTCGACCGTGAAACGGGTATTGTCATCCAGCCAGCGTTCGATCCCTGCAATTACATGATAAGAAGTAGGGGTAGCATGTAAGGTATCAATAATGCGCCAGAAATCAAAAATAGAAAAATAGGATTCTTGGCTGTTGATCGTGATGAGATACTGGCTGTATTTTCCAACCGAACAATTAAAAGCCATGTTTGGTGTGATATGATATTTTAGCCCGAGACGGGGATCAACGCTTTTGCGTTCACCAAGCGTACTGTAGATAACACGCAAACCAGCTTGCAGCGATAAGATATGGGGGATAACCGACCACTTATCCTGCAAATAAACTGTGTAAAGATTCGTGTGCTCTCTTTGTTCGACCAGGCGTTGTTCAGTCACGTCAAGATTGTATTCGATTCTCAAATGTTTGGCATCGAAGCCAAAATCAGTGGTGTGGGTTTCACTTGAGAAATAATTGAAATCGCTTTTCATGGTATAATCAATTATCTCTTCATAAAAATGTAAATTACTAGTAGGGTCTTCATAATCTTGATAACGAAAATGGGTGAGGAAATTGCTCCATGATCCAATAATTTCACCATAGAAACGGGGATTGAAAACACGACGCCAACGCAGGGAAGTCCCACGATTTCCCCATTCCAGGTCGATTTTTTCTTTAGATGCGGTATCAGTTTGTGTTTCAAAAGTTATTATATCCAAACCTCCAAGTCCGGCAAAGGTAAAACGGTCATTAAATGTTGGATTGAAATTTATTTTTGCCATTCCATCATAAAAATAATACGGCAATGAGATAGTATCGCTTGTTATTTTGGCATAGGCCCATACTAGGGCATCAAAATAGGTTCGTCGACCTGTAATGAGAAACGAACCTTTGGGTATTGGTCCTTCAAACATCAGTTTGGATGTTACCAGTCCAATACTTACATTCCCGGCGAGTTTTTTTGAGTTGCCTTCTTTCGTTGCGACATCAAGAACAGAAGAAAGACGGTCGCCAAACTTAGCTGGGAATCCGCCCGCATACAATTCAGCATCACCGATTGCATCTGGGTCAAAGGTAGAAAAAAGACCGAACAGATGGGTAGAAGGGTTATATACAGTTATTCCGTCGAGTAAAACGAGATTTTCGTCTGGACTGCCACCGCGCACATAGAGTTTGTTTGACAGATCATGCATAGCGACGATCCCAGGCATGAGTTGGAGGGTTTTTATAAGATCTTTTTCAAACAAACCCGGCACTGATTTTATTTCCCGTGGGGTGAAGGTTACATGACTAACCTCCACCTCTTTTTCGAATCTAAGTCGTTCTGCCGATACGTTAATTTCTTCCATTTCGATGACTTCGGGTGATAATTCAATATTCATGGTCGTGTTTTGATCTGGTTGAATTTGTATATGCAGTGTTTTTAGAGAATATCCAATATAAGAATACATAATACGATAATCACCAGAGGGAATATTTTGTATTATGTAATAGCCTTTTTCATTGGTCGCACCACCATATTCTGTATTTTCCAGGTAGACATTGGCGTAGGCAAGTTTTTCGCCATTGGATGCGTCAGTGACAAATCCGCTCACTGAACCATAGCCATGGATCAGGAAAAAGAATAATAAAAACATATTATGCATTATAATATTTGTTGATACGAAGTCAACCCGACTGATGTTTGGGAAACCCAAAAGGATAGTAGAAACTAAGAACTACTTTTGGAAATTCCAAGAAAGAAGAAAAAAGGCAAAAGGGGGAAAGCTTTAAAAGTAAGGCGTAGAGCGTATAGCGAAGGGAAAATATAAAAATTGTAGGAGCGACCTCCTAGTCGCGATCGAGCTTGGGAAACCTCTCCTGCAGTGTAAGATAGAAGTCCAACAGATTGACAAATATTGATTATCATATATAATAAAACATATGAAAAAGGGGCTTGTTATAATCCCAACTTATAATGAGGCCGTCAACATTGAAAAAATCACCAAGAGGATTCTTTTAGTCTCCAAACAATTAGAGGTTTTAGTCATAGATGACAATTCACCCGATGGTACAGGAGATATTGTTGAGAAACTGACCCATAATCATAAAAAAGTACATCTCATAAGGAGAAAAGAGAAGATGGGATTAGGTACAGCTTATGTGTTGGGTTTTGACTATACGCTCAAGAATGGCTATGATTTTGCTTTTGAAATGGATGCGGATTTTTCTCATAATCCAGACGACCTTCCTCGATTTATTGACTTATTGTACAAGTATGATCTTGTCATTGGATCCAGATATACGCAGGGGGTTAGTGTTGTCAATTGGCCAATGAAACGTCTGCTTCTTTCATATTTTGCTTGCCTATTTGCACGTGTTATCACAGGTATCCCTGTAAAAGACCTAACAAGTGGATTTAAATGCTATTCGAAAAAAGCTCTCGCGAGTGTTAATTGGAAGAATTTCCACGTTGATGGATACGGATTTCAAATTCAGAGCGTTTTTTATGTTTATAAGGCTGGTTTGAACGTGAGAGAGATCCCGATAATTTTTGTGGAAAGGCGTGAAGGTATATCCAAGATGTCAAGACGCATTATATGGGAAGCATTCTGGTTAGTTTGGAAACTGAGGTTGATTTCCATTTTCAAAATGAGATGAGGATAGTATCCAAAGCTCTGCAGATAGAATATATGCATGACAAGGATGTTTTGTGATCTTAGTTTTTTTCTTGATGAGTCAGATTTCTATTCAAAGAAGATTTTATACAAATACAAACTATATATATGAAATAACTGGTAAAGATTCAATCATCTATGCCGCGACAAATGGCGGTGCGGTTGCTTACGACTATTTGAAATGTGTTTTTCAAGTACTCACGAATACAGATGGTTTACAGAAAAATCAACAGAATTGCATTGCCCTTGATAGCTCCGGACACATATGGGTTGGGAATGATTTTGGCCTTGCTCAAATTGACAAGGATTTTGACGATGTTCAAACATATCCAGTTGAGTACCTGACCGGGACGATAATAAAGGACGTTCTAATAAGAGATGATAGCATATATGTAGCTTCTCCAAGTGGCCTCACATTCATTGAAATGAATGGAACGCCCACCGATTTCACAGATGATAATCGGACGAGGATATTTGATATTAATGTTCGTTCGATTACAGTGAGTGATACATTTATCTGGGTCGGAACCGATGATGGTCTCTGGCGTTATAATAAGGATTTTGTAGTAAAGATGCGCTATGATATTTCTGACGGTCTTCTGACCAATTCTATCAACCAGGTTGCGATTATTGACGGAACAGTTTACGTTGCAACTGATTATGGACTCAATAGCTTCCAAAATGATCATTTCGATACGCTATTATTGAATCACTATATCAAGGATATCAGTTTCTTGGGTGATTCTCTTGCTCTTGCATTAGATTCAGTTTCGCTTGTTGGGTTATTTTACCAAGGGAACTTAACGTTAATCAGCAGCGGCATACCTACTCGCTGCAGCCTTCAGTCACTGCTGAATATTGATGGCATGCTGTTTTGCGGACTCGGCTCTCGTTCGGGAAGAGATTATCACGGTGAAGGCATAGGTGACTATAATCCGGACAGCAATTCTTGGTGTATTACGAAAAATCGATGTTTACCTTCTAATCACATTTCTTGCATATCAGCAAATGAAAATGGTATGTTTGTGGCTTGTGGTTCAAGAAGTTACGCTTCAAAAGGTATTGGATGGTTGCGTGATGATGGCGAATGGGTGAATTTTGCAAAGGATTCAATAATATCTTCAAACCATATACACCGTTGTGTTACGGCTCCAGACAATAAAATCTGGTTCGCTATAAATAGCCTTCACGGCGACACTGCCATTGTTTACTCGTTTAATCCTTATCGAAATGAGTGGAGTTCTATTAGACCAGGATATCAAGGTATGGATACCACGGTTGCTATATGGGATATGAAGTTTGACGATCACAATAATATGTATCTTGATTTTGCCGGTCCATCTGACAAACTGTGGATAATTGATTCATCGTTAACAACTGCTAGTTTTCTCGGTGAAAGACAGACCGGTTTTGATATTGAAATTGCGATTGATTCGAGTGGCAGGGTATGGAGAACTGTAACTGGCGCTGATGGCGGCTTGCTCATGATCGACACCAAGAATACGCTCTTTGATCGCAGCGATGATTATTCATATAAATATGGTGAATCAGATGGTCTCCTTTCGAAATATGCTTCGGGGTGTGTCGTGGGCAGAAATGGCAATTTATATGTGGCAAATGAAATTGGATTGGTGATCTATGATGGCTTAAATTTTTCAGGTATTACAGGTATTTCGAATGATGAACTACTTGATGTCGAGCTTGACTCTGAAGGACGCGTGTGGATCATGGCGCGTGATGGTGTCTACTATTATGATCCTGAATTTCATATCACTGATGGATATAGTTTTAACGAACTCAATCTCCACGTTGAATTTTTAGAATTATCAAATGAAGTCATTCAGATACAGGGTTTTGAATTCGATACCCTTAGAGGTTGTTTCTGGCTTGGCGGTGAAAATGGATTGCTGCAGCTTAAAGTTGAATTTGATACTCTACCAGAATTAGATAGCGCGTTAATTTTTCCGAATCCAGTCGTCGGCAAAAACAGAGTCAAAATTAGAAATATCCCATCAGACTCCCGCATAAATATATACGCTATTTCAGGAAGACTCGTTGCTGAGAATCTTCTTCCGAACAGAACATTTGGTGAGGTGGTGTGGGAAATACCTGATGATATAGGAAGTGGCCTCTATTTTGCACTTATAAGATCGGGTAAGGGTAATAAGGTATGCAAATTTGCCATCATAAAATGACACGATTCCATTTAAATCCATTATCTGGATTCTGATATCTATTCTCTTATGCATGAATACAGCGTGACAAAATCTCTTGTTGATTTATGTAATCAAGAAGCAGACAAAAATAGACTAAGGCTTGTTGCAAAAATTAATCTGAAGATCGGCAAATTTACTGGATTTTCACCAGATGCAATACAATTTTATTTTGATTATTTGAAACCAAATACTAAATGTAAAAATGCTGTCATAGCGTTCCATGAAATACCGATACGCGTTAAATGCAAGAATTGCGGCAGTGAGAGTGTGATTGATGAACCATTATTAATATGTCCTTCTTGTGGTAAGATCGATATTGAAATTTTGTCTGGCAGGGAGTTTTATGTGGAATCTATTGAGGGAGAATGATTTAGAAGTAACAAATGCTAAATGTCAAATTACAAATGAATCTCCAATTTTCAGTATTCAAAATTTCTGCAATTAAGGTTCTGAAGCTAAACCGATATAGTATTAAAAATGTCAAATAATATAAAGAGATAATGTAGTAGGAGATAATTGCATGAAAAGAATCAGTGTTTTGAAGCCAGTGCTTGTATCGAATAAGAATAGGGCACAAGAGAACAGAAAATTTTTTGATAATATGAATAGTCTTGTAATAAACATAATTGCGTCACCTGGTGCTGGTAAGACAAGTTTTATACGCAGAATTGTTGAACATTTTAAGAAAGATTTCAAGATTCTTGTCATTGAAGGTGATATTAAGGGGCAGGTAGATAGTAAAGCCCTTTTGAAGTTAAATGTTGATGTTATACAGATCAATACGCAGACTGAATGCCACCTTGATGCTTTCATGATTGCTCAGACCTTGCCAAAGATAAGAGAAACGTACGACCTTATTCTGGTCGAGAATGTTGGTAATCTTGTTTGCCCGGCTGAATTTGAGATCGGCGAGGATTTCAAGCTTGCAATGCTTTCAACACCTGAAGGGGATGACAAAGCATTTAAGTATCCACTATTGTTTCATTTAGCTAAGGTTGTAGTTATCAATAAATTTGATCTTCTGCCGTATGTTGATTTTGAATTCAAGAAAGCAAAAGATAGAATCAGAGAGAATAATGCTCATGCAAAGATATTTGATGTTTCTGCAAAAACAGGAAAAGGTTTCGATAAAATATACGAATTTCTTAGAAAAGAGCTATTTGCCAAAAAGGGAAGCAGTATACATAAAAAGTAGGTTGAATGAAAAGGTGTGAGATAAAAGTCAAAGGTATTGTCCAAGGGGTTGGTTTTAGACCTTTTGTATATCGATTGGCTAACGATTTGAATCTCAAGGGCTTTGTGCGGAATACTACTGAAGGTGTTGACATTGAGGTTGAGGGGAAAAGACAGAGTATAGCTAAGTTTATTGAAAGACTACAATCTGAGAAACCAAGAGCAGCCAGAATCGAAAGATTCGCAACAAGAGAATTGGCGCCAAATGGTAACAGACGTTTTGTTATAAAAAAAAGCAAGATTTCCAGAGGTTTTACACAGATCTCGGCTGATATAGCTACGTGTGAAGAATGTCTTTGTGAATTAAAAGATTCAGAGGACCGACGTTATAGATTTCCTTTTATTAATTGTACAAATTGTGGACCAAGATATTCAATTATTCTTGAAACACCCTATGATAGAAAAAGAACTTCTATGAAAAAATTCAAAATGTGCCAGGATTGCAAGAATGAATTCAACGAGGTGAGTGACAGAAGATTTCATGCCCAACCAGATTGTTGTACAGTGTGTGGTCCGAAGGTTAGGCTTTACTCGATAGACGGAAGAGAAATAGCGACTGAAGATCCAATAGTAAAGACAGCCAAGTTATTAAAACAAGGAAAGATTATTGCTATAAAGGGGATCGGTGGTTATCACATCGCATGCGATGCTTCAAATAGCAAGGTAGTTAGAAAATTAAGGAAATCTAAAAAGAGACCGACAAAACCTTTTGCTATAATGGTAAAAAGTACAGATCTCAGCAAAATTGTTTATTCAACAACTAAAGAAAAAGAAATAATGAAATCTCCTGTAGCGCCGATCATGCTTGTAAGGAAGAAAGGGCGAATAATCTGTGAAGAGGTTGCTCCCAATAATCCTTATTTGGGTGTAATGGTACCGTATGCACCGATTCATCATCTTTTGCTTGAAGAAATCCCTTATTTGGTTATGACAAGTGCAAATATCCAAGATGAGCCTATAGTCACTAATGAAATTGACGTGAGAGAAAAACTCAGTAATTTGGTTTCCCATTATCTTGCTCATAATCGAAAAATTGAAAATAGATGTGATGATTCAGTCGGTTTATATTTATATAAAAAAGGATTTTCAGTATTACGTCGTTCGAGAGGCTATGTACCTGTACCTGTTAACTTACCTCATGCTGTGAAGCCAACTTTGGCAGTTGGCCCTTACTTGAAAAATACCTTTACGCTTGCCAATAAAAAAGAAGCATACATTTCTCCACACATTGGTGATCTTGACAATCTTGAGACTTCAGATTTCTTTAGCGAGATGGCCGATAAGTATCGGCGCTGGTTCAGAATTGAGCCAGAACTTATTATTCATGATGCACATCCCGATTACCTATCGACCAAAATAGCACATAAGATGTCAGGTAAAAAGATTCGTGTTCAGCATCATATCGCACATGTGGTATCATGTCTTGGTGAGAATATGGTATTTGATGATGCAATCGGGATCGCATTTGATGGTACTGGCTTTGGAACCGATGGGAGAATTTGGGGAGGCGAGTTTTTTGTCGGAGACTTAGGTTTCCAGAAAAGGGTGGCACATTTAGAATATCTTCCCCTGCCTGGTGGTGAAGTCAGCATCAGAAAACCTTACCGCATCACAGTTGCTTATATCTTTAAATTATTGGGAGAAAAATTCAGACCAAGAAATGTTGCCTATGAAGAGGTTAATGCTATTGTGGAGATGATCAGACAGAATCGCAACGTTATCTACACTTCAAGCATGGGTAGGCTATTTGATTGTGTTGCCGCAATGCTCGGGCTCATAAACGAAATAACCTATGAAGCCGAGGCAGCGATTAACCTTGAGTATACTGCAGCGAAGGGGATACGGCAGGGCTATCCATACAAAATCAAGCAAGATTTCCCTATTGTTGTGGAGTTGAATGAAGTCATCGGAGGAGTATTGATGGATATTCGAAAAAGAGTCCATCCTAATGTGATATCAGCGAAATTTCATAATACTGTTGTTTTTTTCTCACTTGATGTGGCGAAAAGATTGTGTAGAATATATAAGATGAAAAGTGTTTGTTTCTCAGGCGGCGTTTTCCAAAACCAGTATCTATTGAACCTGATGATTAAAACCTTTGAAGATGCCGGCTTTAGAGTATATGTTCATCACAAATTGCCAACTAATGATGGTTGTATATCATATGGGCAAGTAATATATGGAAATTTAACAAGCGGGAAGAGAAGATGAAGATGTTAATGTCAAAACACAAATGTCAAAGACAAAATAAAGCGAAGGAGTCATTGTGATCATTAGGATGTTATTGTATAAGTATTCCTGTAAAACGGTATTCGAAATTTACCCTTCAGTCATGTCAATCATAAATGAGCGGAATTCATTTGTAATTTGGCATTTGTCATTTGGGATTTAAGAAATGTGTTTAGGCGTAGTTGGTAGGATTGAGGAGATTAAGGGTGATGCAGCGGTTGCTGAGGTCATGGGTGTACGGCGCGAAATATCTATTGTTTTAGTACCTGATATCAAAATTGGTGAATATGTTATGATTCATGCTGGTTTTGCGATTAATCCGATTGATGAAGAAGCGGCGAAGGAGACCGAAGAAATTGTAAGAGAGGTATTAAAATTTTCTCGATAGACTACAGATTTATGGTTTTTTATTTTAGGTAACAGAATGATATTATTGACACTTCTTATACTGATCGACGGTGATTTTCCTATAAATACTGCCTATGAAGATCAGTATAAATCTTATGCGCTCTTTGCGCACGATTATTACTACGTTTTTTGGCAGGATATGCGGTATTATTCTCCTGACAGATCCATATTTGCTGCACGTGTTACGACTGATGGTACTGTACTTGATCCTGAAGGCAGATTAATTATGCGTGACAGAACTGCAGAAGCTGTTGTTGCCTACGATGGATTTAATTTCCTCGTTGTTGTAGAAGACAGCTGCTGAAGCATGGCAGACATTTTTGGAGTGCGTGTCACTCCCGAACTGGTCGTCATTGATACTCTAATAATTAGTAATAAGATAGGTGGTCAAGTTGATCCCGCGGTGGCGTTCAATGACACTAATTTTATTGTTGTCTGGGCAGACCCTGGTTATGATGAATCAGATGCCGGCATAAAGGTTGCACGGGTTACACCTCAAGGTGCAGTCCTTGATACCGGCCATTATGTCGGTACAGGCAACAGCGAACCAGATGTTGCTTTCGGTACCAATCGCTGTTTTGTGGTTTGGCCTCAGGACTTTCACGGAGTACGAGGAAGATTTGTTAATAGCGCTGGTCAGCCTGTAGATACAGCATTTGATATCGCATTAGCTACGGGAAGTACTACTGTTCCGAAAGTTGCTTTTGGCGATGGCAATTTTCTTACTGTGTGGTCAGATTTTTGCTCCACTGGTACAGATTTAGATATCTATGGACAATTGGTCTCTTCTCAAGGTCATTTAGTAGGCAACAAGATCACTATTGCCGACGGTTCACAGAATCAAAACTTACCCGATTGTGCGTTTGATGGTGCTAATTTCGTTGTTGTTTGGTCTGAAGGCTCAGATATTTTTGGTCGACTAATCGACAATAGCGGCCAACCTGTTGGTCAGCAATTCAGAATTTCAGATAATACTCCATTCATTCGAGGAAATCCATCGATGAGCGTTGGTATGGACAACTATTTTGTGACGTGGGATGAGTATCATGATGGTTTTGATATTTATGGTAATGTGGATATCATGATTGGCGTTAATGAAGAAGAGGCATTGCCAATCGCCATAGAATTTATTCCTTCAATCATCACCCAGCAATTGCACTTACCAAACTTAGATGACTTTAAGATATACGACATTTCAGGAAGACGAGTTGAATTGAACCAAATGATCCCTGGCGTGTACTTCATTGAGGTCAATCACCGGGTGATAAGAAAAGTGGTCAAGATAAGATAATTTCCGATACTATCTGCGGTAAAATTTCACCTGCTTTCCCGAGAATCGATACATCTACAATACTGCTTATCGGTGTGGGTTCAAGATTTATTTCGATTGTCTTAACTTTGTGTCTTTTTGCCATTTCGGGTATTGCTGCCGCTGGCCAGACAACCCCTGAAGTGCCGCTAATTATTGCGGTATCTGCTGTGCTCAAAAATTTCAAAGATTGTTGCCAAATATCCTGAGGGATCGATTCGCCAAACCAGACAACATCTGGTCTTAGTAAACCACCACAAGCACATTTAGGTTGGTTATCAATCTTCCCACCTGGTTTGATTTCATGACCAACAATCGCACCACAACTAAGGCATCGTGCTCTGAAAATATTCCCATGCAGTTCCAAAACATTCTGTGATCCTGCACGTCTGTGGAGGTTATCGACATTCTGAGTGAGCAAGAGGAATTGGTTAAACTTCTTTTCTAAATCTACTACTGAGTAATGCGCTGGATTAGGTTCGGCATTAAGGATGATCTTCTGACGCCAGTGATACCATTCCCAAACGAGTTCCGGATTTTTCTCAAATGCTTCTGGTGTGGCTAGGTCTATTGCTGAATAGTTCTTCCATAACCCATCACTTCCTCGAAAAGTGGGGATACCGCTTTCTGCAGAAATACCAGCACCGGTGAGAATGAATAGAGATTTGGATTTTTTTAAGATTTCGATAGCCCTTATGATCATTGCTGATGGTTTCCCTCCATCAGTGAGGTGGTGTTTGCCGTTGAATGATGTACGGTTTTGAAACCCGTTTCGTAGAACGACATAGTAGGATATGATCTTTGTATGTCACTATGGATTTTTTACTATATGGCCGCTATGTCCAGATGACAAGAAACGAACAACTTCTTTCTACTGAAATTTGTAATATAGTCCGATTCTTCCCGGTCCTGTGTCGATGCCGAATTTTTTCTCTTGAGGGAATAACACAACATCAATGATTGAAACAATCCTGTTGATAATCGCAAAACCGGGCATAAACGCAGCGCGGCGGTAATTCTCTCGTGCATCCTTTCTTCTCTGCCAGTAATGGTTCTTATTACTTAATGTATCCCATTCCCATTCATCCGTACCAAAATAACCATTTTCCTCTATGTATTCTTGTTGTCTCTCGGGATCCTCTGGCCAGAATAGACTGGCATCGCGTTCTATTTCTAAATTATAAAGATCTGATGAATAATAGTCTTCAAGTGCCTCAAAATAATCATCATCATTGCGTGTAGGATTACCTCCGGTATGTTTTATGGCAAACGCCCGTGCAGACTGATCAATTTTGTGTCCGAAATAATTGAATCCGAAATATGAAAGCCAGATTGAATCTTCGATAATAAAGAATGCACGGGCTTTTGATTTTTCACCCTGAATGAGTTCACCCAAGCCAGGGACGACAGCCGACGCAACGACTGGATTCATTACCTGGAAGATGATTAATGAAATACCTAAGACCATTTAGACCTCCTTTTCAGAAAGACGGCATAGAGGGCATAATAGGGCTGACAGAGGGCACAATAAGGCCATATCACGGTTCCTTTCCTTATTAAAATTAAAATTAAATCTTCTTTTAATTATCTTTGCGCCTTCTTCTGCCATATTTTCTATTTAAGTACCGCGAATTTTTTAAATTTGACTTCCCTTTTTCCGCCGTTTTTTGCTTCAACGCGCACAATATATATTCCGTTCGACTGTTTTTCAAAGTTGAAATTTACTTCGTTATACTCGTTGGCAGTGGGATTACTAACCTCCACTGTGCCAATTTTATGCCCCACTATGTCCATAATGTCCACAACAACATCAGCTGCTTGTTTCAGAAAGAATCTCACTGTTCCATTTGTTTCAACTGGCGAAGGATAGATATAGCATGAGCCTAAAAGTCCGGAGGCAACCTGTGGTTGCGTCAATTGCCCTGAATAGTTGCCCCAATTTTTTGGAGAGTTCATATAACCACTCCAGGAAACATCTGTTCCCGGGAAGTCCCAGATGTACAGCTTGCAGTAATTACTGGCACAAGCCAGTTCCAAATCACCATCTCCATCTAGATCGAATATCACCCCTGGTGATGCAAACCCACCTTCACCAAATAGTGGAGAGAATTGAAATTCTTCTTTTCTATCGTTGATTATTTTTAATTGACCAGCACCACCTATTGAATCTTCTGTTTCTAGGCCAAAGACTAACTCTTCTTTGTTGTCATCATCCAAATCACAGACCAGCATTGGATAAGAGATGTATTCATTATAATATACTGGGAAATTATCTTCGGATGTACCATTTCGATTGGTTACATACAAAGTCTTACTGCTATTCGGCATGATAATTTCAAGGTAGCCATCGTTGTCAATATCTGCAAGACCCGGCGTCGCGTAGAATGTCGTATCGATTAGAATATCAAACCACTGCTCTAATGTATCTTCACCATAAATATAGATGGTGCCAAAGCCGTTTATTATTACAGCTTCAGGACTACCATCACGGTCAAGATCGCCAACAACTGGTGAGGCATATGTAAGCATGTTATGTTTTGAATCAGTAAATTCCTTTACAATACCATCTTTGCTAACAATCCAAAATGTACCGTTCGAGGTCAGCACACCGATCTGTCTTTTGCTTTCATCAAAGACACAAGGTGTAGAGAGAATCCAGTCATTTAAATATATAGGAAAATTCTGAATTGATACAGCACTATCGTTGACACAGTAAAGCCATCCGTCTTTGCTTCCAAAGATGATTTCCAGATGAGAATCGCCATTGATGTCAAAGAGCAGGGGTGCACCGAGAATTTCATCATCTGCGCTAAATGGTACGCCTGGCAAAGGTGTAAGCGTATGCCCATCCAGAAGTACTAGTTGCTTGTCTGTGCAGAAAATAATGTCGTCGGCTTGATCATTGTTTATGTCACCGATGGCAAGGAATGTAGTTATAATATCAGGAGATGGATTAATGCCATAAACTGAACCGTCAGCATAATACGCGTGAATACTTCCTCTCTCGATTGCAACGACTACTTCTTTCGTACCATCACCATCAAGGTCACCATAGCTCACTGATTTAGGACTGTAGAAATTTCTGACAACAACAGGAAAACCTGATTGATAGGCATCAAAGCTAAGCGAAAAATCCATCAGGGTATCTAGTTGAGATTTTACTTCAATATTTATCATAGACTTACCGTAATAAGAGTCTGAATTAGGTTTTGTGAACGGCCCGAAGTGGTGGTTTGCTTTACTACTATCGTCCACAAAAAATGGGTCGTAACGCGAGCCATTATACTCCAACGAATCAACATACCACCATGCGTCAAAGTGTTGAATGCCGTCAGCTTCTTCAAGGTCTACGCCTTTGTGTTTTGGGTCGATTTGAATAATGTCAAGAAGTGAATCAGCCCAGAGACTGACAACTTCATCATCAATGTGCCATATCAGAATACCGCTGCCTGGCAAAAAGAAATCATACTCGCCATAGTCAATCGAGATTGGTACATCATCTTCAACATCCACAATGACCAGACTGTCTTGATTAATATCCTGTTGTCGATTTTCGATAAGGAAGTATTCGGTCTCAGAGATAGGGATCTTTATCATAGTGAGTGTATCAAGAGCATACTGAGTCGTATCGATCTCAGAGGCGCGGAGCGTTAACAAAGTTTCTGCATCTGTAACGATTTTTGGTGCAACCCATCCCATGAAATAACGTGACCATGCACTGAGCATTGCTGGTATGGAGCCATCAGGTGCACCTTCTGAAGGGCTTCCTGCAAAACCACCTGTACACATAACATCCCACGCGCCCACACCATTTGACCAACCAGAGACATCATAGAGATCTGGCAGACCAAGTAGATGGCCCATTTCATGGCATATTGTACCAATTACACCCACCATATAGTCATCGATTCTTTCCATTTCCGGATCTATGACACACTCACGGATAGTATCAGTTCCGGCATTCGCAAGCACGTATGGTGTGCCGATATAGTATTCTAATGCTGCAGAGGGTACATGTACTGAATGGATATCACAAAATCTCCCGAATGAAAGGCTTACTTCGCGGCCAGCGCCTGCATGGATTATTGCAACCCCGTCATAGTCGGAAAAATCTATGGTTGCATCTTGATCTGCCGCAGCGATTGCATCTACGAGAATTCTCACCAGCCCCATTTCCATTGCATAAACATTGAACCAGACCAAACCAGTTTCTGGATCATAATGGTCAAATCCACAATAATAACGCATTTTATTGGGTAATTGGAAGCTTCGTGTGGGATCATCAGGCTTTACTGTTGTATTGATTACTTGCTTACCAAACGAATTCACTTTATAGTAGTTATTCAAAAATTGCATATGACGCTCAAAGTAGATTTTTGTGTGAGGAGGGTCGTAGAAAAGGTCACCCGGTTCACCATTGCCCACCAGATCCATTTTGCCATTACCTGTTGTCAAAGTGTCATCATCTTCCACAAATTCCACCCTTAGGACCAATAGATCCATTGTATCATATCTCGACATTCTTGTTAGTGGTGGTCTATGAAAATTTCTGAATAAAGAAAGACGATGGTATTTTTGTACGGGCATTGTTTCTACGCCTGTTTCTGTTATCAATTTCAATGTGTAATTTGTTTGGGGTCTTGGTGGATTGTCCAAATTGTTTATTTTTTTTCTATCTATCTTTATTTTCCCACCAAACGTCATACTGATGAACAAGATAAAAACCAAGTATCTATGCAACACAACCTCCAACTCTTTTATTCTAACTAAAAACTGGTTACCTGTCAAGGGAACGACAGTGGGTATTCACGATTGCCTCAAGGTAATACGATTGCGAATTCCGACACAGTCGGAATGATACTGCGAGCCCAATCGGGCGATACTGCAAATCCCGATTTCAATCGGGATGATGCTGCGAGTGGAACGTTCCTGCATCCTTTTAGAACCTTATCCTATATTGATATTGCAGACTGTATTCCCCTTCTTCATCTCTTCGTACGAGTATCTCATTTTTATCATCAATGAAATATTCAACGTTGAATTCATTTTGGAAGGATGTTATATCATACGTGTAGGTTATAAATAAATTTTTTGAGATATATTTGCCAACAGTAAGTTTTGTTTTGCTGTCGGGTTCAAAGAGTGGTGTTTCAATTCTAAAATAGTCGAGTCCGGTATATTGTCTTATTCGACGTGAGACATCACCTTCAAGCCAGGAAATCAGACTGGCCGGAAGAACTTTTCCAACATATTCACCCTGTTTCATAGACTCGAGTTCTCGCCATGTTATATTAAGGTTTAAATAGGTTATGATATCTTGTTCGCTGTAATATGGAGGTTCAGAGAAGAATTCAAAGATCGGTTCTGACATCTGTCCAAAGCAGTGTAACTTTATTTTTATTTCTTCACCAGTATCAGGATGCCTATCTCGTGTATTCATTTCTGCCCAGAAATCTAATTCGGCATCAACTTTTTCTTCTGGTAGAAATGTCACAGACCCATGAGTGATTGAAAGAACGTGATTTAACCAGTAGAAATTACCGCGATGTGATTCTAGGTTCCCAGATAGACTGACTGGCCCTTCTTTTTTTATGATATAGAGCTCACCGCCAAACTCAATATCTGCCTCACGGTTTCTTAACCAGATATTCCTTTCGCCCCGTATCTTCAAATTCATAGTCCAGTTCTTTTCATCTTCCTTTTTTTCTTCTTCTCTTATTTCTAATCCAAAATCTATAGGGACTACCGCCTGCTTAAGCGTGACAGCTCCGTTGTAGTATGTTTCAGTCTCTGAACCGCCTACTGAGAAATTTCCACTACCTACACCATATGCGAATGGTTGATAAATAATTGGTGCGTCTTTGAAACTGAAGTCGAAATTGAACCTTTCTACATTGAAATTAGAGCCAAATGTGATGATACCACCAGCGCTGATTTCTGCTCCACCTGATTTTGACAAGCGCGAACGGCTTGTTGTGAAAACTTGACCTTCGGCTCTTTCAAAGATTATTCTATTATCTTCAAATGTTATCATTATTCTTATTGAATCAATTCTTGCAGAAATAACAGCAATACCAAATGAGCCTTTTATTAATTCACATGTACCATTGAATGTGAAATTCTCCATGTTGCCTTGAAAAGAAATTTCTCCACTTATGATGCCTTTAGGATTTTCTAATACATCCTTCAGAAACGGTAGGGCCCAGAGTCCCACATTGCTGAATTTCAGATGCATATCCGAATTTTTTTGAGAGAAAAGGCCTTCTAGATTTAGACTCTGATTATTTTCGTCTGATATTTCAAATGATTCGACCATGATGCTTTTATTTCTATATTGTCCTTCTGCGCTTAATACACCATTATTTAGCTCCATAAAGATGATATCATGGGCATTGATAGAGAATGCATTTTCATTAAAGGAGATGTTTACCTTACCCCGTATTTCTTCCTTTAAGCCAAGAATCCTACCAAGTTTCGATAGATTGCCATCGGATAGGTTGAAGCTAAGAGGTGATAAAGTACCATGCAATTTGCCATCTATAAATGTAAGATTGATTTCACCCAATCTTCTATTAGGAATGTCGAATGTTATTGGAGCAGAATTTTCAGTTTCCACACCGTTGTATACAAGGTAAAAAGATGTTATGTTTCCACGCCAGGCAGTATCACATACACCTTCAATCGTTAGTTTGTTTGCCTTCGACTGATCTTTTGCCTCAAATAGTATGTTGCGCTCATGCAAGGAGAGAGTTGCTTCGTTCAAAGAATATTTACCATAAGTGACTTCCTTTAATGTGAGTTTCATATAGTCTGATTGAAGACTCGGCTGAAAATTCCTACACTTGAGCGATATTTCTTTTGCATCCAAATCGCCTATTCTAAGACTGTGTCCGATGATATCGGATGTAAATAGGATGTCCTCAATCTCTTTAAAATCTCCTTCTACGTGACATGAACCTCTTAATTTACCTTCAACTTTCAATAAGGTATCCTGAAGCGGTAAATACTTTGTAAATCTTGCTACATTGAAATCATTAAATTCAATATTTAGATCATACTTTGAAGAGATAGAACCGTTGATTTGCAATCTTTTATCACCTTCGACTACAAAGAGCGAGTCCAACAGGATTTTGGAGTCTACAGATGAACCGAAGATAAGGAGCGAATCAATACCCAAGCCATGTTCAACAGGTGATTGTATGAAAGCAATGAAATTCTTACGGCGATAGCCAACAAAACCAGTGATAAGAAGGGGCTCTCTTGAACTAATTGCTTCCCCGATATTTAGATCATTGAAATTTGCTTCAAAATCCCACGTTTTTAAATCAATAAACTTAATTTGTGCAAAAAGATTACCGTCGAATAACTCTCCATCAAACACATTCACCAAAACTGTGTCTGAAAGAACATTGGTTTCAAAATTGAAGCGATCAAATGGCGCGAGTCCGACAGCAGTTCCTTGAATTTTGGGCAAAAGTCTATTATTTAAATATTCGACTTCCCCAGAAAAAGTTATGACACCTTTACGAGTGCAGAATTTCTGTAAATCTATTTGTGCTTTCTCAAGTGCAAAGGATGCTTTATTATTTTTGAAAAAGTAGGAACCTTTTCCTTGAAGTATTAATCCCTCACTTTTTATCTGTAATGATTTTGCATCAATGCCTGTGTCATCTATTCTTAAATCAAGATTTGCACTTGTTATGCTTACTGGGAATTCTTTTGATCTTAACGACAAGTTCATAGTACTTAAGTAGATTTTCGAAGCAATAAGGTCCACGAATACAAGACCAGATATTCCTTCAATTGTGTATGACTTTTCATCTTCATAGATCAGTAAACCATTTTTCACATTCATTCTAAGTCCGAAGGTAAAACGGGGCAACGTGAATTTTCTTTGTTCGTCAGTTCCTGGTTTTCTTTTTATATGAACTGTTGGTTCGATAAGTTTAATTTCAAAAAGGTTTGGTAATCTAAAAACAAGGGGTCTAAATCGATAGTTGATGTCTGCTCTTTCACCATATATACTATCAGTCTCTGAAAGTTTTACATAATAGTTATCAATCCGATAACCATGAAGAATACTTCCTTGTATGCTATCATAATCAATATCTATATCGGCTGTCCTTTCTATAATACTAATTGCCAAGGCTCCAAAGTTTATGGTATTAATGGCAATAAAAACTGAAGTGATGATTAATAAGAGTAATATTGGTAATATGAATTTCTTCATACCCTAAAATATGTGATAGATCCCAAAATAGAGTTCGTAGTCTTGTTCGATCTGCGGATCCATAAGTGGGAATCCCATGTCAAAACGCAAAGGACCAATGGGAGTATAATACCGCGCACCGAATCCAGCACTTGCTTTTAGTAAGTTTGTATGATTTATATCTATATCATTGTCAATATATCCCACATCAAAAAATCCTACAACTCCAAAATTCAATGGTAGAGGGATTCTGTATTCAAAATTGTAGTTAGCGAGGAAATCACCATATTTATCACTGCCTATTGAGTCAGGACCTAATGCTTTTTCTGGATAGCCTCTTATCGAGTATTGCCCGCCCAGGTAGTATTTTTCATAAATAGCCAAACCATCAGTAGGAATAATAACACCCAATTTTAATCTTTGCGCTATTGTGGTTTTTCGAAATGGGATAAACAATCTTTTTTCTATCTCGAAGCGAACAAAGTGATTCACTCCCCCGAATAGTCCGCCAGCGTATTCAATAACGGGCAGCATATAGATTCCTCTTCTAGGATTAAAGAATTCTTCGCGATAGTCTATAAGAAGTTGTAATCTAATGCTGTTTGTTATACCCTTCACTGTATCTGGTAATGTGATCTTCGGCTGAAAATCAACGTACTTATACTGGTTTGCGACGGTAATTAAGATATTATCACTAACAAATCTGGATACTCTCAATTCATTACCCCTTGTTTGCCGGACGAAATATTTTTCTTCTTCAAACCAAAAAAATGGCAGGATACTCACGGTAAAATCTAGCGATGTAAGATGAGGGATGATATATCTACCTTCTAATTTCGTCTCCCACTCACGCTCTATATTGATTTTGAACGAAGGTCGTATCTGAAAACGATGTGCTTGATTAAATAGATTGAGTTCCTCAATACCGAACGATATCAGAAAACTGAGTGGAATAGACAGACCAATGCCAAAATTCATAAGGCGTGATTTCAATTCTCTAACGTTGAATATCAGATCAATACTATCAGGCTCAATTTTCAGTATTTCAACATTAGTTGTGCTAAAGAAAGCGAGCCCATAGATATTCCGTTGGCTTTTGAGAAGTTTTGATTTGCTGAACGTGTCTCCTTTTTTCAATTCCATTTCTCGATAAAGCACCCGTGGTCGACATGTTTTGAGTCCTGATATTTCAATATTTCTTATATAGTGTAATATGCCTTTTTCGATAGCAAAACACACTATACCTGAATCGGGGTATATGGATGATTGCACATCTGCATAAGGATATCCGTGGTCTTTATAGTAGTTAATGATATTTTCATCTGTTTTTTTTATTTTCCCCCTGATATAAAAATCATTGACCTTTATTTCAAATAACTTTTTGATTTTTTCTTTTTCGGCACCGTGTATGACTATCTTTTCGATTATTGGCCTTTCACCTTCTTCTATCTTGAAAGTAATCTTAGTGTCTTTTCTAGTGGACTCAATTTTTGGTATAACATCTACGTCGAAGAAGCCTTCTGTTTCATACAACCGTGTTATTTTTTCAACATCGATATTGATATTGACATCGTTATATTCTTCCCCTTTTCTGGATATGATTTCCCGCATAAGCACTCTACCTGCAATAGATTCATTACCATCAAAGCTGATTTTCGTAATCGGGGTATTAAATATTATAAGACTGATTAAGAGGTCAATCAAGCGGGACTATGCTATCAGAGCAGAAATCTACCATTTTTGATGATCAATTTATTGTCAAGCCAGACGCTTGGTTTTTTAACGACACCATCGAGATGGATTTTTGCTCTGTTTTTTCCACCAAAACCAAGGTTATTACCGAATGCAACGTGGATGCTCCCCAGAACTTTCTCGTCTTCAAGAACATTGCCGGTAATTTTTGCCTTAGGATTTGTGCCAATACCAAACTCACAGAGTGTTCTCTCTTTTTTACTGTATTTACTGAATAATGTTTGTAACCTGCTGTTACCTTTCAGCCTTACGATTCTTCCTTCCTTTACTTCTATAATGACTTTTCTATTTAGAGACCCAATCGGTGCAAAAGAACCATCAATAACAATTGCACCGTTACTCCCGTTCTCAATTGGTGCAATATAGGCCTCACCAGCAGGTAGATTGGAAAACTCACCTGGTTTTTTAATATTCCCAGTATCAATATATCCCTTTCTTCCTTGAAGTGCCAATTCAATCTCTGCTCCATTATCCGTTTTTATCAATGCTTTTCTTGCTGCAGACAACATTGTAGCTACTTTTGTCGTTAATCTTGCTATCTTGCGATGGTCAGTATTTAATGCCCTTTCCATAATAGGTAATGTTATTCCCGGCATGGTGGCACCTCTCGCGCCATTCTTGTTTGCTTCAATTCTTGCTTGAGTGTGGGTGAGTGAATGACTTGTCGGCATAATAAACACATCGCAGTTCTTTAGGATTTCAGCAACTAATGGTGGTGGTTCTTCACCATGTATGCTGCGTGGTGTGATCTCAATAATGATGGGGTCAGTTACCTTTTTTGTTTCATTCCATATTGCGTAACCGATTACGCGACATATTCGATCAGTTACTATCACAACCTTTTCGTGTTTCTTAATACCAAGACAATCTTTGATGACTATATTTGCTGCTTGTTGTAACTTTCTATTCAAAATCGGTGGTTCTTATGCGTAATCGTGTTCTGATATTTCGTACAAAGCGGATATTTCCAATGCTGCTGTAGTTCAAGCTATCATTACCAACGAAAATGAGCAAATGCCTTGTTTGCTTCAGCCATTCTATGAACTTCTTCCCGTTTCTTCATGGCCGTACCTTCGTTACGACTTGCTGCAATTATTTCTTGAGCAAGTCTTTCCTCCATTCGGTATTCGGATCTCTGCCGTGCTGCCCGGATAAGCCACTTAATCGCGAGGCTCTCCTTACGGTTTGGTCTCACTTCCATAGGTATTTGGTATGTCGCGCCACCCACCCTTCGTGGTCTGACCTCGAGCACAGGTTTTACATTGTTGAGTGCTTTTTCAAAGACTGCCAGACCGTCTTCTTTGGTAAGTTTTTCAATCCTAGCTAATGCTCCATAAAATATTTTTTGAGATGTGCTTTTCTTGCCATCCCAACTTAGATTATTTACGAATTTAGTCACAACGATACTATTAAACTTGGGATCTGGTTGAATTTTTCTTACTTGTGCTCTTCTTCTTCGTCCCACTTGGCCTCCTTCTATGATGTTATTGGGGTTTCTTTAGGTCTTTTTACACCGTATAGGGAACGACTTTTCTTCCTTCCTTCCACACCAGCCGTATCGTATTTACCACGAACAATATGATAGCGCACACCAGGTAAATCTTTGACCCTGCCACCTCTGACGAGCACTATCGAGTGTTCCTGAAGGTTATGTCCTTCACCTGGTATGTAAGCGGTTACCTCGAAACCGTTTGTCAACCTCACTTTGCAAACCTTACGCAAGGCAGAATTTGGTTTTTTGGGTGTAGTTGTATACACCCTCGTGCATACTCCACGACGCTGCGGATTTTTCTGCAGTGCCGGCGCTTTGCTTTTAGCGGACGCCTTCTTTCTACCTTTCCTAATCAATTGATTAATTGTTGGCATTATTTTCCTTCTTTCTATTCATAACTATAAAGTATATCAAAAATACCCTATTTGTCAAGCCTTTCTACAGCTAGGCGACCAGGTTTGGCATTCTCCATATTTTTCTAAGGTGTTAAGTGTTGCCTTTACGTCTATCATACGAGAATTCGGGTTGCCATGCCAATTCTTTACCGTTGACAATAAAATTAAGATGTGGTTGACAATAGGTTGACGATGGATATAATAGACTAATGAGGAATACGAGAGAGAAAATATACATGTACATAAAAAAGAAGAAGTCAGTGTCAGGCAGCGAATTAACTGATTCTTTCGGTATTTCAAGACAAGCACTAAACAAGCATCTTAAAGCGCTCATTCAGAAAAGAAAAGTGGCAAAAGTGGGTACTACTAAGGGCGCTGTATACAAAATCGCAAGGAGGGCTAGCCCAAAACGACATTTTAGAAAGAACTATCTTCTAAAAAACTTGGAAGAAGATAAGGTGTTTGCTGAAATCGATCTGTTTCTTAAATTACGTAAGAAACTAAGAGAAAATGTTTTTGATATAGTCAATTATGCATTCACTGAAATTTTAAATAACGCCATTGATCATTCTCGGTCAAAAAAGTGTTCTGTTGAAGTCGGCCTTGATCAATACTCCTGTAACTTCAAGATAAGAGACCTTGGTATTGGCATTTTCTATTCAGTGTATAGTAAGTTAAATTTGCAAGACGAAAATTCTGCAGTTGGAGAATTGATTAAGGGAAAGACAACTACAGCAAAAGAAAAACATACAGGTGAAGGAGTGTTTTTCACATCAAAATCAGGAGATAATGTAGCATTTAGATCTCATAGAACAAATCTCATTTTCGATAATGTGAAACGCGACATCATTGTTGAAGAGAAGAAGTTCATGAATGGAACGGAGGTGGATTTTACCGTCGGCCGTGCTTCAAGCAGGCTTATTGATAGAATTTTTAAACAATACGCACCTGAAGCATTTGATTACAAATTTGAAAAGACGAGAGTATTTGTGAAACTTTTCCAGAAGGAGTATATTTCGAGATCAGAGGCAAAAAGACTGCTGTCGGGGCTAGATAAATTTAAAGAAATTGTACTGGATTTTATAGGGGTTAAAGCACTTGGACAGGGGTTTGTAGATGAAGTGTTTAGGGTTTTCCAAAAGCAACATCCTGATATAACCATAAAGATAGAGAATCTTAGTCCCATTTTAGCATCGATCATTAAGCATGTGGTTGACAATAAAATTTAGATTTGGTTGACAATCGGTTGACAATAGCCTGATTTTGCCAACCTAGGCTGCAGTCCGTCATCTGCGATCCATCAACTGTTAAATGATCAGCATTGCATCGCCGTACGAGAGAAATCGATATTTTTTCTCAATTGCTTCTCTATATGCCTTGAATATTAGATCCTTCCCAGCAAACGCGCAGACTAGGAGTAGCGGTGTTGAACAGGGGAGATGAAAGTTAGTGATTAGGCAGTCTATCATCTTAAACACATGCCCGGGATAAATAAAAAGGTCTGTGCAGCCATCTGCCTTGCCTGTTTGGGCAAATGTTTCAATCGCACGACAGACCGATGTACCGACTCCAAATACTCTTCTCACCTGTTTAACCTTACTGATCACATCCTGCGAGATCTCGAAATATTCTGATTCCATATCGTGGTCCTCTATGTTCTCAGCTCTGATTGGCCTGAATGTTCCAGGTCCAATATGCAGTGTTATTTCAGCGATTATTGTATTTTTATTTATTATTTTCTTTAATATATTATCAGTGAAATGCAACCCGGCAGTAGGTGCAGCGATTGAACCCTGCTCTTTGGCAAATACTGTTTGGTAGTGCTCTTCATCTTTCTTGACTGTATCCCGTTTTATATAATGGGGAAGCGGAACGATTCCATATTTTCTTATGATATCTTGAACCTCACTATTGAACACCAGGTGGCAACGCGAGCCTTTTTTTTCGGCGATTGTGGCATAGATATTTTTGTCTAAGAGCAATTTGGTGCCCGCTTTTGTCCTTTTGGCGTGAGATATCATAGCCTCCCAGACTTTCTTTTCGATTTCCCGTATGAGAAGGATTTCTATCTTACCACCAGTCTCTTTGTGCCCCTTTAGTCGTGCCTTAATCACTCTTGTATTATTAATAAGAAGCATGTCTCCTTCTTTGAAAAAAGTAGCAATCTCACAGAATTTATGATGAGCAATACTTCCTGTTTTTTTGTTCAGTACCATCAATTTCGCCTTTTCACGTTCTTCTAATGGATGTTGCGCAATCAATTCTTGTGGTAAGATATAATTGAATTCACTTAATTTCATTTTCTTGCCAAAACATACGCTCTTTTTCCTTCTTTAAACAGGAATTTCAATAATTTAGAGAATGAAAACGTTTCGAGGAGCAAAAAAAGATTGATTTTGAAACGTTCCACATGACATGTGAACAGTTGATTCAATCTTGAGTCTGGGAAATGCCGTGTACTAATGAATTGGAAAATGCCTACTAAAATAGTCAATGGCTTAAGCCATCCTCTTAATTCGAATTCAAAACATCCATCTTCAACTACTTCAAAACCTACGTGCTTCACCATCTTACCCAATTCTTCAGGTTTATATGCTGTGTGAAGATACAAATTATCATGTTCTGCTTCTGTCCCTTCATGCACTCCAAAACTTCTCAGAACGCCCAAGGCAACATGTTGGGGCCGCACATATGTATAGCACGGTGTGGTAATCAAGATAAGGCCACCTTGTTTCATTATACTATAGAGCCCGTTTAGAAAATCGAGCGGTTTGTCAAGATGTTCGACGACTTCGCAGGCGATCGCATTGTTGATTGATTGCGATTTGATAAACGCAATATTGCGTAGGTCACCATGAATAAAATTGACTTGAGGAAAGAGGCGTTTTCCTTTTTTTAATACAGCAAACGAAATATCAACGCCAAAAACATTACCTTTATGCCATGAGGCTGAAAGTCGGCCCACATTACAACCACAATCAAGTAAATTGCCTGACGGCATTTCTTGAATCCTGGATAGGATCCATTTTTTTCTCAATAGACCGCTAAGGGTTGAATATGTGATTTTGTCTTCCGGATAGCATTTACCAACATCTTCATAAAACTTCTGATATCGGTCTTTCATTAGAATCTTATTCTTGTTTGGAATCTCAAATTCTGTGTTAATTTTTGTTCCGGAGGGAATTCTATTCTATAAGTTAGAATGAAAATTGTATTATCGCCAATTCCTAAACTCGCTGTTGCCATGATTATTTTAGTCAAACCTGGTGGTTCTGTTGCAGTAAACAAATAAGGTATATTCTCGATATTGTATTGTCGATAGATGAGTTCCCCTGTAATTTCTATTCTTCCTTTATTTTTTAATGGTATTCCAAAAAGCAGGTTCGTCTTTGGTGCATGCAGACGAATATCTAAGTCCTCAAAGTAATTTGAGAATAGTCTGCAGTATGTATAGCCAACTTGTGGACGCACGACAGGCTCAAGGAGAATTTGATACGCAATTTCAGCACCATAGGAATTCCTTTTTTCTCTGATAAGTTCGTTATATTTTTCGATTTTTTCTCTTGATTCAATATTGCCTGAAAGCCTTTTATATGTGGGTATGATGGCAAGGAGACGATCGCGGGTCCATAGTCTATATACTGCGTACCGTGCATCTTCTGTCAAGTCTTGTCTCATATTGAGTTCGATATCATATGTTTCATTATTTACCGCAAAAGTCAAGTCATTTGTATTAGTATAAAAATCTTGTTCATCCGCATAATAAAATCTGCCTAGCGCATCAAAAATTGATTTTGTGTAGCCAGCTTCGATTGTGTAATTTCTACTTATAACACGCTCAAATTCTTGTAGCAAAAACATCTTTCTTATATAGTCACCTCCGTCTTTCTCGATATAAGTACCAGTTATAGGATCATATACATAATTTCCTTCTCCTTCATCGACCCTTATGAAGGTTTCATCTCTCTTTTGAGAGTATCGTTGGCTTTGTTGGAGGTTACCCATGAATGTCGCACCTCCATATCGAACATTAATCGCTGCGTTGCCGAACAGAAATGTTGTATCGTTAAATACTCTATGCCCTAGTGAAAGCGTTATTGGAGAAGTACATATATCAAAGACTGTTGTTATGCCTCTATTTGTTGTATCTTTATCATAGCTTCCTGATATACCAATATTTGCATTTTCTAATATAAAATATTTTATATTGTAGTTCAAAAGATGTGATTTCTCAATATTTTCATATCGCGAATGTAATAAGAAATCACCTTGTTTTCGATTCAACTCTGCAAAATATTTATCAATAGTATCAACGCTTTCATAACCAAAATAGAAGAAAAAAGGTTTCAATCTTAACGATTTTCTTCTATGTTTACGGTTCAATATGCCATAGCCAACTTCAATTGCAAAAAATGTTGCTGGTGTGACACACAATTCTGCCGTACCCATTTCTTTAAGTGCTTCATCTGTATTCCATTGATATTGATGATCAATTTTTTCCTTACCTTGCGGCATAGAAAACTGCTCATCATAAAGAATATATTCGCCATTGATCGAAAATATGTTTATTTTTTTATCGAGGCGTGCCAAATATCCCAACCCGAAGTTATCATGATCATCAATTGCAGAAAAGGTATTTCTGTCATAATTCGAGCTATACAGATTAAGTTTGAGATTCTCAGAAATATCCAGACCGATTCCGTAGAATTCATTCTTCTCTGGCAACGGGGTGTATTTTGTCGGTGAATAGTTGCCGGCATCTGGGCCAACGTATGAAAAGGCTTTGATACCCGTATCATAGATATATTCACCTTTGTTATCGCCCACATAAAAAAAGGTAACACGGTATTCACCATTTCCTTCGCCAACATATACAAAATGACTATCTTCAATTACATAGCTTCCCAGCGAAGACGTATCTGCATAGGTATGCAATACTGACATACTGTCTCCAGCAAGTCTCAAACTCTCTATTTCATATGCATCCATGGTGAAAGTTAGTGGGTTTTCTTTGTCATCATGTTCCCGTCGATACATACCAGTAAATTTGAATTCACCGATTTCTAAGTGACCATCACTTTCTCCATATATATTGGCGTAATCTTCTATTGCCTGTTGATAGACAACTTCAATACGTGAGCGATTTGTAATGATATTCTTATTAGTAAAGGAAATGATACCTCTCTCATAGTCAATATCATAATCTTCGTCCCTTTCCAATAACCGGGAGGGATCAATACCATACGCCAAATATACCCTATCACTGCCAGGAATCACACTACCTTCAAGAAAGTATGGACTCTGTTTTCCTTCTTCGCCATCGAATCTCATACGTTTGATTGCACCCCTATTTACTGCGTATGAAGCCATTAAGAGTTTTGTTCTATCTTCGCTGTGCATGCCTATTCTGCCACCTTGTATTTCGTCTTGAATGCCAAAAGGCAATTCCAATGCAAGATTGCCGATACTTCCGTAAAAGTTTTTCGTAAAAACTTTCAGACTCATCTTTTCTACTTCAGATATCTGTATTGTTGATGAGGGAGTAGCTTTGTCGGATATGTTACCCTCAACCGTTACGCCTTCAACCTCACCATTTACATCAACCTTTAACCCTTGGTCAAATCCCTGATCAACATCAAAAGAAAAATCTTTGGTACCACTGATTCTTAATCCCCCTGTTTCTTTTTTCGTCATATCTCCTGAAACAGGTTTATACAATGAATCGTACATTGCGGTGTCGCTGTAGATGACCTCATATTGGTAATACACAGAGTCCAGGTTGAAAAAGCTTGTATCGTTTAAGGATATCTGATTTTCTCCGAATCCTACCGTGGCTGCCATTAGACTGATGATCAGGTAATATCGAAATTTCACGGTAATAATGTATGTTCTAGAACATAATAATATATTATTCAATTAACGATGAGCTGTATATATAAAGCGTGGAGCCATTTTCATCCAGCATTACAATAAATCTATTATTACCCGACATATCGCGTATGCCATGGGGGAGTTCTATAGCTTTCCAATCATCTTCTAGTAGATACGCGAGTCTCTCGCCTGATGAGAAAATTATAACATGGGTACTATCAGCAAAAATTTTATTAACTTTCTTGGTTATTTCCTTGCTTTCTAAGATATTAGCGTATTCATCAGATATTAATAAAGCCTTTTTTGTCAATATATATAGTTGATCGTTAGCAAAGCATAAGTGATTTGCTTTGATTTCGTTTTTTTCAAATTTAATATTGTTTGTGAAATCAAGGAAAATTAATTCACGTTTTTGCTGTTCAGAATAGATCAATTCATCGGATGGTGTAATAATAAAGGAAGAAATATTACTTGACCTAAGAATAACTTCCGTAATACCTGATGCTAGATAATACTTGTCAATTGAGCTACCATTATTTAAGTAGATTGCAAATGGAGTGATAGAAAAATCATAGATTCTGTAATTGGGGTTGTCAGTAAATGTAATCGGTTTAAGCTCTTTTGATTCACTAAGCATAAAAATACTATTTCCCGTGAATGGTGCGCAATAAATGTTGTTATTGTAAACTTCAATACTGTTACATTCTCTGTTTAGATGAATTGTGTCGAGGAGTTCAAGAGAAATGAGAAACAATAATATCATCACTATCTTTATGATAATCTTTTTTTGATTTCTGTCAACTCGAGGATTATCGACAAATTATGTTGAAACTTTGGCTTTTCAGAGAATGTTGTGTGAGATTGATATTTTTTTTACTGAAAAACAGATGTGCTTTGCTTTTTTTGTCTGTAGATCCAAATCCTAAAGCAGGTATTGTCAGTTTTTCTGAAAGGATTGTCGCCAATTTTTCTTCTGAGATGTTGCTGACCCAGACTTCATCTATATCCGCATACTGCAACAGATAATCAATGTGCCAGAATTTTTTCTTTTTTTTACGCCGATGCCGTTCAATTCTCTGTACGAGATTTTTTTTGGCTGAGCCGACATAGAAATAGTTGCCACTTTTGAAATGGAATGTACCTAAATTGCCAATATTAATATAGCGCGGTTTCTTTAAATAGATAAAAAGAAGATAGGTCGTAGCCAAATCAACCAGTTTTTTTTATTGAAGGTCGCAGAATTACATTACATTTCAAAGATTTCGAAACCATACATTGTTTGCCAGCATCAATTATTAAAGCATGAATTTTTTCTTTTGTGCGGGTTGTCGTGATTTTAATTACGGGTTTTAGCACTATTTCTGAAAATATAAAATCAGCGCCGACCATATGTGCCTTACCATTGGCTTCGCTTTTATAAGAAATAATATTTAAGTTATTTTTTTCCAAGAGCCAGATAAAAGTTGTCATTACGCAGACCTCAATTGAGGCAATGAAAAGGTGTTCTGGACTCCAGTATTCTTCTTCACCACCGAATTCAGGTGGACAACCGATCGTAATGTTTTTTTTATGAATGCCCATAGTGATTCCCTTTTTCCCTTCAACCCATTGACATTTAGTTTTGAATTCATAGATTTTTGGTGATAAAAAATCTTTTTCTTTGAGCCAACCAATTCTCGCCTCAGGTTTCGCATCTATTTTGGGGATATAAGGTTTAATGTCCAACACGGGCGTACCGTCAATTGCATCCAATCCCTTTACCTTTAATCGGTTTTCTTTTTTTTCTAAGAGTTCAACCACTGCGTAAGCGATTGGATTAACACGGTTAGGCGAACGTGTTGCGAACAGACCATGAGGTTTTCTATCCCATGGTGTGTGTACTGAAATTGTGTAAGTTTTTGCTTTGTGTAGCCAATAAAAAATATGTAAATGGGAGAAGCCTTCAATGTCTTTCAGCCCTTCCTCGTATTTTTTTAATACCTCAATTTCGCATATTTCATCCCGACCCTGGGATGGTGCTTCCGCCTTAGTTTTATACGATGAGTGGATTATGCCAATTGAGGTTAGGTCTTTTTTCATTAATTATATATTAGTCAAATTACTTATAAAATCAAGCCGTCTGGTTCATCTAGTTTGTTTTAGTTCATCGCCAGCTAAGCATGGTTCCAAACAAGTGTTTTTGTCTATTCAGCTTGACACCGAGAGCAAAATAATTATAATAACCAGTTCCGAATGCAATAATCAAGATCGATAATGAGGTACTAACAGAATTGTTCTAAAAAGAATATTTGAAAATGCTGTTAAAATAATAAATGTGCCGAAAATGTAAAGTTAATAAAAATCTAATAAAATATTCAAATTTGAATGAACAACAAAAAAAGGAAGTATGATAAATTAGGGATCGATTATGGCAAAGGATCATTTGTCGTGATTAAGGCAATAAAATGAATAATCAAGGAATAGCACAGCACATCCGGAAAAGGTAACTTGATGGATGAATATTGAGATTTTAGGAGCTGAATCCTTAGGTGTACGAAGCCTTTGTTGTTTTGTGGAAATTGGTGATCGTAAAATTCTGATTGACCCAGGAGTAGCTTTGGGTTATACCAGATACGGTTTGCTTCCTCATCCAGTTCAGGTAGCAATAGATGAAAGAATACAAAAAAAGATTATCCAGCGATGGTCACAAGCCACTGATATAGTGATTAGCCATTTTCATGGAGACCACGTACCTCTGGCAGATGCTAATCCTTATCAACTTAATCTTAGGAGAATAATTGGTTTAAACCAAAGGGCAAGGATTTTGATCAAAAATATGTCTAATTTGTCGGCGCTTGAGAAAAAACGGTTGGCTTCTTTGTCGCGTGGCTTAAAGAAAAATTTAATTTCCGCGGAAGCAAAGATTGAAGGACCAATGACTTTTTCCAAAGCAATGCCTCATGGAGAATCAAAAGCTAACTCAGAGACTGTAATGATGACTAAATTGGATGAAGGTAAAGATATCTTTGTCCATGCCTCTGATATTCAACTTCTAAATTACGAAGCGATTTCTCAAATTCTATTCTGGACACCTAATATAGTACTGGTAGGTGGACCTCCTCTTTATCTATCTAAACTTTCAAAAAACCAAGTTAAAAAGGCGTGGATAAATGCTAAACAACTTGCTCGTAAGATTGATATTTTGATTCTTGACCATCATTTAATGAGAAGTTATGATGGCCTCAGGTGGTTAAAACGTTTATCTACTGAAACTGGGAAGAAGGTTATTTGTGCTGCCGATTTCATGAAGAGACCGAGGATTTTGCTTGAAGCTAGACGCAAACAATTATACAAAGACATACCTGTTCCTGAAGATTGGCATGAGAATTATGCTCAAGGTAAGGCTGGTACTGACATCTATTGGAATTTAGCAAAAAAAGTTTACCCGATTAGAAATGCTTTCGTCTTACAATAATCGTTGCCTTCAGCAACTTATTTCCAGCTGAGTTTACCGAGTATATTTCTTTGTGGGTTGAATATAAAGGAGTTGACTAAAAATGAGCATGGCTAAAATTATCAAAAAAACAAGAAGAGAAATCTTGAGAGATATTTTAATAAGGGAATAACATGGTCAGGATAGGCACTGTGATATTTGGACCTCGTTGTAATCAAGCTTGTCTGCGGCAGTTGCCACCATACCGTTTTGCTCACTTGACGTCGTTAGTTATCTTAATATAATAAGTATCAAGAAAAAAATTTAAGATTTTTGTGCAAATTATCAATTAAATTGAAAGGGGTAAGAAAAATGGATGAAGGAAAACCAATTAATGTTGGGGACGAGGATTTTGAGCGTGAAGCATTAAAATCAAACATTCCTGTAGTAGTAGATTTCTGGGCTCCTTGGTGTGGACCTTGCCTTATGGCTGCGCCAGTGCTTGAGAAAATAGCTCAAGAATATCAAGGGAGATTAAAGGTATGTAAGTTGAATGTTGATGAGGGAAGACAGACCGCCATGAAATATGGCATTATGAGTATACCTACTTTAAATATCTATAAAAATGGTGAGGTGGTGGACCAAATTATTGGAGTTACACCAAGTTATGAATCTGATATCAAAAAAAAGATAGAACCGCATTTATAAAAACCAAAGGTCTCAAAATGAACGATGTTATTGGTACTAGTGCTGAAGGTTTAACTGCGGCAATCTATATTTTGGTAGATACTAGGTGTAGACTTTTACAGCTTGCAGGAGAGGATGATGGATATATCTGAATGGAAAAGAAAGCTCGAGCTTGAGCGAGAAAATAAGGATAAGTTCTTTAGGAAATATTTGCAGTCGCCAATTTCTATTGAAGAACGTAGCACATTTAAAGGACTTAACTATTATCCTGCTGACCGGAAATATAGGTTTGAGCTTGAACTTCACGAACATAAGAAGAAAGAAAAAATAAGAGTGCAAGATACTCAGGGAAATGAGCGAGAGCTTTTATGCTGGGGTGAATTCAGGTTTAAGATAGATGATAATGAATGTGTACTTCAGGTTTACAAAATCAACCCTATCGAGGAGAAAATATTTATCCCTTTCCGTGATACGACAAATAGTGAAGAAACTTACGGGGCAGGACGATACATTGATCTTGAACCAGGAGAATACTATAGTGAGGGGAAATGGGTACTTGATTTCAATAAAGCATATAATCCATGGTGTGCATATAGTGCTTATTATGCTTGTCCTTTTGTGCCGCCAGAAAACTGGCTCAAAGTACCGGTGCGAGCCGGCGAGAAAAATTATATAAAGGAGTAATGATGGCAGAAAGTATCTCTGAACAAAAGGTTCGTCAGACGCTATCTGAAGTGAGACATCCGGCTATCGACCACACACTAATCGATTTGGGAATACTCAAAGACATAACTGTCAGGGATGACAAAGTCGAACTTACTTTAGCATTTCCCTTTCTTGAGATCCCGATTAAAGATTACCTTATAAATAGCGTTTCCGAGCCAATAAAGAAACTGGGTGCGGAGGTGGTGGTAAAGATAACGGTAATGAGTCAAGAAGAACTCGAGAAGTTTTTGGCGATGGAGCAGGATGCTTGGAAAGGTGGTATGTGATTCAATAATAAATTTGAGAAGATCACCATGCGTCCTTACTATCCAGAATCAAAGGTTGAAATCCGCGGATTTAATGCAAGACATTATGATAGGTTGATGGATGTGATAACATTGGGCAGGTATTCTTATATAATTCGAAATGCTATACGATTAATGAAGATCAAACCAAGTGATAGAATTCTCGATTTGGGGGCCGGAACAGGTAGGAATGCTTGTCTGATGAGGAGATACTTTTCGTCGAAAGGAGAACTTATAGGATTAGATATATCCCATGAAATGATATCTCAATTTAAAAAGAATTGTGCGGATTTTTCTAATATCAAAATCATCAATGCAAGAATTGACCAGGATTTAATCTATGAAAGATATTTTGATAAAGTTTTTATCTCTTTTGTGTTGCATGGATTTCCTCAGAAAGTGAGAAATAGGATTATAAGGAATGCCTTTAAGGCATTAAAGAAAGGTGGTGAGTTTTTTATTTTCGACTATAATGAGTTCTCACTAAATGAAATACCTTTTTATTTAAGGTTCCATTTCAAACTTATAGAATGTCCTTATGCCTTTGATTTTATTGAACGAGATTGGCAAAAAATATTAACCGAAGAAGGTTTCAACCTTTTCGAAAAACATCTCTTTGTCAATGGATATATAAGACTCCTTAAGGGGGCAAAAGTACCATGAGATAAGAGAATTAGAAGCGCATTTTTACCTATACCACATTAGTGGCTGCAATGTTTATGGTTTTGAATGCGTTGTTTTCTATGCCAAAATAAAATGTTGTAAAAAATCTCACCATCAATTTTGGTCATTTTCCATTTTCAATTATAGTTTCTATCTCGGGTTGCCATGCTGGGTCAACAATACATAAAAATTCCAAGTTTTCATTACCTTTATTTTCAATGTATTGTACCGCATTTGACGGGACATAGACAGTATCGTTTACTTTGACCAATTTCTTTTCTTCGTTAATATGCATGGTACCAACACCTTTCAAAATGTAATAGACCTCAGTTGATTGTACTATATGGGGCAGGGTTTTTTCTCCAGATTTAACCATTGCCCAGGCAAGGCTATAGTGAATGGGTATGTCTTCTTTTTTAGGGTTTAGTATTTCGCGTAGTAGGGAATTGTCGCCGGCGACAAATTCTGAGCAATTTTTCAGATGCTTAAAGTACATAGCTATATTTTAGCTAATAACCTAGGAAAATCAAGTAAATAGGAATTAAAACTCTAATCAAGACAGAAGATCCTTTGTGACATATTGACAAACTACTTTTTATATATAAAATTGTTAAAATGAAAATAGTTCTCTGCGGAATGGGAAACAAAGATCGCGGAGATGATGGTTTTGGATCTTATGTTTTGAAGAATATTCAAGAAACGAATATCATCAAGAAAATTGATTGTGGGGTTTCTCCAGAAAATTACCTCAATAAAATCTTATTTTTTTGTCCTAATTTGATTATCTTTTTTGATACTGTAATGAAGGGAAATGCAAATGCTGTTTTGTTGAAAAATGAAGAAATTGTAGAGAATAGTCCGATTTCAATAACTACTCATAATCTTCCATTCAGTTCCATCTATCATTATCTTAAGGAAAACAGCTCGGCTGACATATGGTTTTTAGGGGTACGTCCTTATTCATATGAGCATATGAGCAATGAAACGATGAAAATTGCTGATCGTATCATTAGTATGTTTAATCTGCTTGACAGGCATAAAGATTTGAATAGAATAAGTTTTTATGAGAACCTATCTACTGCCTTCAAATAATATCTTAGAGTTCGTAACAAAATTATCCGAGACTGGACCAGTTTTTTATCCTATACTTGAAGACAAAAATGTGCACATGGTGAAATTCAATAAGGATAAGGATTTTAGTCCTGTTTTTACAAAGATCAGATCAGTTGAAAATATAAAGCACTTTTTGTTCCCGAGTCGGGATGTAGTTGCAAAATTCCCGAAGGATAGACATTGGAAATCAGAACAGCAATTTCTTTTCGGCATAAAGAGTTGTGATTTGAGAGGAATTGATGTTTATGACAGGGTGTTTTTGAATTGGGATCCAGTTGATCCGATCTACAGGCAAAGGAGAGAAAATACTACTATTATATCCATGGATTGCCCAGAACCAGAAGATTGCTGTTTTTGTACGCTTGTTGGATTAAATCCTTATGGTGAGAGTGTTTGTGACATTAATTGTACACCACTCTCTTCAGGATTATTTTTTGAGATTTTTACAGAACGCGGTCAAGAGATAATAGATAGAATGCCAACTATCTTTAAGGAAGTAAGCAAGGATGAGCAGAAAGAAAGGGATAGAATCCGAAAACAAGCTATTAAAATGCTTGGTAAAATAAATGATAGATCGTTTAAGGTTGATTTATCTACGCGCGTTGAGAACGCAGCTAGGGAAGTAAAGCGTGAGGCACGTAGTGAATGTGTCGAGTGTCATGCTTGTTTGCATGTTTGTCCCACGTGTTATTGCTTCTTGCTTAGCGATCACAAGAAGGGTAAGGACATAGAACGCGTAAGAACATGGGATGCGTGTTATTATGCAGCCTATGCCCGCGTTGGTGGTGGTGCCAACCCACATTATGACATTACAGAACGCTTCTGGAATCGTTTCCTGTGTAAATTTAGCTATTTTAATCAGTATGAAGGTTTCTACGCGTGCTCAGGCTGTGGGAGATGTTATCGTGGCTGTTCAGGAAAGATAGACATAAGGGAGATTCTATGGAAACTGTAAACCCGTCCAGAGAATCGGACAAAATGTCAGAACAGAGCCAAAGCGAGCGGTTTTCTAAAGAGGTAAATCCGTACTATCCGGTTCCCGCAAAGATAAAAAAGATAATAGTTGAGACTTCAAATATTACTACATTTATACTTGGAGGGATGCCTATAAATTTCGAAGCAGGTCAATTTGCTGAATTGACTGTACCTGGTATAGGTGAAGCACCATTTACTCCTTCTTCATCTCCTTATGCTGACGATCTAGAATTTACAATAATGAAAGTTGGGAGGGTGACGAGTGCACTATTTGATTTGAGAGAAGGGGATATGGTCGGTGTAAGAGGGCCGTTTGGCAAACCCTATCCATTAAAGGAGTTTAAGGGAAGAGAAGTTTTCCTTGTCGGTGGCGGTGTCGGTTTTGCACCTTTGCGTTCTTTGTTCTTGTCATTGGTGCATAATATCAAAGATTATAAGAAGATATATGTGCGGTATGGCGCTCGTACCCCTGACGATATTGTCTACAAAGAACTAATCCCCAAGTGGCAAAAATCCGGTAAGGTCGATATTCTTCTTACAGTGGATGTCGGTGATGATTCGTGGAAAGGTAGCGTCGGAGTGGTGACAGTGATTTTAGATGAGATACCTGTGGATACAAATGACTCGCCTGCAATTGTGTGTGGACCACCATTGATGATGAAGTTTGTCACCCAACGTCTAGTGGAGGCAGGATTCAAACATAGTAATATATTTCTATCGATGGAGAAAAATATGTCTTGCGGCGTTGGTAAATGTAATCACTGCCGAGTGGGCAAATTTTATGTATGCAAAGATGGTCCAGTTCTTACATGGCAAGATGTGAAAGGTATTGAGGATCCGTTTCTATGAAGACAATAGATCCTTTATATACTGCCGTCAACAGGGTTCTTTGTCCCTTCTGCAGTTTCGGATGTGAATTCGGTATTGTTTTCAACGATTTTGGGATAAAAGGTGTTGAGTATATCAAAGAAGGAAATAGTGAAGGAAGATTATGCCCGAGGGGTAGCGGGGCTGCATTCTACCTCAATCATCCAAGGCGTTTAACTATGCCTTTGAAGAACGGGAAAGCTGTTGATTGGAGCAAAATGGTGAAAGAACTGAAGAAGGTGGTCGGTCGGCCAAAGGATGCTGCTATTACATTCGACCGAAATCTTACCATCGAAGAGTATAATTTGCTCGTCAGCTTCTGTAGGGAAGTGGGCATAGAGAACATTGCATCTACATATCTTGAGCCGGAAAGATTTTTGAGGGGCTTTTTTAAAGAACCTTTTTCAACTGAGGAAATCAATAATGCCAAAATGATTGTCGTGGTGGGTGACTTATTTAATCAAACACCTATGATTTCTAAAACCCTAATTAACTGGAAACTAAGCAACCGTAGGAATCGTCTGATTGTGATTGATTCCATAAATACGCATACAGCTGTTTTTGCAAACGATTTTGTGAAGACCAAGGTTGGGGCAGAACCGATCCTGCTGCTTGAATTTGCGCAGGAAAATAGTGAAACGGTCGATATTTCAGAATTCAGTTCTATATCGAAAAAAAAGGCACTGGAGATGAGTCGAAGCTTTAAAGAGACGGAAAGTGGTATTATTATTGCGTGCCTTCCGTTTGCACATACATATGATTCGCATCTTTTAACAGAGGCGCTTAGCAGATTCAGTAGTTTCAGCGGTAAAAAAGTGGTTCCATTTGTTGAATATATGGGGTTTGATGGTAATCAGCATTTTGGTTCTGTCATGAGCTCAATTAAGAAAAGGAAGATTAAATATTTAATCAATTTTGGTGAAATATTTCCATTTTACTATCCACAGATTGTTAAAGGTCTGAAAGGTTTAAATTTATATTCTACATCAACATTAAAATATGATGGGTATACTGCAATTCCCGCAGCACTTAATCTTGAGAAAGAAGGTTCGATAATGACTACTTTCGGTAGGAGGAATTTAACTGGTAACATTAAACCAGCAAGTGGCGCTAAAACAGTTGCGGAGATCATTAATTCAATACAGGAAACATCAGCTGACGAGAGGTCCTTACAGGCCCCGGCTGTGAAGATTGACGTGAAAGAAAGGATTGAAAAAGTTGTTGATAAATGCAGAGCGGCAAGAAAGAAGAAAAATTATCTTCTTATTGGTGAAAAAATCGCGTTCAGTTTCTTGGGATTATTCGAAAAAGAAATGATACGAATTAATCCTCATGATGCCAAGGAACTGGGGATTAAACCTAATGATAGGGTGTCTATTAAATCAAAACAAGGCGAAGTTGAGCTTCGAGCAAAACTAACCGATGATGTGGGGAGAGGGATTACATCTGTACCGGCAGAGATCCCTGAGGTTAAAGGTCTTTTTGATTTTGAAATTGTCAATGATATCATTAGTTTTACACCGACTGAGGTGGAGATATGGCGAAAAGGATAGTACTTGATCTTGATTTGTGTTGTGGCTGTCGATCTTGTGAGGCGGCGTGTAGAGCTGCTTTTAAAGGTGAAGCCCGTATTAGACATGCAGATCTATCAGGTATAGCATATCTACCACTTGCCTGCAAACACTGCAAAGAACCACTTTGTGTTGCGTCATGCCCAGTTGATGCCATTAAGAAAGATGAAGAATCTGGTTTGGTTATTAGATCATCCTTTGTATGTATCGGTTGTAAGAGTTGTGTATTTGCCTGTCCCTTTGGTGCGATTGATGCACCGCTCGTTAGACACGTTTCTCAGAAATGTAATTTATGCAGGGATCGAGAAGACGGACCTCGATGTGTAGCAGCTTGTTCTTCGGGTGCTCTTCAATTCTTGAGTGACGACGAGATTAAACAACATGAGATCGGTATGAGAATGGTTTCTAAGGATGCATTTTTCAGGAGAAAAGCATGAGCATAGGAAAGATTCTATTTTCATACGTCATTTTCCCTGGCTTTATTTTTACCGCTATTGTCGGTTTATTTCTAACTTGGATAGATCGGAAAGTTACAGCACGAATCCACTGGCGAGTGGGACCACCCTGGTTCCAACCGTATGCAGATTTTCTAAAATTGCTATTAAAAGAAACAATAATACCGGAAGGTAGTTCAAAAGTGCTCTTCATGCTGGGTCCACTTCTTGGACTAGTAGCCATGTCAATACTTGCTGTTATGCTTTTCTCAATGAATTTTGACCCAACACGCACATTTGTTGGTGATTTGATTGTCATTATTTATCTTTTTGCGCTTCCTCCGATAGGTGTTATTATTGGCGGTTCTTCTTCAAAAAATCCTCTCGCGAGTGTTGGCGCATCAAGGGAGATGACACAGTATTTTGCTTATGAGTTGCCGTTTTTATTTGCCATAGCTATTGTCATATTGAAAGCAGGGGGAAGCATCAGGTTTGGTGAAATCATACTTGCACAGCAAATGGGTGGTTCATTTGTATATTCAATTTCTGGCGTGATTGCAGTGGTTGTCATTCTTCTTTCCGTACAGGCGAAGCTGAGTTTTATACCATTTGACATACCTGAGGCAGAACAGGAAATAATGGCCGGACCCTATATTGAATACTCAGGTGTTGCACTTGCCCTATATAAGATAACAAGGGCAATGATGTTTTTTCTTCTGCCGGTATTTCTGATATCGGTGCTGTGGGGCGGTTTCAACAATTGGTGGGCAATATTGAAATTCTTATTAGTTGTGGTTCTTATTGTACTAGTAAAAAACACAAACCCGAGGTTAAGAATCGATCAATCACTGAAGTTTTTCTGGGTGGGACTTGGTATATTATCGATAATTGGATTAATCTTGGCATTTCACGGATTATAAAGGGGTTGAATATGGCAAAGGCTAAACTTTGGGGATTGAAGAAGTCACCTTGGGTCTTCCATGTTGCAGCGGCTCCCTGCAATAACTGCGATATTGAAATATTGGACATTTTGACCCCACGTTGGGATGTTGAACGTTTTGGCATTGTGCTTGTGGGATCTCCCAGACATGCTGATGCGCTACTAGTGACCGGTGTTATAAATAGAAAGAGTCTGCCAAGGGTTCTGAGGGTGTATGAACAGACTCCAAAACCATGTTTAGTCATAGGTGTTGGAAGCTGTGCCTGTCATACACATATTTTTGAACCATCATATAATGTAGTCGGACCTTATGACAAATATATACCTGTTGATGTCTATATACCTGGCTGTCCGCCAAAACCCGAGGCAATCATTTTGGGTGTTGTTAAGGCATTAAAGAGGTTGTGATGAAAAAAGAATATTCAAAAGAGATCTTAGAAGAGATTAGCGCAAAATTTCCTAAGGTTTCGATTAAGATCCATTCGCCTCGTCGAACTTATATAAGGATCTCGAGAGATGAAGTATATGATTTCGCAAAATTTTTATTTGAAGAAAAGAGGTTTCGATTATCAACTGCTACGGGAATTGATACACGTGATGGTTTGGAAATTATTTATCACTTCACACTTGATGAGGCGGGTACTTACTATAATATTAAGACAGTGATACCAAAAGACGATTTACGGATAAGGAGTTTGGCTTCATTCCTGCCTGCTGCTAACTGGGTCGAGAGAGAGATCCATGAGCTGTTGGGTGTCGATTTTATTGGACATCCATATTTAAAACCTCTGTTGACTGCGGAAACATGGCCCGCTGATTTACATCCTTTACGCTGTGATTATGCCGATGAGCATAAGGATATCAAAATCAAGAAGAAGCCTTAGGGGGAATTTTGAGAAGAGTTGTGCCGATTGGGCCCTACCATCCATTACAAGAAGAGCCTGAATTCTTTAAGTTGATTGTTGAAGGTGAGAAAGTTGTTGATCTAGAAATCAATATCGGATATAACCATCGTGGTCACGAATTTATTTCTCCTACGCTGACATGGGATCAAGTTCCATTTCTTGTCGAAAGAATTTGTGGGATCTGTTCTGATTCGCACCCCTATGCATATGTGCTGGCAGTCGAGGATTGTGCTCATATAACTCCACCGCCACGTGCTCAATATTTGAGAACGATAATTGGCGAATTAGAACGTATTCATTCCCACTATTTGTGGCTGGGACTTGCAGGGCACTTTATTGGATATAATACTGTATGGATGTGGGTATGGCGTTATCGTGAGCCTTTGCTCGATTTATTTGAACTGATCATGGGTAATCGTAACCACTACGCGATTAACAAAATTGGGGGGGCACGGAGAGATATTTCGCCTGAAGACTATCCAAAGATTGAAGAATACCTCGACCTACTTGAGAAAAAGAATGCTATGTTCACTAAGGCAATTCTTGATGATCCGGTTATCAAGGCACGACTCGAAGGTGTGGGAATACTCTCAAGAGAAGACGCTATCGCATTTGCGGTTACTGGTCCTACTGCACGTGGTTCTGGTATTGCAATCGATGTACGCAAGGATGATCCTTTTGATGCCTATGATAAAGTAGACTGGAATGAGGTTGTATTTGATGAAGGTGATGTTCTAGCCAAGACAAAAGTGAGACTGATAGAGTGCGATGAATCTATCAAAATCGTGAGACAGTGCTTAAAGAAAATGCCTGAGGGTCCGATAGAAACACGCGTTGAAGAAATACCTCCAGGTGAGGGTATTGGGAGATATGAAGCTCCACGGGGTGAGGTTTTTCATTATGTTCGCTCTGATGGTTCTAATATGCCAGTAAGACACAAAGTGAGGGCACCAAGTTTTATGAATATTCCTTCAAATGTCGTCGCAGTAAGAGGCTATTCAATCGCTGATGCCGCATTGGTCTTAGCAGCAGTTGATCCCTGTTATTGCTGCACTGAGAGAACTTATGTGTATGAAAAGGGGAAAAGGAAATATGATGGGCAGGATTTATTGAAGCTTTCGTGGGGAAAGACAGAGCAGATCAAAAGGAGATACAAAAAATGACAGGGCAATTGAAGACAGTCAATGACAAGGTGTCAAAATGATAGGGTTTGATTTTTTTCTAGACCGATTCGGTATCTTCCTAAGTGTACTATTTGTGTTCATTGGCATAATGTCATTCATTTATGCTCTTGCGACCATTAGACAGAGAGGCCACAGATTAGAATATTATCTTATGCTCCTGTTGATAGTCGGGACAGGCGTGGGTGTAGCACTATCTTATAATCTTCTATTCATCTTTATCTTTTGGGAGATTTCGACATTCGCTATCTGGCGCATGGTAGGATATTATAGAGGTAAAGATAATCTTTATGCGGCAAATACTACTTTTATCATAAATTTTGGTGCCGGAGCCATGTTGTTGATAGGTTTGGTGCTACTCTATGTTGATAATGGTACGTTCAATTTCTTCAGGATTGAAATCTATAATAATCTGGCAACAGTATTAATACTGGTAGGTATTTTCGCCAAATCAGTGACTGTTCCCATCCATATATGGCTTGTTCCAGCGTATGAATCTATACCTTCAGCAATCGGTGGTTGTCTTGCTGGTGTGGCTGAAAATATTGGTGTTATACTGTTTTTAAGATTATTCTCCAATGGTCTGTATTTTTCTCCAGGATTTTTTACTACTGTCGCTTGGTTGGCTATTGCTTCAAGTATTATTGCAGGGGGCGCTGCACTTCTTTCTAACGGCTTAAGGAATTTGCTTGCTTTTTCAACCATAAGTCAGATTGGTTTCATCTTGCTTGCATTCGCAGTGGGTGGAAAGTTTGGTGTGATCGGCGGCATGTTGTATATTCTGGCTCATGCGCTTGCCAAATCTGGGCTCTTTTATGGGGTTGGAATTGTTGAGGATTCAACCGGTAAAGATGATTTGCGTTCATTATGCTGTTTGCTCAAGATATCACCAGTCCTTGGTGTTATGATGGCCCTTCTTTTTGGTTCTCTTATTGGTTTCTTCCCGATGGTTGGTTTCTTTGCGAAACTATGGGTTGTTATTGCTGCTGTCGAAAAAACTCTGTATTTGGGTGTTGGTGCTATTGTGGCTGCGGTATTCACACTTCTTTACAGCGCCCGATTCTATCACGAGCTGTTTTTTGCAAAAAGAATGTTAAAGTCGCCTCAGGCAAGGAGGCCATCATATACTGGGATAACTGTTGTATTCTTGCTCGCACTCGCTTCCTTACTCCTGGGTATTCTTTTCTACCATCCGGTGAACTATTTAGTGGGTAAAGGAGGATTTTGACAATGAACGAGATAAACTACATCATTTTATTGCCTATTGTAGGTGGTTTACTTGGGTTTTTCATAAATCGACTACGCACTGAGTTCAATTTTCTTGGTTTTTTCCTCACATTGTTTTTTTCAATAAAACTTTTCATAATATCGAGAACCCAGACAATTGCTTATAGTATCACAGAAATTTTTGGGATAGATTTTAGATTCTACCTTGATAGTCTGGCAGGCTTTATAGTACTTTTTACGGCGATATTCGGTTTTCTTATTTGGCTATATTCGCTGAGATCGATGTCGAAGAAACCGAGAGAAAGAGAATACTATCTTTTCATTGCCCTCACTTTGTCAGCAGCAAATGGTGTTGTACTTACAGGAAATTTCATATTCCTACTTCTTTTCTGGAATGTGCTTGTGTTTGCGCTTTATGGCATTCTCTTAGTGGGTAAAAATGACAGTTCTTTTGCTGCCCGAAAAGCAGTTACGATTATCGGTGTCTCGGATTTTGTAATGATGTTAGGTTTTGCAATACTTTTTGTCAAAATAGGTGATATCAATGTTCCTGCCAATCCAAAATTCCTGTTGAACACTCCTTGGTTGATTACTGCATACATTCTGATGCTGTCTGGAGTAATAGCCAAGGCTGGTGCAATGCCTTTACATACCTGGATACCTGAGGCAGCAAAGGTTGTACCGGCATCAACCTTGGCCTATATTCCTGCTAGTCTTGATAAATTAATTGGTATTTACCTCTTGGTAAGAATTTCATATTTTTATTTTGATATTGCAGGTTCAATGCCTATACGTCTTCTCCTTCTTATTGTGGGTTCTATTACAATTGTCGCGGCAGTGGCTATGGCAATGATTCAGAAAGAGGCGATGAGGCTTCTTTCCTTCCATGCAGTCTCGCAAGTTGGCTATATGATTTTAGGAATTGGTACAGGCATTCCAGTGGGTATTGCCGGTGGTCTTTTCCACATGTTAAATAATGCAATATACAAAACTTGTCTATTTTTATCTGCTGGTTCAGTAGAGTATAGAGCGAAGACTACTGATCTTGACGATCTTGGTGGGCTTGGTACGAAGATGCCAGTTACCTTGTTTACATTTTTTATCGCTGCTTTAGCAATATCTGGTGTACCACCACTAAACGGTTTTTTCTCGAAATGGATGATCTATCAAGGTGTTGTTGAATTTGGTAAAGAGTCTAATTTGTGGCCAATATTCTTAGTGGCAGCAATGTTCGGAAGTATTTTGACTCTTGCTTCATTCTTGAAAATAACCCATTCATTGTTTTTGGGAGAAAGACCAAAGGCTCTTGATAAGGTGAGAGAAACACGCTTTGAGATGGTCGTACCAACGCTTATTCTTGCAGTATTGTGCATTATATTCGGTGTTTTTGCTTATCAAGTACCTCTGCAGAAATTGATTTACCCTGCATTGAAGCTTAGGATTGTTGAGACTGGAATTTGGTCACCAACGCTTGCAACACTATTAATAATTGTAGGTATTATCATCGGTCTTATTATCTTCTTGTTTGGTACAGCACTGAAGCCAAGGAGAAGTCGGGTGTTTATTGGTGGCGAAGTTTTGGATGAGGAAGCAACTCGAATAACTGGCCCCAATTTCTATACTTCAGTTTATAAAGTCGATATGCTCGATAAAACATACAAATTTGGCGAAGGGGGTGCCTTTGATTTTTTCAATTATTTACGCGGCGCAGCAGGTGGATTGGCTGTCCTGTTTAGGGACGTAATTAACCTTTTGATTGATGCAATTTATAGATATTTTGGCAATATTGTCGAGAAGGCGGGTGGTTTAGTTTCAGCTCTTCATACTGGTGAGTTATATAACTATGTCGGCTGGATCTTTTTAGGTGGCATTATTATTTTACTTCTGTTGGCATTATAGCAATCGAAATGGAAGATTCGAGAGGAAATATGAAGGTACCAGAAGACTATAAAATGGCGGAGGATTTTTTCTTATACTGGAGGTTAGATGATTGAGCTATATTTATTTCTTGTCTTCATGATAGTTGCCGCGATTATCGCTATCGAAATAAAGGATCTTTTGGCCGCTGTTATTGCGCTTGGTGCGGTCGGATTTTCTGTAGCCATTATGTTTATCCTGCTTCAGGCACCAGATTTGGCAATCGTCCAAATTGTAGTGGAAATTTTTACTGTAGTTGTATTTGTAGCAGTAATCTTGCGTTCCACACATATTGATGAGACGACTGGGAAGAAATTGAGAGGTACTCAGATTTTATCAATTGTTTTATATACAATGTTTGCCGTGCTATTCTTAGTTGTTGTACTGAAGGCCCTGCAGGAATTGCCTGAATTTGGAAATGCGACAATGAGAATCGCAAGAGAATATATTAGATTGGGACTTCCACAGGCTGGTGGCGCCAATATCGTTGCTGATGTCATTCTTGATTTTCGTGCACTTGATACCTTAGGTGAAGCTACCGTACTCTTCACTTCAGTTATCGGTGTCATCGCGCTGATGCGTAAACTCGGGAGGAAAAAATGAAGGGGATGAGTTTGATTGTTAAGACGATCACTAACATTATAATAGGTTTTATATTTATATATGGCCTTTACATTATCCTTCATGGTCATCTGACTCCGGGTGGCGGTTTTGCTGGTGGTGTTATTATTGCTGGTGCTTTTGTTGTGAGGTTCCTTGCTTTCGGTAGTGAGATGAGTTCAGAAAAGAAATTATCGAAGACTGCCTCTGTATTCGAGAGTATTGGTGGACTTCTGTTCATAGGTATTGCAATTTTGGGATTGTTTTTAGCGGGTACATTTTTCTTGAATTTCCTGCCAAAGGGAACACCGCTACATCTGTGGAGTGCAGGTATTATTCCATTCTGCAATATTGCTATAGGGATTAAAGTCGGTGCTGGTCTTTTCTCAATCTTTCTTGCTCTTGCCGCGATTAAATATGTAATGGAGGAATAATGAAATTCCAATGGCATTTGGCTTTTGACATTTATCATTACCAAAGATTCTTCGATCTGCTATCAAATATTGACGGGAGAATGAAATGATTATTTTTGCAAGTTGTATCATCCTGTTTTTGATTGGTCTTTATGCAATTGTTACGAAACGTAATTTAATCAAAATAGCAATTGGTTTTGCATTAATTGAATACTCGGTGAATCTGCTATTTGCTCTTATTGGCTTCAGGCGTGATGCATTAGCACCAATTATTACGCAGCTCAACGTTCCCCACAAGTTCGTAGATCCAATTCCACAAGCCTTAGTACTTACAGCAATCGTCATTGCATTGGGAACAACAGCGCTTATGCTTACAGTGATTCTTCGCATATATAATCGCTACAAGACTTTTGATATTGCAGAGATTAAAAAGCTGAGAGGATAAGGAGGGATTGATGCCATTTATTCCATTATTTTTTGCATTACCCCTGTTTACAGCTTTTCTTATTCCTATTCTTGCAAAAATCTACAAACCGTTAGTATGGATATTGACAATTTTAGTATCTTTTATTCTTTTCATTGTTGCATTATATGGAGTTGCTGCTACCCATCATATTCCAATGATTGTTTATAAAATGGGCAACTGGCCACCACCGCTTGGCATTGTTATGGCTTATGATTCATTCTCAGCTTTTATGTCCCTTATTATTTCCATTATCGTATTTACCTGCAGTTTATTTTCGGTGAGATTCTTGAATCCTTATACAGGAAAATGGAAATTCTATACACTCTTCATGCTGATGACAGCAGGGATGATGGGAATGGTAATCACAGGTGATTTGTTTAATATGTTTGTTTTTCTCGAGATTGCTGCGATTTCTTCTTATGCCTTGGTGGCATTTGGTTTAGAACCGGAACAACTTGAAGGTTCATTTAAATATATGGTTATGGGTGAGATCGGCGGACTGACATTTCTCTTGGCCATAGCTTTTATTTATGCAAAAACTTCGACTTTGAATCTTGCTGATATCGCCAGTTCATTACAGATGGTTAGACATACTACATTTTTCTGGACGGCGCTTGGGATAATAATCTTTGCTTTTTCAATCAAGGCAGCTCTGGTTCCTTTCCACTCGTGGTGTCCAGACGCTTATCCTGCAGCCCCAGCGCCGATTTCTGGTCTTTTAGCTGGTATATGCACTAAGGTATTCGGAATCTACACAATTGCTCGATTAGTCTTCAATATTTTTGGCCTGACACGTTCGAGTGAGCCAATGTTTTTTGATTTTTTAATTGGGGCTGGTCTACTCTCTATTGTATTTGCTGGATTGACTGCACTTAATCAAAAGGATTATAAGAGATTACTGGCCTACTCGAGTATATCACAGGTTGGCTTTATTATGTTAGGATTTGGTATTGGCAATTACTACGGTGTTCTCGGCGCTATTTTTTATATCCTGGCCCATAGTTTTGCAAAGGCTTTATTGTTCTTGACTTCGGGGTCAGTTGTTAACGCTACTGGGAGTCGTGATATTAAGAAACTCGCTGGGCTTGGCGAACGAATGCCAACCACTGCCTGGAGTTTCCGCATTGGCGCACTTTCCGTAATTGGACTTCCACCATTGGTTGGTTTCTTTGCAAAGCTATTTATTATTTTGGGCGCTATCAAAGCAGGATATCTATGGCTTGCGATCGTTACGGGAGGTCTTAGTATACTATCCCTTGCATACCTATTGAAGATAGAGAATAACGTATTTATGAAGAAAAGCAAAATTAAAGCAAAAGAATCACCGTTCACCATGAGAGTTTCAATGGTATTTCTCGTTATACTAATTGTGATTGTTGGTATTGCTTTCCAGCAGATTATTGATACTCTAATCGGTCCAGCAACTCAAGCACTACTGAGGGGTCTCGAATATTCACACTTGGTTTTTAGTTACTTCTCAATGAATTTCTGAGGAGATCGAAATGCGCTATATTATATTTTTTGTATTCGGTTTTTGTCTATGGCTTTTGCTGACCTTAAGTATTAATCTCGACCACTTGATCGCTGGAGCGATAGTTGTTTGTCTGGGGACAGTTGTTTTTGGCGGGTATTTTACTGATAAACCTTTGAAATTTTTTCAGATACACAGACTTTTTTGGTTAATTATTTATATACCAATATTTATTTGGTACATGGTCAAGGCAAATATCGATGTTGCTTATCGTGTACTGCATCCTGAGAGGCCAATCAAACCTGGTATTGTTAAAATCAAGACAATACTCAAAACCGATGTTGCCAAAGTGTTCTTGGCGAATTCAATCACTCTGACACCTGGGACGATGACGTGTGAGATTGACGGAGAATACCTGTATATCCACTGGATATGGGTACAGAGCGCGCATATAGATAAAGCATCAAGAATAATAGCTACAAATTTTGAGAGATTCTTGAGGAGGATTTTCGAATGAGTATCATAATAAGCATTCTTGCGATCGGTGGTTTTCTATGTCTTTATAGAATATACCGAGGTCCGTCAATCTCTGACCGTGCAGTCGGTGTAGACATCATGGGTATACTTTTTGTTGGCATAACCGCGCTGAGTGCGCTGTTCTATGATCTTCCTTACTTAATCGACCTGTCCATTACGCTTGCCCTTTTTAGTTTCATAGGCACTTTGGCATTAGCCAAGTATCTTGAGAAAAGGAGTCTCGATGATTAGTTCGATAGGCTGGATAATTATTTGGATCGGCGTATTTTTTGATCTCCTGGGTGCCATCGGACTTGTTCGTTTCCCTGATGTATACAATCGTCTACAGGCTTCCACAAAGTGTGTTACTTTGGGAACATTCGGCATAATGATTGGTATTTTCTTGCTAAAAGGCTTTACGCCTATGGGAATAAAGGCGCTCATATGTGGGGCATTCTTGCTATTGACAAGTCCAGTTGCAGCACATGCGTTAATGAAAGGTTCTTTACATTTTGGAACAAAGATGTGGAAGGGATCTGTTGTGGATAAATATGGCGAGGATAAGCTTGGCGGTGAACAGATTGAAAAGAAGGAGAAATAATGAGAAAGCCTAAGTTGAGAGAGCTTGGTGAAGCGCTAAGAGCCATATTTTTGGGACCTTATACATCAAAGTTTCCGTTCAAACCTTCCCCAGCAGCACCTAAATTCAGAGGCAAAATTGAATTCGATTTTGAAAAATGTATTCTCTGTGGTGCCTGTGTAGAAGTGTGTCCTGCGAACGCTCGCGCCCAGGAAGATGATAAGCTCAAGAAGATTCGAAAGGAGATTCACTATCAAGAAAGATGCATTTATTGCGGTCAATGCGTAAGTTACTGTACAACAAAAGAAGGTATTAGACATACACAAGAATATGATTTAGCTCAGATCAAGAATGAGGGATACGATAATTCGATTGAAAAAGAACTGGTACTATGCGAGAAATGTGGTGATGTTATTACAACACGAGCGCATCTTTTATGGATCGCAAAGAGGGTTGGTGAATTGGCCTATGCCAATCCAAATTTGTTTCTTGTTTTGTCTCAAGAGTATGGCGAGGAAGCAATACCAAAGACTGCTGAAACCGTTCCTTACCGTAGCGGACATCTAAGATTCTTATGCCCAGCATGTCGTAGGACAGTATACCTCAACGAAATTTGGGGATACTAAGCTTCCAATTCCAAATATCAAATTTCAAAACTCAAAATTAAGACATAGACATACAGAATTTGCGATTGTAGTCAGTGTCGCTAAGCAGGAACTCTATCTTGCCAAAGATGAGAGAGTTATTCGGCAATATCGTGTATCTACATCCAAATATGGTATTGGCAGCAAAGAAGGCAGTAATAAGACACCTTTGGGCATACACAATATTATCAGTAAGATCGGGAAGAATGCCAAGATACGAGAAATTTTTATATCGGGTAGAAGAACGGGGGAGATCGCTAAAAAAGACAAAAAATGCAGAAGGGATTTAATCACTACACGCATCTTGAGACTGCAGGGTTTAGAAAGGGGTATCAACAAAGGAAGAGGCATTGATTCATATAAGCGTTGCATCTATATACATGGAACTGCAGAGGAGCATTTGATTGGTAAACCTGCATCTCATGGTTGTATCAGAATGAAGAATAAGGATATAGTAGAGTTGTTTAATTTGGTGAAAAGAGGAACATTAGTTCATATTAAGAGATAGTAGGAAGGAGGAAGTCCTTATGGAGTTAAAGGAGAAAGCAAAGAGATCTTTGTGCGTATTTTTGATTGCATGCTGTATACTAGTAATCAGTTGTGGAAATGGATCGGTTGAAAGTGAATATGCAGATATTGAGAATAGAGTATTCGAGTTAGTAAACGAACATCGGACAAGTGAAGGCTTAGCAACACTAGGGTGGAGCGAACTGATTGCAGAGCAGTGCAGAATACACAGTGAAGATATGGCTGAGGGCACTGTTGATTTTGGCCATGATGGATTTAATGATCGCGTCGAGAATATTAGACAAGAGATTGATGTTGTAAGAGCCGGTGAGAATGTGGCTTATAATATGGGCTATATAGATCCAGCACAGCAAGCTGTAGATGCATGGCTGTTGAGTTCTGGACACAGACAGAACATAGAGGGTGATTATGTACTCACGGGTGTCGGTGTAGCGAAAAGTGAGGGTGATGCATATTATTTTACACAGATATTCATTCAGTAATACTGTTTGTGCCGTCCGATTGATCTAAAAATCATCGAGCCAATTTTACAGATTTCTGAAAATGGCATTTATTATTCTTTTGTTGAACCGTATGATTATATTCTATAGGTATCTTACATAATCCGATATCTCCGATAGGCGGTGAGAAAGGTTACGGAGTTTTTTTAAAAAAATCTTTTTCGCTTTCATTGACAGGAAACTTTTTTTGAATAATATTGATATAGATGACCAAGAAACTTTCGGAAATTATTGTCTGTGAGAAATGTGGTCACAAAAACAAAAGAGGCCAAACACATTGCACGAATTGCAATAACCCACTATACCGAGATTACTATAAGGGTCTCTGGTTAAAGAATGTAGTTATTACTTTAGCCCTTTTTTTATTGCCATTCATTATCCTATATTATGTTGTTAGTTCTGAAGCTTCTAGACATTCTGAAAGTCAGGTCAAACAAGGACTAAGTTATTCTGTAGATGCAAATTCTGGAATGATTAAATCATTTCTTGATGAAAGCAAAACAGATTTACTGTCAATAGCGAAATTCGAGGTGACTAGACTGAGTGACATCGGAACCAAAGTGCCGTTTTTTGAAAGATTCATACTGGAAAAACCTTGGTTTGACTTCATTGCAGTAGCAAATCCAGAAGGCAACGTAATATTTTCTACAGATACTGCAAAGATAAAGGCTAATATTAAAGATCGGATTTACTTTAGAAAATCAATTGATGGTGACTTCTATAACAGCGGTATTTTTTATTCAGATATTCTTGACACTACTGCTATGATTATTTCCTCGCCTCTTTTTAACACGAAAGACATCATCATTGGCGTAATTTTTGCATCAATTTCTTTGGAAACTTTTTATAATCTAATACTTGATTTGCGTATCGGCAAAACAAGTGAAATCTTTCTTGTTGATGAAAAAGGTGTTTTTCTTTCACCCTCAAAATTAGGTGGTAGAGTGTTGAGAGAATACGGGCACTACAGAGAAGATGCAAATCCGCATACTGGCCAGGGCGGTGTTTTGATACATCGCGATTATCGTGGCGAGAAAGTCATTTGTGCCTACAAGAAATTTGACGATCTACACGGTTATCTCATTTCTGAGATGGATGTTGAAGAGGCACTCGCACCAGTAGCGAGATTGAAGAAAGTGATGTTCAGCATTTTCTTTATTTTCGGATGTTTTTTTGTATTATCTTCCATTTTTTTCTCTAGACAGATCACAAATGTCCTTAAGAATCTGACAAGTACTCTAAAATCTGCACTCGACGAAATAAGTCAAAAAAAGGATACTATAAATACAATAAATGTGGAATTGAGAGAACGCCTTCGTGATTGTGAAATGCTGAGTAAACAGCTTCGTATTTCAGAAGAATACATAAAAAATATTATCAACAGTATTTCTAGTGGTCTCATTGCAATTGACACAGAGCTAAAAATAACTTATTATAATGAATTCGTTAAGAGTTTCTCGAGCAAGAAAGAAATTGAAATAAAGTCTGATTTGTACAAAGTTTTTCCGATCTTGAAAGCAGAAGAAATTAAGAGTAAGATTAATGATATTTTCTTAAGTGAAAAACAATTTCGCATCAGGAAAATATCAGCTATATTAGATGGTGATAATGTCATTCTGAGTATTGCTGGTTTTCCAATAAAACGTTTAGATAAAATCGCTGGTGCCACTTTACTCATAAATGATATCACTGAGCAGGAGCAATTACAAGATCAGATGGCCGATTATGAAAAGCTTTCAGCGCTAAGTCAGCTTGCACTCGGTGCTGCACATGAGATAAACAATCCGCTACTTGGTGTTACCTCATTTATTGAGCTGCTACTTGAAGAGGAAAAAGACAAGGAAAAGAAAACCCATGCAAAAGAAGTGTTGGATAGTGCCTATAGAATTTCAGAGACAGTAAGAGGACTTCTCAACTTTGCTCGCCCAACGCCTCCTAAATTTACTAAAATTAGCATCAATAGATTGATTTCAGAAACGTTATCGTTTTTGCATCACCAGCCACTTTTCAAGAAAATAAAGATCGAAAAGAATTTATCCGATGCTATACCTCAGGTTACTGCAGATGCTAATCAAATAAGGCAGGTTTTTATCAATATCTTGATTAATGCTGCCCAGGCAATGCCTGAAGGTGGAATGCTGAAGGTATTATCAAACAAAGTAAAATTTGAAGAATTTATTGAGATACAAATAATCGACACTGGTGTAGGTATATCTGCGGATGACCTGAAAAAAGTTTTTGATCCATTTTTCACAAAGAAAAAGGGTGAAGGGACTGGTTTAGGACTCAGCATTAGCTACAGTTATATCAAGAATCATAAAGGCGAAATCAGAATCAAGAGTGAAATAAACAAAGGTACTACGGTGACAATACTACTACCGATTAGGCAAAATGTGATGAGTTATTCAGAGGTTATTGAATAATGTCTGAATCTATATTGATTGTTGATGACGAAGTATTGACCCTGAACAATCTAAAAAAAGCCCTTGAAAAAGAGGGGTACGAAATTCTCCTTGCTGATTCAGGGGAAACTGGTATAGAGACTTTTAAGAAAAACCGACCCAATTTGGCACTTGTAGATTTGATGCTTCCTGGTATTGATGGAATAGAGGTTCTCAGTCAGATAAAAGAGGTAGATCCAGACACTGTAGTTATTATGATAACTGCATATGAAATATTGGAAAAGGCTGTTGAATCAATGAAACTAGGTGCCTACGATTATCTACTCAAGCCATTTAAAATAAGTGAGTTGAAGTCCTGTATCGCGCGGGCACTTGAACTTCAAACGCTAAAGATAAGAGTATCAGAAGTTGTAGAGACAGAGAAGGGCAGATACTACTTTGACAGAATAGTGGCAAAGAGTAAAAAGATGGTTGAAGTATTGAAGACGGCACGTAAAGTTGCCGCACTTGAAAAGACGACGGTTCTCATCACCGGGGAGAGTGGTGTAGGTAAAGAAATCATTGCTCGGGCGATTCATTACAATAGTGCAAGATCGGAAGAACAATTTATTGAAATAAATTGTGCGGCTATTCCAGAAACGCTGTTGGAGAGTGAGCTTTTTGGTTACGAACCAGGTGCTTTCACTGACGCTCGTCGTCGTAAGATTGGTCTATTTGAAAAAGCTGATCACGGTACCATTTTCTTGGATGAAATCGCCGACATGCCTCTGGTGCTTCAGGCGAAGGTTCTTAAGGTCTTGGAAGAACAATCGTTCATGCGTTTGGGTGGTATGAGCGAAATTAAGATCGATGTAAGATTCATCACTGCCTCTAATAGAAATCTGAAGAAAGCGATAGAGGATGGTGATTTCCGCGAAGATCTTTTTTATAGGTTGAATGTTGTGCCGATTTCGATTCCACCTTTGCGAGAGAGAAAAGAAGATATCATACCTCTTGCTCTTTTATTTATTCAAGATTTTAACCACGAACTTCATAGATCATATGAGGGTATTTCTGAAGAGGCGTCCAAGGTGCTCATTGAATATGATTGGCCGGGTAATGTTCGCGAATTAAGGAACGTAATAGAAAGGACGATGGCGTTGAATCAATCAGATAAGATATTACCGGAACATTTGCCAATTGAACTGAGATCACGAGTGGCTCCAGTTGAGACCGAAATCATGAATGATATTATTGACAAGAAAGAGTTCGTAACATTAGATGAGTTGGAGAAAAAATATATCAAACAAGTCTTGGAATCAACTGGAGGGAATAAATCAAAGGCTGCAAAAATTCTTGGAATACATCTAACCTCGCTGTTTAGGAAATTAAAGTCGATTAAGTAGGTATTCACTCCATTCACATCATCTTCCCCTGAGAGCAAAGTTTCTTACAGATCGCATAATCTGATTGCTTTCTCAATTTGCACTATAGCATTATGATAGATAGTATTGCAAAATGCTATATATTTACATGTAAACTCCTGTAATTTCATGACATCATGCTGGCACATAACTTGCTTTGTAGTATTACTGAAGGAGGTAAACATGGTTACCATCAATAATAAACAGGCTAGAGCCAAGAAATACGATCCTTTTATTGAAGCAACATTGCAGTATGAAAAGGCAGCGAATAGGATCGATCTTGAACCATGGATTTACAATCGTTTGAAATATGCAGAAAGGGAGCTGACTGTCCATATGACTATCACCAGAGACAACGGAACGGTCGAGACTTTTACCGGATACAGAGTACAACATTCTACTGTGAGAGGACCGGCCAAAGGTGGAATCAGATATAGTCCAGATGCGACGTTGAGTGAATGTAAGGCCCTTGCAGCCTGGATGACATGGAAGACCGCTGTTTTGGATCTACCACTTGGCGGTGCCAAAGGGGCAGTTATCTGTAACCCTCCCAATATGTCAGAAAATGAGCTTGAAAAACTCACCAAGGAATATACAATAGCGATTAAAGATATCATAGGTCCACAGAAAGATATACCGGCGCCTGATGTCTGCACAAATGCACAGACAATGGCTTGGATATGCGATGCGTACAGTCGCTGCGTAGGTCACTTTGAACCTGCTGTCGTAACAGGTAAGCCAGTAAACCTATGTGGTTCAAAGGGCAGGGCAGGAGCTACTGGTTTGGGCATGTACTACAGTCTGCTTGAGGCATCAAAACACCTCGAGTACCCTCTCGAAGGGAAAAGAGTTGCAATCATTGGTTACGGCAATGTGGGTTCTTCAGTTGCGAAGTTATTATATGAATATGGTGCAAAAGTAATCGGTATCACTGATATCTATGGAGGCATATACAGGAAGAATGGCATCGACATACCAATGCTCGATGATTATGTTGCCAAGACAAAATCGGTGAAAGGATTCAAGCAATATGATTCAATAGCGAACGAAGAGCTGCTTGAGCTGAATTGTGATATTCTACTACCGTGTGCAGTCGAAGGAATGATTAATGGTAAAAATGCCGATAAGATAAAGGCAAAAATAATATGTGAAGGTGCGAATGGCCCGACTACAGCTGAGGCTGACGATATTCTTGTTGACAATGGTGTTTTCATAATACCAGACATTCTCGCAAATGCAGGGGGCGTTACGGTATCTTATCTCGAGTGGGTGCAGGATGTGCAGAGATTTTTCTATGAAGAGAAAGAAGTTAAAGAGAAATGTTGGACAATGATGCAAAATTCATTTTGGGATGTAATACGGACTGCAGACAAGTTTAAGACTGATAATCGTCAAGCTGCCTACATACTGGCAGTTCAGAGAGTTGCCGATTCCATCAGGATGTTTGGGAAAGTAGGAAGAAATTGATTTGATGCTATAGAATAAAAGACGAACAATTAGAAGCCGGTTTCATCTTATTCTTAATACAGGGCCCTATCATGTGATGGGCTGCTACGAGTTTAGCTGGAGATAAGAGTATTGAGATAGTTCAAAGTAGATGCTATTTTTAAAAAAGGAATATCAACGCTGCACCGACAATGGCAACAATTGTTCCCAATATGGCGCCGATTGTGATTTTTTCTTTGAAGAACAGGTGAGAAAGTGGCAGCAAAATGATCGGCGGTAGTGCCATGAGGGTTGAGGCAATGCCGACATAGGCGTATTTTACAGCAACGAGTGATAACCAGACACCCAGAAAGGGTCCGAGAAAGGCACCACCAAACATTGTGGTTGTTGCTTTCCTATCTTTGATTGACTGGACAGTTACTGATATTTTACCTTGCAGTGATGCGATAATCCATAAAGAAATGACAGCCACAAAAACTCTGATAATGTTACCTGAGAGTGCAGGGAAATCATAGCTGAGACCTTTCTTGGACAGTATCAATCCAATTGCTTGACCGAGCGCCCCCCCAATACCACAGAGGAGACCGTTAATGTAGTCTGTGGTTTTTTGCTCGCCGTTTTTCTTCGAAAGTACTACCCAGCTTATTCCAATAAGTGTGATGATGATTGCAATAATATCAGTATAATACAATATCTCACCGAGAAAGAGCCAGGCAATGATGGTACTGAATACAGGAACAAGCGACATCATAAGCATACTTAATCTTGGTCCTACGAGCACAAATGATTTGAACAATAGTGTATCCCCGATTGCAAAGCCAATAATACCCGATAATCCAAACCAGAACCAGTGTATATATGTTAGATTTGTAGGGAAAAGGTGACCAAAGATAAAATAATGGGAGATGATTAGAAGTAATAGACCGACTACCAATCGTAGTCTGTTCACAACGCTGTAGCCAATGCGTCTTGAAGATATAGTAAAGAAGATTGATCCAAATGACCAGCAAAAGGCAGTGCCTAATGCAGTTATTTCACCAAGGTAATTACTCAACAGCAGTCCTTATAACCATCCCAAGGTTGTAACGGCAATCGCTGCACATAAGATACCAATGATGTGAAAAACAGTGATTTTTTCTTTTAGGAACATAACAGACAAAATCATAGTGAGTAGAAAACTCAATTGCACAATAGGAGTAACGACACTAACATCACCTTCTGATAATGCGATGATCAAGAATAGACTTCCTGTAGCCATAAGTATACCGTTGACTGGTGCATACAGAAAGATCTTGCCTGGGATAGGAGGGCGTCTTGAGATGATATAATAAACGACAACGAGGCTGCTGAAGAACAATGACATAAGGAGTAGGAATGAGGGGGATGAACTATATACCTGAGTTGCGAGTTTCAGTGTAAATTGAAAACACGCGCCGAACATCATTGCACATAGTGCTAGAGCAAGGGGTTTTCTGGACACGACCTGCTGTTTAGGGTTGTAAAAGAAAATTAAGATGGCAATCGTTGCAAGGATTATTCCAATAATTTTTGCAGTGGTTAATATTTCTCCTAAAAATATTATAGCCGCTCCTGACGCGAGAACAAAACTTAGTCGAAATATGGCATAGTTTACACTCGCATGGCCATATGTTAGGCTGTGCAACATCAAGGTGAAAGCGGCAAACGAGACAATTGCACCGACAAGGCTATAGAGAATATCCATGCCCATTATTCGTATACCTGTTGTGATTAAAGCTATTACAAAAATCGTACAAGTGAAGAAAATGGTTTGAATTAAAAGATAGGATCCGATAGGAATACCTGCTTGTCTGGATCGTTTGTTAATAGCATCACCTGCACCAATCAATGCCATGGCAAATAAAGCATATTTTACTGAAGGGTCCATTTCTACTCATACTATTGAAAAAGTCGTGGAAATCAATAGTTGACTTTCTGTATTACGGGTTAAATCTATTTTTTATAGCTCATGCAGTTCTTAGGTGTTTGGAGATGGGTGTAGTTATCGGCGATGAGAGAATTATCTTGGATTGTTCCTTGTATTTCCATCACCAAACCTTTTGTGTTTGATCTGTACTTATCAGGAAAGATGATTACTTCGAGTGTGCCAGATTCATCATCGATTGTTACAAACGACATCAATTTTCTGTTTTTTGTAAGTATTGTTCTTCGAGCAATTGGTATTCCAATAATTGTTTTTTTGTCGCCTTCTGCCAAGTCATTGATGCGCGTTGTGCGTTCTGGGTAAAAGATTTCCAAAATATGGTACCCTGGTAGAAAGCCTATGGTGCTGAGCTGATTTTTTAGTTTAATATTTTGAGAAAAATCATTTAATTGTGGCAATTTTTCGTGTAAATCGGGTATTGAGTTCTTGTGAGTTTTTGATACTAGTGACATGAAATAGAGCTCTGGCCAGGTGTATCCAAACATATCCAAGGCACCAGAATTTATTAATGATATACTTTCATCGATCGATGGTCGGACATAATAGAAGAACCTCTCGGCTTTGTAAAATGGTCGATGTTTTATGATACGTTCTATGGTCAGGGATGAGAGATTTCTTATTTCATTCAATCCTGTAATAAGTGAAGAATTGAAAATAGCAAAATTGTTTTCGCTTCTTTCTACATTCGGGGGTAGTATTTTGATTCCCCATCTGCGTGCTTCATTTATGTAGGCATATGTAGGGTAATATCCACCTTTATTATTGATGACGCGACAAAAAAAGTCTAAAGGGCTATAGAATTTCTGATACGCAGATAAATAGGCAAGCGTCGCATATGTAATACTGTGTGCTTTATTAAACCCGAAAGATGAGAACGCAACTATGCGATCCCATACTGGTTCGATTTCGGTTGTACTGTAACCGATCTTATATGCTTTATTGAAAAACAGTTCTTTCAATTTATCCATATGGAAGGGGTTCTGTTTGGTCAATGATGGGTGGGTTTTTGTCATTGCCCGACGCAGCATATCAGCGTCGCTTAGAGAAAAACGGGCGAAATCATGGGCAATCTGCAAAATTTGTTCTTGGTAGATCGGTATGCCCATGGTATTGCGCAACGCCTTTTCGAGATGGGGATGAGGGTATTTAATTTTTTCTTCACCTTTAAGACGTTTTAAGAATTTCTTTTTCATACCACCTTGGGCTGGACCAGGTCGAATAACAGCGATGGCATTAGCAATGTCCATAAGTGTTTTTGGATTAATTTTTTTTATAAATTGTCTCACCATTGGACTTTCAATCTGAAAACAACCCAAAGTTCCTCCTTTGCATATGAATTCATACACATTTTTGTCTCTGTAATTTATTTTTTCTTTTGACAAAAAGAGATGAGGAAAGCCCCTGACACCGAGGATATCAATTTTTACTAAACCTACTATTTCAATCCCATCTTTGTCAAAATGGGTGATCTGGCCAGCAGGACTTGGATACAGTGGAACAAAGGTATAAATTGGTTCTGGTGTCATAATAATACCACTAGCATGGCAGGAGAAGTAATGTGGAAATCCGTGAATGCGTTCACCTACAGCATATATATTTCTGATGAGTCTTTCTCCAAAATTTTGTTTGATATTTTTCAACTCTTGTGGAGAAATACCATAAGCACGTGCAGTATCACGGAAGCGTGCTCTGTGTTTGAAACGGTTAATAACAGAGACGTGTGCGACATATTCGTTTCCGAATTTTTTGAATATTTCGCGGATTAATTTATCACGTTGGTTAAATTCAACATCAATGTCAATATCTGGAGGCTCGGTGCGTTGTGGATTCAAAAATCGTTCGAATGGAAGATTATACTTTAAAGGATGTGCAATTGAAAGCCCCAAAAGATATAGAATAAAAGATGATGCTGCAGAGCCACGTACATTCATACCGATGCCTTTTGATAATGCAAATTCTTTTAGATGGTGAACTAGTGAAAAATGTGGTTCAAAGCCTGTTTCTTTGATGATTTTATATTCATATTCGATACGTGTTTTTTCAACAGGCGTTAGGGATTTCATTTTTGGCTTGATGATCTCATAGAGACCATTTTTTGACTCTGGGAATATCCACCCGCGGTTTTTTGGTACAAAATCATAGGTTTGGGCGAGTTTATGATTATTCATTACTGCTTCTGGGTAGTCAACAAAGATCTTATCGAACTCTTTACAGGTGAGGAGGTGGTCTGGTATTCCTCTTTTGTGTTCGTAATGGTGTTTTTTTATTGCACACATCAATTTGTATAGTGTTTTTTCTTGTTTTGTTACATAAAAAATTTCATGTGCAGCAAGTGGAGGAAATTCCTTTTTAGCTAAAGTATGATATGGAAGTAAAAGATAATATTTTTCAGCAAACGCAGAACTTAATTCTTTTAGTGAATTTATTGAGTTTGATAGTAGTATAAGACCTTTTGAGTGATTTTTTATAAATTCAGGGGTAATGTTTTTAAATGCTTTTTCTGTTAGGATTTGACATATGTTCTCATAACCGTGTTGGTTTCTGACAAAAAGATATATTTTACATTGTTCCGTTTTACGATAAGTGGGGGAGAGGTTGATTAATATTCTCGCTCCGATGATCGGTTTTACATTATAGATTTTTGCACATTTGATGAATTCTGGAAGACCAAAAAATGTTTCATCAACAATACCACAACTTCTGATATTATATTTGTTTAAATGCTCAAAAAGATTTTTGAAAGACGAACCACCGAATCCATAATTACTGTGGTAAAGAAAAGGAGTGTACATATCGTTGATGGTTATAAGACATGGAAGCCCGTATCGTTATTCATTAGTCGTTTTTTATTTTCTTTGCCCGTATAACTATGCCGTCTGACGATACGGGCATCGTTACCGTGAGACGAACAACGATACCCTTCTTTCAATATGATAGTATTTGCTGGATAAAGAGAGTTGAATCCAAACTTATGCCTTATATGATCCAGAGCATAATTTAATCGATTGATACGTTCTTCTCTCACTTTGAAGATTGAAGGTTGTAAGCCATCATATGTAAGCCCTGATAGAGCAATACCAATCAGCCTAACCCTCTTTTTCTCTTTAAGTAGATTTTCTAAAATATGTGTCCCACATTCGAAAATCTTCTGTTGGGCATTATTAAAGGGTATTCTAGTTCTTTTTGATATAGTTTTAAAATCAGAGAATCTAATCTTTACTGTTAATATTTTTGCGAGCAGTTTTTTTTCTCTTAACGTAGTGCATCCACGTTCAATTAAATATAGAAATAACGCGTAAATAAGATTTTTATTTATGGTATCCTCGGGTAGTGTTGTTTCTCGACTTATAGACTGTATACCATCAGTTATCTGGTAATCACCTCCATGGATAAAAAATTTCAGTATTTTATGATAATTCCCAAGTGCGGTTTCTAATACCCAATCCGGTTGTGTCATCAATTCTTCAATGGTATTTATGTTTAAATTACTCAGAATACTGAGATGTTTTGGACCAATTCCAGGGAGGACGCTAACTTTCAAGGGGGCAAGGAATTTTGTTTCATTTTCTGGAGTAACAAAAAGATTTCCGTCGGGTTTTGATTGTTCACAAGCAATTTTAGAAAATACTTTTGTTCTGGCAATGCCGATAGAGACAGATATATTGAGGGTTTTTTTTATTTCAGTTTTTAATCTTTGAGCAAGAACTTCAGGTGGGCCAAAGAGTCTTTCAGTACCTTTTATATTTAGGTATGCTTCATCTATTGATACCATATTGACTTCGGGTGAGTAGGAAGTGAGGATTTGATGGAATTTATTTGAATAATATGCATAGTTTTTAAAATTTCCTCTTAGAAACAATGCATGTGGACATAAACGGTATGCTTGAGCAGTGGGCATACCTGAATGGATGCCGAATTTTCTTGCTTCATAAGATGCTGAAGCGACGACCCCACGTTCTTCAGGCAGACCACCCACAATAACTGCTTTACCAATCAAGGATGGATTTAATGCTTGTTCTACTGCAACGAAGAATGCATCCAAATCAGCGCAGAGAAACATTGACTTCTCCAGATGACGGATACCAGGTGTTATTACCTGATATCCTGTTGTCCTGATATCCACTGCCCGATAGCCTGGTACTCTGATAACCTTTCATATTTTTCTTATCACGCCGATGACCTTACCGATGATTTCGAAACGCTCTGTAATAACAGAATAAGATTTATTCTCTGGTTTTAGGACAAATGAGTTACCAATTTTTTTTAATCTTTTTACAGTTGTTTCACCTTCTATATTTGCAACAACGATTTCGTTATTTAAAGCTTGCTTACTGGGTTTAACGACTACGAGATCACCATCATAAATATGGGCATCAATCATACTATCACCCTTGATTTTTAGAAGAAAACAATTACGCCAGTTTGATGGATTAAAATATCCCTCAATCTCCTCGAATGCGAGTTCGGGTAGACCGGCAGCAACCCTTCCGACAATCGGTATCGGTTTGGGTTTAATACGGATACTTCGTGCCTGACCAGCAATTTTGTATATTGCTCCTTCTCTTGCAAGATTATCAAGGTGTACTTTTACTGCCTTAGTACTTTTAAACCCTATATTTTTAGCAATTTCACGGATCGAAGGTGGGTACCCGTAGTCTTCCACAAAATCATGGATTATTTTCAGAATTTTTTCTTTTGTTCTCATAAAACCTCCTTGTGTTAGTCTTATGGTCCGATAGTCTCATTGTTTCATTGTCTTATAGTCCTCTGGTTTAATAGTTGACTATCGGACGATCCGATCATTCAAATATAAGGTAAACATTTGTTTACATTATATTATAATAAAATTTGGTTGATTGTCAAGGGGTAACTTGATATCGGTCTAATGGTAGTATAGTCTTATGGTCAGATAGTTTTATGATCTGATAGCCTTACGGTTTCATTGTCTTATAGTCCCATAGTCCTATGGTTCAATAGTCGACTATCGGACGATCCGACCATAGGGCTATTCAACAAATCTGACTATCAAACGATCCAATGCATCATTCTTTCCCGAGTATTTTCAAAAATGCTTTTACAACCTTTGGATCAAATTGTTTTCCGGTTTCTTCCCTTAGTACTTTCATGGCCTCACCTTTGGTAATTGCCTTACGGTAAGGTCGATCCGTTGTCATGGCATCAAACGCATCAGCCACAGCAATAACCCTCGCACCAATAGGTATTTCGTCTTTCTTCAAACCATTCGGATAACCATTGCCATCAAATCTTTCATGTTCGCATCTGATGATAGCGCACGTTGCAGATAAGTGTTTTACATCTTTAAGTATATTGTGCCCGATATCTGGATGTTTTTTTATAATTTCGTATTCCACCTCTGTTAGCGGTTCTACCTTGGTTAAAAGACTGTCACTGATACCGATTTTACCGATATCATGGAGATATCCTGCATAGTCTAGCTCTTTCATCTCTATGCTGCTTAATCCTAATTCTTTTGCGATTTTAATAGCATATTTTCTTACTCTTTCAGAATGACCTCGTGTATAGGGGTCCTTAGCCTCCATTGCGGAAACAAGTGCCCTGATTGTATCCAAATAGCTATCCTCAAGATATTTATACAAAGTGCTGTTTTCGATAGCAACCGCTGCTTGATTAGCAATCAATGTTAGTATTCTGACATCGTTTTCATCAAAGGCATTTGTTCTGTAGCTTTCTACATTTATGACACCAATGACTTTCTTTGATAATTTTAAGGGAACAGTAACCTCTGATTTTGTTCTTTTATCCAATCCAACATAACGAGGTTCTTTTTCAACATCATTCACCAAATAAGGATAGCCGGTTTTTGCAACATGCCCTGTAATACCTTGCCCTACTTTTACTCTTGTTTCCTGTATTTTTTTAGAAAGTGGTTTTGTAGTTACCCTTATGACAAGTTCCTTTGTCATTTCATCAATCATGAGGATTCCTGTTCTTTCATAGCCGAAGGTCGCGCTCAAGTATAATAGGATTTTTGAAAAGAGAAAATCGATGTCGACTATAGATGTAAACTCTTTTCCTATGTCATAAAGAAGACTCAATTCTTTTACCATTTTTGATAGATGTTCGATATTTTTTTTATGTTGTGTAATATCGACGGCGAATCCTAACAAGGATACGATTTTACCATTTCTTTTGATTGGAGCGCCGCTTGTTTTGAAGTGGATTTTTTCACCAGTCTTATCGAAAATCACCAATTCGCGAGGTTCGTATTTTTTGCCTTGAATTCGTTTTCGGAACGCTTCAGAAGCGACTTTGAGCGATTCCGGCGCGATAAACTTGCAGAAATGTCTGCCCACAATTTCATTTATTTTATAGTGTGTGATTTCTTCTACATATTTATTCATATATGTGAAAATTCCCTTTTTATTTACTATGTAGATTACATCTTCAATATTGTCAAATATATCGTAGAGTGATTTTGATATGTTGCCGAAATCGCTGAAGTTTTTGTATTTTTTTTTCTTCATCTACTAAAATAAGTATACGCGGTTCTTATTTATTGTCAATGACTAGAACAGGATTTGTTTTCCTGTTTTTTGTTGACTCGGAGCAGAAACTGTTTATAATAACCTGGATGACGTGGATTGATATAGTCTTGGTGATTATTTTAATAGTATTGGTATTACATGGTATTATGATAGGACTAATAAGAGGGATTTTTGATATCGCCGGTATTATTTTGGGATATCTACTGGCGATTAATTTTAGTGGGGCACTGAAGATACCGAATTTTCTTGCATTTCTTTTGATTTTCATAGTTGTAGTCGTTGCCATTTCAATACTCGGCAGGGTCATTTCGAAAGTAATCCACATCACGCTTCTTGGTTCAATTGACAGATTGCTCGGTGGGTTATTGGGATTTCTCAAAGGTTTTATTATATGCTTTGTTTTTCTGATCGTACTTCTCTTGTTGCAGCGATCGAATAGAGTATTGCTCAAATCTGCTATTGCACCATGGGTCGTTAGAGGAGGGTTGAAGGCGAGCCAAATTCTCCCAAAAATATGGTATGAGAGAATCAAAGAAATTACCACAGAGAGAGAATTGGTTAGATGCCAAATGTCAAATTACAATCCTAATTAGATGTAGAATACACAACGAGTAAGTTCTGAGTATTCTTTACCACATCATTGATCAAGCCAATGATTGCTGATTTTTTTTGAAATGAATGTTGACTATTCATCTGATTCAGATAGAATAGATCATGAACAGATTGTTGAAGAATCTCAAGAGACGAATTATGCTCCTTAATGGTGCTACTGGTACTAATCTTTTAGATAAGGGATTAGCACCAGGTGAGTCACCGAGTGTTCTAAACTTACGCAATCCACAGGCAGTATTCGATGTCCAAAGAGCATATGTAAATGCAGGTTCAGATATAATTCTTACTAATACATTTAGCGCAAATCCTTTGAATATTTCCTCTACTAAGCTCAAGAAAGTCATTACCGAAGGAGCAAGATTGGCAAGACGTGCTGCTGGGAATAAGGCAAGTGTATTTGGCGACATTGGACCTCTTGGTGAGCTTATCAGACCATACGGTGAACTCAGTTTTGATGAAGCCTGCAAGATTTTTAGCAATATTGCAAAGATTCTTTATCAGGCGGGGATTGAAATCTTTCTTGTTGAAACATTTACATCAATAATTGAAGCAAAAGCTGCATTTCTCGCCGCGCATCATGTTTCAGAAAATGTTATTGTTAGTTTATCACTTCAGGATAATGGTCGAACAATAATGGGTGAGACGCCAGAATCAATTGCTATAACCTTTGAAGAATTAGGAGCACAGGGCGTGGGGATCAATTGTACTTTGCCAGATGTTGCAATTGAAGCGGTTACCAAGATGGCAGAGTTGACTAATTTGCCTTTGTTAATTAAACCTAACGCAGGAAAAGTGGAGATTGTTGGTAATAAGATCCATCACACTTTATCAGATGCTGATATGGCAAAGTATTATCAGAAATTCGTTAAATGTGGAGCTAATATTATCGGAGGTTGTTGCGGCACAACTCCTGCTTTTATAAAACATATTAGCAAGAAAGCAAAAGTTCCCAAACAAAGAAAGGTGGCTCGGGGATTTGTGCTTGCTTCTCCCAGTAGGTTATTAAAGATCAATGAAAAATCAACTATTATCGTGGGTGAACGCTTGAACCCTTCAGGTCGTAAAAGAGTAAAAAAGAGATTATTGGCGGGAGATTTTAAGATCTATGCCGAAGAAGCGAAAGCACAAGAGAACGCAGGCGCTGACGTACTTGATGTCAATGCTTTCTTAATTGATTTAGATGAGAAAGAGACATTGAAGAATGCAGTACATGAGGTGGTGAAGAACTGCCAACTTCCACTCTTTATTGATACACTAAATTGTGATGCTGCTCAAGAAGTGATGGCTTCCTATCCTGGTATCGGTGTTTACAATTCAATCCCAGCCCGAAAGAAGGAATTGATAAAATGGCTTCCTTTAGTAAAAAGGTACGGATTCAAGGCGGTGATATCCCTGGTCGGTAAAGCAATCCCAAAGAGCATTGAGGATAGAATGAAAAATGTCCGTCTTACATTAAATATTGCCAATAAAATTGGTTTCTCAAAAAGGAATTTGATTTTTGATCCACTCGTTTATTCAGTTGCTACTGAACAGGTTCAGATCAACTATACGCTCGAGACTATTTCACAACTTCACAAAATGGGATTAAAGACTGTTTTGGGAATATCGAACGTGTCCTTTGGTTTGCCGAATCGCTCACTGCTCAATGCAGCATTAGCAATTGCTTCCATAAAGAGCGGTGTCACGTTTCTCATCTTGAATCCGCTGGATGAAACCGTGATGAATTCTGTTGCTTCAGCAAAGATACTATTTGAGGGTGAACTTCCTAAATCGAAAATTCAATTAACGAAAAAAACAACTGTAACTGAATATAAGAAAACCAGAGCGGGTGGATTGTCAAAAAAAGATCTCACTGAGTCAATAATATGCGGTGATACTAAAGCGAGTGTAGAATATGCCCAGATGCTACTGAACTCTGGTATGCCGGCGCAAGTGTTGATTGATAAATATATCTCCAAATCTCTAAAAAGAGTTGGTGATTACTACGAGTCTGGAGAGTTTTTCATCCCTGATTTATTGAAAGCTGCAGAGGCTTCAAAGAGTGTTCTTTCTGTGATTAAGAAGCATCTACCCAAAGGTCAAAGGAGAGGTAAAGTCATGCTTGCTACTGTAAAAGGGGATATCCATGATATTGGTAAGAATATCGCAGGCATGATATTTGCATCTGCAGGTTATGAGGTGATAGATTTGGGCAAGGATGTTCCTGAGGAAAAGATCATTAAGGCGCTCAGGGTTCATAAGCCAGATGCTCTTGGCTTGAGTGCCTTACTTACGACAACTATGCCCCAAATGGAGAAGATCATAAGGAGATTGAAAAAAGAGAGAATTAGTGTCAAAGTAATCATTGGTGGGCCGAATGTGAGTGCGCGCTACGCCCAAAAAATAGGTGCTTATGGCTCAGCAAAAAATGTATTGGAAGGTCTTAAGATACTTAAAAAAATAAGATGATTCGCTTCATGCAGTAGATAGTAATGCTTAGAAAAAAAACAGCTCAAAGAAAGATTATTACCTTAGAGGTTCTGTTGCCGATCACACCTAATCTGGATGATCTATGTAAGATAATTGAACCAGCAAAAGATGGTGTTGATGCGTTTAATATTCCATCCAATCCTCTGGGCAAACTGAGACCTGATGCTTTATGCTATGGTCACTTGATTGAGGAAAAGCTGGGCATTGAGACAATCCCACATTTTGTGGCACGACATTTTACTTCACTGAGTTTTGAGAGTCATCTACTAGGAGCTGCAGGACTTGGGATTCAAAACATATTGTGTGTAACTGGAGACAGCCCGATCGAGGGGCGAAGCGCATTTGAATTAAATGCCTCGAAACTTTTAGAAATCGCGAGGAACCTGAGAAATGGCATTATTTCCTCAAGAAAGGCGATACGACCCATTGATTTTTGTCTTTGTACGAGTTTTAATCCAAATGTACCCAATCTTCAGGGTGAATTTATTAAATCAGCTGCCAAATATCATAGTGGCGCAGAGATTTTTTTTACCCAACCGGTATTCAAACCAGAGAAATTTCTGGAGATTCTAAAGGAATTCCGCTTAAGGTATAAAGATGTCAAAGTGATTGCAGGACTCTCTTTTTTGCACACAAAGAAGCGGGCATTTTCCTTGATGAAGTTTCTAGGTATTCCGTATGATTATATAATGGGTATTGAGGAAATTGACGAGACAGAATTACTGCTGGAGACTTCAGCAAAGCTGAAGGATTATGTAGATGGTTTCTATATAATACCTATTGCAAAATATTCCAAAGCTTTCAAACTTATTGAGAAAATAAGAAGAACACTGTAGTCCACCAATAGAAAAGGTATTTACACCAACATGTCCATTCGAGTCTTCGAAGATACCTACTGAGTCTACGTGCTCTATATACTTTCCGATTTCATTTAATGATCCCAAGCCATGGGCCCAAGAGAAATTGGAATCTTCCAATAAGGAGACTAATACGCGACATGACCGTGTAGCCGAACGAGGCGCCAAAGCCAAGCATGATAAATACTATGCCGAGGTTTGCAGCAGGTTTGATAAGACCTTTTCTTTCCGTTGAGAAGAAGAAATATATCAAGGTGCAAATCACTCCGAGAAAGACTATAACTGCCCATAAACCAGAATCCAGTCTTGAGAATGCATCTCTTACAAGTAGAGTACCCTGGGCTTGTTTTAGGATATACGCCTGAATATATGCAGGAATAGCTACACCAGATGCCCATCCGATCAAAAATGCTATCGGAAATCGTATCAAGAATGCAATTCTGCGGAAGAATCGACCAAAATAGAGAATACCAAAAGCAAGTGGGATTATATAGAGCAAGTTTCCTTGATTCAGGAGTGGATCAAATAGATTAGGGTATATTTGATTGTGCCAGATTATCGCGATCCAGTAGCCAGCAGAGGCACCTACAAAGAGATGTTCTGCAAATCTGTAAAAAAGATTATCGCGATAAAGAAAAGAGAATATACAAAGTGTAAGGAATGCTGCTAACCAGACCCATGGATCAATCGATACATTCATTTCTTCCTCCCTATGATGAAGAAACCGATATTGCCGAGAACAATAAAGATCATGATGAGAAGATGTCCGAGTGATTGTGCGTCCATACCCTTTGTTGCCCTTAACGCCTCGTCTGAGTATCCTTTTTCATTTACCAGAGTTTCATACTCTGAAGCGCCTTTCATACCGGCTAGTAATCCAACAAGTTGACCGGTTTCAACAAAAGGATAGGCATCTGCTGCAGAAACAGCGGTAACACCAGCTCCAACATTTGCTCCATATCGTGATTGTGCGAAAAGAACCCATTCTCTATGTCCAGGTTGACCTGTAGCGAGTGATACCACAAGACTAATATCCTCATAATTGCTAATATCTGCCATCATCGTTAGTGAATCGAGAGGCGTACCGTAGTAATCATACGGGAATACACGCTTTATATTTTCGCCCATTCCCAAAAGCACCGCAGTATAACCAAATTTGTAGCCTAAAAAAGCGTAGTCTTTTCCATTAACTTTATCGAATTCATCTGAAAGGTCATCGAGTGCCATTTCTATCATACCACTTCCCATGGGCCATAAAGCCATGTACATCATTTTGATATCACGCGAAAAACAGTGGCGCATAATCGCCAACAGCATCGGATACAATTCGGGCTCTGCCTGGGGATTGAAATCGCAGGAAACTAATACGGGTTTTGATTCTGGCCCCAGGCTGTCAATTGCCTGAAAAATCTTTCTTGTTTGGGGCATCACATTAACAGGAAAACCTATCGGAGCGATCAGCGGAATTATGATGGCGAGTGCGATCACTAAGAATACTATCTGTCTGGGAATTTTGGTGAGCGATTCAAATATCTTCATATCAGCCTCCCCCGCCAAGCCAGGAGCGTTCAATACCGAGTATTATCTTCAAGGCAGTTGAAGTCATGCCGAGAGCGATACCCATCCATATTCCTCTTTTCGCTGCCATATTAGGTACACGAAGAAACCACTCGGCAAATTCAGGGAGTCTAGGTGTTATGTAATGACCTAAAGGGATTACGCCAAGCATCACGACAAATGCTGCAATAAGCAATAATGTGGCCTCTTTTGTTTTTGCTCTAAATGCTCGATATGCAGCTGATGCCATATAGAATGCAAGAATTGCGTACATCGATGCTCCCAGTGGTACGATAATGTAGGTAAAGAGTGTCATAAAAAAACTGTCGGCCCTTATTCCCCAGAATAACCCAAGCACACCCATGCCGGTTAACGAAATGAGCGTGACATAACTGAAAACCCAATTCTGTTTTTTCCTTTTTATTCTGTCGGTGTGATGATCTATTAGACTACCGATCCCGAGCACCCAAGCAAAGCCTGCGATTGCGATGAACCACCGTGTCGTATGATCATAAAACTGAGCACTGATCTTGTGTGGTATGAAGAACTGGACAATCATGGCTAGACCTAAAAACATGCAGATCAGTAATGGTATGCGTTTTTTCACTTTATCCTCCCTTTTTACTCAATAGCAAAAAATGCGTGGATATTTTCAAGTCCGATAAGTATTAATGCTGATGAGATAATAAGCACAGCGAGAATAATCATTTTACCCCAGTCCTGTCCCTTTAATGAACCTAATTGTAGTGGTACGCGTGCGATATATGCTGATGCCGCATAGAGCTCTTCGCCAATAAGGGTATAATCGCATGCTGCTACAAAAAAAGGTAGTTGATGAACAGAATCGGTTCCGGCAATCTGGATTGCACCCGTAGTGGAGCCGGTTTCTGCGAGAACAAGGGATTCTGCCCAGAACATTCCCATAAATAAATTGGTTGCTGGTTTGTCTCGTACCATAGTGCCACACACAGCAGCAGCATAGGCGAATTGCTCACCAGTGATAAAATAAACATCATCAGGGTTGTAGGCATCTGGTCTGCCTGCATCACTATACGCTCCTTTTACGACCTCCTGTGCTACAGTATAAACCACTGGATTTCGATTCGGTACTAAAAGTCTCGTATTATATTGAGCTGTTTTCTTCGCAACTTGAGAAAGAATATTCATCGAGGCGATTGTTGCAACATCAGCAATTGAGGATAGACCTGGAACATAGAGGATCGGCCTTCCCATCTCAGTTGCTCTACCAACTGCTTCGTCCAGTGCTTCGAGGCCTGGGATTTTACGGATAAACATCTTTTTACCCTTGCGTGCCCGGTATATGAACCACATCAGTATAGTTGAGTAGATAATAACACCAATAAGGACATTGGTTCTCCCCGTATGAAACAATTGACCACTGCTTGTTATTTTGTCAGATGCCTCTGATTCAGCAACAACTTCTTCATCCTTGATTGCAGCAATACGATACTGATATTTAATACCGTCGTCTACTTTTGAATCGATATAGCTATAGCTTATGCCAAGATATTTAAGTTTTTCAAACGGTCCTCCCTCTTTAGAGCGATATATTTCATAACCATTGATCTCATTTTCCTGTGGCGATGCGGGCCATGTTATTATGATTCGACCACCGTCATCATTGGGATTATCTTGCACCAGCGGTTTCCCGGGTGGTTCGATAAGGCATAATACGAAAATGAGTAACCCATGCATATTAACCTCCTCTAATTTTAACGACTCTAAGAATGAATTTTGGGTAGGTTCAATCTATTGTGCTGTTAAAGTCAAATATGATATCAAAAGCGATGCAACCACTGCACCAATTTGTACATAGTCTTGCCAGAATTTAAAAATCTGCCTCGGTACATAGATTCTATCGCCTTCTTCGATTATTGGATCTTTCTTAGCAGGAATTCTCTTTTTTCCTCTTTGGACATACGCACCGGCAAGATATGCATCCTGTTGTGGTCCGCCGGCAAGACCTATATAATCGCTTGGTCTCAGGTTTGGTTGATATGTGAAGGATCCAGGACTAACAACCTGACCCTGTACATAAACAATCGCATTGACCGATGGGACAACGACTACATCACCATCTTCTAAAAAGATGTTCTCTTCGCTGCCTTCATCATTATTTGCATAATCGTAATCAACCATGATTTTATTCATATTTCTTTTGACATATATATTCTTTGCATCAGCCCATGGCGTGAGACCACCTGCTTTGTCAATTAGATCCAAGATTTTTTCTCCTTCGAGCAGTTCATAAATACCTTCACTTGTTCGTTCCCGAGAAGCAGTGAGTTGTGCCACTCGCAGTTCATAGCCTCTCTTGCCAAATACTGCACCCCTTACGATTACTGATTTATCCATCTTCGGTACATAGACTAAATCACCATCTTTTACATAAGGATTGAATGATTTGCTGCCTGTCTTTTCAAACTCCTCGAGATTTACAATCATGTGAATTTCTCCATTTCTTCTTAACTCGATTTTTGACCTTGTACCTAGAGTTGTCGTCTCTTTTGCCTTTTTGATTATTGTAGAGACTCTATCAACCGGCCATGCAGATACCATGCCAGGACTCTTTACCTCGCCAGCTACAAAGACAGTGAATCTACGCATACCGATCAGCGTGAGATTGATATCGATATTTCTGAAATAGGTTGAGAATACATTCTTCAGTGAATCCCTTGCTGCTTTCAGGGACAGATTGTGAATAGGAATAGCATCCACAATGTCATATTTTGGTATATACACGCCCTGCGCAGTGGGTACCGAGGTCACCGGTATACTGACCGTTACCTTACCCTCATAGGTTATGCCTGTTCTGTAGGTGTAGTTGGTTGCACCAGTGATCGTGATTAAAATTTTATCGCCAGGCATGAGGACATATTCTTCCGAAATTATTGGTTTTTCCAATCCTCCGATCTCATCACCGATATCTGGAGCTGCTGTTACATCTTCTTGAACCGTTGTCACGTCTTCCTGCGCAATCAAGAATGACGTGATTGAGAATAAATAACTTATTACAAATAATTTTATTGAATAACTAAGTAGTGAATTTTTCATTGTTAATTATACTTAATACGCAAGTTCTGTCAACAGAGAAGACAATTTGATGCTTGACAATAATATAGATTACTTTTATAATACTTGTAGCAATGAGATATGCATTGGGTAATTTGCTTCTGTTTTTCTGCGTGCATGGGATGATTCTTGATGTGCCGCTGAAACAGATCGATTACCAGATTGAAAAAGTCAATGGCTATGACCGTATATTGCTGGATCGTGGAATAAAGTTGCCATATACCCCTGGTTTTCCCGAGATCCCTGCATTCGTGTATAATTACCTGATACCTAAAGAACAGATTGTAGATGAGGTTAATATTGTAGAAGAGGATTGGCGAATTATCGGTAAATTCACGATATACCCAACGCAAAGAGCGATATCAATGGAAACAACATATGTTTATACTGGGCCAAATCCTGAGATCTATAATTCAGAAGAACCGTTTCCAACAAGTCCTGTTATATCATTCAAGGTCGGTAATCTAAGGGGATATAGGATACTGCAGATTGCTGTTTCACCATTTAAATATGAACCAAAGACAAGAACCTTGTTTTATTTGAAAAGGCTTAAGATTAACGTGTTAACCGATCATCAAGTCAGTGGTATAGCACCGATCAGACAGACAAATTTAAGTAATGAATTATTTGTTCGATTCCTTAATAACCTTGTAGTAAACAGTCATGTAATAAACAACACGCACTTTTGTCCTCTTACTATGATTGAAAATAATCCAAGGGATTCAATTCCTACTAATATGCCATCGCTATTAGGACCACCTGTTGATTTTGTCATTATTACAGATAGCATCCAAACAGGTGACTATAGCAGTCTTGCGCGATTGAAAAAATTGCTTGGCATAAATACTGTCGTGAGATCAATAGAGTGGATACGACAACACTATTCAGGAACGGATGATGCGGAGAGGATACGTTATTTCCTCAAAGATGCCGTCACGAAATGGGGGGTGAGTTTTGTGCTACTTGGTGGTGATACACCCACTATACCAACCAGATTTGTGTGGATAGATAGAACAGTAATCTATAATTTACTGTGGCTGCCGATCGCATCTGATCTTTATTATTCAGATCTGGACGGTAACTGGAATCATGATGGAGACGGAAAGTTTGGCGAAGTCGAGGATTCATTAGATTTGTTTCCGGATCTGTTTATAGGTCGTCTGCCCACGACATCTTCTGCTGAAGTGCAAAATTATTTGAATAAATTAAATGCCTATCTCTTTCCGGTGAATCACATCACTCAAACCAAAGCACTGTTTTTTAGCTCTAATATGGATAACAATTGGTCGGGGCTGCCTTATGCTGATACGCTTGCTGCGCATCTTCCTCAATATTTCACGAAATCCTTTCTTGATGAAGAATTGAACGATTTTACACTGCAAACACTGAAGGATTCCATTCATGCGGGTTTTAATATCGTAACTGGTATTGGACATGGCGGTGTGAATAAAATCTGTACACATTTTATGCCACCAAGGGTTTTTGCCTCTAATTTCTTTTTTGATTCCTTAGCCAATACTGCCCTCTATAGTCTAATGGCCGTTGTCAGTTGTTATACAAATCCGTTTCAATCCGATTGCATTGGTGAACATTGGATTATGGATTCTGATGGCGGTGGGATCGCTTATATTGGACCCACAAGTTCAAGCGAGTGCAATCTACACACAGATTACATGAAGTTTCTTTTTGACTCATTATTCATAGGTGGTCTAAGTCAGGCTCTTGCGATCGCCAAGATTCCATTCATCGGAAGTGCTGGTCAAGATAATTGGGAGCGTATTTATCAATTCTCGATTTGTCTGTTGGGTGATCCGACTCTTATGTTATGGGATACTCTACCAACCGTTTTTGGTTCTATAACGGTTGAACCTGATACGCTACACGTTGGTAATGATACAATCACTGTAACATGCGACACAACGAGCTTTCAGTCCGTGCGAATCGTATTCTATAAGGAAGGCGAGACATTTATAATGGATTCCACTAATACAGGTATGCTACGGCGTAGCATAAAAACAGAGTCGCCAGGATATTTGAAGTATACTGTGATGAGTCATGGTTACATAGCTTTTATAGATTCTATCTTTGTTAGACCCTTAAGTCCGTATCTTGTATTTGATCATCACAAAATTCTAGACTCAGTTGCGACTCCGAATGGTGTCATAAACCCCGGGGAAGATATCAATATGCATTTGATTTTAAGAAACAATGGTGGTGCGATCGCCTATGACGTACATGCCCAGTTATTATGTTCAGATAGTTTACTTACAATGATGATCGATACTACATCATTTCCAAATATTCACTCAGGAGAAAAGCATGAATGCTACACACCTTTTTGCTTTCATGTTTCAGATTCTATGCCTGATCAGCATGCATTTAATTTTGAAATTATCATCAATTATTCTGAAACAACAAGTAATGATAGTTTCCAGGCAACTGGATCAGCGCCTGTATTAGTTCCTTTCACACAGGAATTTTCCTTGATCGGTGATACAGCGGGCATCGTGCTGTATGTCGCTAATAATGGCTGCAGTGTTGCAGATACAGTGTATGGAGTTATTCGCGCATATTCTGATTCTATAATTGTAATCGATAGTATTGTATATTTCCCCGCGATCGATGTTCACGAAATTGCTTCTTCTGAGCCAGATTCACTTTGGGTATGCAGGCGTTATCCAAGTAGCAATGTGAGATATAATTTATTTCTCTACCATCATGGGTTAGAAGTTGCTAATTGTGATATCATAATGGCTACCCCGGGCAGACCGGATTCATTAAGAGTAAGGGGGATGAAACATTCTGTGGCGCTCGATTGGTCTGAGATTTCAGGTGTCATTGGCTACCGGGTGTATCGGGCATTGAACCACAGCGGTCCTTACACATTTTTGCGCAATCACCTGGAACCGATTTGTCATTTTGAGGATTATGATGTGCAGGTTGACCAAGAGTATTACTATTATGTACTATCTGTTGATTCATCCATGAACCACAGCGAATCATCAGATACGATAGGCGGCAAGTGTAATCCTATGTATGCAGAAGGATGGCCGCAAGTTGTCTATGACCATATGTTTTCGTCTCCAAATTTCGCAGATCTCGATCCATACTATCCTGGTTTAGAGATTGTAGTTTGTGGCTATGATGCGTGCGTCTATGCGTGGCACTATGATGGTTCACCTCTGACTGGCACGGATGGTAGGTTATTTGATGCAGGCGAAGGTCGCATATGGTCGTCACCGGCGGTTGGTGATGTTGATAGCGATGGTTCAAGTGATATTGTATTCGGTGTGCAGAGAGGCCTCGATAATTTATATATCATAAATTATAACCCTATTGATAGTCAAGTCACAATACTGCCCGGTTGGCCTCGAACATTGGATGGTGGAGGTCTTGTTTCATCGCCAGTGCTTGCTGATATTGATCAAGATGGGGATCTAGAAATATCAGCATTGACTTTTGCACCAGCTCATCTATATGTGTTTCATCATGATGGTACAGGTCTGTATAGTTCTGCCGATGGTTTGCTCAAAGAACTTTATGGATCAGTAATCGGGACCCCAGCGATCGGTGATTTAAACCGCGACGGTGATTTAGAGATCATCGCCAGTGGTGGAAGTGGTACGGATTCACTCTTTGTCTGGGATCGTTACGGCAACTATTTTTCTCCGTTTCCGGTTGCGATTCATGATTGTCAGAGATATTCTGTAATTGTTGGAAATGTAGTTGGTGATTCATGTCTTGAAATCTGCTTTTATGCAGGTGATTCTTCAAGTAAAATCAATCTTGTGGATCACCGTGGCGATATTGTGTGGCAGCGTGTCTTAAAGGCTAATTATAATGAATTATCACCAGCATTCGGCGATGTAAACAGTGATGGCCATGTTGAGGTAATCTGCAGCTACAATGAAGATCTTGATGCAGGCGTTATCGCATTTGACTCCTCTGGTAATGCACTTCCTGGGTTTCCTAAAACCGGACACGATGCATTTCCCCCTTTAATTACTGATATTGATGGTGATGATGATTGTGATATAGTAGTGGGCAGCACTGAGTGGGATCTTCATGCGTATGGAGGTGATGGTTCAGATGTTTTGGGTTTTCCAATCAGATTGGGACATGCGATTAATTCTGTCGGCGCTTCCTATGATATTGATCTGGATGGAAAGTTGGAACTCATGATCAGTTGCTATGACTACAAGTTTTATGTTTTTGATTTAGACTCAAGGTCCTTTGAGTGGCCCCGTTTTCGCTATGACCCATACAATTCTGGATGTTACAAATCAGGTTATTATACGTTAATAGAGGAGATGGACGCGGATTATATGTGTGATTTTGGTTTTTATGTTTATCCAAATCCATTCCGGGAGATGATTAACATGCGTTTTCTCATTGCACAAAGCATGCCGTATGGCGAGAATCTGAACGTGAAAGAGGGCGCAGAGTTGAAAATATATGACGTGACAGGTAGGATTGTTAGAAAATTCAACCTGCCGAGCAAAGTTTGTAATTTGGAGTCTAATATATGCTGGGATGGTTTTGATGACAGAGGCCGTATGGTTGCAAGCGGTGTATTTTTTATAAAATTTGAATATTGTGGTAGAAGATATGTCAGGAAAGTAGTAAAAATTCGGTAAAATACCAAGATATAAGTTGACTTTTGATTCAAAAAATGTACAATTATACAAGGAGGTTTGATGGCCAAGATTAGAGTTGCAGTTATTGGAATAGGGAATTGTGCGTCAAGTTTAGTCCAAGGGGTCTGCTATTATAAGAAAGCCAAAGAAGGTGAGATTATCCCAGGTATAATGCACACGCGACTTGGTGGTTATCACATAGGAGATATCGAATTCACGTTCGGCATCGATATTGACAGGAATAAGGTTAATAAAGATATTGCTGAGGCGATATACACAAAACCGAATAATACATTTAAATTCTGTAATGTTCCAAAATTGAATGTCCCTGTTGTTCGGGGAATGACACATGATGGTTTGGGTTATTATTTGTCTCAGATCATAAAAAAGGCGCCCGGACCGACTGCAGATATTGTTGGGCTTTTAAAACAAACAAAAACCGATGTTGTAATAAATTTTTTACCAGTTGGCAGTGAGGAAGCAACAAAATGGTATGTGGAACAGGTTTTGAAAGCTGGTTGTGCTTTCATAAATTGTATTCCAGTCTTTATCGCCAGCGAGAAATACTGGCAGAAGCGATTTACTGAGAACGGTTTACCGGTTCTCGGAGATGACATAAAATCACAAGTTGGTGCAACTATTTTGCACCGTATTCTGGTAAATCTTTTCAATGATCGTGGTGTCAAACTTGAGAGGACGTCGCAGTTGAATGTTGGTGGTAATACAGATTTTTTGAATATGCTTGAGCGGTCGAGGCTTATGTCAAAGAAGATCTCAAAAACTCGAGCGGTTACGTCTCTTTTAAAATATGACATTGGTGAGCAGAATATCTACATTGGCCCATCTGATTATGTGGCTTGGTTAAAGGATAGAAAGTGGGCACATATGAGGCTTGAAGGCAGAACATTCGGTGATGTTCCATTAAACATAGAATTGAAGTTGGAAGTTTGGGATTCTCCGAATTCTGCAGGTGTAGTCATTGATGCAATTAGGTGTGCAAAGTTAGCACTCGACAGAAAGCTTAGTGGAGCGATAATTGAGCCTTCAAGTTATTTCTTCAAATCGCCTCCGGTTCAATATCCTGACTATATCTGTCGTGAAAAAACCGAACATTTTATTAAGAAATATGGAATGAGAATCAGAAAAAGACGGTAGATGAGTCATTCATGTGCGGCGTAAAACGAGGCGTGTTTATCAGTTTTGAAGGTGTTGAGGGTTCTGGTAAAACTACCCAGGCAGAGGTTCTAGCAGATTGGCTCTCCAGCAAAGATATATCACATATTCTTATCCGTGAACCTGGCAGTACAGCAGTTGGAGAGTTGATAAGGGAGATTCTTTTGAATCCAAAGCATAGAGGGATGCACAGCAAGTGTGAGTTGCTTTTATTTCTTGCGGCACGATGTCAATTGACGTATGAAAAAATACTGCCTTCGCTTCAGCAAAAGAAGGTAGTGGTCGCAGATCGCTTTGCAGATTCTACGTTCGCTTATCAAGTTTATGCAAGAAATCTTCCCCGGCGGTTGGTTGCAGTTTTTAATCGGTTTGCTTCTGCAGGTGTGAAGCCAGATCTAACATTTCTTGTTGATATTGATATTTCAAAAGGACGTGTACGTGGTGTGTTCAATGACCGAATGGAAACAGAAGGTTTGGATTATCACCGCAAAGTTCGGGAAGGGTATTTACAGTTGGCTCATAGATCGAAAAAGAGGATTAAAATCCTTGATGGAGAAAAACCAGTCGCAATTTTGAAGAATGTCGTTACTGATTATGTTGAAGATCTTTTGGTCAAAAAGGGGTACAAATTATGAAGAAAATGCTTATTTTGTTAGTCGGGATATCCCTAATTTGTGGGATATTTATTGGCAGTAGTCTATGGGCGAAATCAGATACTTATACGCAACTACGTATTTTTAACAAGGTACTTCAAGAGATAGAAAGCAGTTATGTAGATGAAATTCCAACAGATAGTCTAATACAAGGCGCCATTGACGGAATGATTGGAACGCTTAATGATCCTCATACTGATTTTCTCTCTAAGGAAGAGTTTGAGGCATTAATGATATCCACTAAAGGTGAGTTTGGTGGTATTGGTGCGCAGATCGGCAAACGTAATGATACAATTAAAGTGATCTCGCCACTAGAAGGAACACCGGCTCATCGAGCAGGCTTGATGCCTGGTGATGGCATTATAGAAGTTGATGGCATTCTAACTGATGGTAAGAGTGTAGACGTTGTTGTTCGGGAGATTAGAGGTAAGCCAGGTACAAAGGTAGTTCTTACAATATCGCGACCGATGATAGATGAACTGTTTGATGTTGAGATTGTTAGGGCGATCATAAAATTGGATGCGGTACCATATTATGGCATGGTAGATACAAAGATTGGTTACGTTCAACTGGCAACTTTCAACCGCAGTGCGGATGCGGAACTAAGAGTAGCATTTGACTCTCTGTTTTCGCTTGGAGCTGAAAAAATTGTTTTTGACCTTAGGTTGAATTCTGGTGGTTTATTGAACGAAGGTGTTGCAGTTAGTGAACTTTTCTTATCAGAAGGGAAAGAGATAGTATCAACAAAAGGAAGAGGAGAGTCAGAAAGGATTTTTAAATCGCATATAACCTATCCTTACGGTGATTTCCCTATGGTGACTCTTGTGAACGGAGGTTCTGCTTCGGCCTCTGAGATTGTCG
>Ga0209427_10000070_pt1 | contig 85652 bp, 78 predicted proteins | sample DeeMarSWOR136_30_FD_187465 | JGI IMG/M metagenome (GOLD analysis project Ga0209427, IMG submission 187465) | Marine sediment microbial communities from White Oak River estuary, North Carolina - WOR-1-36_30 (SPAdes) (version 2) | ecosystem: Environmental > Aquatic > Marine > Intertidal zone >... | reverse complement strand
TGGACCACGGCGGCTCAGTGGGCCTTGACCTATCCGTCACCTTATACGAGTAATGTTTTGGGTTGGCCGCAGATGGCAATTACTGATGCGGGTGATCCGATCCTGGTCTTTGACTTATCCGATGGCAATGACTTGACCTATCCATTTAGCTCCAGGGTCTATGTGTCGACCGCTTCTGGTGCCACACCGGTTGAGGTGTCGAATGATGGATACGGTGTCTGGTCCTATCCGACCATTGCAGCTGGTGGTGGTAACATCACGATAGTCATGCAGGTCGCCATGGATTCGACACTGCTCGATTCATTTGCGCGCCACGATGTATGGTATACTAGCTCGGATAATGGTGGTGCAAACTGGAGCGCTCCAGCCAATCTCACGGATGGTTTGACCGAGCGTCCGGGCGTGCCTCAGCTTGCCAAGAGAGTCGACGCGACAAATGGTAATTTCTTCTATTTCTACGGTGTGAATCTGGTCGAAAACCATGACCCATACTTCCACATCAACTATGATCCTGAAGGTTTGGATCCGCATGCTTGGTATGTTGGACTCCACCCCTACGGAATTGAGGAGAATGTCGTTGAGACGCCATCCAGACTGGCACTCGATGTCAGGCCGAACCCTGTGTCTGGTCATACGAGCATCTCGTATGCCTTGACCACGGCGGGTGACGTTTCTCTTCGGATCTTCGATCTACTGGGTCGTAACGTGAGTACGGTTGAGACAAGCCAAAAGAGTGCTGGTGTCTATACGCTCAATCTGGATACCAGGGAACTGGCCAACGGTACCTACTTCTTGGTGTTGGATACTGCAGCTGGTACGATGACACGTTCACTAGTGGTTGTACACTAAGGTTAAAGTAATGACGAAATAAGGGCGGGGTTTTCCCGCCCTTATTTTTTGAATCTACGTTAGATCTGAATTACTCAATGATTCCAAACCATGGCCCCAATATGAATTGAAATCTGCCGATCAAGAGGCTGACGCGAGCCATCACCGTATAGCCGAACGCCGCACCAAAGCCAACCATGATGAAGATGACACCGATCTTGGAGGTCACACCGAGCACACCTTTGTGCTCTCTTGAGAAGTAGAAGTACGAAAGAGTGCATGCCACGCCGACAAAGAGAATAACCGACCAGATAATCCCACTAGATCCGGCATTCCATGACTGAAAATTCTGAGGAGTGAGTATCGTAGCTTGAATTTGCCGTATGATGTCGGCCTGGATCGTTGCTGGGATCACGGCGCCAGTATAGTAACCAATAGTCACGGCAATCGGGATACGCACCAACCATGAGACCCTAGGCACGAATCTCAATATGTATAACATACCAACCGTGAGTGAGATTACATACCATATGCGGCCTTGGACAAAGAGCGGCACAAACAGGTTAGGGCCAAGGACCCGGTGAACAGTGAAAGTCAAGAAATAACCGTTGGCTACCCCAACAAAAAGATGCTCTGCAAATTTGTAAAATGGATTGTCTTTGTATAAAAAAGAAAAAATGCACAGCGTGAGCAAACCACCGATCCAAATCCACGGGTCAGACGTGATATTCATTTCCGCCTCCTCGCAACGAAGCTAATATTGCCGATGATTATGAAGATTATGATCGTCAGATGAGCGGCGTTCAAGGAGCCGAGCGCTTCGGTCGCTTTGCGTCGCCCCGAGACTCTAAGGCTTGATGCAACTGTTTCTTCATATTCAGCGGCTCCTTTCATGCCGATCATCAAACCAGAAAACTGGCCACTCTGAAAATACTGATAGAGCTCAGATGCGTAGACAGAAGTAATGCCTGCGCCAACGGCAACACCGAAGCGCGTCTGAGAGTAGGCAACCCACCAGATTGGTGCGTTACCGCCACTCACACATACTATTATGCCGACATCATTGAAGTTTCGCACTTTATGCATCATGGGCAGTGAGTCGGTTCGAAGACCATAATAGTCTCTTGGGTAGACTTCGGCAATGCTGATGCCCATGCCGAGCAGCGGTACGATGGGCGGTGGCTGCCAGCCGAGAAATACATAGTCTTGGCCGTAGACTATGCTATCTGCCCGGATCTTTGCTTGGCTGTTGAACTCCTCGGCTACTTGATCCAAAGCCTTCTTTGCGAGACCGAGCGGTTGAACATACAGGGACAGTACCGCCACCTTGATTCTTCGGTTGAAGGCATGGCGGAGCAGGGCCACCGCCATTGGTTCAAGCTCGGGTTGGGTCTGTGGATCATAGTCGAAATCGAGCATGAGAATCTGCTCATCTGGTATCGCGTCGATGGCGGCGAAGAGTTTTCCGACCGGGTCCATGACCCTGACTCTTTGTATCGATGGAAAAATGAGCGGTAGAATGACTACGATTGCCAATACTAAATAGATAATGCGTCGGTCAAGCGTGGATAGATATTCGAGAATCTTCATTCTTTACCTCCTAGCCATGACCGTTCAATACCAAGAATGACTTTCAGTGACGTAGCCAGACCACCAAGCGCAATACCAAAGGTGATGCCACGCTTTGAGGCGACATTTGGAATATCCATGATCCACTGAGCAAAGGTGGGAAGATGTGGCGAAATTCGGTCACCCAGAGGTATGACACCGAGCATAACAATGAACGCGGCGCTCAAGAGAAGTGCCGATTCCAACGACCGAACCCGGAATGCTCGATAAGATGCCGATGCCATGAAGAACGCCAGTAAAGCAAACATGGTTGAGCCCAGCGGGACTATGATGTTCAGATACAATGTCTCTATGTCGAACTTGAAACTCGCGATGCTAGTGGGTAACATTCCGTTTCCCTCGATGCCGCCGAACAGCCCGATGAATCCACTTACCACAAAACCGATGATCAACACGTAGGAATAAGGCCAGTTCTCCCGATGTTTCTTTATTTTATCAATATGAACCTTCATGAGACTGCCAAGTCCGAGGACAATGGCGAATGCGGACAATATTCTCAAGAAGTCATTTCTTACCATATTGTCCAATGTTTGATAGCCTCCGTGTGGTATATAGTAAGGAACGATTCCCATGATTCCAAATATGAAAACCAATATTAGAGGTAACGTTCTCTTCATTTCTGCTCCTATCTAAACAGATTGAGGATGGGGAATTTTGTCAGCAGACCAATGAGCGATGCGACTAGTAGTGTCGATAAAATCACGATCTTTCCCCAATCTTCCCCTTTAATAGCGCCCAGTAGTAACGGTTGTTGTGAAATATACGCAGACGCGGCATAGAGTTCCTCGCCGATTAATGTGTAGTCACAGGCCGTGACGAAAAAAGGTAGTTGCGATACGTTGTCGGTGCCGGCAATCTGTATCGCGCCAGTCATGGCACCTGTCTCCGCGAGAATCAATGATTCGGCTTGGAAATAGCCGACCAGAAAATTTGCGGCAGGTTTTTCACGTAGCATGATGCCATCAATTGCCGACGCATAAGCAAATTGCGAATCCGTGACAAAATATACCTTGTCTGAATCGAAGAGATCAGGTCGGCCAATCGAGGTATATGATTCCTTGACGATCTCTCTGGCTACGGTATATACTACCGGATCTGAGGTCGGGACAATTAGTGGCGTTTCATACTGACCCGTCTTCTCAGCTATTGCGCCGAGGATATTGAACGAAGCGATGGTGGCGATGGAGTCGACGAGTCCGACCCCCATGCAATATAGCAGTGGTTTACCCATCTCGGTTGCTCTGCCCACGGCCTCATCCACCGCGTCCAGTCCGGCAATCTTCCTTATTTCAAATTTCTTTCCACGCCGTGCAGTCTGAATGAAATAGAGTGTAATACTACAGAATATTATCATTGCGATGAAAAGGTTTGTCGCTCCGAGGTCGAACAATTGGGGTCTACTCATTACAGGTTGAGAGCTGCTGGAAAACGCCCGGACAGTATCTCTCAGCGCAGCGACTTTGTAGTAATACTCGCGGTTATCATCGGTTTCGTCTTGGTAGCGACCGCGGCCTTGACCGATGAAACCAACCATTTCGTATGCCACGCCGTCTTCACTACGATATATCTCATAGCCCTCGATACCGACATCGTTTGATGAAAGCTGCCATTCGATGGTTATCGAACCACCGCGATCATCCGGAGTATCGTAGGCTTGTATTCCGGTGGGTGGCGCGAGGGTAAAGATACCGGATAATAATAAAATAGTCATTGGACCTCCTTAAAACATGGTTTTATGGTTGAGGTTGGGATGCTGGAACTAGCATCCGATATCTGGCATCAGTTTCAAGCTTCACAACCACAACCCAATGCCTATGTTTGATTGGTTGGGATGCTCGAAAAGAATCGTTTGATGTTTTTCGGTTTCGAAAAGCGTTTCGTAGGTCGTTTGTCGGATGTTATCATACGAAACCGCAGAACGTCACCGAATCGCATTTCGTTCCGCTTTGTGAGAATCCACACTGAAGTGGGACAACCGTGAACCGAAGCCGATTCGTTTAGGGTTGGGATGCTGGGTTTCATATGGGTTTGTTTGCGAAACAGGAATGAGTGGCATAACCGTTTGAGGAAATGTCTTGAATTCTCCAAAAAATAGTCCATGAGAATTAGAATAGGATTAATTATATATGTGGGCTCAAGTAAGTAAAGAGATTTGTTCTTAGCTTTCTGTGTTAAGACGATTCAACGCTGCGCACGATAGGCACATATCATACGCAGCGTTATCTAAGTCGCTGTCAAGAAACCTGCAATTCTTTATCGAATGATGCCCAGCCAGTCTCCCAACAGATACTGCAGCTTGCCGATCAGCAAACTTATACGGGCCATGACCGTGTAGCCGAAAGCTGCACCGAACCCAATCATCACAAAGACGATGCCGACGCGCGATGTGACTCCGATTACTCCCTTGTGCTCGCGTGAGAAATAAAAATAGGAGAGGGTACAGAGTACGCCGATAAAAACGGTTACAGACCACACGATGCCCATGGTACCGGCGTTCCAGGATTGAAAATTCGGTGCGGTTAAGATTGTGCCCTGCACCTGTTTGATGATTTTTGCTTGTATCGTTGCCGGGATCAGTACGCCAGTCCAATATCCCATGTAGATTGCGATCGGTATACGCACCAGCCATGATATTCTTGGTATGAAGCGTGTAAGGTAGAGCATGCCGATGATGAACGGAATGATCAGCAGCAAATCACCCTGTTGGAACAAAGGCCGGAATAGAATAGGCATGAGAATCCGGTGCCAGTAAAAGGTTACCAGATAACCGTTGGCGACTCCTAGAAAGATGTGCTCGGCGGCCCGGAAAAAGGGATTTTCCTTGTATAGAAATGAGAGTATTGCCAAGCTCAAAATAGATGCTATCCAGACCCAGGGATCAGTTGAGATGTTCATTTTCGCCTCCTGTGCAAGAAAAAGCCTATGTTACCAATTACTATGAAGAGCATGATTATGAGGTGCGCATAAGTGAGGGATAGCATCGCTTCGCTGGCAACGCGCCTACCTTTTACTCCGTGGTTAGCCTCGACAAGTTCTTCGTACTCTGCGGCTCCTTTCATGCCGACCATCAACCCGGTGAACTGACCGGTCTGATAGTAGGTATAGAAGTCTGCTCCAGAAACGGCGGTGCATCCTACGCCAACCCGCAAGCCGTACCTGTTCTGCGCATAAGCAACCCAGGAAATCGGTATAGTTGAGCCGCTCAGGGCAACGAGAATACTGATATCATTGTAGTTCTTGACTTTTTGCATTATTTGTAGAGTGTCAGTCTGATTTCCATAGTAGTCCACGACATAGATATTCGATATACTTTCACCCATACCGAGCATGGGTACAATGGGTGGGGGCTGCCAGCCAAGGAATACGTAATCGCGTCCGTAAATAAGGCTATCCTCGTACGTTTCAGCTACACTGTTGAATTCTTCAACTACCTGATTAATTGCTCTGGTAGCCAATCCAATCATTTCGACATACAAGCTCAAGACAAGGATTTTTTTTCTTGTTTTGAATGCGTGTCTTAGAACAGCAATCGCCATCGGTTCTACCTCGGCCTTGATCTGAGGCGCATAACTGCAGTCGAGGATCAGTGCTTTATCATCCGGTGTATTATCCACGGCTGTGAAGAGTTTTTCAACCGGCGTCATTGGGGTGACCTTTAGGACTGAAGGAAAAACAAGTGGCAAGGTGACAACAACCAAAAGGATTGCATAGATTATCCTACGGTCTATCGTCATGAGTCTTTCGTAGATTTTCACTCGCCACCTCCAAGCCAGGCACGTTCAATTCCCAGGATGATCTTCAAGGACGTTGCCACAACACCAAGTGCAATGCCCAGTACAATGCCGCGTTGAGCTGCCACATTGGGCACGTTCAGTATCCACTGGACAAAGGCGGGCAAGTGTTTTGATATGCTGTAACCAAGCGGCAAAACACCAATCATCACAATAAACGCCGCGGTCAGAAGGAGGGTGGCTTCCGTAGACCGTACCCTGAATGCGCGATACGCGGCCGAAGCCATAAAAAATGCCAAGAGTGCAAACATAGAGCTAGCAAGCGGTATCACAATATTCTCATACAGGGTCTGAATGTCGAAACTGAAAGAGCGAACCGTTGTTGGTAGAATACCATCCGCGGCCACGCCGCCAAACAATCCAATAATGGCTGAACCACCGAATGCAACAAGTAGTAACCAGGAGTATTGCCAGTTTCTCCGTTTGCGCCGGATCTTGTCGAAGTGCACGCGCAGGAGGCTGCCAAGAGCAAGCACTACGGCGAATGCAGAGAGCACTCGTAAGAGATCATTGCGCATCCATTCATCATATACTTGATAGGAAGGATGAGGAATAACAAAAGAAATAACGCCCAATAGCCCGGCAACAAATATGAGGATCAAAGGTATTCTTTTTTTCATGATTGGCTCCTATTGAAACAGACTGAGTATTGGAAAACGGGAAACGAGACCGATAATGGACGCTAGTATCAGAACTGTCGCAATAATAACCTTAGACCAGTCCTCACCCTTTATCGCACCAAGCAACAAGGGTCGTTTTGAGATGTAAGCCGATGCCGCATACAGCTCTTCACCGATCAGAGTATAGTCACATGCCGTCACGAAGAATGGCAACTGGGCAAGCGCATCGGTTCCGGCGATTTGGATCGCTCCGGTTGCTGCACCCGTCTCAGCTAGTACCAATGATTCTGCAGCAAAATAGCCAACGAGGAAGTTGGTGGCAGGTTTTTCCCGCGTCATAATGCCATCAATGCCGGCCGCGTATGCCATCTGTTCACGTGCCAGAAAAAAGACACTATCTGGATCATACGCGTCGGGTCGGCCCACGTTGGTGTAGGATTCTTTGACGATTTCACGGGCTACTGTGTAAACAATTGGATCGGCATTTGGAACAATCAGCTTTGTGTCATATTGAGCGGTTTTTTTGGCGACTTCACCGAGGATGTTCAGACTAGCAAGGGTTGCGATTTCTTCGATATAGCCAAGACCCAGGATGTACAATATCGGTTTGCCCATTTCAGTTGCCCGGCCAACCGCATCATCGATTGCCTGCAAACCGGCGATCTTTCTGATGAATAGCTTTTTGCCTTTACGCGCGTGGTATATGTAATACAGAATAAGTCCTCCGAATATGATCATCGCAACGTAGATGTTCATCTTGGCAACGTTAATCCATGATGCGCTGCTTATGACTTCCATACTGGGTTGTGAGAACGCTCGTAGTGTGTCTGAAACAGCCGCTACCTTGTAAGTATACGTGATGCCATCTTCTGTTTGATCTTGGTTGAGGGAACGACTCTTACCTATAAACCCGACCTTCGTGAAATTCACACCGTCTTCACTACGATAAATCTCATAACCGTCGATCTGAGCATCATCGGGCGACAGTTGCCATTCGATGTTTATCGAACCGCCACCATCGTCCGGGGTGTCATAAGCACGCACGTTGGTTGGAGGGGCAAGCCCCATTAACGCACATAATATGAAAATCATCTAACCTCCTTGAAAGATGGTTTTATGGTTGGGGTTGGGAAGCTGGAACAGAATGGTATGGGGTTGGGCGGTTTCGAAAAGCGTTTCGTTGATCGGTTGTCTAATCGTGTCATACGAAACCGTAGAACGCAACCGTGAACCGATGCCGTTTTACAAAGCCCAATCGATTCTTATAGACGCGAACCCCAATTGGAGAATGGGTAGGTGTGTCGTGAATTCTCTGATAAAAATGACCCATGAAAGTTAGGATAGGAGTAATTATATTTGCTGAAAAGGGGAAGTAAAGGGGTTTGCTTTTAAACAACTGTGTAGCAGCGTGCAGCAACATACGACAAAACAACGATCATATGCAGCGCTACTGCTGTGCCTTTCTACGATCTTTGACAAACAGGCTGGTTCATCGGGCCATAAACCCGCCCTGTAGCTGCCCATCTGCTCACGGAGAGCGAGGTTCTTCGGAGATTTATTGAGTTTATGAAGCCTAATGTGCTGTACCCAAAGGCAGCGTATCAGATAATCAGTGAATCAGTAAGCAGGACATCAGCCAACCAGCATATCAGAGTACGCCGGACGCTTCACGCCTTACGCTCCTCCTGATATTCTGATACTCCGATAATCTACCCGCTGATATTGTGGTATCCTGATATGCTGTTTCTTAGGGCAGGTTTGTTTTGCCGTGTTTGATGAATCAAACAGCTACAAACCCGTGTTCCTGTCGACGCTCAATCCATTTCGCTTTGCCCGCAGCGCCATTCTGATGTGCAAGGATTTATGAAGGCAACTTATTCGATAACGCCTAACCAGGGGCCGAGCAAGAATTGCAGACGGCCGATCAATAGACTAATACGCGCCATTACCGTATAGCCAAATGCCGCACCGAAACCAACCATGACAAAGATGATGCCGATGCGTGAAGCAATGCCGAGTGCACCTTTGTGTTCTCGAGAGAAAAAGAAATAGGCCAGGGTACACATGACACCAATGAGTAGGATGACTGACCAGACAACGCCCATGCTACCAGCATTCCAGGTCTGGAAATTCTGGGATGTGAGAATTGTGCCCTGCACTTGTTTAATGATGTAAGCTTGCAGCGTGGACGGGATGGATACGCCAATATAGTAGCCCATGTATAGGCCAATTGGAATACGCACCAGCCACGAAACCCGTGGGATGAATCTTGTGAAATAGAGCATGCCCACGACAAAAGGAAGGATGTAGTACACTTGTCCTTGGCGGAAGAGTGGATCAAACAATGACGGTGACAACACGTTATGCCAGTAGAAAGTGACTGCCCAACCGTTTGCAACACCAACAAATATGTGCTCGGCGAATCGGTAGAAGGGGTTATCTCGGTAAAGAAAGGAAAAGATTGCCAGACTCATGAGTGCGCTTATCCAAATCCACGGATCACTAGAGATATTCATTTTTTCCTCCTCTTGGCGAAGTAACCGATGTTACCGATGACGATGAAGAGAATCATTACGAGATGGGCATAGGTGAGTGAAAGAAGGGCCTCGCTTGCCTTTCTTCTGACCTTAATCTTGAGGGTTCGCTCTACCATTTCTTCATATTCTGCCCCGCCCTTCATGCCGACCAGCAATCCGGAGAATTGCCCGGTCTGTAAGTAAGGATAAAACTCCGAGGCAGACACTGCGGTGATGCCAGCCCCCACTGGTAATCCGAATCTACTTTGGGCGTAAGCAACCCACCACTTTGGAATATCAGAACCACTCAGCGATACGAGCAAACCGACATCATTGTAATTTGTTACCTCTTGCATCAGAGGCAGGGTGTCGGTTTGGTTCCCGTAGTAGTCAACTGTGTAGACACTGGTGATGCTTTCGGCCATGCCCAGGATCGGGATTATTGGAGGTGGTACCCAGCCAAGGAAGACGTAATCGCGTCCATATATTATGCTATCGGCATTGGTCTTTGCGACACTGTTGAACTCCTCGGTGACTTGGGTCAATGCGTTCTGGGCAAGCCCCAGCGGTTGAACATAGAGACTCAAAACGAGCAGCTTGATTCTACGCTCAAACACATGCCGCAATATTGCAAATCCCATCGGGTCGAGTTCAGGAGCAGTTTGCGGTTCGTAATCGAAGTCAACGATCACGGCCTTTTCTGAAGGAATGGTGTCGATGGCGTAGTAGAGTTTTTCGACGGGCGCCATGACTCTGACTTTTTCCACCGAGGGAAAAAGAAGCGGTAGTAGGACAACGATTAGCAATATCAAGTAAATGATCCGGCGGTCGATGTTAGTCAATGTTTCGATGATCTTCATTCGCGACCTCCTCCTAGCCAAGAACGCTCGATTCCAAGAATGATTTTGAGTGCCGTAGCTAACGCGCCCAAGGCCACGCCAAAGAGTATGCCCCTTTGTCCGGCAACATTTGGTACATCCATAATCCACTGGGCAAAAGAGGGCAGATGCGGTGATATTCTATCACCAAGTGGTAATACACCCAGCATGACGACAAAGGCCGCGGCGAGGAGCAGGGTAGCTTCGGTTGAGCGCGCACGGAATGCGCGGTAGGCAGCTGATGCCATGAAGAACGCCAACAGGGCAAACATGGTTGAACCGAGGGGCATGACAACATTCCAGTAAATCGTCCAGATATCAAATTGGAACGAGCCAATACTTGTTGGTAGAATACCGGTCCCCCTTACCCCGCCAAAGAGCCCGATAATCGCACTGATAAGGAATGAGATTATAAGTATCCACGAGTATTGCCAGTTTTCGCGCCGTCTCTTTATCTTATCTATGTGTACCTTTAGCAGGCTACCCAGGCCAAGAACAAGAGCAAACGCAACCAAGATTCTCAGAAACTCGTTGCGCAAGAATCCGTCAGCATTCTGTACTACAGGGTGGGGAACGAAAAAGGGTATAATGCCAAGGATTCCGAAGACAAACACGAGAATTAATGGAAAGGTTCTTTTCATCATAGCCCCCTATCTGAAGAGCCCGAGTATCGGGAATGTCGTGAGCAGCCCGATTATCGAGGCGATAATGAGTACGACGCCGATGAAGAATTTCCCCCAGTCTTCACCTTTGATCGCGCCTAGCAAGAGTGGTTCTTTGGATATGTAAGCGGAAGCAGCATAGAGTTCCTCACCAATTAATGTGTAATCACAGGCGGTAACGAAAAATGGTAACTGTGATACCTGGTCTGTACCAGCGATTTGGATCGCGCCAGTGGAAGCCCCGGTCTCGGCGAGAATCAGGGATTCGGCCCTGAACCAGCCAACCAGGAAATTAGTTGCCGGGCGCTCGCGTATCATAACGCCGTCGAGTGCCGCAGCATAGGCGAATTGCGAATCGGTAACATAGTAGACACTGTCTGGATCAAAGGAGTCGGGTCTACCGACACTGTTGTATGACTCCTTGATGATTTCGCGTGCGACTGTATAGACTATCGGGTCGCGGTTTGGATTGATGAGTTTTGTGTCATATTGAGCACACTTCTTGGCCACCTCTCCGAGAATATTCAGCGAAGCGATGGTTGCGATGTCTTCGATATAGCCGATTCCTGGACAATAGAGAATCGGTTTACCCATTTCGGTGGCGCGACCTACAGCATCGTCGATTGCCTGCAAACCCGTGATCTTTCTAATGAACATTTCCCGACCCCTACGTGCGGCATAGGTGAAGTATAAGATAATGGCGCCGAGTATGAGTAGGGCAACAAAGACATTCATTTTTGTTCGGTCAACCAGGTGGGCCCTGCTCATAACGGGTGACGACGGTTCAGAAAAGATTCTGATTGTGTCTCGGAGTGCTGCAACCTTATAGAAATACTCCAGGCCATCTTGTGTCGATTCATCTTCGATACTTGTTCGCCCTGGGCCTATGAAACCAACTTTTTCATAGGTTTCTCCATCTTCACTGCGATATATGTCGTAACGAGTGATTTCTGCATCATCCTGCGATAGCTGCCACTCAATGGTTACCGAACCTCCACCGTCATCCGGCGTATCATAAGCACGTACACCGGTTGGTGGGGCTAATGCATATATACTACATAGAAGTATCAAGGTCATTGTACCTCCTTAAAACATGGTTTTATGGTTAGGGTTGGGATGCTGGAACTAGCATCCGATATCTGGTATCAGTTTTAAGCTTCACAACCACAACCCAATGCCTATGTTTGATTGGTTGGGATGCTTGACTTCATTTTTTGATTTGCTCTCTTACCAAATGAAGTCCAGACCAATGCCAACCTGTATGTCTTTCGTGAAATTATTTCGTATTCGTCGATCATCTTACTGCATAAATCTTTTTCCACACCGTAGATATCGTGTACCTGACTCAACGATACAATGGTCTCATTGCTTTCACAAAGTGCATCATCCAGATATTTCTGAAAACCCTTGGGTTGATGCCTTTTTGAGTATCCCTCGGCAATAAGCCTTGGGACAGCCTTGGCTGAACGTCTTAATTGGTCTGCTAAGTCGAATTTCTCTTCTTTAGGCAGTCTGGGGATGATCTGTTTAATAACAACGATCGCTGCTTTGTAAGACCTCTGGTATACTTCAAGATCCCTGAAGCTAGCGATTTTCTTTTTCATTTTTCATCCAGCTTCCCAACCCCAACCATTTGACAATTGAATTACGGGTTTTGTGATTAGTCATCAGTGCTTCTCCTGGCAACTGCATGGGGTTTTATGGCATTTAGGACAGCCCCGATTGTATTTTTCCATGGTTTTTTCAGCATCGAGGCCAAGGATGGAGCCGACCGAAAGAAGCCAGGCGAGACAATCGGCAAATTCCTCATGTATCTTGTCTTTATCTTTTTTTCTTATGGCTCGCGCTAATTCACCGATTTCTTCCACAAGCCAATTGAATGTCCTTTCTAATCCCCTTTTTGAGTCCTTCTTGAAGTAAATTTCTTTGATTAAATTTTGGTATCGATTCAGATCCATAAACACATATGGTTATTGGGTTGGGGTTGGGATGCTCGACGCGTATGGTTTGGCGTTGGGAAACTGCAACGGATGACGATGAACGCGGATGCATATTGGCGTCCAGCTTCTCAAACTTAACCCAATGACTATCTTGGTAGGGTTGGGATGCGCGAACGCTTCTGTGAAGACCGCTTTTCTGTGTGGTTCTGAATTTAGATTTGTCATGGGTTTCTTCTTAATTATATATCTGGATATTGAGAAATCAAGGTTTAGAAAAAAGAGAGAAGGGGCAGAACCCCTTCTCTCTCATGATTAGTTTAGCGATTATTAATCACTAATCACCAATGTGAGGTTCATTAGTCGAACTTCAAGGTTACCGACAGTCTCCAGTTGGATAAATCAGTTATTTCATTGAAACCCATCAGATCAATCTGGAGATTCTTGCCTGCACTCCAGCCGATACCGTAATAATAGTTGGTTTCAGGAATCTTTTCGGTTTCTTGCTGAACCGACCGTTCCGGCCTCGGACCGGGGTCCTGAATGACCTCACTCTGGCTACCATCACCGTACACGGTCAAGGTACGTTGTGGTTGATAGTCTACTAATTCAACCGTGGTTGTGTAATCGTTATAAGAAAGTGTATGTTGTGCACCTAATCTGAAGACCAATGGTTTGATAATGAGGAACTCAAGTCCCACTGGAATGACGAAGCTGTTCATGCTGCCGTCTACTTGGGTCATCCAGGTTTCACTTTGCGTTATCGTACGGGTATAATCTTCTGGGCCTGAAATGGTGTCACCGTTGTCAAATACGGTGATGTCAACCGTGGTGTCTATCGCCGCCGTAGAATCTGAGTAGGAAGACGTGTTGAAGAAGAATCCGATGCCGAATTTCAAACGCTCGGACACATTGAATAGATGCCTCGTGCCGACGCGTAAGCCTTTAGTACTACGACTGCCATCATAATAAGTAACGGCATTTACCGTATCCCACGTAAATGTATTATAGCTTTGTTCCCGGGTTTTGAAGAAATGATCCATTGCGTCATCACCATAATCCAGCGATTGGGTAAAAAGGTCGAGATAGAACCTTCCTTGAGTATTTTCGCTGTAGTTGTAGAATGATTTCAGACCAATGGTGATTCGATTTCCGTTTTGTGGTTGCATTAGAGAATCCAATATTGCAACTTCTGTGTAACTGGTGTCAGGCTGCATCGGGTAATCATATTCGGCCGAATCACCAATAATAACGGCCTCGTTCTTTGTACTGAGCAATGCGAAATCGAGATTAAACCCAAAAGAGACCTTTTCGCGATCTAGCCAGGCACTGAATACGAAGGCATTATCACTATTCTTGACGACATCATCACCGCCGAAGCTTGCGTTCTCCTGATATTCAAGGGTATCGGCTTCCAAGTCTTGAACAAAGTATTCATAGGTGAAATTGTCGTTCGGATCGGTGAACGCAGTACGGTAATCTCTGTGCATGAATCCGATTCCCAAGCGAGTGCTGTTGAGTCTCGTTGCCAGCGCGAGATACCAGTCGCTGCTTTCGATTGTTTCGTACGCGGATCTGGTTGTTGTCTCGACGGTTCGGTTGGTGAAGTTGCCTAAGGTATCAGGGTTGTTCCAGTTTATGATCGTCAGTTCACCGTCGCCATACATCGGATTTCCGAAAGGATCATTCAGTCCGGTGTTCAGCGCTGTCTTGTCCGCGCGTCGGTCATACATCCCGCCAGGGTGGAGACTTCCCAGCGCGGCAACACCGCCGATTACGATATGGGGTTGACTACCGTCTGAGAATAGCGTTTCATCACCGGTTACGAAGTTAGCGAGACTAGTCCACAGTCGAGCACCGCCGATTTCAGGAATTCTCGCCGGGTCGAATAATAAATCGTAATCATCCTCAAAAAACCCGGCCGTTGATTGATACCTGAACGATTCGGTGACCAATCCAGAAGAGAGCGACAACATAATTAACAATATTAAGGCATATTTCATGTTTTTCCTCCTTCTGCCCATTCTCTCTAATAACCTTTATTTGTTGTGTTCCTCACCTCCTTTCATGACAATTTGGTATCTGAATAGGTAATAGATTACCGATTGGGAAAGAACACACGTTGTGCGAATTATATATAGAGCGAATAACTTGTCAAGATTTAATTCTCAAACGACTGCTGGCTTGACTATGCATCAAATTGCTGTATCATGTAGAAACAGTTATTACATCAACTATGATTAGACTACGTGATGTTGAGTATTCGATTGGCGAACATACCCTGCTAGCGGGTGTCAATGCCAGCCTCGGTTTCCATGACCGGATCGGACTCGTCGGAGCCAATGGTACCGGCAAGACGACCATGTTACGTATCATCAAAAACGAGGTAGCACCATCCAGGGGGGAGGTTGAGCGCCGTAGAAATCTCAAGATTGGATACCTGCCTCAGGAGGAGATTGTTTTATCCGGAAACACGCTGATTGCAGAGGTGTTACGCGACTATAACACTTGTCTCAATAAATTGTCGCGCCTCAGAAAGCAAATCACGGCTGCACCACATTCAAGGGATTTGTTACAGGCTTACGAGCAGGCCGAAGACAGGTTTAATGCGATAGGCGGTTATCAGTATGAAGCCAAAGCCCAGCGGGTAATTGCCGGGTTGGGATTCACAGACACCGAACATGACAAACGGGTAGAGGAGTTTTCAAGTGGTTGGCAGATGCGTATTGTATTGGCTCGAATACTGTTAAGCAAGCCCGACCTTTTGTTGTTGGACGAGCCGACTAATCATCTGGACATCGAATCAATTCAGTGGTTGGAGGAATATCTCGGGCGCTTCAAGGGCGCTATGATTGTTGTATCGCATGACCGCTACTTTCTAGATAGGCTGTTGGAAAATGGCCGGGGCATTTCCCGCATCTGGGAGATCGATTTTGGTGCGTTCCGCACGTATCGCACGGACTATACGGGTTACCTTCAACAATCGATGGTGCGCAAAGAACGCCTACTTCATCGGGCCAGGGTACAAGAAAAACGGATCCAGGAGATCCGCGAATTCATTGCTCGAAATAAAGCCAGTAAGTCAAAGGCAAGGTTGGTGAAGAGTCGTGAGAAATATCTTGAGCGTATGGAACGCGTGCAGATCGAGCAAGCACGCCGCAACATAAGGCTCGATTTTCCAATGGCCGAGATACACAGCAGGCGGCTAGTTGAATTGCTAAATGTGGATAAGAGCTATCATGGTCTGCCGGTATTAAAACATGTTAATCTAGTAATCGAAAACGGTGAAAAGATTGCCCTGATAGGAAGAAATGGCGCTGGAAAATCGACCCTGAGTCGCATCATAAGCGGGTTGGAGGAGCCTACGATGGGCGTGCGCAAGGCGAGCGAGCGTTTGCAAATAGGTGTCTTTTCCCACGAACTCGTGCTCAAACTCGATCCTAATAGTACGGTACTTGACGAGGCCTCGAAAGATGCTTTGCCTGAAGTCAGGCAGAGAATAAGGAGCTATCTTGGCTTGTTTCTGTTCTCAGATGATGATGTGTTCAAACGGGTAGGCGTCTTGAGTGGTGGTGAGAAGACGAGGCTCGTCATTCTAAAGGCCATGCTTATGCCATCCAATTTGCTGGTGTTTGATGAACCCACGTATCATCTGGATAGAGAATCTACCGATGCCGTGCGGCAAGCGGTGCAGCTGTATAGGGGGACCGTGGTATTGGTGACGCACGACCGTGATCTCATCGATTCATTTGCCAGACGATTGATTGAATTAAAGGATGGCAAGATACACGACTACCCAGGAGATTTTTCCTACTACCTTTGGAAGAGGAAAGCTGCAATCAAAAGCGGAGTGATGAAAAAAACACGCGGTAAGCAGGAATCGAGGCTCGAGAAGATTAAGCGTACCATTATACAAAAAGAAGAAAGGCGCAAGAAGCTGCGCGCGAGTTTCACACGTCAGGTAATGGTCAGCAGTCCACGGAAATCGAAGAAGCTGTTTGATGAATATCAAAAATTGACAAGAGAGATTGAAGAGCTGGAGAAGCGGTTTGGCTTTGGTGATGATGATGTATATAATAAGTAGACGAAGTAAGGCGGACCCGGGATCGGTCGGCTTCAAGGCGTGGAATTTGTACAGACTGCAATCGTCCTTCCGGGTGCCTGAATTCGTTGTACTATCGACAAGGGTATACCAAGATTTTAAGCGAGGTAAAGACATAGAGCAGGTGAAGAAAGAGGCAGCGGGAATGCTTGCGAGCTTCTTGGAAAAAGGAAAGGTCGCGATTCGCTCCTCGTGTACCGCCGAGGATCTGCCAGGTGTATCATTTGCTGGGTTGTATTCGACGACCCTGAACGTCACAAATGTCGATGAGGGGATGCAGGCGATTGTGCGTGCATGGAATTCGGACGATTCGCCGCGGGTAGCTAAATATCGCAAGAAAATGGGCATAGCTGCGGGCGATATGGCGGTGATTATTCAACACCAGCTCACTCCAGAGGTGAGTGGTGTGATGGTTACTCAAAGTCCTTTTTCGATCAGCGAGGTGTTGATTGAATGTTGTGAAGGATTGGGTGACAAACTGGTTTCCGGTAAGATCATGCCGACACGCTATCGGATAAGGAATGGAAGAACAATTGACCATAGGGGCAAGGACATCTTATCCGAGCGGCAACGTCTTGATTTGATGAGAATGGGCAAGAAGATAGAGAAATTCTTCAAATCGCCTCAGGATGTGGAGTGGGCGGTTGAAAACGGTAGACTGTACGTACTACAATCGCGGCCGGTATTCGTGCATGCAACTGCACCACGTAAGAAAGGCATGGTCTGGTGTAATGCTAATGTCAGAGAGACGATACCCGACCCGGTATCGCCGATGACCTGGTCGATGTTTGATACATCGTTCTTCCCGGGTATCATGATCGATGTATTTGGTTTTCCTATCAGTGAAGAGCGATACCAAAGATTCAGGCCAGTTGAGATGCTTTCTGGAAGATTGTATTGGAACATGAATAACACGCTTGCCTACGGCCAGGCCATTGGCCCGCTGCTGGAATTCATTGGGGGCGACCGAGCCATAGATCCACAGATGGCAGCTGCATTTGAGGCGGTTGATGTTGAGAATTTGCCAGACATTCTACCTACTTGGAGAATGTTTATTTTTAGCGTTAGGGCATTGGTGCGGCTTTTATACTACTTATCGCTGGGATTTGTTAGGTACGGTTGGATGAGTAGAAAGATAGCGAGAGCGAATGATGAGTTGGAAAGCTATTGTGCAGATTTCACTCCGAGTAAGGATTTAGCGGTCGCCATTAACAAAGTCAAACTTTGGATGAGATTTGTTCTAAGGAAATTCGCCCGCCGGTATTTTGGGGGTATTTTCCTAGGTTCATTCTATCTTGCCTTGTTGAGTGGCTTGCTCAGCATAAGAATGGGCAAGAAGGGTGAAACCTTAGCGCGTAAGACCATTATCGGCATAATAGACAAAACTGGGGAAATGGCGATCAGTATTAATCGGCTAGCTTCATTGGCCCGGAGTAAGTTGAAGATTGTTAACTTAAGCAATCTTAAGAGATTATACAGAAGGGACGTAGAATTTAAGGCAAGTATAGACAAGTTCATGGATGACTTTGGGCACCGTGGTCCCGCCGAGTTTGATGTGGCGAGTATTAATTGGCGTGAAGACCATGATTTGATATACAGGATCATTGCGACCGCAAGAGACAGTAAAGAATATTCAGTCGATCGCGCGGGTGTGGTTAGAAATGTTTTAGCATCGGCCAGACCATTTGAGAGATTCATGCTCAAGACTTTTGTGCCACGTCTTGAAGTCCTTATACCTTTGAGAGAAAACGGTAAGCATTTCTATTTGAAAGCAACGGCCAAAACCAAAGATCAACTACTAGTGATAGGTGAACGGTTAGTGAAAAGGGGGTATATCGAAGGGCCACGCGATGTTTTCTTCCTAACGTTGCGTGATCTGGAGGGAATTAGGAATGCAGGTCATACGAAGAAGAAAGTGGTCGAATCAATTAGCCAACGTAAGAAACAGTGGTATGAATATCGACGCGCCGAGGTGCCTGATATCATCTACGAAAGCGGTGAGCGCATCACGGCCAAGGTTCAGGAATCGAACGTACTCTGCGGTGAGCCGCTTAGTTCTGGTAAGGTAAAGGCAAAGGCCCGCATAATCGCTGATTTCTCGCAAATACACCGTCTTAAACAGGGCGAGATTCTAATCACTCATCATGCTGATCCTGGTTGGACACCACTCTTCACAATTGCTTCCGGTTTGATCATCGAAGTCGGAGGGGTCATCTGTCATGCGGCAATGGTCGCGCGTGAACTGGGTATCCCTGCATTGTCAATCACCGGTGCTACATCACTGATCCGTAATGGTTCAATCATTGAACTAGATGCAGATATGGGACAAGTTGTCTTGCCCTAAACAAATTCAGTATACTTGTGTTGAGTTACTGCAAAGGGATTCATGATTGGTGTCAGATTGTCCCTCAAAGAATTTCTTGGCCGCAGCCTGTTGTGCCTTCTTCTTTGAGTCACCGCTACCGCGGCTCACCTTTTCCTTATTCACATAGAGATCAACATGAAAAATCTTGCGGTGTGGTGGTCCCATTGACTTTGCTACCCGGTAGCTGATTTTGTGTTGTTGCTTCATTGCCCACCGGTTGAGCAGGGACTTGTAGTCACGCAGTCCGGAAATATCTCTCTTTAAGATATGGTTTCGAATGAATTTTCGGGCGTTTGGTAGACCTCCGTCAAGGTATATCGCTCCGATTAGCGCCTCTAGGCATCCGGCGATATTAGAAGGGCGTTCACGACCGCCGGTGAGTGCTTCACCTTTATCCATCAGTAACAGGCTACCGATTTTCAAATCCCTGCCGACACGATACAAGGTTTCCTGAGTCGTGTACTTAATTTTGATCTCATTCAATTCCCCTTCGGACAGTTTTGGGAATATGCTGAATAAATGCTCACGGATGAGCAGCTCAAGAACCGCATCACCCAGGAATTCCAAGGTCTCATTCGATTTTGTCGGTTTCTTTGTGTCGGCACGTTGAAACGAAGAGTGAGTTAACGCGAGGCGCAGTAGCCTCTTCTTCTTGAATCTTATGCCCAGTTGCTTTTCGATATTCTTATAATTGAGCAATGGCATCGATTTCCACTAATACATCTTTGGGCAATGCTTTGACAAACACGGTAGTGCGAGCTGGAAGTTCGGCTGTGAAGTACTTTGCATATACTTCATTCATGGGTGCGAAGTCTTCAGTTTTTGTAAGATAAACTGTTGTTTTCACGATTGATGAGAACATCGCCCCTGCGGCTTCAATGACTGCTTTGAGGTTTTCTAGCACCTGGGCTGTTTGTTGGGCAACGTCGCCTTCAATGACGGCACCCGTACTTGGATTAATGGCAATTTGTCCAGCCGTAAAAACAAAAGAACCTGCTTTCATTGCTTGTGAATATGGAGCAATCGCTTCGGGTGCCTTGTCGGTATTTACGACTTTTTTCATTTTTCACTCCTTTTTCACTACACCATCTCGGATACAGTACCTATCTGATCCGGCGTAGAATTCTTCAGTCCCACTGGTAAGCATTTTGTGTTCATAGACGAGCCAACCCTCGAGGTTCATCTTCTCTGTTACGTCGAGTGCTGTTAGTTTATCCGTGAAACCGCCGAATTTAATCCGATATAGATCAGTTGAATCAATGACCACGGGTATGCCATTCCGCTGTAATTCATCATGCCGGCGTAGTGCGTTCACTGGATTATAGAATGCTCCGATCTGCAGATACCACAGAGAATCGACACCGGCCAGGCGGGGCGTGGCTTCCTTCAATTGTGTTCTACTTTTCGCGAGTCGCGAGACGTTCAAGGGATCACGATTCATGAGGTATAGATTACTTTGTGCATCCGTGCCAATATCGTGATTCGAGTCATAGGTTGAGAAAAGCCGTACAATGCTTTTGTCGTTTCTCGACCAGTCTTGTGTCCTGAGTACGGTCTCATCCAGTTCAACGATTACATCGTTGGTCCAGAATAATGATCCTCTGTGATCATACTTAGCAGGAATGGGCTGGAAATCAATCAACCTGCCCGTCCTACTTAGTAAGAAGGTCCCCTGGCCAGAGCAGACCAGAAAGCCGTCAGGATGATTGCTCCAGGCTTGCGCATCAAATGCTAGGCTGATTTTCTTCCTTTGGTTCATGGCAAGGTCATAAACCAGTAGGTTATTCTTCGTATCCAGACCGATAAAGGTTTTTCCGATCGAGTCGAACTGAAAAGACAATACGCGTTCAATACTAATTTTTTTGACGATCCTTCCGGACGTTAGATTTAGGATTCTTATGTTGCTCCGGTTCCCGACATCGTTTATCAAGTAGATGTGATTCATTCCCGACGCAGCGGCGAAGGATTGGTCCTTTACCATGGGGCGGTAATCGCCTTGCTCAATGCCAATACCGGACTTATAGGCCAGATTCTCCCGGTCGAGAATGATGATTTCGCCGGTTGCGATCAGCATGATTTCTCGATGTTTGAGCAGGAGATAGTTGAACCTAAGTGGTAGCGGGATCTTGTCGACTGAGATGGGCTCCGACGGATCGATTTTATATAAATGATGTGCGGTTACAACGTACAGGAAATCTTCATATACATAATCGATCACCGGTTCGCGCAGATCCGTTTCTTTGACATAGCCATACTCGAGGTCCACCGTGTAGAGCAGTGAATCAATGAGTATTGACCTACAGAACATCAGGGTCACGAGGTGTAACAGGATCACCAACAATATTAAATCAAATCGTCGGAAAATCAAGAGTTTAGTTGATAATGGTTTCATCGGTATTGTCATAACGGTGTCTTAATGAAGTCAACGGAAAGGCAGTTATTTGGTATTGACTTCACAGTAATAATCAATAGAATTACTATCAAGGAGGCACGATGAAAAAGTTTATCTTCCTGAGTATTGTTTTTCTTTTCATTGCCTGTCCACCAACGGCAAAGAACTCAGCTAGAATATACATTCAGCGAGGTGAGTACGAGGAGGCGAGGGAACAGATTCTGATCGGTCTCCAACAGTCCCCAAATGATTACGAGTATTACGGTCTTCTGGCAAAAGTCGAAATCGGAATCGGTAATTGGGTAGAAGCTAGCAGAGCATTCCAAAATGGTGTCAAAATTGATTCGGTCAAAATGATGAATTTCCTACTCACCGATCAGCAGAATATTCCGGTCTATTGGCAGGCGTTCTACAACGCGGCAATTACATTAATGGGTGAGAGGAAATACGAAGAGGCCTTAACAAATCTATTCTACTGTGAAATTCTTCAGCCGGATAATGTCAACGAATACATACTCGAAGGAGGCATCTACACTGAACTGGGTGATATAGAAAAGGCCAACGCAGCTTACTCAAGAGCCTTGAATATTGATCCAGAAAACCCTGAGGCACATTTTCTTGTTGGTAAGGCTGTTTTTGAAAAAGGTCTGTACGATTCGTCGCTCGTTCATTTCGATGATGCTGTGACACATTTCAATAAGAAATATGAGCGAATAGCGAGAGTGCTTTTCCAAAACCTACCGGGGGTGGATGAAGAAATAACACAAGAAATAATAACTCTATGGACTGCCAACGATGAAACCGGTTTGGATAGGCTGGTTAAGGTGAGACTCGGGTTTGACGGCGGATTGAGTGCTCAGCGGAGGAATCTTGAGCAATTTTTCAAAACGAGTGAGGGTCTGGCTCGCACTTACTACTATCTAGGCATGGCCTACTATAATCTCAAGGATGAGGCCCTCGCTTTCGAGAATCTGCTAAAGAGCCTGGCAATCAAAGGGGATGATATTGATGCATTATACTATGCCGGCGAGATAAGCTTGAAGAACAAGAAATTTGATGAATCGATGGAGTACTTTACGAAGATTACAAAAATAAAAGAAGACGACATATACGCATGGTTCTACATGGGTGTTAACTATACCCAGAAAAAGGATTATCAGAAGGCTATAGACATTTATGAGAATAGGGTCCTCACCCTGGATCCTGAGAACATTGACGCCATGACTAATCTGGCCTATGTATACCGCGAAATGGGTAACAACAAGAAAGCATTGGAATGGTTGACTAAGGCAGAGAAACTGCAAAAGGAGCAATGATGAAAATAAAATCAACGGAAAGATTGCTGACGGCTCTTGTTCTACTGGCTGTGGTGGTCCTTTTGTTTGTCGTTGGTTATCCGATCTACAAGGAGTCTTTGCCTTCAAAGGTGAGTTTCGGCTTCGATAAGTCGTACAATACCTTACCATTCTATGTCGCGCTGATGGATACGACGAGAAACTACTTCGCCCTCGAAAAGGTTGAGGCCGAACTCATTGATATTGAGGGGGACCCACTCGAGGGGGTCAAGAACGGCAATTACGATGTTGCAGTCGTACCTTGGTACTGGCTTATTATATCACCAAGCATGAATGGCGATACCTTGAAGGCATTCGGATCTCTAGAGATCAAAGCCGGCAGATCATTGGATGCACTCATTGTACCCCCTGATTCGAGGATCAAGAGGCTAAGGGATTTGAGTGGCAAACGCCTTGGGTACCTGGCACGTGATGAGTACTTCTTCAATCTACTTCTGTCAACGATGACCGAAGACATGAATCTCCGAAGAGTTGAATACGTACCGTTACAAGTCGACGAGCTTGCCAGCGCGTTCGAAGAGGATAAGGTCGATGCGCTGTATCTTTTAGATCCATATCGTGCCTACATGATCTACTCAGGTAACACTGCGCTGGCCGAGGCTTTGGCTTCGGCATATATTATACCCAGTATACCATATGGCGCAGTGGTGATGCGTAAGAGCTTTGTGTCATCCGAGAATAAATTGGCAGCAATAAGGGTGAAGAATGCGGTCGAGGCTGCGATGAGTTATCTCGCACGGAATCCTGAAGTGGCTAAGAGTTATGTACTGAAGATGAATGACTATCCTGACGAGAGCGAGCTGATTATGAATATGAGGACACCGGAATTTGAAAGACTTGCCGAAATTAGTGTTAAGAGCGTTGAAAACCTGCAGACGGAACTCGTCAAACGAGGCATCGGTACTTGCGGCATAAAACCTTCTGAGTTTCTTTTCCAGAAGAGCGATTTTGTGAGATAGTCCCGGTCGTGCTAGGCGGGGAGCTAGCGGTGCCCTGAAGCCCGATGCAAATCTGGACGACCCGAAATCCGCTTATGCGGGGTTGAACACTTCATTTGAGTCAGGACTTTTAGGGGCAACAGCAGGGAATTGAGGTGCGTTGACGATCGGGTCTTGTGATAGTACCGTCTATGAACCCCGCTAGGTCCGGAAGGAAGCAACGGTAAGTAGAAAGGGCTAGTCACAAGAGTGCCTGATCTGAGTTCTTCGCCTTGCTGTTCCTAATTGTACTGGCGAAGGAAGTTGCACGACCGGTACTGTCCAACTCTGGAAACAAATATATCAAGTCTAAGGCTCGAGTTATGAGGAGAAGATGTTGAATAACCGAAATACAAATCCTAAATTCGAAATCCGAAATACCAAACAAATCCGAATTTTCAAATATCGAAATTCTAAATTGCCTGCATGTGTTAGAGAAGTGGGAAAATTGAAATAGATGGCTTGCAGAAATCATAAGTGTTTTGGTCATTCTGATCTGAGGTTTTGAGATTGTCCCGTATTGCGAGGATCCTCGTGAATGTAATCAAATCAGAGATTTGCACATTTACGGGATTTAGGATTTCGTGCTTAGAATTTCGTGTTTGCCGAGCATTGCGAGGCGTATTTTGAATTATCGCGTTATTTCACTGAAATACCGTCCACAAGATTTCGACGAGTTGACTGGACAAAATCATGTGGTGCTTTCGCTAAAAGGAGCAATAAAGAGCGGTCGGATGGGTCATGCTTTTTTGTTCGCCGGCCCGCGCGGCGTCGGTAAGACAACCACAGCGCGAATTCTTGCCAAGAGTCTAAATTGCATTGAGGGGCCCACTGTTCATCCCTGCCAAAAGTGTCAGTCTTGCCGGGAGATCGCCTTGAGCCGAAGCATCGACGTCATTGAAATCGATGGCGCGTCCAACCGAGGTATCGATGAGATACGGAATCTGCGTGAGGCGATTCAGTATTCGCCACTCCACAGTAAACACAAAATATACATAATAGATGAAGTGCACATGCTAACCACCGAGGCGTTTAATGCATTGCTCAAGACGCTCGAGGAGCCACCTCCGTCGGTGATCTTTATTTTCGCCACGACAAATCCAGTGAAGGTCCCGCAGACAATACTCTCTCGGTGCGAGCGCTTCATTTTCAAGCGGCTATCAGTGAGAGAAATCTGCGTGCGGTTAAGATCAATTGCCGAGAAGGAAAAGATTGAAGTGGCTGACCGGGCATTGCATTATATAGCGCTACGAGCAGACGGTAGTGTGCGGGATGGCGAGAGTATACTTGAACAACTGGTGTCTTTTGTTGAAGGTAAAATCACTGAAGATGATGTTTTTAAGCTAATTGGTTTTCTAGGCAGCGAATTCTACGTTGAGCTTATCAGGAACATAATCGATAAGAAATATGCTGATGTGCTGAGAATGCTGAATCGGGGTATCGAAGATGGCGCCAACCCACTGGAGATATATCGGGGCATGGTCGATTATATGCGGGCGGCACTTCTTGTTTACAGCAACCTCCCTGCAGAATTGATTGACTTGAGTGATGACGAGATAGCAAAAATCAAGTCGATGACGTTGGGCCGGGAAAAAACAATGAGTATGCTCGAAGTACTCTTGAATTCTGAAGATTTGATTAAAAGATCAATGAACGCACGTGTTGCTATCGAGTTGCTACTCTGTCAACTTATCAGAAGTACTGAGGCAAAATTACCACAGACTAATAACACGCCCACAGCTGATACAAAACAAGAAATCCTTAACACTCTACAAACACATAGTCCGAAATTGGCCGCCTTGTTACATCATTCGTCAATGAAGATAGATGGTAAAAAGATTGTCATCAATGCAGAGAATGATTTTGCTCAGAAGCAGTTGCTGCAGAGCAAGGAATTGCTCGAAAGAGTTTTTAAAGAAGTGCTAAGACACGAATGTAGATTAGCCGTGGGTGTCGTTGACAGCGTAAAACAAGAGAACAATATTGAGGATACAATTAGAGCATTGTTTGACGGAGAAGAGGTGAGATGAAGGATTTTCTTAAGCAAGCGCAGAAGTTGCAGGCGCAATTGTTGGAGCAACTGCGCGCCATTCGGGTCGAAGGCAGCGCTGGTGGTGGAATGGTGAGAATAGATATGGATGGCGAACAGAACGTCCATGCCGTCAAGATTGAACCTCAGGTTCTTGAAGAGAAGGATGTCGCGATGCTCGAGGATCTCATCGTTGCTGCGTTCCACGATGCGCGCAAGAAAATCCTTGAAAAAACGCAGGAGAGCGTGAAGTCAATTACAGGACTGCCGCTTCCGTTTTAGTATTGGCCGTCGGGTCTGATCTCCCAGAATAATAACTGCCCCAGAAATTACTTTACAAGTAATATCTTGTCGATAACCGTTTTTCCATTCATGCTCGCTCGGTAAAAATAGGTGCCAGGGGCGAGCTCGCGATTCTTATCATCATAGAAATCCCATTCGAATTCATGCCTGCCGCGTTCCAGTATCGCGTCAACTAGCTGTTTCACCCTTTGCCCCAACACATTATAGAAATCGATCCTAACCCGCATTTTCGTGTGCAGTGTAGCTGAAAGCCTGAGATTACCGGTGGTTGGATTTGGAAAGAAGTTGATTGTGTTAGCGATGCCGGTAGGAGCTCTGTGTTCCTCTATGGTGCTGGGAATACCAAAGAAATCAAGTACTTTCTCGATCAGATTGACTTTCGTGCTCGGAAAGGTACCGTCGACGAGCCCCCCGAGCTCAAAGGAGGAGCCGATTGTCCTATATGCACCTGCATCATGCACGATGGTTCGGTTGAAGCCGCCGTTGACGAACAACGCGTAGGCTGGCGATATAGGAGCGATGCGGTCCATATAGCTGTTTTCACCATCATAGGAAAACGACATGCCTTCGGTGAATGTACCCGTGATGCCGTCGATGGTGCCCGACATCGTACCGCCATCATCGACTTGGTCGATGCCAAAATGGCTACGGTAAATGTCACCAGCCGGGTCATAGCACCAAGCATCAGCTCCCTCCATATAGCACTTGCCACCAGCATCAAGATAATCGACTAGCGTATTTGCCTGCGTTACATCTAGTTGGTGGTTGTTCGGCCAAACGCCTAGACACACGATCATGTATTCGTATGAGTTGAAATCTGGGAAGGTCGTGGAATATTCGTAGTCAATACCGAGACTGTCGAGGTAGGCGATAAGAGGTATGCTTGTGATCGGTGTCACATCCGGTTCCCAGATACCGATGGCAATCACGTCGACAATTACGAATAGATAGTTGCCTGAAGGAGGCGCATAGGAGGTGTTGTAGTTTACTGACGCATCGACTGCCTTGATTCGGTAAGTGATAGTATCACCAACATTGACCGTACCACCGAAGTTGGCGCCGTAGGTATCGCCACCGGTGTTTGGCATCGGTATCGGTGTCTGGGGTACACCGTTTATGCCATATTCGAGAATGACCGAATCAACCCCGGAGTCATCTGTCACTACGGCTGATACATATGCTGGCCAGCTGTTGATTGTTTGGTTGCCCAAAGGTGCGTGAGTAATCTCCGGGGGTGTGATATCGAAGCCGACGTAGAAGGAGTATATCTGCGGTGGTACGTGCTTCGGCGATGTGCGCTTGATTCCGTCGTTGTTCTGAGTTGAAATGTAATAGTGCACTGTATCACCGTTGGATTGTGGGGGGATGTAGCCGGCATAGACACCCGGTGTGTCGACAACGGGTGTGAAGGGAACGGTGGTGTAATTGCTGCTGTCTATCTTGTAGTGTATCAGTGTCGAATCGAGCATCAAGTCAGCGGATGTTGTTATTCGAGCCCGCACGCGATAAGCATTCACGGTATCTTCCGTATCGGTCAGAGGATAATGCTGAATGTGCGTGTATTTCGAGCTCGGCACCTGTATGGTGATGCAGTGTATTGCGCCTCCAGAGCCAGCCATGGCGGCGCAGTTTATACCGACGATCTCATGGTCGGGTAATAGCTGCTGGTAGATGAATAATGCGGTGTCATCCTCGGGTTCGTTCCAGAGGGGTACTAGTACCTTGTTGTTCACAAATAACGAGTTGAGATATGATGGTGGTGCACTCGAGGTAGACCATGGCATCGGGATGCGGGCGACCCGATACGGGTAGCCTTCGCGATTCTTACAGTTGCTGATCGAATCGGCATTTTGGTTCAGTAACGCATGGTTTTGGTGTCCTGGTGCATATTCGCCCACCAATATGAGAGTGTCATTCAATGCCTTGGTCCAGAGATCGATGTGTCCAGTATATTCGATGTTGATGCGAGGTACGACAATGAATTGCTCCAATCCACTGTAGGCAAGCATCAACGACTCGATCTGAGCCGAAGTGTACGATGGGTTTTCTTGGTGTATTAATGTGCTGGCAAAACCGGTTCCGAGACCATCGACCATGAAGTTACCTCCGGCATGTTCTAGAGGTGAACCATATACCGGCATCATCCAAGACTGACCGATACGCCAGGGAATTGTGTCGTCAAGCGGACGAGGGCGATTGTAGATGAAGTCGACGATCCCTTCTGCATTGTCTTCTTTGCGCATGAACCACGGCCCGTAATCACGAATCCATATTGAATTCCTGGGCCACACATAGAAACTGATCGAGTCCAGAGGAACCCCCTGGGACTGCAGATAACTGGTGATAGAGCTCTGCTCTCCGGCGCTGCCTACGATGATATATACCTGTGAGACCTCCCCTGCTTCTTGCACTATTTGACGGTAGATACTAGTGTACAACCCGTAAATCCAGGTAATGAAAACACCTCTGAGTTCTTCAAATTCCCCGGGTGTTTCGACCCATCCTCCGGGTGGGGTGGTGATTACGTGGCCCTTACCGATTTCATCGACCCTGAGACTCTCTTCTGGAGTCATCCACTTAGGTAGAAATGTTTCATCGGTTTGGGTAAAAAGCAATGCTAAACAGATCAGGAAATTCATGCACACTCCAAGGAACCCCGCCGTGGGTCAGCAGCAATACGCCGAGTGCAGCAGAGCGTATTAGCGATACTACCTGCGATGCTCGGCGAGTTTATCAAAAAATATTTTCCGTATTTCCTCAAGCCTTGCTTCAGTTTTGGCCTCGAATCTTAGCACGAGTACGGGTTGGGTGTTGGAAGGTCTTATCAATCCCCAGCCATCGTCAAAGTCAACGCGCACGCCGTCAATGTCGATGACACGATATGATTTCTTGAAAAATGACTTCAGCTCCTCAACGATTTGGAACTTTGCCTCATCAGTGGTATCAATTCGAATCTCTGGTGTTGAGTAGTATTTTGGGACTCTCTTTGCCAGGGCGGAAAGTTTCTCACCCCGACTCAGTATTTCAAACAGCCTTAGCGCAGCATAGATGGCATCATCATACCCGTAGTAGCGGTCAGCGAAGAAGATGTGACCGGACATTTCACCGGCCAACGGTGCTTCTTCTTCCTTCATCTTCGCCTTGATTAGCGAATGGCCAGTTTTGTACATCAATGGTATACCACCCAGTTCCTCAATTCTCTCGATGAGTCCTTTCGAACACTTGACTTCGAAGATAATTTTTGCCCCAGGCATCCGGGCCAGCAATTCTTCGGCATATATGGCCAGAAGTACATCACCCCATATGATTTGACCGTTCTCGTCGAGGGCTCCGATACGATCACCGTCACCATCAAACCCGATTCCGCATGAGAAATCGCCGGATTTTACGGTATTGATTAACTCCTTGATATGATCGGGTACGACTGGGTCTGGGAGATGGTTGGGGAACGTTCCGTCTGGCTCTTTGTACAACATGAGATAATCCAATCCCAGTTTTTTCAAAATTTGTTCAAACACCGGCCCACACGTGCCGTTCCCCGTATCAACCGCGACCTTCAAATCTTTTTTTATCTCAAGCGAATGCGTAACGTAATTCACGTAGTCAGCCAGGAGATCCTTTTTCTGGCAAACTCCTTGCCCAGATTCAAACTTACCTTCTTCAATGCGCTTTCTCAAGTGTTGGATTTCATTTCCATATATAGTGCTCTTGTTGCGTGCCACCTTGAAGCCGTTGAATTCTTTAGGATTGTGGCTGGCAGTTATCATGATTCCATTTTCGATCTTGTAGTGAAAAAGTGCAAAATAAAGCACCGGTGTGGGCACCATGCCGATATCTATGACATTACACCCTGTTTCGTTGAGTCCTTTGATCAACGTCTTTGCGATGCGTGGTGAGGAAATGCGCATATCCTGTCCAACAAATAGATCTTTCTGCCCATGTGCACGATAGTAGCTGCCTACACCTCGGGCAAAGAGATAGACATCATCATCATTAAGGTCATCTTGCGCAAGGCCGCGGATGTCGTATTCGCGAAATATTGATGGGTTAATCATGACAACTGCTCCTCAACATCGGTGATGACTTCGTCTAGTATTTTTAATGCAGCATCGGCATCCTCTTTGGTAATCATCAAAGGTGGTGACATGCGTAACGAACTGATACCGGCTCCATAAAGAATCAACCCACGCTTGAAGCATTCGCCGGTTATGACTTCTTTTATGTTTTTACCTTCGCGCGTGACCCGGGGGGCGAAAAATTCTTTGGTCTTCCTGTCCTTTACTATTTCCACTCCTAGCATCAATCCAAGGCCCCGTACCTCGCCGATGATCTTGTGACGTGACATCATTTCGACCAAACGCTGTTTCAGCATATCCCCAATATGTGCGGCGTTATCGATCAACTCACGCTCGATGATTCTTAACGACGCTGAGGCGGCAGCACAAATGACAGGATTGCCACCAAAGGTCGAGCCATGAGAACCGGGCACCCAGGCTCTTGAGTCCACTTCAGGATCCATGAGTGCTGCCTTGCCGATTGTGGCGCTCATGGGTAAGCCCGAGGCGATGGCTTTAGCGGTTAGTATAATATCCGGAGCGATGTCGACATGATCGCAGGCAAACCAGCGGCCGGTTCTTCCGAGTCCACACTGAATTTCATCAAAGATAAGGGTAATCTCGTGCTCGTCGGCGATCTTTCTCAGAGCCGGCAGGAATTCCTTGGGTGGGACTATGTAACCGCCCTCGCCCTGGATCGGTTCGACCATGATCAGACTTACATCTTCGGGGTCGATGAGCCGTTCGAATATCACGTCGGTCAGGTAGGATAAGCAGTGTATTAACGGTACACCCTTGTAATCATGCTTGATGCAATCCGGGTACGTTTGCCCGAAAACACATCGGTAGCAGTATGGGTATGGCACGTGATAGGCCTCGGGAATGAGGCTTGAGAAGTGCGCCCGCTGTACGCGCTTACTGCCGGACATGGTCATTCCGGCAAACGTGCGTCCGTGAAAAGCCCCAAGAAAGCTTATCATCCTTGGGCGCCGCGTGAAATAACGGGCAATCTTGAGCGAAGCCTCTACTGCTTCGGCACCTGAGCTGCCAAAGTATACGCGTTTTTCAAAATCCCCGGGAGTTATTTGCACAAGCTTTTCGGCCAATTCGATTTGGGGTGTGTAGTAAAAGTCGCTACCCGAGATGTGAATCAATTTTTGGGCTTGGTCGTTGATCGTATCTATTACTTCCGGATGACAATGTCCGGTGCCAACTACTGCAAATCCAGCCCCGAAGTCCAAGAAATCTTTGCCATCAACGTCGGTGACCCGTGCACCTTTGGCATGGTCTACGACCAGAGGAATCTCGTCGGTTCGGGTATGCGCACCAAACATGACTTTCTTGTCACGTTCGACGATTTCCTTTGCTCGCTTACTAATCTTTGGTGATTTGTATTCGATCATCTCTCAAATACTCCTTCTCAAATTCATCTCACTCACTCTTGATCAAAGTTCAAGTAAATTTAAGCCTGTTGCTTCGTCCTCTTTGCGCACCAGCGGTTCGGTAAAGGGGAATAGAACGATTTCCAGTGTTGCCGGAACAACTCCCTTGAAGAGATGTCCGCCAAAAGCATTGAAACCAGCATCGGTGATGGTAACATGACAGTGAATCAGGATCTCGTCGTCTAACATTGAGACATTGCCGACAAAACTCGTGAATTCATATTCATCGTTAAATTTCTTTCTGACGTAAGAACGCTTGTGGGCATCGAAGTAGCCCAGTTCCAGTTCTTTGCCAACACCGAGTCCATAAAAGAAACCGCCTTTGATTCCTGCCTTCTGTATTGCATTTTGCAGCGCGGTGATGATTTCTTCATTTTTTTCTATGCGTATCACCGTATATGTGTCAAATCTCTTCAATTTCATTTGCAACTCCTCAAGGCTGAGGTGGAAAACAAATGGCTAGAGCGTGCTCATTGCGCGGATGTCAGTCTATCAGACCCAACCACGGGCCAAGCAAAAACTGTACCCTGCCGATCAATAAGCTGACTCTCGCCATAACCGTGTACCCGAATGATGCACCAAACCCAATCATAATGAAAATAATGCCGAGTCTCGATGTGTGACCGAGAACACCTTTGTGTTCCTTTGAGAAGAAAAAGTAGATCAACGTGCATATGACACCGATAAGGATGAACAGGGACCAGACACCACTGGTCGGATTTGAAAAGCTCGTCGGTGCTACCACGGTGCCTTCGAGTTGCCGCAGTACTTCGGCCTGAAAGTATGCCGGTATCGAAAGCCCGGCCCCCCAGCCAATCATGAAGCCAATGGGAATGCGCACGAGCCAGGAGATCTTGGGGATGAAGCGTGTGAAATACATGAGACCCAAGAGCAGCGGTACCACATAGATGAATTCACCAGCACCTAAAGGCTCGAACAGATTTGGCCTTAGAGAATTTTGCCAGTAGAACACGATGTAGTAACCGTTTGCCACACCGACAAATAGATGCTCGCCGAATTTATAGAAAGGATTGTCTTTATATAAGAATGAAAATATCATTAGGGTTAAGAATGCGCCTATCCAAATCCAAGGGTCGCTACTCACGGATATCTCCTGTTTTTCCTTTCTTGCCGCGGCGTGAGAAGAAGTAACCAACATTGCCAAGAATAATGAAGATCATTATTAGAATGTGTATCATCGATTGAGAATTCATCCCAGTTTCGGCAGTGCCCAGAGTGCGCGCGTAGCCGTGGTCAAACACCAGCTTCTCGTATTCAGCTGCACCTTTCATTCCCGACATCATTCCCGACATCTGTCCGGTTTGCAGAAAGGGGTAGTATTTGGGTGCCATGACCGCGGTCAGACCAGCACCGACGTTGACGCCATAGCGAGTTTGCGGGTAGCGTATCCAGTCCAAGGGGTAATCAGCCGAAGAAATAATGACCACGATGGCAACATTCTTGTAATTCCTCACTTTGTTCATCAGTGGGAAAGAATCAATGACATTTCCGAAATAATCACGAGGGTATACGCCAACAATTTCCTCGCCCATGTCTAATTGAGCGGCAATTCTGCCCGACTTCCAGCCCAAATACACATAATCAACGCCGTAGTCAAAAGAGTCATCGTTGATTGCTGCGAGGCTATCGAATTCCTGCGCAATTGATGTGATAGCATCAAGCGCAAGCCCTGGTGCCTGTGGATCATACGAGAGCCCGATGACCGGAATACCCCGAGAGAAGCAGTGCCGAAGCAGCGCCTTGGCCATTGGATGACATTCCGGTTGAGTTTGAGGCGTGTAGTCGAAAGATATCATGACTGCTTTGTCGTTTGGTGGTATTGATTCAATAAAATCAAAGAGTCTTTTTGTTTGCGGCATGATATTCTGTGGAATTGTTACCTTAACGAAAAAGGGCAGGATGACAAGACTCGTAAGCAGCAAGTAGATTATGCGCCGGTCGATCTTTGTTATTCTCTCATACCACTTCATTCTTTACCTCCTAGCCACGATCGCTCGATGCCCAGGATTATTTTCAATGCGGTGGCAATGGATCCGAAGGCTACTCCTAAGAGAATGCCCCGTTGCGATGCCATGTTAGGTACCTGCATGACCCATTCCGCAAAGGCAGGGAACCTTGGATGTATGTACTGGCCAAAGGGCATGAATCCTATCATCACAATGAACGCAGACACCAGTAGTAGCGTTGCTTCGAGACTCCGCGCGCGGAATGCACGGTAGGCTGCCGATGCCATGTAGTATGCAAGTAATGCAAACATGGTCGCTCCGAGGGGTGCCATTACGTTCAAATAGATCTTTTGGTATAGAGATTCGGGGTCAACACCCCAGACCAATCCAATTGCCGCCATGCCTGTCATGCCTGCCAAGGTGACGATGCTGTAAGGCCAGTCTTCTTTTCTCTTACTAATTTTGTATGTATGATGCCGGATCAAGTTTCCAATGGCCAAGACCAGCGCGAAAGCCGTCAGAACGATGACCCACCTGTATATTACACTGCCGAATTCCAATGACACAGGATGGGGAATGAAGAATTGCACGATCATCACAATCCCCATGAGAAAACAGATTGCCAGTGGTAATTTACGCTTCATTGTATCCTCAACATTGGGAGCAAATCTAAACCAACAAATGAGAACAATGTGAAAAGGAGCAAGACGATGAGCGCGATGAATTTGCCATAATCTTGCGCTTTCAAGGAGCCGAGTAGAATTGGCTCACGGGAAAGATAAGCGCTCGCCGCATAGAGTTCTTCACCCATCAACGTATAATCACAGGCCGTCACAAAGAAAGGTAACTGTAAGACCGAATCAGTGCCCGCGATCTGGAAAGATCCAGCTTGGGCGCCGGTTTCGGCCATGATCAGTGATTCAGCCCAGAATCTGCCAATGAAGAAATTGGTGGCCGGTTTCTCACGCATCATAATTCCATTGATCGCACCAGCAAACCCGAATTGGGCTTCGGTTACGTAACGTACGTAATCTTCCTTGAATTTATCTGGTCTGCCTTCAGCGATGAATGCCTCCTTGACGACCTCTTTGGATACGGTGTACGTCACGGACCATCGATTTGGTACAATCAGCGGTGTGTCGTAGAGGGCGATTTTTTTCGCCACCTCGCCCAATATATTCATCGAGGCGATGGTCGCGGTCCAGTCAATATCGCCGAGTCCCGGTACATAGAGGATCGGTTTACCCATCTCAGTGGCTCTACCCACTGCTTCTTCGACTGCGGCGAGACCAGCGATTTTTCTGATAAACAATCCCTTGCCAGACCTCGCCTTCACGACGAAATAGGCTAACATCGTGGTAAAGGTAAGAATAGAAACGAGTACGTTAATGCGTCCCGTGTGAAATACCTGAGGAGAAGATATGCCTATGTTGCTAGGTTCAGAACGGAACAGCTCGCCATTCTTTACCGCCGCTACTACATATTGATACTCCTTGCCGTCTTGAACTCCCTCATCTTCAAAAATGGAAACAGTACGTATTGTGGTGCCAATCTTCTCATAAATTGAGTCCGGCGATAACCTTCTGAAGATTGTATAACCATCAATCGATACATCGTCATCTGAGAGTCGCCATTTTAGCAAGATCGTTGCGCCAGCATCATTTGGCTTGTCGGCTGCTGTGATGTCTGTGGGTGGGAGGATGCTCAAGAGCATCAACAGATAAACCACCGCCTATTATATGCATAAAACCAAAGGTGTCAACCGCACAAACCCCGCGTGGTTTGGGCTTTAGAGTATAGCAAAGGCTTCCTGCCTCGCTGTGCTAGCCTAGGGGTAGCTCTGCAAGGAAATCTTTTTAGCGATACAGTTTTTTCTTTAGGTTAAACACGCTACGGGCCAAGGATGTTATTGTACATTCAACAATGAAAGCAGATTCAATCCAAGAAACGCCACGATGCTGAAGCCAACGAGTATGAAAAGCGCAACTAGCTTACCAATGTCTTGTGCCTTTAACGAACCGAGTAGCACAGGTTCTCGTGATAAGTAGGCACTGGCTGCGTACAGCTCTTCGCCCATAAGCGTGTAGTCACAAGCGGTGACAAAGAAGGGTAATTGTAGTACCGAATCAGTGCCGGCGATTTGAAATGCACCGGTCTGGGCGCCAGTCTCGGCCATGATAAGAGATTCAGCCCAGAACCGACCAATGAAAAAGTTGGTCGCTGGCTTTTCGCGTATCATGATGCCATTGACCGCGGCGGCAAAGCCGAACTGAGCCTCGGTGAGATAACGCACATAATCTTCCTTGAATTTTTCGGGCCTGCCTTCAGATATAAAGGATTCCTTCACTACTTCTTTTGATACAGTGTACACGACCGACCAGGTATTGGGTACAACCAGTTCTGTGTCATACTTGGCGATTTTTCTCGCTACCTCGCCCAGGATGTTCATCGAAGCAATTGTCGCGGTCCAATCAATATCACCGAGGCCGGGTACATACAGTATCGGTCTGCCCATTTCGGTTGCTCGACCCACCGCCTCTTCGACCGCAGCAAGACCCGGAATCTGTCTGATATAGAGACTCTGACCTGTTCGTGCTTTAGACACAAAGTAGGCAAGTAGCCCGGTGAAGGCGATTATTGCAATCAGAACATTAATGCGGCCAGTATGGAATATGTGGGGTCGGGAGCTAACCGGATTGCTCGGTTCTGCATAATGCAGTTCACCGTTTTTTGAGCATGCAACCGTATAAATGTAGGTCTCGCCGTCCACGGTTTCATCATCTTCGAAAGACGTAACGCCAGGCATAGTCGAACCAATTCTCTGGTATACAGTGTCCTTTTGCGTCTTTCTCAGAATGATGTACCCTTCTATTGAAATATCATCAGGCGACAAAGACCACTCAACCTGAATCGCCGACCCGGCGTCATTGGGTTTGTCTACAGCGCGAACATCGACCGGAGACCGTACTGATAATGAGACAAGGAGACAGGGAGACAAGGATATAGGGCGACAAGGGGATGAGGTGACGAGGAGGCAGGACAAAACAGTAGCAAGTCTTACTGGCACAGATAATTCTATTGAAGTGGTGCTTTATGTCAATCATCATGTTGACTTTGGTCTGCATTCGTTTATAATACGGTCATGAAAATTCTGGTAACCAGTGCTCTGCCTTACGCTAACGGTGACATTCATCTTGGTCATCTCGCCGGTGCTTATCTGCCGGCCGACATTTATGTTCGTTACCAACGGCTCAAGAGACGCGATGTCGTTTATATATGTGGCACCGACGAACACGGTGTGCCGGTAACGATCAGTGCGGAGAAACAGAAGAAAACGCCGCGGGAAATTGTCGATCAATACTACGCTTCGATTAAAAAATCCTTTGAGGATTTTGGTATGACGTTCGACAATTTTTCACGTACGTCGCTGCCGATCCATCATCGTCTCGCTCAAGATTTCTTTCTCAAAATAAACGAAAAGGGTTTCATTTACCCACGTGAGGTCGAGCAGTTCTATTGCACACGCTGTAAGCGTTTCCTGCCGGACCGCTATATTACCGGGACTTGCCCAAAGTGCAACAATGAAGGTGCTCGTGGCGATCAATGCGAGTCGTGCGGACACTGGCTTGAACCTTCGGAGTTGATACAACCGCGATGCCTGGTGTGTGGCGAGACACCGAAGAAGACGCGGACCAAACACTGGTATTTTAGATTGTCACAATTTCAGGATAAACTGAGCAGTTGGATTGCAGATAAGAAAGAGTGGAAGGAAACAGTGTTGACCTTTGTGCAGGGTTGGTTGCGTGAAGGCCTCCAGGACCGACCGATCACGCGGGACCTATCATGGGGTGTACCGGTACCGTTGGACGATGCAGAGGATAAGGTCCTCTATGTGTGGTTCGATGCTCCGATCGGCTACATCTCTTCGACCATCGAATGGGCGCAAAGGCAAGGTAAACCTGATTTGTGGAGAGACTACTGGCTCAGCAAAGACACCAAGTTGGTACACTTCATCGGTAAGGATAATATTGTCTTCCATGCCTTGATATGGCCGGCTATGCTCATGGCCTACGGCGATTATGTCTTGCCTTCGGAAATACCAGCTAACCAATTCTTGAACTTAGAGGGCGGTAAATTCTCAACATCCAAGGATTATGCAATATGGCTGCCGGATTATTTGAAAGAATTCAAGGCTGATTCGCTGCGCTATGCCCTGACACGTAATGCGCCTGAGGCGCGCGATACTGATTTTACCTGGCGCGACTTCCAGGCTTGGCATAACAATGAGTTGGCCGATATCCTGGGCAATTTCGTCAACCGTACGCTGACCTTTATCAAGAAATACTACAATTCTTCGGTGCCTTCTACGTCGTTTTTTGCCGAACGTGATAATTACATACTCGACCTTTTGAAAAAAGCACCGCATGCAGTCGGAGATAGGCTTGAAAGATTCGAGTTCAAGGGCGGGTTGCAGGAGTTAATGAAGATAGCTCAGGAGGCGAACCGCTATTTCGATCACGAAGAGCCCTGGTCGACCCGCAAGAAAGACCCGGCGGCTTGTGCAAGGACGATGTGCATCTGTATGAAAATTGTGACCGCGCTGTCAGTATTGACCGAACCTTTTCTTCCATTCACTGCTCAGCGTATAAAGAAAATGATAAACGCGGTGCCTCAGTCTTGGGATGATATCGGAAGGCCCGAGTTAGCCACGGCTGTCGGCGAGCCCGTGATTCTTTTTGAAAAGATTACTGATGAAATCATAAAGGCCCAGGTCGAAAAGTTAAAGAAGGAATCGGTTGATCTTGAATACTTTTCAAGAATAAACCTGAAAACCGCCAAGGTATTGACTGCCGAGCGCGTTGAAGGCACTGCGAATCTCATAAAATGCGGGATCGAAGTCGGAGATCAGCGAAAGCAGATTGTAGCTGGCGTTGGCAAAGATTACGCGCCCGAAGAGTTGGTTGGTAAGACGATCGTGATCGTCGATAATCTCGTGCCGGTAAAGATAAGAGGGGTCTTATCTGAAGGAATGCTTTTGGCCGCCGTGGATAAGAAGGGTATTGTACTAATTACCGCCGACAGACCTGCGTCCTCAGGGACCGCGGTGCAATAGAGGATATTTTATTTCTCTTGAAAAACTGTGTGTTCAGATTGCATGCGCATATAGATGATTGATACGCATTGTCATCTTATAGATCCCCAATTCATAAAGGACTTGCCCGTGGTGCTGAAGCGAGCGCAAGCAGCGGGTATTAGAAAAATCGTGAACGCTGGCTATGATACCGATACCAGTAGCCGGACGATTGTCATGAATGACGAATATCCTTGGCTGTTACCCGCGGTCGGTATTCATCCTAACGAAGCCGCAGAGCAGTCGATCAAGGAAATGGACAAGATTGAAGCAATGCTTACCAGCGAGAAGATAGTCGCGATTGGTGAGACCGGTCTTGATTACTATCGCGATTTTATGCCTCGCGAGGCACAGCAGGAATTGTTCCGCCAGCATATCGCGTTGGCAAGAAAGGCGTGCTTGCCATTACTTATTCATACAAGAAACTCAATTGAAGACGCAATACGGATATTGAAAGCAGAGGGCTGTTATCACGGTGTTTTTCATTGCTACAGCGGAAGCCATGACCAGGCAGAAAGGATTATTGGTATGGGTTTCTATGTCAGTTTTGCGGGTGTGCTTACCTACTCCAAGCGTGCACGTGAAATCATCCAGACGGTGCCGCGTGACCGTCTCTTATTGGAAACCGACGCGCCTTTTCTGGCGCCAATCGGACACCGTGGCCAGCGAAATGAACCATCGTATATTATGGAAACTTTAAAATGTGCTGCAAATATGCTGGATATCAGGCCGGAACGTTTGGAAGAAATCTTAGATGCCAATGCCATGCGACTCTTTTCGCTAGATTAGCGGTATGTCAAAAAGACGCAGAATACTCGGTCAGCATTTCCTGAACAGTTGGAGATTTGCGGCAAGGATCGCAGAAATAGCAGAAACCAGGGATGAGGTGGTGATTGAAATTGGTGCAGGCAAGGGCATTCTGACCAAGCAACTGGCTAGGAAAGCGAGGCGGGTAATTGCGGTGGAGATCGATGCTAGGTTGGCCGATCTTCTTGAAAGCATGCAGCTTCCTAATGTCGAAGTGATTAACCGTGATTTCTTACAGGTGGAACTGAAGGATCTAGGTAACCCGCTAGTTGTAGGGAATATTCCTTACAACATCACATCGGCCATTATTCGCAAGTTAATACAGGATAAGTGTTATGTAAAAAGAGCAACATTGACCGTGCAGCGAGAATATGGAGCAAAGATGATGGCGCCGATGGGGAGCCCGGCTTATGGCTATCTTTCGATATGTGTCAACCATTATTTCGATGTTTCTAAGAAATTAGTCATACCTGCAAGATATTTTTCGCCAAGACCGAGTGTGAGTTCAGTCGTTGTTGTGCTCAACCCTAAGAAGGGCGGAAAGGGCGGTATTGATAAGAGTTACGAAACGAGATTATTCGAATTCATTGCCGGGGTTTTTCGCTATCGGCGCAAGTTTTTGCGAAATGCGATCATGAATTGCTTGGGACATTTACCCGACGGCATCCCTGAAGATATGCTTCGAAAGAGGCCACAGCATCTCAGTCTTGGTGATTACCAAAGCATTTATGCCGTAATATCGGGTACCTAATGATAAAACATAAAGTCCTCATTAAAGAAGATGAGAACCTCGAGGCGGCGATAGCCGGGATATTCCAAACCCTTGGACCGGCCAAGCTCAGAAAAAAACGAATCCTCGTGAAGCCAAACATGCTTAGATCAGCAAATCCGGATGATTGTGTGGTCACGGATCCGCGGCTGCTAAGGGCGACAGTTGACTTTCTGCTAGAGTCTGGCGCCGAGGTTGTCGTCGGAGATAATCCCATGCCCGACTCAAGGAATATGAACGAGCTCGAAGTTGCTCAGTCTTGTGGTTTCACAGATGCCGCCATGGGTAGGTTTAGAAACATTGGGCGGTATTCAAAGAAAATAGTGCGTAAGGCGAATCTGCTTAAGGAATTGTATATATCACGAGAGGTGTTGGATTGCGATTTGCTAGTTTCGCTTCCCAAGTTCAAGACCCATGAGCTGACTATCATGACCATTGCCATAAAAAATCATTTTGGTGTTATCCCTGGTGGGCAGAAACTTTACATTCATTCATTATTTCCGAAAATCAATGATTTCAGTAAGGTTCTTCTCGAGATATATCAAACAAGGCCACCCGAGATCATTATCGTCGATTGTCTGAATATCGTTGACGCCAGGGGCAAGAAATTCTCACCGGGTAGGCTTATTGCCGGAGACAACGGCCATGCGGTTGATTACACTTGCGCGCTGATGGCCGGGGTGAGTCCATATCACATTCCTACCGTGAGAATCGCGCGTGACGAAAAAATTTTCAGTCCCGACAATATCGAATATCATGGGGTAGTAAAAAATATTGATGGTTACACGTTACCTTTCACATTTCCCCTGAGAAATACGATTGTCGAATTATTTGCTCGATTCTTCTATCAAATTCTACTCAAACGTGTTCCGGTTATTAACCATGCGCGATGTACACGGTGCTCTTCGTGCGAAAATGTCTGCCCCCCTAGGGCGATAAGGAAGCAACAAATAGATTATGGTGCATGCATAAAGTGTTACTGCTGTTTGGAAATCTGTCCGAATCAGGCCATTAGAATCAAATATAAAACGATCTAATATTCAATTTCCTCAATGATGGGCTGTGATTGACACCATGTTGACATGGAGTATAATGGAATAGCCATGCGACTCTTCTTCGAAAAACTGATTACGCGCCGTGATTTTCTAAGGACATGCGGCTGGCTAACAGTGAGTGGTGTCGTCATATCGAGATTGACAAGATTTGCCGCTGCCCAAGAGGCGAAAATTGGTTTCATCAAGCCGGCACCGGCAATGCATTATGAAAAATTACCTAACCAGAAAGTGAAATGCCTGCTCTGCCCAAGGAAATGTATCGTCGCCAAGGGACATCGGGGTTTCTGCCGCGTACGAGAAAACCGTGGTGGTGAGTACTACACTCTTGTTCATTCTAATCCTTGTGCTGTACACATAGATCCAATTGAGAAGAAACCGCTATTTCACTTTCATCCTGGAACCACGGCACTCTCCATAGCCACGGCAGGATGCAATTTCACCTGCAAGAATTGTCAGAATTACGATATCTCGCAAGCCCGCCCCGATGATACGGTTAATATCGACATCGGTCCTAAAGGAATCGTAGAACTTGCACAGAAATATAACACGCCAACAATCGCTTATACGTATACCGAACCGACGGTATTTTATGAATACATGCTCGAAACCGCAAAGATCGCGAGGAGCAGGGGTCTGTTGAATATTTATCACTCAAATGGCTATATCAATCAGGAGGCGCTGACAACACTCGTGCAATACCTGGACGGTGCCAATGTCGATCTTAAAGGATTCAGCGATACGTTCTACAGAGAAATAACCGGCGGTAACTTAAATCCAGTGCTGGAATCGCTGAAGACGTTGAAGAAGCATGGGGTGTGGCTTGAGATCACGAATCTCGTGATCCCAACGAAGAATGACTCCGAGACCTCAATCGAAGAATTATGCAACTGGGTTATGAGCGAATTAGGTAATGAAACACCGATTCATTTCTCTCGCTTCTACCCGCAGTACAAGTTGCAAAATCTACCACCGACACCAGTTGAGACGTTAAAGAAGGCCGCCGAGATTGCTCGTGTGTGTGGGTTGGATTACGTATACATTGGTAATGTGCCCGGCGTGACGGAGGAGGACACATATTGTCCTCGATGTGGCAAAACGGTTATCGGACGCACCGGTTATTATATACATAACCAAAGCATCAAGGATGGCCGGTGCGAGTTCTGTAATGCGACAATCGCAGGTAGATGGGATTGATAGATCATAGCCTCAGATAGCTCATTTATGTAGAGTGGTAATATTACACTTTTGCCACCTTGCACTTGACAGGTAAATGAATATGTATAGAATTGTAATATGACAGTGAAGCAGTTGCGAGCGTCACTTAACAGTGGTCAGATATGTAACGAGTACCTGCTTTTCGGTGATGAACCGTTGCTTATCGATCGGGCTTTGGAGGCGATAAGAAATGCGCTTAAAGTAGATGAATCCTTCGACCAGGATAGGTTTTCGCTCACCGAAGCTACGATCGAAGACATAATGGCTAAGTTGTATCTCATGCCGCTGATTTCAGCCAAACGGTTGATAATTGTCGTCAATCTCGAGGATGTGCACGACCGTGATTTGGTTGACTTCGCAGACGCCGTGAATCGCAACAACCCTGGCAACTGCCTGGTCATGGTTTATCTACTTAAGAAAGACGTCAAGTATTACAAAAACGTGTTTAAGAGACTGAGCAACATCTTTTCTAATACAGAGTGTGTGGATGTTATGCCCGATCGCGATACTATTAAAAAATGGATCCAGTCTAAGATCAGACGCGACAGACTGAATCTTAACGAATCGATGGTTAAATATCTTGAAGAAGAATTCGGCAACGACATTACCGGTCTCAAGAATGAATTTGACAAAATCGAGAATTACCTTCACGAGGCTGGTACAATAGATAAAAATAATATGAAGGATTTGTCCAGGGGTCTATGCAATTTCGATAGGTATGAAATGGTAAATGCATTCTTAGATGGACGCGCTGAGGCACTTACGATATTCGAGGAACTCCAGCCGTATTTGCGCACTAATGCAATACTTGTTGATGCTCTGGCAAGGGGTATGTTGGGCAGCGCACGTAAGAGAGATAATGGTATGCAGGTCAGCAAAACGAAGTTACAGGATATCTTGGAGCAACTGATCTTAGTTGACAGAAAGATAAAGACAAGCTCCATTTTCACCCGTTTACAAATGGAGCTTTTTATCCTGCACAATGCAGGTGGCTTTAAGAATGGAGTATCATATGGAAGATAAGATGTCAATTCTGAAAGAACTCCAGGAGCAGCGGACTGACGTTGTAAGCAAGTTGAAGAGAATTGAGGAGAAGAAGTCAACGGTCAGCGTTGAGGTCTACGAGAAGGTGAGAAAAGAGTATGCAGACAAACTCAAGGGTATTGAGGAAAAGCTCAGCGAACACATTGATTTGCTCACCGAGGAAGTGCAGCGTCTCAAGGCACAAGAAGAAGATATACTCAAGCAGAAAAAGGACACGAAGTTCAAAATGGAAGAGGTAGAACTCCGTTATTCAATCGGCGAGTATGACGAGGATTCATTTAATAAGGTCAAACAGGAAAATGACGCGAGTGTGAAGCAATTTGATGAGGATCTAAAGAAGATACGTGAGAATATGTCGTACTATAGTTCGCTTATGACATCGAAGGAACCCGAACCAAAACCAACACCAGCGCCAACGAAGGCTGCGGAGCCGGAGGCGAAGCTTGAGATCGACGAGCATATTCTGGAAGAAAAATTGCCTGAAGAAGAGGTAGCGCTGGAAGAGCTGTTATCTGAAGAAGAGGCTGTTAAGCCTGAAGTCACTACGGAAGCCCCCGCAAAGCCCGAGCCCATGAAAGACCAGGGCGTGACGTGCCCGAAATGTGGTCATGTTAATACGGCGGATTCGTGGTATTGCGAGAAATGTGGTGCCGAGATCCTCGGGGCATCAGAATCATCGTAGATTACTTCGAATTTCTTAATCTGACATGCAGTTTGACCATAGTAAAGTAGAAAAGAAGTGGCAGGAATATTGGAAGGAAAAGGGCCTGTTCCGCGCTGCGGCTAAACCCAGGAACAAATTCTACAATCTTGTGATGTTCGCCTATCCTTCGGGCGATATCCATATGGGACATTGTAAAAATTATCTAATTGGCGACGTTTATGCACGCTACATGATGAGGAGAGGGTTTGACGTTTTACATCCTTTTGGATGGGATGCTTTTGGGCTACCGGCCGAAAACCAAGCAATAAAACTCGGTATACATCCTGAAAAGTGGACACTAGAGAATATCCAAATATCTGATGAATCGTTGAAGCTGTTGGGAATCAGTTATGATTGGGATCGTGAGGTAATCACGTGTCTTCCTGAATACTATAAGTGGACTCAATGGATGTTCCTTCTGCTATATAGCCGTGGTCTGGCCTATAAAAAAGAGGCTTACGTGAATTGGTGTCCTGGTTGTCAGACAGTGCTTGCTAATGAACAGGTAATTGAGGGTAGATGCTACCGGGCTAATTGTCAGTCCATCATCGAAAAGAGAAAACTTAATCAATGGTTTTTCAGAATAACCGATTACGCGGAGAGATTGCTGGATGATTTGGACAAGTTGGGTGGCTGGCCAGACAATGTTAAGACGATGCAACGAAATTGGATTGGCAAGAGCGACGGTTGTGATATAGCGTTTAAGGTCGCCGAAAGGGAAACTCGCTTTAAGGTTTTTACGACTCGACCCGATACAATCTACGGCGTGACCTTTATGTCGATCGCCCCAGAGCACCCGGCAGTGGATGATCTCATCAAGGGTACGACATACGAGCAGGAGGTAAGACGGTATGTTCAGGAGGCAACCAAGAAGACCGAGCGGGAACGAACGGAGAAAGAGAAGGACGGCGTTGCTACTGGATGTCACGCGATCAATCCGCTCAGTGGAGAAATGGTGCCGATTTATGTTGCCGATTATGTTCTTCTGGAATACGGCAGCGGAGTTGTCATGGGTGTTCCTGCCCATGACGAGCGTGATTTTCAATTTGCCAAGAAGTACGAACTACCGATCAAGGTTGTAATCAAGCCACCCGATAGTGAGTTGCATGCGGCCTCGATGACCGAATCCTATGAAGAGACGGGTATAATGGTTGATTCTGGTGAATTTACTGGGCTCGACTCCAAGCAGGGCATCAGGGCTGTTACCGAGGTCTTGACTAAGAAACAGATGGGGGGAGCGAGTGTGAATTATCGTCTCAAGGATTGGCTCATTTCGCGTCAGCGTTACTGGGGAGCGCCTATTCCAATCATCTACTGTGAGAAGTGTGGTTTATTACCGGTGCCGGAGAAAGACCTACCAGTTCTGTTACCTAAGGATGTTACCGATTTTGTCCCCAAAGGTAAATCTCCCCTTGCCGCGGTCGAAGACTTCATTAACATCGAGTGTCCTAATTGCAGAGGAAAAGCAAAGCGCGATGCTGATACTATGGACACATTTGTTTGTTCCTCATGGTATTTCTTGCGCTATTTGGATGCGCATAATGAGGAAGAATTTTGTGCAAAAGAGAATGCTGACCGCTGGCTGCCCATTGATCAATATATAGGAGGCGGCAGCGAACATGCCACTGGTCATCTCATCTATTTCCGGTTCTTGACGAAGGTGTTATTTGACGCCGGATACATATCGACTGATGAGCCGGCAAATAATCTTTTCAATCTGGGGATGGTTCTGAAAGATGGTGAGGTGATGTCAAAATCCAAGGGTAATGCCATCCCGGCTCGCCAATTCATCAACAAACACGGTGCTGATGTTGCACGCATCACAATTCTCTTCGCGGCACCACCAGAACGCGAGATGGAATGGAGTGATGAAGGAGTAACTGGCGCAGAGAGATTCATCAATCGTATGTATCGTCTGGTTACTGATAACCAAGAAATAATCAGTAAGCAACGGCCAACGCATATCGCCGAGGATAATGAGGAGCTGTATATAAAAATTAACCAGACGATCCGCAAGGTGACACGCGACCTACAATCATTCAAGTACAATACGGCAATCGCCGCACTCTGGGAGCTCATGAACGCACTCTATTTGACAAAGAATCATGACGCGGTTTTTGGATTCGGGATTTATGCAATGGTTCATCTGCTTTCCCCGTTTGCACCCCATCTTTCAGATGAGCTATGGTCACTCATCGGTGGCGATGGTAGTCTCATGAAACAACCGTGGCTTGAACATGATGACAAACACATGAAAAGCAAGGCCACAACGATCGTGATTCAGATTAATGGTAAGGTGCGTTCGCACATTGAGGTTGTCGGCAGTATTCCTGAGGATAAGTTGAGAAAGATGGCGTTTGACGACGAACGGGTAAAACGCCATATCGAGGGCAAGAATGTCAAGAAGACCATCTATGTTCCAAACAAAATACTCAACATCGTTGTACAGTGATGTAGTATTTAAAGACAAGGAGGAAAAATGAGGAAGATGAAGAAAAGGAAGAAGAAGATGAAGGTTACAAAAAAGAAGAAAAAGAAGAAACCTTCAATAAGAGAACTGACGATTGATATTTTGAAAAGAACCAAGAAACCTTTACATTACCGAGATATCACGAAACGTTTGAAGAAACGCGGCTATAGATTCCATCGGAAAGATCCTGAGCGTTCGGTATACATTATTATCAATCGTTATCCGAAGATCTTCAAGAAGACAAAACCAGCCACCTACAAACTAAGGTAGAAAAGAAGGGGGCGTGAGCCCCCTCTTTTTTCGGTCTATTTCTCGGGTTTTGCGAAACCCTTCATTTTCTTAGCGTATTCGGCCAACTTCTGCGCGACTCGGTAGTTAATACTATTCTTTTCGAAGCCTGACTTTGTCTTTTTGCCGGCTTTCACACCGGTGAGCAACTCTATTCCCTCATCGATCGTTTTGACCGCAAGAATGCGGAACTTCTTAACGCTCACGGCGTCCACGACCTCTTGCTTTAGCATCAGATCTTCGATGTTGCTGGATGGGATGATAACGCCCTGTTTGCCAGTTAGTCCTTTTGCTTTACAAACCTCGTAGAATCCCTCGATCTTTTCATTGACGCCCCCGATTGCCTGAACCTCACCGTTTTGATTAACCGAGCCAGTGACCGCTAGTTCCTGACTCAGCGGTACTTCCGAAAGCGCTGAAAGCAATACGTAGACTTCGGCACTCGAAGCCGAATCGCCATCGACCTCACTATAAGATTGTTCAAACCCTAGCGTTGCGTCAATCGCCATAGGTTGGTCCTGCGCGTACCGAGATCTCAAGAAGCCACTCAGAATCAATACTCCTTTGTTATATGTTCGGCCACCGAGTTTTGCTTCCCGTTCGATATTTATTATGCCTGCTCTACCCAACGATGTCTTAGCCGTAATGCGTACCGGGCGTCCAAAGGCATAATTGCCTAATTGATAGACTGACAGACCGTTTAGCTGTCCGACTGCCTGTCCCTTGGTACTGATCATTAAGATGTCGTTGTCGATTAATTCCTGTATCTTGTCTTCGACCATGTTCATTCGCTTGCGCCAGCAGCGTATTGCTTTTTCTACGTCCTTACCCATGACTTCTTTCCTGTTGGCTTGCCGGGCCCAATAATCCGCTTCTCGAATCGTGTCTGCGACGACGTTGAATCGGGTACTGAGTTTATCTTGGCGGCCAGCAACCCTTACGCTATATTCGACGATCTCGGCAATTGCCTCTTTGGAAAAGGGCAGCAAAGTCTCAGCATTACATATTGACTTTACAAAAGATGCGTACTCGTTGATATTTCGGGTGTTCTTGTCCATGACCGTATCGAAATCGGCCTTCACCTTGAAGATTTTCTTAAAATCCTCGTCCTGCTGCAAAAGCAGGTAATAAAGCCATTGACTACCGATCATGATGATTTTTACGTCGATGGTGATCGGTTCGGGCTTCATGGCCGTGGTCGTGAAGACGTAGAAGGGGTCAAAGACTTGGATATCGACTACTCCGTTACGTAGTGTCCGCTTTAATGCTGGCCAAACACCAGGTTCAACGAGCGCATCAAAAGCGTTAACGATTAGGTAACCACCGTTTGCGCGCAACAAGGAGCCGGCTTTAATATTTAGGAAGTCGCTACTCATAACACCGGGCATCACAGCTTGCCTTTCTATCGTACCGAACAGATTCTTGTAAGACGGATTCGTCTCAAATATGATCGGAACATCTTTGGTTTCGGAGTTGTCGACAATTACGTTTACACTGTATTCCCTGAACTGTTCTTCCTTAGTGTCTTTCTTCAGGAATTTTTCCAGATTTGATATTATCGCATCCAACACTTCATTCAGATAAGCATTGATCTTATCATCGGGGAATTTCTTCTTGATGTCGTCAATCAAATTTGCGACAACCGGTTTGACCATCCACTCATTCAGTTTTTCCAGCGCGACGTTAGCGGTTTCTTGGATTTCCTTTATCTGACCATAAATCTTCGCCATGTCAACTTCGAGGGTTTGGATTTTCTCAATTATCTTCTTATGTTCATCTTCACTGAGCTTACCTTGCTTTATCAATACCTCGGCTTCTTCCAAACTCGTTGGTTTTCCTTCGATGATTGGCACGATTGCCGGGCGCACATAGGGTCCCATCTGTATCGTGGTGAGTTTGAATCCTTGTTGTTCGATTTCTTTCTCGAAATTTCTAAGTAATGTGCGGTGCTGATTACCATATTTCTCCACGATCTTCTGTTTTCTTTTCTGATACTCTTCACTATCAAACACACCCGGAATGTTGGTCTTCAAATTTGTAATGAGCTTGATTATTGCGTGCCTGAATTTCTTGCCCTGACCTCCGGGTAGTTGGATGAGTTTTGGCATGTCAGGGTTCTTGAAATTGTTGACGTACAACAAATCCTGCAATTCACCCTTAACCTTCAAGTCCTCTAATAACTTTGTGATTGCCGTGGTGCGGCCGGTGCCGACCGGCCCGGTAATGAAGATGTTGTATCCAGGGTATTTCACATTGAGCCCGAGTTTGATTGCATCAATGGCCCTTGGCTGACCAATAATCCATTCACACGAACTGACTTCCTTTAAATTCTTGAAACGGAGCAACCTGGGATCACATTGCCAACGTAGTTGGGATGGTTTTAGTTCCATGCCTTTTCTCATACATCCTCCTTCAAATAGATTAAAAGCGACCTAATATATTCCGAGATGAATCAACAATATAAAGGTTGTCTTTGGAACGCAAGAAAAGTATAGCAAAATAGTGTTTGATGTCAATAAACGTTAGCGAATATGGCGAAATACCGATATTATGCGCACATGCGGGGCATTCGACTCTCTCGTATTGACACCTTGACATCTTTGGCTATAATAACCCTGTCTTGCTTGAAAGGAGGAAAGTATGGATAAAATTACAATCAGTGTAATTAAGGCGGATATTGGTGGTTATGTGGGGCACTCTAGCATGCATCCTAATATCATAACCAATGCTATACAATCACTCGAGAAGGCAAAAGGTAAAGGTACCATTGTAGATTTCCACGTTACGCATTGTGGTGATGACCTTGATTTAATTTTGACCCACCGACTCGGAGAGAATGCCGGAGATATCCATAAACTCTGTTGGGATATTTTCGTGGATTGCACCGAGGTTGCCAAGGAATTGAAGTTGTACGGTGCCGGCCAGGATTTGCTCTCCGACGCTTTCTCCGGTAACGTGAAAGGTTTGGGCCCAGGTGTGGCGGAGATGACCATTGAGGAGCGCAAGAGTGAGCCGGTGATTATCTTTGCCGCAGACAAGACTTCACCTGGTTCCTGGAATTTCCCTCTCTATAAGATGTTTGCGGATCCGTTCAACACAATCGGATTGGTCATCGACCCGTCCATGCACGAAGGTTTTAGCTTTGATGTGCTCGATATTTTCGAAAACAAAACTGTGACCCTGAATTGCCCGGAGGAAATGTATGATTTGCTCGTGCTCATCGGTGCATCAGAGCATTACATAATCAAAGGTGTGCGTAAGAAGACCGGTCAGATTGCGGCAGTCACTTCAACTCAAAAGGTCAACCTCATGGCCGGACGATACGTGGGTAAGGATGATCCAGTGATGATTGTGCGCTGCCAGAGCGGATTGCCAGCAGTGGGTGAAGTATTGGAACCATTTTCGATGTCCTACATGGTAACCGGTTGGATGCGTGGTTCACATTGGGGACCATTCATGCCGGTTTCGGTTGAGGATGCGAATCCTACTCGTTTCGATGGTCCGCCACGGGTCATTGCGCTCGGATTTCAGGTAACGAACGGCACTTTGATCGGCCCACGTGATATGTTTGCGGATCCGAGTTATGATCTGGCGAGAAATCAAGCCAACGAAGTGGCTAACTATATTCGCCGGCATGGGCCCTTTGAACCGCAGCGACTGCCTCTTTCCGATATGGAATATACTACATTGCCTCAGGTGCTGAAGAAGCTGAAAGACAAGTTCAAGTAGGGTCGCAAAAGCGAAACCACAATAGATTCGTCAATCTAGGAACCATTACTCTGTTGTAGTGGACCATTCAATATGCTCTTAACCTTACTTTTAATGATCGGTCAGATATTCGACCCTGGTGCAACCGGGTACACATTCGTAAAACTTGGGGTAGGTGTAAGGCCTGTAGCAATGGGTAATGCTTTTACTGCCTTGAGTGATGATGGAAACGCTGTTTTCTGGAATCCTTCTGGCCTGGGTATTGTTGGAAGCTATTATGTGGCCGGTATGGTAATGAATCATTTGACCTTTTGGGATTACTACAATCTCACCTCAGCAATTCCGATCGGTGAGAACGACGCGGTCGGTCTTGGGTTATCATACTTGGGTGCCAGCGATATTGAATACTCAGAACGGGGCGATGAGCTGGGTGAATTCACGAATTCAGATATGCTACTCAATGTGGGATACGGTCGCTCATTTGGAAGACGCAGCAATATCAGTCTCGGCGCATCCATCAAAGTTGTGCGTGGTCAGTTGTATAAATACAGCTCGTATGGAGTGCTTGCTGATCTTGGACTGCTCCTCAATCCGATTAAATATCTCTATTTCGGTACGGTTCTCAAGAATCTCGGAACGCCACGCCGGTATATTGATAAATACGAATACCCGCCCGTGAATTTTCGACAAGGTGTAGCAGTTAAACTGCCGATTCAGGAGAATCAACTGGCTTTGGGGTTTGATGTCTCCGTATATCCTGATTTGAAGCCGACATTTTCTGTGGGTGGCGAAGTGCTTATCCGAGCCCCTAGTATATTGGGGTCATCGAACCAGAAGAGGATAACCGGTTTTGCCGTAATGGCCGGGTATCAGTCCGGATATGGTGAGGGTACTTTCTCCGGCCTTTCGTTGGGTTTTTCTGTCGAATTGTTCGTCACGGAAGGGCTCTATCTTGATATCGGCGCCCTGCTGCTCTCATATGGCTATCTTGGGACATCTGAGCGTATCGCCTTAGGACTGAATTACGTGCCCAGTCCAAGGCGCGCCAACAAATAGAGTAGTCCGAACGAGCGTTCCAAATCATAAACCCATGCGCGCCAGCTGAAATGGTGCCGTTCATCTGACTGAACACATAGTCTGCATTGAAATTCTCGGCACGGTATTCGAAGCTTTGAACGAACGGTATCACGCTGGCTCCGGGCGGTAGTATACGAAAAGCCCTCTTCACCGAATCAAAATAAATCCAGTAATTACGCCAGTTTTCAGTCTCTTCATTTTTGAAGTTGCGAGAGAAGTGTGATGGATAGAGCATCGGATATAATACATCGATGAACTCACCAAGCCGCTCGAGGTCTTGCCCTTCAGTTAGGAGCTTTTGCCAAATCGAAAATCCGAAGACACATATGCCAATTTCGGCGTCTATCTCTTTTCTGATTTTTTTTAGGAAACGTGTTATTGCGTCGACCCGAGAACCTTTCACGTGTGTGAGTCTGATCCGTGCAACGTCGCCATCAGTAGGGAATCGGACATAGTCATAAGCAATCGACTTGATGCCGAGGTCTACGATTTCTTTCGTGACGGCGAGCAGATAGTCATGAACTTTTTGATTAAACGGATTCGTCCAAGCCATGCTTTTGTTATCGCACCATATTTCGCCGCTGTCGTCTCTTATCCCAAATGTCTTGTAGCGTGAGAGGTAGTTATCACGAAAACAGACAATTCTGGCAATCAGTTTTAGGTTATGTTGGGAGGCACACTCGACTAAGTGATCAACGTCGATGTGTCTTTTTATTGCACCAATTTTCTTGGCCAGTTCTAGTTTTGAGTCGTAGGTGAGGAAACCATAGTCGCTCTTAAAGTCAACGACGATAGCGTTTATCAACCCGGAATCAGCTTTAGAGAATATCTCTTCTAGGTAATCCAAGCGGTTTGCCTGGTAAGGATTCAGATAGACGCCCCGGATGATGCTATCGGTTGCGGAGTAGCATTGCACCAAGAGGGCAAGTACTACACAAAGGTTCATTTTTCCTGCAATATTTCTTACCGATCCTCACAAGCAGGGCATGATATTCATTGTAAAGATTGGTGCTTGCGGGCAGATTTTGTTCAATTGTTTTCTGGATGGAGTCATAAGGTGAGTTGTAGTCGATTAGATTGTGTCGCGAAAAGATTCTGCGGGTGTAATTATCGACCACGAATATCCGCTTGTTGAGTGCATAGAGTAATATCGAATCGGCAGTTTCTGGACCGATTCCCGGAATAGCCAATAACTCCGCTCTCAGGACATGCGTTCTCTTCTGGGACATTTCATCCGCGCTGCCTCGATATTTTGTGGTGTAATAGTGAAGAAATGCGTGCAGATATTTTGATTTCATGCGGTAGAAGCCTGAGGTCTTTATCAATTGCGGTAGTCTTCGATAATTTGTGAGCAATTTCCTTGGATTCATGAGATTGGCAGCTCGTATCCTTTCGATTGCGGTGCTGACGTTTTGCCAATTGGTATTTTGAGTAAGTATGGCCCCGACCATAATCTCGAAAGGCGTTTCACCTGGCCACCAATGCTGAGGGCCAAATGTCTTGAGTAGTGTTCTGTAAATCTTAAGGAATATTGTATTCGATGAGGTGATATTCACTCGCGGCTTCCTGGAATCTGACCATGCCTATTCCGGGCGCGTAGTATTCCGTCACCTCGTTCGTGTCGGCGATCACGGTGTCCGGCGTGGTTATTGATTCAATGGTCGTTAAGTTTATCTCGTAGACGTTACCATAGCCTGTTTCATCGGCGTAACCTACGACGAGGCCGGTAAGCTCGTACACGGCTTTTATCAATTGGCTGGCAACATAGATTGAATCGGATAGGAGGTGCTGGTAGGCATTACCCTCTATTAAAGGAAGTTCAATCCTAACAACAAAATTCTCCATTACCGTGTGATCACTGCCTGCGTGGTTGTATACCGTCCTGATATATTGAGATACTGCATCGTCGTGCTTCACGAGATAGGCTGGAACACCGTTATAACTCACGGGAAAACACGGTACTTGAAGAATTGTATCCTGAGGTTCAACCTCAACCAATACCGTATCGCTCTGGTTGGCATATTGCCACCAAGAGCCTTCACGCAGCGGGAAGTAATCTTCCGCTGCCCTTTGGACAATGTTGTTTTCGGTACAGACCAACAGCAAGAAAACAACGAGTAAGACTCTATATCCCATATGCAATCCCCATTCTTAGACCGAGGAACCCAGCATGCTCCTTGAAATCAGTCAGACCATCATAATACACCTTAGGGTAAATGCGCAGTCGATTGATCTTGAAATTGATAAGAGCCCCGATCGTATAAGCAGCCGCAAAACCTGTCTCACTACTCTGGTTCAAGCCCCGGTTGATATAATCCCCACCGACCGCCAGTACCGGTGAGATCAGCCAATTACCCTTGTACATTCCAAGACGCAACCCCGTGGCATTTAGTGTATAGCTTGGATTGTCACCCGTAAGGAATGACGTCTGTACGGAGAGCGTTAGATCAACAATCCCCATATTGCGGTCGGCACATAGCGAGACAGTAGTGCCCGTATGAATGTTTTGAAAACCGACCGCCGGGATGTTATAGCCACCTTCGATGCCTATTGATATGGCAAACAGCATGTACACAAACATGTTTTATCATATATGATAATATAGTTATGTCAAGCTTCTTCTTGAAGGAGAGTCAATATAAATCAAATATCCGATAGGTAGCGCTTAATTGACTGAGGATGATAATTCAGTATAATACTCCATGAAAGCAATTGTTTTAGACGAGCAAGGCGGACTCGAGAGGAACCCACTGCACCTCAAGGACGTGCCGATCCCCGAGCCCGGAGCCCGCGAGGTGCGCATAAAGGTGAACGTTTGCGGCGCATGCCGTACAGATTTGCATATCGTGGAGGGAGAATTACCCGCACACAAATTACCCTTGATACCCGGTCATCAGATAGTCGGGCAGATTGATGAACTGGGTGAGAAGGTCACAAGATGGAATGGCGGTGAGCGGGTCGGGGTTCCTTGGTTGTATAAAACATGCGGTGTATGCAAATACTGCCGACGCGGTCAAGAAAACTTATGCGAGAAAGCCATATTCACCGGCTACCACGTAGATGGTGGGTTTGCCGAGTATGCCGTAGCACCCGAGGATTTCGTTTATCCTCTGCCTGAGAACTACTCAGACCTGGAGGCCGCGCCGCTTTTGTGTGCGGGCGTCATCGGTTACCAGGCTTTTCATGCTACAGGCCTTAAAGGTGGGGGCAGACTCGGTCTTTTCGGATTTGGCTCCTCAGCGCACATAGTCATTCAGGTGGCGTTACATCGTGGGTTTGAGGTTTATGTTGTATCGAGAACCGAAAAAGAATTGGAGTTGGCGAGAAGACTTGGTGCAAAGTGGACCGGGCATATCGACGACGATATGGGAATCTTATTGGACGCGGGCATTGTCTTTGCACCAAGCGGTCAGTTGTTAGTAAAATCTTTGGCAAAATTGGACAAGGGCGGTAGAATAGTATCAGCTGGTATCTACACGACGCCGTTACCGGGGTTTGATTATTCTCTGATCTATCCTGAGAAGTGTCTGACTTCGATCGCGCATACGACGCGTGATAATGTACGAGCATTCTTGAAAGTCGCCTCGGAGTTTAAGATAAAGACACATGTTAATGTCTACCGGTTGGGGGAGGTTAATCAGGCCCTTCTGAACATAAAGAATTCGAGAGTATCGGGCTCAACGATATTAAAGACCGAATGATTTTTCGATCTCCGATTATATCAGCTATTCTAGAATGATAAGCTTCGTTGTTTCAGCATTGTGACCATAGCACAATCTGACAAAATAGATCCCATCGGCAAGTTTATCACCAAATACATTCTTACCGTGCCATGTGACATTATGAATGCCTTGATCGTGGTGTTTACTGGCTACAACGTCAACGGGTGAGCCTAGTATGTCGAAGACGATTATTGATACATGGCCGGCCGTTGGTATGGAGTACTGGATAAGCGTATAATCTCTGAATGCGTTTGGTTTCGCCTCTATCCATAGATCCTGCACTGGGTGAAATACTGAGTGTTCGGCGATACCGGCGCCGAATACACCAAGCATATTCGTGACCAGCTGTTCCCAGACGCTAGCGGGAACTGGAAGCCTTCCGTCAATGGTCCAGTAACTGGCGATCGAATCGTCTCTCAAGATGCCGGGATAGAAATTATGGTCAGTATCCTTTACGATACGGTGGGCGCTTGTGCTGGGTATGAGTTCGTCCGGGTAGAATACTATGGTCGATGCATAATCGGCAGTGATGAAGAATTGTGGACTCGCAGCTTCAACTAACCCCTGAATGTGTGTTGACACTACATTTATGATGTCTGGTATGTAATCAGCGAGACCGAAGTTATTTTGAAGAAAAGTAATTGGTACCCCGCTGTATGATGCATCCTGGGCAATGAACCAAAATTTACCTCCGGAAGCTATGTAATCCGTGATGTTAGCCTGGTCGACAGCCGTCAACGTCGGTGAGAGGGGTAATGGTTGTCCATAGTGATCATAATTGTTCCAGATGACTAGGTTATAGGCTTGCATTGTTTGGAGATCCGGGCCAACCTGGTATTTATCAGTTGTCGGACCGAACCACCCGAAGTTACCTGAACCATAGAGATTTGTGAGCAGCGTGTGCCAGAGTGAGTCCGGATGTGTTGCCGGGCCAAAACCAGCGTTGTCTTCGACGAACAAGACATTGCCTTGCCGTGCTGATACAATGGGAATTTGGCTGTGCGGCTTAGTATTTGCCTTAGAATTACATACTGCGTATTGGAATGCTAGCAGAATGAGTATCATGTTGTTTGATTATTGATACACATGATTACCACTTCATAGACACGATTATCGCCTATGTGGCAGCTGAAAGCAATTTCTCTATGCTGCTGATTGTTTTCCCGAATTTTCTTATCATAGTGAAAGACTTCTTCCCACGTGCCATCGATTCTTATACGCTTGGGGTGTGTATACAACTCACCTCCTGAGTACCATTCGACTGCAGCATCACGGTCCAGGATCTCATTTCCGCGGCGCAGTTGCACCCTCGAACTTTTCACTCTTTCAGTCCAGTGCGTGCGTAGGATTCCATGATCTGTTTTTGGACAAAGAAGTACATTATTATGAGTGGTGCGGTGATGAATGTCGAAGCGGCGCATAACAAGGGATAATTGGTCGATTCAGCCTGCGCAAAGTATGCTAAGCCAGTTTGCACCGTGCGCATGGAATCTGAGTGGGTTACGATCAAAGGCCATAAGAATGCATTCCAGTTTGATACGATTTGGAAGATGCCAATCGTAATGAGAACCGCCTTGGATAACGGCACGACGATGCGGGTAATGATTTGGAACTGATTCAGTCCATCGATTTTAGCTGCGTCGAACAGCTCCTGGGGGATTGTCTTGAAGTGCTGCCTCAGCAAAAAAATGGCGAAAACATTTGCGCTCCAGGGAATGATTAGGGCAAGGAATGTGTCAATCCAGCCGAAACGACTCAATATCACATAGGAAGGTGCAAGATAGACCGGCACCGGGATCATCATCATAGCAAGGAAAAGCGTGAAAAACAGATCACGTCCCCAAAATCTCAATCGGGCAAACGCATAGGCGGCGAGGATCGAGGTTATGAAAACAAGGCAGGTTGTGCCTGCCGTCATGATGATTGTATTCAGGAAATACCTAGAAAAGTCAACTTGCCTAAATGCTTCAAGATAATTCGAAAACATGAGTACCCGAGGAAATATCGTCGGCGGGAACTTTAGCGCCTCTATCTGGGTTTTCAAAGATGTGGATATCATCCAGAAGAAAGGCAGTAGCATCCAGAATGCGCCAAGGGCGAGCAATATATGAACAGGATATTTCTTATTCATAGTGCACACGCCGTTCTATAAACTTTTTCTGAAATTGAGTCAGGATGAAGATAATTATGAAGATGACAAATGCGATAGCATTTGCATAGCCTAAATTCCATAATTTGAATGCCTGTTCGTATAAGTAGAAAACAACGAGTTTGGTAGTGCCCAAGGGCCCACCTGGAGGTTGGGTCATAACGTATACTGGGGTAAAAATATTGAAGGCAAATATTGATTGGGTGATTAAGAGGTAGAAGATGGTCGGTGAGATGAGTGGTATCGTAACATGTCGGAATGTTTTCCAGGTGCTTGCACCGTCAATCTTAGCCGCTTCATAATACTGCTCGGGAACATTCTGCAGACCAGCTAACGCGATAATTACGCAATAGCCGATGTTGTGCCAGACCGCCATGATGATAAGGGCACACAGCGCAATTGATGGGCCGGCGAAGAAGCCGCTCGGCTCGACATTCAGCGGGGCAAGTAATATCTCGAAAAGACCCCGTGCATCATTTAGCCACTTCAGTCCTTCTAGACCAAAAAGACCAAAGATCGCATTGAGCACGCCACGGTCCGGATTGAAAAGCCACTTCCATACTACAGAGATTGCCACAATTGAAGTTACTACTGGTAGATAATAGATTGTACGGTATGCACCACGCCCCCGAATCTTTTGATTCAAGAGCTGGGCAAAATATATTGAAAAAATGATCGTTAATGGCACGACGAATATTACGTACCAAAAAGTATTGCCCAAAGACTGATAGAACTTGGGATCGATGAAGAGGCGGCCGAAGTTTTTCAACCCGACGGTGTACAACGGGCCGGCCATGCCCCATTTAAAAAAACTCATCCTTATTGCCTGTAGGATTGGATAGAAGCGGAAGACTACAATGATTACGAGTGCGGGGAGTATGAAGAGATAGCCGCTGAAATCCTTCCTCTTACCCATGTGTAATTCTAACTAGCGGCCGATTAGTGTCAATCCTCTTGCCTCGCAATCAGGTTACTGTTATACACCACAGTCATTATGTCACTATGTCATTGTGTCATACGTTCCAAAGACACAGATCGACGTCTTGTAGTCTGATACCCTGATAGGCTGATGTCCTGCTTGCTGATACCCTGATCTTCTGGTATGCTGCCTTTGGGTGAAGCTTACCGGGAAAAGCGTTGGACGCAATGCTTAATGTGTCGGGTGTAAAGCTTCCAGCGTCCGCTTGACTTTTATTACTTCCTGGCTATAATTACCTTTAGTGAAAAAGATAATGGAAGAACCAGACATTAGGAGGGCGCTGGTTCGCATTGTACATGAAATCATTGAACACAACAAAGGCATAAAAAATCTCGTACTCATCGGTATCAAGCGACGCGGCGATTTCATCGCTCGGCGCATTGCTGACCGGATAAAAAAGAGCGAAGGCTTAGACGTACCAATGGGGGCGTTGGATATTACATTATATCGTGATGATTTGCAGTTGGTCTCCGAAGCGCCGATCATCGAGGGTACGGATATTAATTTCGACATTAACAAAAAGACAATCATTCTAATTGACGATGTTTTGTATACGGGTCGGACAATCCGTGCGGCTATCGAGGAAATACTCGATTTTGGGCGGCCCAAGGCAATACAGTTGGCAGTTCTCATCGACCGCGGACATCGGGAATTGCCGATTCAGGCCGATTTCGTGGGCAAGAAAGTACCTACGGCTAAAACCGAAATCGTTGATGTGCATATCAAAGAGTTTGACGGCGAAGATTGTGTCTTGATGCATTATCACAAAAACGCAAAGAGGCCGAAGAAGAAGAAAAGCGCAAAGCCACGCATACAGATGCATCGTGAGCCCAAGCAAAAAATAAGGCAATTGCGTATTGAGGATTCGGAGCAAGATGAATCCTAAGAAAGATCTATTAGGCACCGAGGAACTCACTACTCAAGAGATATACCAATATCTTGATCTTGCCGACAATTTTCTTGAAGTCTTGGCTCGACCAATTCCGATTGTTCCTTCTCTGAGGGGTAAGACAATCCTGACTCTGTTTTTCGAATCGTCGACCCGCACCCAGATTTCTTTTAGCATCGCGGCAAAGCGTTTATCTGCGGATGTGGTTAACTTTTCACAGGCGACTTCAAGCGTCAAGAAGGGTGAAACCTTGCTCGATACTGCACGCAATATAGAAGCGATGAAAGTAGATGGTGTGGTAGTGCGGCACTCGGCACCCGGCGCCGCAAAATTCCTGAGCGAACGTCTTGAGGCATTTGTTGTTAATGCCGGTGACGGAACTCATGAGCATCCTACGCAGGCGTTGCTCGACCTTATGACGATGAGGCGGCATTTTGGTCGTATCAAGAAATTGAATGTTCTGATTGTCGGCGACATCGCACACTCGCGCGTCGCCAGGTCCAATATTTTTGGCCTTAAGACTTTGGGTGCCCGCGTCGCGATATGTGCGCCACCCACGTTGATTCCGGTAGAAATCGATGATCTGGGAGTCGAGGTGTTTTACAACCTCGACGAAATAATTCACGATTTTGATGTCATAATGGCTCTGCGTATACAGCTAGAGCGTCAGCAAGCCGGGTTATTCCCCTCGGTGAGGGAATATCGGACGTTCTATGGTTTGACAAAGGAAAGAGCGGGTCGAATGAAAGCGAAAGGGGTAATCATGCATCCGGGACCAACTAACCGAGGCATTGAAATCGATCCCGACGTTGCCGATAGTGACAAATCTGTTATTCTTGAACAGGTCAAGAACGGCGTGGCACTTAGGATGGCTGTGTTATTCATACATGCTGGAGGCAAGATTGAGTAATATACTAATCAAGGGGGCGCGGGTCATCGATCCGAAGTCGAAGCTCGATGCTGTACGTGATATACTAATCGCGGACGGCAAGGTTGCCAAGATTGCGAAGGTAATCAGAGACAAGAAGGCGCGCGAGTTGAAAGGTAAGGGCCTAATCGCGACTCCTGGTTTAATTGACCTTCATTGCCATCTGCGCGATCCGGGAAGACCTGATGAGGAGACCATTGAAACCGGTAGTCAGGCTGCAGTGGCCGGCGGCTTCACCAGCATCTGTTGTATGCCCAATACCGAGCCGCCGATAGATAATGAGGGCATCGTAAATTACATATACAAGGAGGCGACACGTGTCAGTCTCTGTAATGTCTTTCCGATTGGTACGATTACCAAGGGACGGGTCGGCAAAGAGTTGACCGAATTCGGCGAGCTGTTAAGGGCTGGTGCCAAAGGGTTTAGTGACGACGGCGACACCGTGGCCGATAATAACGTCTTCCGCCATGCCCTTGAATACTCCAAAGTATTCGATGTTCCGATACTTGAGCACCCAATAGACAGGAATCTGGCTCAGGACGGCTTGATGAATGAAGGTCTTGTGTCGACGCGTCTTGGTTTGAAGGGATCACCAGCGATTGCCGAAGAGGTAATCGTGGCGCGTGATTTGCAGCTTGCGAAATTCACTGGTGCACGTTTACATTTGTGTCATATCTCTACCAAAGGTGCCGTGGATTTGATTAGGAAGGCGAAAAAAGAAGGAATCCGTGTAACGTGTGAGACTTGTCCCCAATATTTCTACTTCATCGATGAAGTATTAGAATCATTTGATGCCAACTACAAAGTCAATCCGCCAATAAGGGGTGAGGAAGATCGTCAGGCAATCATCAAGGGTCTCAAGGACGGTACTATTGACTGTATAGCAACCGATCATGCACCTCATTGTCAGGCAGAAAAGGAACTGGAATTTGCCAATGCACCTTACGGGATGATTGGTTTTGAAACCGCGATTTCGCTGGTCATAATGGAATTGATCAATAAACAGAAGATGGCTTGGTCAGATGTGATTGAAAAGATGACAGTCAATCCCGCAAGTGTTATCCGTGAAAAAGCAGGTAGTATCAGTCCAGGGTCGGTGGCCAACATAACACTGATCTCGCCGGGTGAGACCTGGCAAGTGGCCGAGGACAAGATAAAGTCTCGTTCCAAGAATACCCCTCTCTTGGGAAAAGAACTAATGGGGCGGGTCAGAAACGTCATTATTAAGGGTGTTATTAAGTACTCAGTGAAGAGCTAGCAGGAAAACTACCTATCTAACCAATTTGCTACTGTGTACAGGTCGATCCTAATCGACCTTAACGCCAAGATTTCCTTTGACTATTTCACCTATGATTTTGGGTCTTATGGGTTTGAAATTTCGCAATTTATTCCTGTCGATGATCACGCACATTCCAATACCCATGTTGAAGACCCGATACATTTCTTCTTCGGGTACTTTACCCAAATTCTGAATCAGTCGGAAGATGGGCAATGGTTGCCAGGTCTTCTTCCGGATGACAGCTGAGCAGTCAGGTGGCAGAATCCGCCTTAGGTTATCGTAGAAACCACCACCCGTGATATGGGCGAGTCCCTTCACATGTCTCAATCTCGGCTCGATCTCTTTCCGATACGAACGGTGTACCTTCAGTAATTCTTGGGCTAAGGTGCATTTCAATTCGCGTATGTAAGAAGAAAGTCGGTATTTTCGCAAGAGCACACGACGTGCTAAAGAATAACCGTTGGTGTGTAAACCGGATGATTTCAAACCCAGTATGATATCGCCTACCTTGATGCGTTTCATAGGAATGAGGTAATCCTTTTTACGGACCTTGCCAACAACGAAACCGACCAAGTCATACACGCCGTCTGGGTAGAATCGGGTTAGTTGAGCAGTTTCGCCACCCACTAAAACCATTCTCTCTCTTGTGCAGGCCTTTGCTAAACCGCTGACAACGTTGACCAGGGTTTTTCGATCCACCTTCGAGAAACCGATATAATCCATGAAGAACAGCGGAAGAGCACCGGTAGTCAGGATGTCATTCACGCAGTGGTTCACGAGGTCCGCACCAATGGTATTATGGATCCCGGTTGCGCACGCGATGAGAATTTTCGTGCCTACGCTGTCGCAGCTGCTGATCAAGAAATCAGAGTCAATTGAGTATATGCCGCCGAAGAGTCCGTATTCAGAACGGGTGCGCCGGCCGAATGTTTTTGTGACATGTTTACCGATTCCCTTTCTTACCAAATTTAAGGAGTCAATATCGACACCGGCATCCTTGTATAGCATGCATTATTCTATTCGTTTTTGTATGAGAATGCAAGGGATTTATGAGAAAGACCAGAAATCTTGAGAGCGATGATATTTCCATCAGAGCTCTCTGCAAGAGCAATTGACATGGCAGGCAATTGAGCTATACTTATTCGTGATCAGTACGTTACCACCTATTGTCTAGTGTGTTTCACAGGAGGAAGCATTTTATGAAGAGTAACATTGAGATTGCTCAGGAAGCAAAATTGATGCCGATTATGGAATTAACCTCAAGATTCGATATTCATGAAGACTGTGTTTTTCCCTATGGCAAGTATAAGGCAAAAATATGCCTGGATGTTTATAGGAAAATCGAGAACAATCCTTTGGGAAAACTCATATTGGTTACGGCCATGACCCCGACAGCATACGGTGAAGGTAAGACCACGGTGGCAATTGGTTTGAGCATGGGCCTGAACAAGATGGGTAAAAAATCGATAGTAACATTACGTGAACCGTCGCTGGGTCCGGTCTTTGGAATAAAGGGCGGCGCAACAGGCGGAGGATATGCGCAGGTTGTGCCAATGGAGGAAATAAATCTTCATTTCACAGGTGACATTCATGCGGTTGGTGCAGCTCACAACCTCTTGGCCGCGGTGTTGGATAATCATGTCCATTTCGGCAATCCGTTAGACATTGATGAGCGTGAAATCTACCTGACGAGGGCAATAGATATGAACGACCGGAGTTTGCGTAGGACTGTTATCGGTCTTGGGGGCAGGGCAAACGGACCGGCTCGTGAAGATAGTTTTATTATAACGACCGCCAGTGAGGTCATGGCAATTCTGGCGTTATCCAACTCAGTCACGGAATTGAAGGAAAGACTGGGGAATATCCTGGTTGCGTCGGACATGGACAAGAAACCGGTGTTCGCCAAGGATCTCGGGATTCACGGAGCCATGGCTGCGCTTTTGACCCAAGCATTGATGCCAAATATCGCTCAAACCATAGACCAAACCCCAGCCTTCATACATTGCGGTCCTTTCGCAAACATTGCCCATGGTACATGTAGTATTGTTTCGATGAAAATGGCGCAGCGTCTATGTGAATATACGGTTGTTGAAGCTGGTTTTGGCTCGGACTTAGGCGGCGAGAAGTTCATCGATATTGTCTCCAGAGTCGGAGATCTTAAAGTCGACACAGGAGTGATCGTGGCTACTGTACGGGCATTGAAAATGCACGGTGGCGCGTCGGAGAAAGATGTTAGTGCCGGCACTACAGAGCATCTGAAGACGGGTCTGCCCAATTTGGGTAAGCACATCGAGAACGTGAGGAAGTTCGGTGTACCTCCGGTGGTGTCGATCAATGTCTTCGAAGGCGATACAGAAACGGAGATCGGAATCGTCAAGGATTTTTGTGAGTCACAAAATACACCGGTGGCTGAAACCCGGGTGTTCACGCACGGTGCAGAGGGTGCCTTGGCCCTCGCCGATATTGTTGATAGAAATGCCCAGAGTGTGGAGTCAAACATGAAGCCCGTTTATGAACTCGATGATTCCATCGAGAAAAAGATCGAACGAGTTGCTCTAGAAATATACGGCGCCAGTGGTGTTACGTACACGACCCGCGCAGAGAGAGATATCAGACGCGTTACGAGATTTGGTTTGGATAAGTTGCCGGTCTGCGTCGCCAAGACAAACAGCTCACTTTCTGACGATCCAAAACTGCACGGCCGCCCCGAGAACTTCAAGATTACAATCGGTGGCGTAAATATTTCTGCCGGCGCGGGATTCTTGGTGCCTCTGGCCGGCGACGTTATGCTGATGCCTGGATTACCTAAGGTGCCTAATGCTACGAAAATTGATGTGGATGAAATGGGTAGGATACACGGCTTATCCTGATAATGCTTCGCATTATCGATTACGATGATTAAAAGAAAGATTCCCCGTCTGCCCTTCGGCCTGCGGGACACTGGCTTTTTCCACCAAATCAAAAATTTGGGCAAAATCGTGACAGTGATGGAAAGCAAGGTTATGGTCATTTATTTCATGGCTGCTTAGTATCATGGAGGTATTTGTCGGGACGTCAGGTTGGTATTATGAGTGGAATAGAGACAAAACGCTGGACTGGTATGTTGCTAATTCAGGGATTAATGCAATTGAACTCAACGTTTCTTTCTATCGTTTTCCCTTCCCGAATCAAGTAAAGGCGTGGGCTAAAAAGGGTAGATCACTGCGCTGGGTGATTAAAGTTAGTCGGCTTATTACTCATCGGTTTAAGTTTTCGGACAGGTCGGTCGAAACGTGGAAGCGTTTCGTTGCTCTTTTTTCGATCATGAGCGATTTGATTGACTTTTTTCTCCTTCAAATACCGCCGAGTTTGACCAGTAGCTCGAGAGATAAGATTGCGGACTTCATAGAGCAGACTGGGATGGCCGAGAAATTCGCACTCGAACCCAGGCATGATTCCTGGTTCAATGATGAAATCGTGGTTTGGGCCAGGGCGGCAGGTTTGACTTGGGTCTCGATTGACGCTCCTATATTCACGCGAGACATTTTCAAAACAACGGATAGCGTGTATCTCAGAATGCACGGAAGAACCGATTGGTATCAGCACGATTACAAGAGCGGTGAATTGAAAGAAATCAGTAAGCGTGTATATGCGGTGAAGCCCAAAAGAGCATACGTTTTTTTCAATAATGATCATAGTATGCTCGGTAATGCTCAGGACATGTACGGAATAATGAGTAAGCTGAAGGGGTAGCATGCCGGCGAATCTTCCGCCCCAGTACTTCGACGTAGAGAAAAAATTCCGAGAAACCAGAGATTTACGCGAAAAGCTCTTGTATCTCCAGGAGATGTTGTCAATCATTCCTAAGCATAAGGGTACCGAGAAATTGCAGGCCGACCTTAAGACTCGAATATCTAAACTGAAGAGCACTATAAGTAAACAGAAGAAATCAGGTGGCACGGGCGGTACTTGGTATCAGGTGGAGAAGCAAGGCGCTGGTCAAGTTGTGCTGGTTGGTCTGCCGAATTCAGGTAAGTCGGCATTGCTGAATGCGATCACAAATGCGCATGTTGAGGTGGCGCTGTACCCTTTCACAACCAACCTGCCACAGGTCGGCATGATGGATTACAGAGATATAAAGATTCAGATTATCGACACGCCGCCCCTTTATGAAGATGCACCTCCGTGGCTATTTGGGCTGTACCGTAATGGAGATATTTTGTTGGTTGTCTTGGATGCACAGGGCGATGTCCGTAATGATTTTGAGACAATACTGAATGCACTGAAAGCGCGCAATATTTTTGTAAGTGAAGGCGAGTTTGGTGATGTCAAAAACGCCGTCATCGTGATAAACAAGAGTGACGATAATCCCAAATCTGACATGATTGATTCATTCATCGCACAGAACAGGGGTACATTCGATGTGCTCCGCGTTTCTACAACAACTGGTGGCGGTGTCGAGCAACTCAGGGAGCAGATTTTCGCTTCGTTGCATATAATCAGAGTCTACACCAAGAAAATCGGGCATCCAATCGACAAGAAGGAACCAGTTGTATTGAAGCGGGGCACGACGGTTATCGATGCAGCAGAACACATTCATAAGGATTTTAAGAAAAAACTGAAATTCGCTCGCCTGTGGAGTGATTCTGATTACAACGGCCAGCGGGTTGAGAAGAATCATGTACTAGCAGATGGAGACGTGATTGAGTTTCATGTATAGTAAATCAAATCCGAAATTCGAATATCGAAATCCGAAACAAATTCAAATATCAAAGCCTAAATTACCAAAACCTGTTGTTTTGAATCATGAGTAAGAGACATAAGAATAAGGGAGAGCTGGCCATTATTCAGTACCTTCAGAAGAGATTTCCGAAAAGGCGGAGGGAGGTGCTGAAGGGTATTGGTGATGATGCAGTGGTATTTCGAGATGGGTATGTTGTTTCCACCGATTCTTTCTTTGAAAAAACTCATTTTCATTTAGGTTACTTCTCATTCTTTGCTCTTGGCTATCACACGATGGCCGCGAGTTTGTCAGACCTTGCAGCGATGGGTGCGGCGCCAATTTCAGCGCTTATTTCATTGTGCGTTTCAAAGAATATCGGTATGAAGGCAATTCGTGAGGTCTACGATGGTTTCGAAGAAGTGACGAGAAAGCACAAGTGTGATATCTCGGGTGGCGATATTGTGAACTGTCAGTCTTTTGGGATGACGATAACCGTGATTGGTCGTACAAAAAAGCCATTGTTACGCTCCGGCGCTGCACCTGGTAATTATCTATACGTAACCAATTTCTTGGGACTCGCCGAGGTAGGACGGATGGTATTGAAAGCGAAGGCCCCCCGGAATGAATATCCGGATGCGATCAAGAAGCATCTTTATCCCGAGCCCCGGATAAATGAAGGCCTTTCGTTGAGAAAGTTCGCGACGTCATGTATCGACGTATCGGACGGTCTTTCAACAGATGCCTATCACCTCGCCGAAGAGAGCGGAGTTAAAATCGTGATAGATGCTGAACACATACCAATCCACCCTGAAGTCGGGAGATTATGTGGAGTGGTGATGAAAGATCCAACGCAATTCATCCTGTCGTCGGGAGAGGATTTCGAGCTGCTATTCACGGCCTCAAGGTTGCCTGCAGAGCGCAGCATGAGGGTTTTCAGAATTGGTCGCATCATGAAGGGGAAAGGTTTGTACCTGTCTGTTCGTGGCAAATTGCAGCGCATTGAACCCTCTGGATACGAACACTAAAAAGGGACAGGCTACTTTTTTATAGTCACTCCTAACAGCGAATTTGGTCATTTGTCACTACTTCGATACATACATTTCGGTCCCTAATGCACATGCAAAAAAGTAGCCTGTCCCCTTGACAATTCCGTAAGGTGCCGTATAATACATTAGGGGGCGATCGGTTTCGACGAGGCAAGTGAAATGACTGAGGGCATACCGAGGGTTCTGGTGACCTCGTAAATCCGACCGGAAAGAAAAAACATCCTGAAAACGGATACGCTCTAGCTGCATAATAATGCGGCTACGCCTCCCTGAGTGGCCAGCCCAGCTTAGGGTAAGGTGTCATATAGGGCTGAAGCCTATCGATTCCTGCCTTTGGGGTTGATGGGTCAGTTGAAAAGGCTAGCTCTTGCAGACCTGTCTCTTGGTGACGCGAGAGGAGATACGTAAAGAGACTAAGTATGTAGGCCTCTACATGGAAATGTCTCGGACGCGGGTTCAATTCCCGCCGCCTCCATCAGTTTTGCTCAAATATCTGATTTGACTGCAAAACTGCATGTCCCGTAGCGCAGCGGAGGGGCACCAATGTCCCCATCAACGAAATACTTTGTTTATATTCTTCAAGCAACGGACAGCTTCTTATACACCGGTACGACCAAGAACCTCGAAGAGCGCTTAGAACGTCATAATCGTGGTCGAGGTGGTAAATTCACAAAGGGTAGGAGACCTCTCAAGCTCGTGTATTTTGAGGAATTCAATAACCTGAGATCTGCAATGCAACGTGAAATACAGGTAAAGAAGTTGTCACGATCACGTAAGCAGGAATTGATAGATAAGTTCGAGAATAGCCAGAAATAATTCCGATATTTGGTGTTCAATTTCTCGTGATTGAGATTTGCCCCTCACCCTACGGGATCGGGATTCTCGTGAATTTAGTCTCACCTTGTTCGACAACTCACGGAAGCTGCAAAATTGCATGTCCCGTAGCGCAGCGGAGGGGCACCTTTTCTTAAATCCTAAGCACGAAATACGAAATCCTAAACAATCTCAAAATTCAAAACCCTAATGATCCAAATAAAGAAGATTTCTTAATCTTTGGGCAAACATTTCGATTCTTGATAGTGGTTTGAGAAACGATGTGCGCTCATCCACGGTTTTGGATTTGTTAATTGGTGCTTTGGTATTGTTTAGAGTTTAGGGTTTAGAATTTGGGATTTGCCCTGCTGGGTACTGGGCTGAAGGGGGTTGTATTTTTCGCCGTTACTTGATTAATTGACGTCATTTTTGCATTGCGATTAGTGTTTCATGTAGCGATTATTAACACTTCAGCTTCAATTCTACAACCACCAGTGTCTTGTTGACACAAATTTGCAGCTTCGTATAATGATTAGTGCTGACGCTTCTTTTTCTTGTTCTTGCTGAATCACCGATTGTCATCACCGAAGTAATGTCTAATGTCAAGGGTTCCGAACAGACATGCGGCGACCGTAACGAATACGTTGAAATCTACAATCTGAGTGAGGATACAGTGGATCTTTTAGCCTATCGCATCTGGGATTTTGACGTTTCTCCTCCCGATGAAATATGGCCTTGGAATAATGATTCAATCTTGATTAGGTATCCGTCAGTGAGGATAAATTCAACAGTCATTTATCCCTGTACATATGCACTGATTTTAGACAACGAATATTGCAAGCCAGATACTTCGGGTGGTAACTGGCAACCTTATGCAATACCCGATTCAACGTTGGTTCTGACCACGGATGAAACAACAATTTGCGACGGTCTTACTACGAGCGATCCATTGATTATCTACTCAACCATTGCTGATTGTACTACATCTTTCGGAACGCCCTATGACTCTTTCGATTACTTTCCTTCAGACCCCGGAGACGGTATTGCTTGGGAAAGAATAGATTTTACATTGCCCGATGACGCTGCAAACTGGCATCCTTCAATAGACACGTCGGGTTGCACGCCGGGGAGGGAAAACAGCACGGCTAATGTTTTTGACCTGGCAGTTGATTCCCAGTCGATCTTCTTCGTCCCCATGGTTGCAACAACTGGTGATAATGTGCGTATTGAAGTTGTGATAAAGAATTTCGGGCTGAGCGCAACTGACGAGTACGCTTTGTATATCTTCGACGACACTAATAATGATAGCAACATGGTGCAGACAGAGCTGCTCGTTGAACTTAGTGGCGTATGGGTAAATGCCTTGGACAGCACATCGCTTTTTTATGTTTATCAACATCCGGGATTGGGTACTCATTCTCTTGGTTTCATGATTGATTTCCCCTCTGATCTTAGTCCTGAGAACAACCTGGCTTTCAAACCGCTGCAGGTAATTGGTGAAATAGGTGAACTCGCTATTTCACCCCAGATAGTATCACCAAATAATGATGGTATAAACGATCGCCTTCAGATTGATTACCGCCTGCCTGAAGTGGGCGGTAGGCTCACCATATCGATATTCGATACACGCGGAATCAGAATACATGATGTCTGCAGGAATGAATCATGGAATATTGCACAAGGGACGCTATATTGGGACGGTAGGTCAGCCAAGGGCGAAATCCCTATCGGAATGTATATAGTATATCTTGAATACCAATATCATGACAAAATAACTAGAGCCAAGAAAACAACAGTCATAGCTCGCTGACACTCGCAAATCCGAAATTCGGATATCGAAGTCCTGCATCCTGTGGAATAACTGATTTCTATTCCCCAGGGAAAACAAATCCCAATATCCAAACTTCATCGAGCGGCCAGTGTGTCATATCACTTTTGCGATGTTGACCCATTCCGCTATTTGTTTTGTTATTTCTGTAATCTTTCTGTTTATCACGATATCCTCTTTTCCATCATTGCATCGCTGTAATCGAACCGAAGGTATAGCCTTCGGTAGGAGTTGACTTTGCCAGTCTTTTGGGTATAATCATCGATGGCAAAAAAGACCCCATTTTACGAGAAACACGTCCAAAATAAGGGAAAAATCGTTGAATTTGCTGGATTTTTGATGCCTGTTCAATTTGAAGGTATTATCCCCGAGCACAACGCAGTACGCGATTCAGTTGGTGTTTTTGACGTTTCGCATATGGGCGAAGTGGAGATTAAAGGCAGCGATCGCGTCAAATTTGTGAATTATGTTACAACCAACGATGCCTCACAACTCGCTATAAATCAGGTGCAGTATTCAACAATGCTATACCCGGATGCCGGGATTGTTGATGATTTGTTGGTGTATAACTTAGCTGACCGGGTGCTGTTGGTTGTCAACGCAGCCAACACAGAAAAGGATTACATGTGGATCTTGGAAAATAAGAAATACGATGTGGAGATTGAGAACATTAGTGACGCAGTCGGGCAGTTAGCGATTCAGGGGCCTAAAGCCGAACCAGTAATGCAAAAGCTGTTTGATGTTGACCTTTCTACCCTGAAGTACTACTGGACGACTGAGACAAACATGAAGGGAATTCCGGTAGTCTTGTCACGCACTGGTTACACTGGTGAGGATGGTTTTGAAGTGTATCTCGACAAGAAATACGCAGCTGATGTGTGGGATATGATCTTCAGCGCCGGGCAAGATTTCGGCATAAGACCAATAGGTCTTGGTGCAAGGGATACTCTGCGTTTTGAGATGCGGTACTGCCTCTACGGTAACGACATCGACAAGACTACTAATCCCTTGGAAGCGGGTCTGAGTTGGATAGTTAGGTTAAACAAAGATGAATTTATCGGCAAGGAGCCGCTGCTTGCGATCAAACAGCGTGGTATACAACGAAAATTAGTCGGTTTGGAAGCGTTGGGTAAAGGCATTCCCCGACAACACCAGGAGATACATGCCGGTGATGAGAAAGTTGGATTTGTGACATCGGGTACCTTTGCGCCCTCTCTGAAGAAGGGCATTAGCATGGGTTATGTCAATCTAGTTCATGCCAAAGTAGGTAACAAGTTGAAGGTTATGGGTAAAGAGCCTATCGAAGTTGAGATTATCAAGGGGCCTTTCTACAAACACGGTAGCCATAAGTAGTATGTCACGGCAATTGTTGACTTGGATATGTATCGGCTTGCATCCGTGTACTATCTGTTTGAATCTAACGCTCAGCCTGCAGCTGAGCGAAAGGAGGCAAGATGGCTAATGTTATCGATGGTGTAAAATATACAAAAGAACACGAATGGATAAAAATAGAGGGTGATGTTGCTATTGAGGGACTCACTGATTATGCACAGTCTGAATTATCGGATATTGTGATGGTTGAATTGCCTGATGTCGGGAGAAAAACCAAGGCCGGTGATGCGATTGGAACAATAGAGGCCGTGAAGGCAGTGACCGATATATACGCTGGTTTGAGTGGCGAAGTCACAGAGGTGAACGAAAAGGTGACCGCTGACCCAGCGCTGGTCAATAAAGATCCATATGGCGAAGGGTGGTTGTACAAAATCAAAATCGAGGATGCGAAAGAAGTTGACAACCTTCTTTCACCGGAGCAGTATAAGGAGCTGATCGAGAAGAAGTAATGCACTACCTGCCACTTACTCCTCAAGACGAAAAGGAAATACTTGCCCGGATTGGTGTTTCATCCTTTGAAGAATTGCTTAATCAGATAATTCCCAAAGACATGCAATATCAGGGTGAAATCGAGATGCCCGTTGGAGTAAGTGAAAATGAAGTGAGGAAGATTCTGGGTGACCTAGCGGGCAAGAATTTTAACATCGATGAATATCTATCCTTCTTGGGTGCGGGAGTGTATGATCACTATATCCCGGCGGTAATTGACAGCCTTATTTCACGCAGCGAGTTTTATACTGCATACACACCATATCAGGCAGAGGTATCACAGGGCACGCTGCAAACGATTTTTGAATACCAGAGTGTGATTTGCGAGCTGACTGGTATGGATGTTTCGAATGCATCGATGTATGATGGTGGTTCGGCATTGGCAGAAGCAGTGCACATGGCTAACACAATAAAAGGGAAAAACAAGATAGTACTGGCTGATTTGATGCACCCATTTTATCAGAAGATTACAAAAACATATACTCATGAATGCGGAGTGGAGATTGTTCAGTGCCCGACAAAGAACGGTGTGACTGATATCGATGTTTTGAATGGTTTGGTTGATAACGAAACAAGCTGTGTCTGCATTCAGCAGCCTAATTTCTACGGCTTTCTCGAGGATATGTCCGAAATCGAGAAGATCGTTCACGGAAAGAATGCACTGTTGATTGCTGTGGTCGACCCGATTTCATTGGGAGTTATCAAGCCACCAGGAGAATACAGGGCAGATATTGTAGTGGGCGAGGGCCAGCCATTGGGCGTTCCGCAAGGTTTTGGCGGACCGCTTCTCGGGATTTTTGCGTCGAAGAAAGAATTCGTCAGATATATGCCGGGCAGGATTGTCGGGGAGACAACTGATGTTGACGGCAGAAGGGGATTTGTTTTAACATTACAGACCCGTGAGCAGCATATACGGCGAGAAAAAGCCACTTCGAATATTTGCACCAATGAAGCACTCTTGGCGTTGAGTGCGTTGATTTACTTGTGCACTCTGGGCAAACAGGGGATAATAGATGTGGGCGATTTATGTTTATCCAAGAGTCATTACTTGCGTGACCGGTTGATAGAACTGAAGGGCATCAGACTCGCACATGGACAGGAGTTCTTTAAGGAATTCCTGGTCGAAACTGATAAGCCTGCAAAAGAAATCCTCGACGCTTTACTCAAGCAAAGAATATTCGGCGGTGTACCTTTGTCCATGTTTGATGAGAATCTCCAGAATCAATTCTTGATCGCCGTCACCGAGAAAAGAACAAAAGAAGAACTGGACCTTTTTGCGGATCGTCTATCGAGAGTTCTATAAATCTCTTTCACTGCCCTCTACCATGAAATGTAGACTGCATACGCAAATTCCAATAACCAAATTTTGTATTCTGAGATTTGAAAATTGTGATTTATTTGTTATTTGGAGTCTGTAATTTGGAATTTCAGACACTGCCATGAAGTTACTGTTTATCGGTGATGTGTTCGGTGGTCCAGGTCGCGAGAAGATAAAGACCCATCTTCCTGGTGTCATCGAGAAGGAGGGGATATTTTTCACTATTGCACAAGGTGAGAATCTGGCTGGGGGTATCGGCATCACCGAAAACACGGCAAAAGAGATGTTCAAGGTAGGCGTAGATTGTATTACAACTGGCAACCACGTTTGGAAGCATAAAGAGATTCTTGAATATATTGAACGGGAAACCCGTCTCTTACGACCCGCTAATTTCCCTAAAGGTGCGCATGGTCGAGGCTACTTCGTATACGAGAAGAGCGGTGCAAAGATTGGTGTGATCAACCTTCAGGGACGTGTTTTCATGAAGCCGTTGGATGATCCGTTTAAGGTCGGCAGGAAAGTTGCCGAAGAGATTCGCATAGAGACCAGCGTCATTTTTGTAGATATGCATGCTGAGGCAACGAGTGAGAAGCGCGCCCTGGCCTTATACCTTGCAGAATGCGTAACGGGTATTGTCGGTACACACACTCATGTTCAGACCGCTGATGAGCAGATCATCAACGGTAAGACTGCCTATATTACTGATGTGGGAATGGTGGGATCAGTGAACTCAATAATCGGTAATAGAAAGGATGAAATAATCGAGCATTTTTTGTTATCTGTGCCTCGTAGATTCGTGGCGGCAAAAGATAACATTAAGGCAAATTGCGTTATAATTGACTTTAATGAAAAAACCGGCGCAGCGAACGTTATCACCCGCTACAATTTCTAGACGTCATAATTACACAATGCCACAGTAACTCAAAGGATAACTTAATTGCTAAATGATGCTTTGACTCATAATATCATCGTAATCTATGGATGCAAAGCAGCCAATGACCTAATGACACAATGACTGAAGGTACTCCAATTTCGTATTGGTGTTTCGTGAATCGTATTCGTGATTTGGGCTTTGCTTTAGTATTATTTAACGAATACGAAACATGGACAACGTTCAACGATTATGCTTCGAGCGAACGCTAGTGAGTCGAGAAGCACCGTTTTACCCTTTCTTATCACGTTTCTCTAACTCACGCGAGGTCTCAAATTTCTCATAGGACACTATATCTTTGAGCTCAAGCCGTCCACGCTCCCTTGCTTCTTCGGCCGGATAGCCGACCGGTGTCAAGGCAACGACTCGGACATCATCGGGTATGCCCAGTACATCCTTAACCATTTTTTCATCAAAAGCACCAATCCAGCAGGTTCCCAGTCCTTCATTGGTCGCTGCGAGAATTATATGGTCAAGCGCGATCGTCAGATCGTGTGGCCAGGATGCCATGTAATTTCCCATACGACCCCAGGCAATCTTTTCAAGTGCACAACCGCAGATGATTACGCCCGCCTCGGCCATGAAGGGTTGGTTGCGGCATGCCTCGGCGACCTTCTTCTTCATTTCTGGATCCCTTACCACAATGAAATGCCAAGGTTGATAGTTCTTTGCCGACGGTGCCATACGCCCAGCATCCAATATTCGATTCAAAACATCTTCGGGTATCGGATCTGACTTATATTTCCGAACACTTTTTCTTTTTTTAATTATTTCATAAAACTCCATTGCTTCGCTCCTTTCATTCGCTTCGCGATTCGATGCACCTCCGTTGGATACGCCCCGCACTTATGCATAAGTGCGGGGTCCTCAATTCCGCAATCAAATCAGAGATTTAAGCGGAATTGGGACGCGCCCGGCGCGATTCGAACGCGCAACCTGCGGAGCCGGAGTCCACCGTTCTATCCAATTGAACTACGGGCGCAACATTTAGGAAACAGGATACAGGCGTTAGGATATAGATTCACTGACTTCTCTTATGCCTGATCCGTTTTCTGTTATCAGATATCAATCGTCGGGTTTATTATACCGAATATCTTAAGAACGTCAATCAAAGACTTAATGACATAATGACACAATGACTTCGTTGTCGGTGGACTCGCTGAAAGTATCGTCGGAGATCTCGACCAACAGGGAGAGGACAGTCGTTTTGAGAGGCCCTCCGCAGCGCATAATTATGATTTTCGTGCTTGACGGGTGGCGTAATTGAACCGAAATCGGACAGAGAAAAAGCACTTGACATCAGCGCGTCGGAGGCTACATAATGTGGTGTATAAGAAAGAAAAGGAGCAACTTTGTGATGTCTATACCAGAAATGGTTAAAGTGTCTCATTTCACATGGTACATAACGCTTGTTTTTCGCATAACGTTGGGATGTGGGTTATATTGAAACAAGGATTGAAACGTTGGTAGCTGGTTGGCTGAGGTGAAGCCTGATCCAAACCCAAGTATTTAGATATTTCCTATCGACAGACAAAGGAGGATGAACATGGAAGACTTGCCTGAGAGATTGGCATTATCTAGCGCAGGCAAAATAGCGAAAAGGCTAGGAACGATTTCTGGCGGTAGAGTATTGGATGTTGCCACAGCGGGGGGAGGATTCATCAATACTCTCATGAAAACTCTGAAGGCTTATGATTCTTTTGTGGGAATAGACTATTGCGCTTCAGACGAGTCAAGAAAACTTATGGAATCTGCAAAGAAAAGGTTTGAAGGAAAGCCCGTACGATTTTTTGAGATGAACGCCGAGAATCTGAAATTCGAAGCTGAGTCTTTCGACACTGTTTGCATTTCCCATTCTCTGCATCATCTTGCAAATATAGACAAGGTGCTGACCGAAATGAAACGTGTTCTCAAGAATGGCGGTAATTTCATACTACAAGAGTGTTACTGTGATGGAGACCAGACTGAGGCACAGAAAGCAGATGAGCTTGAGCATGAATGGGAAGCGCGGATCGACTCTTTGCTCGGCATCACTCATAACAAAACCTTCCCCAAACAGAGGATCATGGACGTTGCCAGCAGTTTGAAGCTGAGAGAGTTGGAGGTATCCGATTCCACGCATCCCGTCGACTGCCTGTGTTGCGAAAGGAAATATGAGTGCGAGGACCCAAAGAATCAAGCAACATACCACAATGAAATCAAGTACATTGACAATGTAATTAAGAAAATTAAAGACTACCCAGATTCGGGAACTCGAAATCGTCTGAGGGAAGAGGGGGAGAGGATCAAAGAAGCAATAGCAAAGTCTGGTTCAGCACCAGCGTCATACTTATTTATTATTGGAAAAGCATAACACGTTTGGTCTTGCATCAAGACGTTGGCGAGAGTATTCCATTAGAACAAGATTTGAAACCGGATTCAAAAGAGGGGGCGGTGCTTGCCGACCCTTCTTTCTTCTTGTGTCATGTCTGTGCCAAGAAATCGTGCTGCGGACTTACCATCCGTGATTTGTTGTGCAACTTTCAGATTTCTCTCTCCTCTAACAAGGTTCTTATTGACAGAGAAGAATCGTTGTTATATAATCATTTGGAGCTTGTAAAAAATCGTACAAAGGTGGAGGCAAGGATGATAGCTTATCAAAAGTACTTATATTTGGCATTTTTTTTACCACTGGCATTACCCGCCCAATGGCTTGAGACCACCATCACTGTCGGTGATGGACCTCGGGCTTTAGTATACAAGCGTATCGGCAACAAGGTTTACTGCGCAAATGAGGGTAGCGATAATGTGACAGTAATTGATGGGACGACCAACAGCGTGATTACAACCGTTTCAGTTGGCGACCATCCTTATGCGTTAGTCTGTAATCCCACCGATAACAAGGTCTACTGCGCTAACAGGTTTAGCGATAGTGTCACCGTGATTAATGGTGCGACCGATAGCGTGATTACCACCATCATGGTCGGTAGTGATCCTCGGGCCTTAGTTTATAATCGCACCAACAACAAGGTCTACTGCGCAAACGTTGATAGCGATAATGTAACCGTGATTGATGGGGCGAGCAATAACGTGATTACCACCATCACAGTCGGTTATAATCCTGTGGCCTTGGTCTATAATCCCACCAACAACAAAGTATACTGCGCAAATTATATGAGCGATAATGTGGCCGTGATCGATGGGGCGGCCAACAGCGTGATCACGACCATCACAGTCGGTTATGGTCCCCGGACCTTAGTCTATAACCCCACTAACAACAAAGTCTACTGCGGAAATCAGTTTAGCGATAATGTGACCGTGATTGATGGGTGGACCAACAACGTGATTACCACCATCGCGACTGGTCTTGAACCTCAGGCCTTAGCTTATAATCCCACCAACAACAAGGTCTACAGTGCAAATGAGTGGGAAAATGATGTGACCGTGATTGATGGGGCGGCTGACAGCGTGATTACAACCGTTGCAGTCGGTGTTTGGCCTTGCGCCTTAGTCTACAATTCCACCAACAACAAAGTCTACTGCGCATATGACTGGCCCAATGATGTGACCGTGATCGATGGCGCGACCGATACTGTGATTACAACGGTCACATTGGCTGACGAGGCCTGTGCGTTTGCGTGGAATCATGTCCAAAATAGAATATATGCTGCGAATTTCACTAACTCAAGTGTTTCGGTGATTCGGGATTCATTGACAGGGATAGAAGAAAACAACCCTTTTATAACAGAAAACAAATACCTCCGTGCAACCATCTTCCGCGGTCCTCTGCAACTGCCCGAAGGCAAGACGTGCAAAGTCTTTGACATTACGGGCAGGGTCGTAGAACCAAACAAGATACAGCTAGGCATCTACTTCATTGAGGTTGACGGTGCTGTAACACAGAAGGTGGTTAAGGTTAGATAAACAGCATAAGTGTAGCATAGGGGGAGTGATTTGAGCGGTCACTCCCCTTTTTTTCTCGCATTGCAACGCGGTGGATGTAAAGTCCTTAGTGGATATGAGATCCGGTTGGAATTTCAAACGACGGATAGTATGCGCACAGTGGATGTTGATGTTACCGGTAGAATAGATTTCCATTTGTTAATAGTTGACAGTGGGTAATTTTACTGTACTCTTGACATGGAGGTTCAACATGAAAACAGCTGCTTTGATGTTAGGGATTGTATTTCTGATAATTGCTGCCCTGATTTATATCTTAGGGACAGGTTTACGAGTGGTTTATAGTGGTGGGTTTTTCACGGTCGTGGGAGTTTTGGTTATTATTTACTCAAGACGTAGGAAGAAGTAATATATCCTTTAGATGCATACAAGTGTCTATTAAGTAAGATGGAATACTATTCCATTTGATCTATAGAGCCGTGGACTTACCTTCCGCAGGGTTCTATAAGCACTTACTTCAACAATAGTATCTTCAACGCTTCATTGGCGATGAGGTTCTGACAGGCGCTCGGTGTGCCATATCGGACAGAACTGCATCCCTTGACATCAGCCTGACGCGAACATATAATTCTTGTAGAGAGAACAAGTAGACATTCAAACACGTAGAGTGTAAAGGAGGAAGTGTGAAGAAACACAGTATATTGACGGAAGGGATAGTTGTGTTACTGTTCCTATTCGGTGCAGCGCACGCAACTACTTGGTATGTCCACCCCGATTCCACGCTCAACTCCATCCAGGCAGGCATAGACCTATGCTCGACTGGTGATACAGTGCTCGTTGGAGCAGGAACGTATTTCGAAAATATCAACTTCAATGGCATGGCTATCACCGTAACAAGCGAGTATGGTCCTGACACCACAACTATTGACGGCAGCAGTCCTGCGCATCCCGACAGCGGCAGTGTGGTTCTCTTTAAAAGCGGCGAGAATAACAGTTCAGTGCTGGATGGATTTACTCTCACGCGTGGAATAGGCACAAATATGCCTTGGGGGCACTCTGGAGGTGGAATTGAGTGTTGCAATGCATCTTCACCAACGATAATAAATAATATAATTACTGCGGATACAGTTACGGGCTATGGTGGCGGAATTGAATGTGACTATAACTGTAACCCTATTATATCTAACAACACAATCACCATGAATCAAGCAGGTGAGTCTGGTGGCGGCATTGAATTTTATGATGCTTCACCAACCATTACTAACAACGTTATTGATGGCAATGAGGCCACATACGGAGGTGGCATTGTTATTGGAGACTATTGCTCTGGTGATATTTCTCATAATACGATTACGAACAACACTGCTACGCCCACTGGGGGCGGTGGTGGCATCTTTTTGTGTCAAAACACTACAACACTAATCCAACACAACCTTATAGCGAACAATTTCAATGATGGCGTGTGCAGTGGTTGGCCTGGTAATCCAACGATATATTGCAATGACATTATTGACAATGAGGGTTATGCAATCAGGAATACTGCATCGAGTGTCACTATCGATGCAGACAGCAACTGGTGGGGTGATGCGACTGGGCCTTATCACCCAGATTCTAATCCAGGTGGTCTGGGTGACACAGTAAGTGATTATGTCGACTTCATCCCTTGGCTAACGAGCCCAGGTGTTGAGGAACAACCAATCATCAAGCCCGTGGAGAAACACGAAAACCTTACAGCATCAATCTTCCGCGGATCCCTACACTTACCCGAAGGCAAGAACTGCATAGTCTTTGACATCACGGGTAGGGTTGTTGAACCAAGTAAGATACGACCAGGCATCTACTTCATTGAAGTTGACGGCGTGGTGACCCAGAAGGTGGTTAAGGTTAGATAGATAGCGAAGAGTGTAGCACAAGGGGAGTGATTTAGTCGGTCACTCCCCTCTTTTTTTACGCTATTACAGCGCGGTGGACTTACCCTCCGCAGGGTTCCATAATCACTCACCTCAACGATAATATTTCCAACACTTCACGGCTGATGAGGGAGCGACAGATGCTCGCTGTGCCAGATTTGTGCCAAAAAACACACTTAGGCCTCATTGCACCTACTTGACAAGTAACTGCCTACTCTTATAATTTCACAGAAAAATATTAGGGTAATTTCAGCAGCAGTGTAAATGTAAATGAGGAGGAGTATATGGTTCGTAAACAGAAATATGTATTTATAGAGGTTCTTCTGTTTTCTTTGTTACCGATGCTTTTATCAGCTCAGTGGCTTGAAACGACAATTCCAGTCGGGGATGAGCCTCTTAAACTGGTTTGGAACTCAACAGATAACAAGATCTACTGCGCTAATTATGGTAGCGGTGATGTCACAGTGATTAATGGAGCAACCAATGGGGTCGATACCACAATCGGAATCATCTATGGCTCTGGTGCTTTGGCCTATAATACAGACTACAACAAGGTCTACTGCACTAGTCTTTGGAGCTATTATGTCACGGTGATTGACGGCGCAAGCGACACAATCATTACCACGATTACAGTAGATACTATGCCTAATGCTTTAGTCTGCAATCATATTCTAGACGACAACAAGGTCTACTGCGCTAATTTTTGGACCGATAATATCACAGTGATTGACGGCGTTGCCAATACAGTCATCACCACGATTGCAGTCGGAGTAGGAGATGGGCCTTGGGTTTTGGTCTACAATCCAACCAACAACAAGGTCTACTGCGCTAATCTTAACAGCGATGATGTTACGGTGATTGACGGCGCAGCCGATACAGTCATTATCACGCTTCCAGTCGGTGATGAACCTCGTGCTCTGGTTTGGAATTCAACCAACAAGGTCTACTGCACTAATTTTTGGACCGATAATGTCACGGTGATTGACGGCGCAGCCGATACAGTCATCACCACGATTCCAGTCGGAGATGGGCCTTGGGCTTTGGTCTATAATCCGACCAACAACAAGGTCTACTGCACTAATGCATTGAGCGATAGTGTCACGGTGATTGACGGTGCAACCAATGTGGTTATCACCACGATTCCAGTCGGTGATGGGCCTTGTGCTTTGGTCTATAATCCGACCAACAACAAGGTCTACTGCGCTAATGAGTGGAGCGATGATGTCACGGTGATTGACGGTGCAACCAATGCGGTTATCACCACGATTCCAGTCGGTGATGGGCCTTGTGCTTTTACCTGGAATTCTGCTCAAAACCGAACCTACGTAGCAAATTATGGTAGCGATAGTGTCTCAGTGATTTGGGATGTGCCGGGAATTGAAGAAGATAATTTTGCTCCTGCGGAGAGAGACATTTTTACTACAACTCTTTTCAGCGGATCACTGCAGTTGCCTAAAGATAAGAAATGCAAAGTCTTTGACATCACGGGCAGGGTCGTTGAACCTGATAAGATACAACCTGGCATCTACTTCATTGAGATTGACGGCGTTGTGATGCAGAAGGTGGTGAAGGTTAGATAGAACTCAAAGTCGTAGCACACGGGGAGTGATTCAAGCGGTCACTCCCCTTTTTTGCTTGTGCCAGATTCCCCGCTTTTGTCCATTCAAACAACACAGCGATACGGGATCCCATACGAGATTCTAAGGGGCAAGCACGTGTGCCAAATCTACCGCTTTTTCATTAGAGTAGGTCTACTACAAAGGAAGCGAGTATCCTCGTCCCGTTTACGGGACGGGACCAGCAACGGTCAGAATCCCCGTGATTGCTCGGGACATGGCTGTGGTGTGCAGCATGCATTTGCAGTGATCAAATAATAATGTGTAGTTTCTAGTTTCCGGTTCTGACTCCGTATATCTCTCGTTTCATTGGGCTGTGAGAAGACCCGTGAGCTGTTGGTGAGAGGTTGAATTACAATTAAAAATAAACATGAGATTGCGGATACAAATTAATAGAAGTTGACGGCGTGGTGACACAGAAGGCGTTGAATGTTAGGTAATTGTGTAAGTCGTAGAGACATCATTTATGGAAGGAGGAAGTATGAAGAATATCAATGTATTAGCAGTAGCGATCGCGTTCCTATTCAGCACAAGCACAACGCATGCAACCATCTGGTATGTGCACCCTGATTCTACATGCAACTGCATTCAGGATTGTCTGGACTCCTGTACCACCGGGGATACGGTGCTTGTCGGGCCAGGGGTATACAACGAAAACATAGTCTGGCCGAACACGCAGGGAATAAATCTCACTGGTGAATTGGGGCCAGATACGACGATTATAGATGGTGATAGCATTGGACGAGTGATAGGTATATCCACCGGAGTAGGCCCTGCAACTGTAATCAGTGGATTTACTATCCGCAATGGATACTTAACCGATACTAACGAATGTGGCGCCGGCATCTATTGCGAAAGCTCTTCACCAACAATTACTAACAATACCATCACAGGTAATAGAATTAATGGCGATGGGTACGGTGGTGGTATCGTCTGTCTAGGTAATGCTTCACCAACCATTACGGGCAATATTATTTCAGATAACAGCGGAGGGGTTCATGATGGTGTAAGCGGCGGCGGTCTTGCCTGTGCCGACAGCTCAGCGCCTATTATCGCAGATAATATCATCACTGGAAATTATGCTACCGTTTCTGGTGGCGGCATCTATTGCAGAGACAGCTCTATGCCGACAGTAACGAATAATGTCATCGTTGACAATTCGACCGGCGCATGTATGTGCGGTTGGATAGGCGGGGGCATTGCATGTGGCTACGGCTCGGCACCTTCTATCGCAGGTAATACCATCACTGGGAATTATTCAAATCATGGTGGTGGTATCGGCTACGATAATTCTGAACCAATTATTACAGGTAATTATATAACGGGTAACACAGGGTATTGCGGAGGTGGTATCTACTGCCACCAATCTTCTGCAACTATCAGTAACAATACGATAAGCAATGATACGGCAGTTTGGCGTGGCGGCGGTATCTACTGCTATGAATGTTCACCCACCATTACCGGCAATATAGTGTCAGGAAACGTGATACCGTTGACAGAGGTTGGCGGCGGCATCATGTGTGACGGCTCTTCACCGATCATTACTGGTTGTGTTATATCAGGCAATAATGGGGAGGGCATATACTGCCAACCTGATTTTTGGGGTTTTATTTCCAATCCAGTGATCTGCCGTAACGATATCTACAACAACGTTGGCTTTGGAGTATGCAATGTTGATACGACTATCATAGTCAGCGCTGACTCAAATTGGTGGGGTGATGCAACTGGTCCATATCATCCCATCAGCAATCCTGGGGGTCTAGGCGATACAGTGAGCGACTATGTTGACTTTGACCCGTGGCTTACGTCCCCTGTCGGCGTTGAGGAGCAGCCAATTGCCATATCCGTTAAGAAGGACAACTCTCTCGCAGTAACCATCTTCCGAGGTTCCCTACAACTATCCGAAGACAAAAAATGCAGAGTCTTTGACATCACGGGCAGGGTTGTGGAACCAACGAACATTGCACCTGGAATATATTTCTTGGAGGTAGACAACAAAATAGTTCAAAAGGTGGTAAAAGTGAGGTGATATCAATATCACTGTAATCAATGTGTTCATCTCCGTAATCGATTGCGAAGCAAAGGCATCTACTTCATTGAGGTTGACGGCGTGGTGACACAGAAGGTTATTAAGATAAGATAATAATATCACCGTAATCTATTTTTTCATCACTGTCACGATTTGTGCCCAAATCTTCGATTTGGCTGCAAAAATCAGTGTCCCGTGGTCCCAAAGGGACTGCGGGGAATCGATTGCGAAGCAAAGAAGGTGGTTAAGGTCAGATAGAACTCAAAGTTGTAGCACACGGGGAGTGATTCAAGCGGTCACTCCCCTTTTTTGCCTGTGCCAGATTCCCCGCCTTTTGTATTAAAATGACATGAATAACGATACGGGAGTATAGTGTGCCAAATCTTTGCCAAAACCCATAATAAAGTGGCACCGTCTTCTTCAGGCAACCTTTTTTGCAGCAAGATAGAATCTGTGTTGTAGAAATATTAACCATTCTTGTGCTATACTCTGCCTGTGAAGTGCCAAAAGTTTGTTAAAATACTTATCGATTGAGAAATCAGGTATGACCCAAGGGATGTTGATCATGTAATAAATAATCGCCTCCACATCTTTGAAATAGCTCCTGTTGTCAGTAACCTCATTCTTAGCCATAATCTCGAAGCCGGCTTGCCTGATTTGCTCACTTGCAGACTCTAAATCCCAGCGATCCGCCACTGTGTTCTGATAGTCCAACGCACTTTTCAAATCGTGCCAATCCCCACTGCCAACTTGTTGTGTTATGAAGATTCCGTTTTTCTTGGCAATACGATAGATTTCTTTGGGGTCATAAATGCTATGTCGGTTTATGATTGTTTCAAAGCTGCTGCTCATAAATGGGAGCACACCTGACTCGTCTACTTGAATGACGTGTACATTCAGGGGCTGGAGTTTTTGGTATGCGCATGTGACGTTTGGAGGATATGATTCAGTTGCAAAGGTCCGAACGGGTAGTTCGGGAAGTGATGCCAAGAATTCTCCGCCTCCTGTGTCCATGTCCAGAAGAGTCTCCTTTCTTTCTATGGCCTTCTGAACCTCTTTTCGGTAATCCCAAGGCAACGGCTCTGTTTTGGTTGTTGTGGAGGCGAAGGAGAAGTCCCAGCCAGAGAATGGGAATTCTTCCACTCGTTTCCACCTTGCATATAATTCGCCCTTACTTTTCGCAGGAAGCTTGCTCATAAAATTACTTCAACCATTCTACGGTATTAATGGAGCATGTCAACGCTTTTTGACTCACTCACTTCGCCAACGGAATATTACTTCATTCGCCCCGGGTATCAAATAGCAGCCCAGGGGTGATTTTGTGGCGTAGGGGAGTAACGCGTGAATGGTGGACTTACCCTCCGCAGGGTTCCTTGACCACGCACCTCAACGATAATGCTGCCAATACCTTCCTGCTGATGAGGTTGTGTGAGGTGCCCGTTGTGCCAATTCTGTGCCAAAATGTACAAAGGCGACGCCTTGACATCTGCCTGACCTGAACATATAATTCCTGTAGAGAGAATCAAGTGGCTTTGCATACGTAGAGTGTAGAGGAGGACTTATGAGTAAATCCACCCAATGGCTATGTATAGTGTGTATGTTGACACCATCAATCATTTCTGCTCAAGAATGGGTCGC
>Ga0209427_10000069_pt1 | contig 85778 bp, 82 predicted proteins | sample DeeMarSWOR136_30_FD_187465 | JGI IMG/M metagenome (GOLD analysis project Ga0209427, IMG submission 187465) | Marine sediment microbial communities from White Oak River estuary, North Carolina - WOR-1-36_30 (SPAdes) (version 2) | ecosystem: Environmental > Aquatic > Marine > Intertidal zone >... | reverse complement strand
TATTTACTCCAACTTACTCCAACAATTTATAGATGATTAGGCATGTCATAACCCTTATTAAAAATGTTTACATAATTTTTTTCTTTTCATATTTAATACATCAACAACTTGCCCAAAAACTTCTTGACAGGGTTTTTACTAATATGCATACTTGAAATTCTGTAGTAGGATTTTTAGTCGCTCTTACTATGGTTTAGAATTAAAAGAGAGGGAATTTGCTTTAAACAGTTATCAAGGATATTTAAAAAACCCTCTGGCTAGGTCTAAGCCTCCAACCAACATGATCTTTTTCAATTAACTACTACAAGTAGTGATCAAGTAGTAATATAATAATATAAAGTTAAAGTTTAGGCTTAAAACTTTAACTCTTATTTTCCTCAAAGAGCAGCAGAATTCCTGATAAAGCCTTTTAGATGGAAGTTTTACCTCTTTTTGAGAGGAGAAGAGGTAATGAGTCGTCTTTCTAAGGCACTGATTGCAGGATTGCTCATAGGCTTAGTGGGGCTGATTTTCGTTCCTTTCATGCAAAAAATGGAGGAAAACATTGGCCTGGATTTACTTTTCAAGCAGAGAGGAACGAAGGAAGTCCCATCTGATGTCATTATTGTGAGCATGAACAGGCTCTCGGCCGACCATCTCAATCTGCCAGCAAAACCTGATAAGTGGCCTCGCTGGGTGCATGCCAACCTCACAGAAAATTTAACCAAACAAGGTGCAGCAGTTATTGCCTTTGATGTCATCTTCGAGGAAGCTCGTTCTCCAGAATATGACAATCTATTTGCCAAAGCAATAAGAAATGCAAAAAATGTTGTTCTGGGTGAATGTTTAAGAAAGGAGACAGCCCCTTTAACTGACCAGCAAGGGAGACAAACAGGAGAGCTACATATTGAGAAACTATTACCACCGATTCCTTCCCTTGCAGAATCCGCAGTTGCCCTCGCACCCTTTCCTTTACCCAAAGTACCGGCAAAGGTTAGCCAGTATTGGACTTTCAAGACAGGAGCTGGCGATACTCCAACCTTGCCTGTTGTTGTTTTCCAAATCTTTGCATTAAATGTCTATGATGAATTTATCCAGTTGCTGGATAAGATTAGTCCATCTCAAGCTGAGAGTTTACCCCATAAAAAAGATACCATTATTACAACCGGAGGTGTCGAAAATCTTATCCGAACTCTTCGAGGTATCTTCGATAATCATCCATTGATTGCAGAGAAAATGTTAGAGGAGATTGAAAAGTCAGGGATGCTCTCTGATGATCTGAAAAAGAAGAAGCTTCTTGTATCACTGATAAAAATGTACCAAAGCCCTGACACTCTCCATCTAAACTTCTATGGACCACCTGGCAAGATTACCACTTTACCCTACTATCAAGCACTTAAGCCCCAGGAAAAATCAACTGCCAATCAAATGCAATTTGATTTTAAGGGGAAAGCTGTCTTTGTTGGACTTTCAGAACCCTCCATGACAGAACAAAGAGATGGTTTCTATACAACCTTTACTCAACCAAGCGGAGTAGATATGAATGGAGTTGAAATTGCAGCAACCGCTTTTTCAAACCTGTTAGAGGATATGCCTGTTCGGCATATCAGTCTTTTTACTCATCTTACCTTTGTCCTTCTGTGGGGATTGCTCCTGGGTATTTTTTGTCGTCTTTTCTCAACGGTCATCACACTGGGAGGCGTAATATGCTTGAGCGTCCTTTATTTTAGCTTTGCCCAGTATCAATTCAGAAATAGCGGCATTTGGTATCCGCTAGTTGTCCCTCTATTCTTTCAAGCACCCCTTGCTTTTTTTGGGACGGTGCTCTGGAAATATTTTGATACGAGCAAGGAGCGCCAGAATATCAGAAGGGCATTTGGATACTACCTGCCAGATAAAGTTGTTGACCAGCTAACGAAAAGCACAGCAGATATTGGATCAAGTGGTCAAATCGTCTATGGGACATGCCTTTGGACTGATGCAGAACAATATACCTCCCTATCGGAAAGCATGAATCCAAAGGAATTCAGCAGCTTCATGAACAGATATTTTGAAGCTGTTTTTGAACCGGTAAAGCGATATGGGGGGATTGTTTCTAATGTTGTAGGAGATTCGATGTTAGCAATATGGGCAACAACATCACCTGATTCCGAGCTCAGGAAACAGGGTTGTCTTGCTGCACTCGATATTGCGAGAGCAGTTCATCAATTCAATCAATCCTCGGATAAGCTTAAGCTTCCAACTCGCATCGGCCTTCATTCCGGACAACTGTTACTTGGTAATGTTGGTGCTTTTGACCATTATGAGTACCGCCCTGTCGGAGACATCGTTAACACTTCCACAAGGCTGGAAAATTTAAATAAATACCTGGGCACGCGTATACTGGTGTCAGAAGAAGTGCTTCATCAACTGGATGGATTTCTTACAAGAGAGCTTGGAGAATTCCTCTTGGTTGGTAAATCAAATCCAATTTTGGTTCATGAATTAATATGTCGCATAGAAGATTCAAGCGAACAACAAAAAAGGCTTTGTGCCATTTTCAAAGAAGCGCTCAGTGCTTATAAGAGAAAGTCTTGGGAAGAGGCAATCGAGAAATTACATGAATCCTTACAAATAGATAAAGAAGATAGACCCTCGCTCTTTTATTTAGAGCTTTGTGAGAAGTATAGGGAGAATCCGCCAGCAGAGATATGGGACGGCATCGTTTGTATGGATAAAAAATAGAAATAGGTGGTCATAATGAAAGGAGGAGCAGTAATGAAACAACTCCCTTCTCGTCTCTTAATCACAGCGATATTCATAATAATCTTAGTATTTTTATTCCCGAATGCTTCGTATGCACAAAGATGTGAGGAGTGGGTTGCTAAAATAGTATCAGTTCAGGGTCGTGTTGAAGTTAAAAAGGCAGGTGAAACAGAGTGGATATCTGTTAAACTGAACGATACATTCTGCACTAATGATATGATTCGGGCTCAGAAAAGAAGTCGGGCAGCCTTTGTTCTTCCTAATCAGGTAATACTTCGTCTTGACGAGAAGACTACTATTATCTTCAATGGTGTGGAGAAAAAAAGAACTTCCTTGCTTGAGATGCTTAAAGGTGCTGCTCATTTTTTCAGTCGGAAACCCTATAACCTCAAACTGGCTACACCATTTGTTAACGGATCAATAGAGGGAACAGAATTCTTTGTAAGGGTTGAGACTCATCATACCTTCATGTCGATATTTGAAGGGCGGGTCGTAACCGTAAATGAGGCGGGAACTCTTACAATAGCAAGCGGTCAATCAGCAATAGCTGAGAGGGGAAAAGCTCCGGAATTACGCACCGTCGTTCGTCCAAGAGATGCGGTTAGGTGGGCGCTTTACTATCCACCTATTATTGATTATCGCCCAATCGATTTTAAAGGTGAAGCTGACTGGCAAGGAATGGCTCGAAAATCGATTGGATTTTACTGGGAAGGTAACTTTTCCGAGGCATTTTCCAGCCTTGAGGGAATTCCAGAAGACATCCGTGATCCTCATCTTTTTACTTATCGGGCCATGCTTCTTCTTTCTGTTGGACGCGTTGAAGAAGCTGAAGCAAACATTGAGAAAGCGCTGAGTCTCGATCCAGGCAATAGTCGTGCGATTGGCCTAAAGGCAATCATTTCCGTAGTACAAAACAAAAAAGAGAGAGCTCTTGAGCTTGCAAGAAAAGCAGTAGAGCTTGATCCCAAATCCTCTTCGGCAAGGGTTGCGCTCTCTTATGCTGAGCAGGCGAATTTCGCCATTGAAGGGGCATTAAAGAGTCTCCAAGAAGCAGTAAAACTCGATTCAAAAAATGCCTTGGCGTGGGCGAGGCTTTCTGAGCTCTGGCTCTCCGTAGGAAATCTCGATAAAGCATTAGAGGTAGCCAAAAAAGCTGTGGCTTTAAATCCTAGGCTGGCACGCACGCAAACTGTTCTGGGATTCGCTTACCTTACCCAGATCAAGACTCGGAGTTCTAAGAACGCTTTTAAAACAGCCATTGAGCTGGATCAGGCAGCCCCGCTTCCCCGCTTAGGTCTTGGATTGGCAAAGATTAGAGATGGCGATCTCAAAGAGGGCCGAGCTGAAATAGAGATTGCAGCAAGTTTAGACCCGAATAATTCTCTTATACGCAGCTATTTAGGTAAGGCCTACTTTGAAGAAAAAGAGGATAAGTATGCAAGAAGCCAGTTCTCTATTGCCAAGGAACTCGACCCCCTTGACCCAACACCATACTTCTATGATGCCATTCAAAAACAGACGACAAATCGGCCTGTTGAGGCACTACAAGACCTGCAGAAGTCGATCGAGTTGAACAATAATCGTGCGGTCTATCGCTCAAAGCTTCTTTTGGATGAGGACCTTGCTGCACGGAGTGCCAGCCTCTCTCAAATTTATAGCGATCTCGGATTTGAGCAGTTAGCTTCTGTAGAGGCCTGGAAATCGCTTCATACAGACCCGACTAATTTTTCTGCTCACAGATTCCTTGCTGATTTACTCTCAAGACGCCCACGTCATGAGGTCTCCAGGGTTAGTGAAATTCTTCAGTCTCAACTGCTGCAGCCGATTAACATCACGCCTGTCCAACCACAATTTTCAGAGAGCGATCTTTTAATTCGAGAAGGTGAGGGACCAGCAAGCCCTTCGTTTAACGAGTTCAATCCTCTTTTTACTCGTAACCGATTCGCATTTCAAGGCAGCGCTTTTGGAGGTCGGGATAGCACCTATGGAGATGAACCTGTCCACTCCGCTGTTTTGGGAAATATTTCTTACAGTGTAGGCCGGTTTCACTATGAAACAGACGGATTTCGCGATAACAATGACCTGGAAGAGGACATCTACAATGGGTTCGTTCAGATGAGCCTCTCGCACAAAACAAGCATCCAGGCTGAATTTCGATACAAGGAACTTACAAAGGGGCATTTGCCTCTTTTCTTTGATCGGGATAATTTTGACAGCGCATTCAGACAAGACGAACGATTCGCCACTTCGCGCTTTGGCCTTCACCATGCCTTTACACCAAATTCTGACCTTCTCGTTTCTTTTATTTATCAGGATGCGGACTTTGACACACTATCAGTTAATGTACCTGAAGTTATTAGAGTAGATGATGCAACAGATGAAGACGGATATATTGGAGAAGCCCAGTATCTCTTCCGTTCAGAGCGAATCAATGTAATCATGGGTGCAGGATTTACCAATATAGAGCGTGGGGACTTAACAACAACGTGGATGGCTGGGTTTCCACCCATTATACCCGAATCTATTACAAGAGAAGAAACAGAGACTACTAGACATCATACAAACATCCATCTCTACTCTTATCTCAATTACCCGAAAAGCATTACCTGGACTATTGGCGGTAGTGCTGACTTATTAAAAGACTCCCCATCTGACCGTGACCGCCTCAATCCGAAGTTCGGTGTTATCTGGAATCCCTTTCCCAATACCATGATTCGGGGGGCTGCGTTCAGGGCTATGAAAAGGTCGCTGGTAGCAAACCAGAGCCTTGAGCCAACCCAGGTTGCCGGCTTTAATCAATTCTTTGATGATGCTAATGGGTCGCTCCATTGGGGCTATGGTGTTGGTGCTGACCAGAAGTTCACCTCATTTCTCTACGGGGGTGTAGAATGCACCTGGCGGGACATAGAAGAACCAAAAACAATAACAGAAGCAGGGGGTTCAAGTATAATCGTTCAAGAGGGTTTAAACGAATCCACAAGCCGCGCCTATATTTATCTTACGCCTCATAAATGGTTTTCACTCAGCGGAGAATATTTTTATGAGCGGTTTGAAAGGCCTAATGAAGATAATGTCTTAGAACTATCCAATGTCGATACGCATAAGCTTTCTCTTGGGTTTAATTTTTTCCATCCCTCTGGTCTTACTGTAAAGCTGAAACCCATCTATGTTGATCAGGAGGGAAAGTTCAAAGACGCAAGCGAAAATACATTAATAAGTGGTGACCAATTCTGGGTCATTGATGGCTCCATCAGTTACCGCTTGCCAAAAAGATATGGTCTCATCACGGTTGGTGCCAGAAACCTCTTCGGCGAACCAATCCAGTTTCAGGACACAGATTTTAATAATCCCACAATCTATCCTGACCAGATGGTCTTTGCCAAGATCACACTGGCGTTCTAGCGTTTTTTTTATTGACTTAATAGAAGAAAGGGGGTGTTTCCATTGGGTGGAATTTAAGGCAATAGAAGTTTTGAAAACGAGTTGTTATTATCATAAAAACGAGATTTAAAGTGTCAAAAGGAGGGAAAAAAATGGCTGAAAAAGTAAAAGTTGAAATAGAACTAAATCCAGATGATCCTACAGATTTTGATATTTATATGAAAGGTAACAAGGGAAATAAGAAAGAAGGAAAAGAGAAAGAAGAAGAAGAGGCAAAACCAAAGAAATTAAGTGGTAGGCTTACGGTTAGTAATCCAACGATCTGCTATTATCAGGGTGGCGTTTTAAGATGTATTTCATGGTAGAATTCATCCTGAAATATCAGTGATAAATTCTTATTGAACTCAAGGATAAAAGGGATATATACTTCATTATTTAAACTCAGCGCTTCTGTTGTGTCTTTTATAGGCACAATAGAAGCAAAAGGAGTATCAGTTTGCCTTTACAGTTACCTGTTAGTTAATCAGCATTTGGTTGCCAATTATGTTAGGCAAGAAAGGGAAATGAGTGTGTCTGATTCTCTTTTCCTATAAAACGCATCCAAATTATCGGCTTATCCTTGCAGCCAATCGGGATGAGTTTTATGACCGACCCACTGCATTAGCAGCCTTCTGGGATGATGCGCCGGACTTGCTTGGAGGAAGAGATTTACGACATGGAGGGACATGGCTTGGTATAACGAAAAAGGGACGAATAGCTCTTGTTTCTGATTTTCGCGATCCAGCCACAAAGAAAAAAGATGCGCCTTCAAGGGGACTCTTGGTCAGCAATTTTCTTAAAGGTCAGGAAAAACCGATTGATTATCTTAAAAGAATTACAAAAGATGCAAACCAGTATAATGGCTTTAATCTTATTTTGGGAGATAACTCCCAACTCTATTACTGCTCAAATAGAAATAAAAAACCTCAGGAAATATCACCAGGAATATACGGTTTAAGCAATCATCTCTTGGATACTCCATGGCCAAAGGTTGAGCAAAGCAAAAAAGCCTTTACATACCTTCTCTCTAAAAAAGGAAAAATCTCTCCAGAATCAATTTTTAAAATTTTAGCAGATACCACAAAGCCGGCTGATAAAAGCCTTCCCAATACAGGAGTGGGAATAGAGCGAGAAAGAATGCTTTCACCAATTTTTATCTCATCCCCTGATTATGGAACGCGTTCTTCCACCATCTTGCTTATTGATAAGGAGGATTATGTTACCTTTATTGAAAAGGCTTTTGATTCTAAGTCCAATCAGCCAAAAACAAAAAAATATGAATTCGGAATTCATAATAAAAGCTTTTAAATGTTGTTCCAGCCCTATACATTTGACAAAAAGAATGAAAAGAAATCAAAGCAAAGTGTAGATTTTTGGGTCTTTCTATATTAAAATTGAAACTCAGTCATAAAGAGAGCCTAACACTCACAGAAACTGTGCACCAGCAGTGAAGTGAATAATGTCAAATAATATATACACACAAATCCATAAAAAATTCATCATTTCAGGTGTCGGATTAGTAGCGATTTTATTTATAGGAACCATAGGCTACTGGTTTATTGGAGGCAGACAATATTCACTTCTTGACTGTCTTTATATGACGACGATTACTATTTCAACGATTGGATATCGCGAGGTGATCGATCTATCTAACAATCCTGCTGGAAGAGTTTTTACTATATTTATAGCCCTCTCTGGTATAGGTATCCTCTTTTATATTATTACAAATTTTACAGCTTTCGTTGTAGAGGGAGAATTAAAAGATACATTTTGGAGGAAAAAGATGGAGAAAATGGCAAAAAACTTTAATGATCACTTTATTGTTTGTGGCATTGGAAATGTCGGTATGCATATCGTGAATGAGCTCTTTGCTACAAAAAGACCCTATGTATTAGTAGATATAGATAAAAACAGCATAGACAAACTTTCAGAAGAACTTCGAAATCAGGCTTTCATAGAAACGGATGTGACTCATGACAGCGGCCTTCTAAAAGCTGGGATAAAGAAAGCAAAGGGATTGTTCGCGGTAACCGGCGATGATGTTCATAATCTGGTGATATGTCTCACTGCAAAACAACTGAATCCTGATGTCAAGGTCATAGCCAGGTGTAATGAAATTGAGAATATTGAAAAGATGAAAAAGGCCGGAGCTGACTCGGTCATCTCACCCAGTTTTATAGGCGGCTTAAGAATGGTTTCTGAAATGATAAGACCATCCGTGGTTTCATTTTTAGATTTAATGTTAAGGGACAAAGAGAAAAATTTACGCATCGAGGAAATTTCTGTTCCTGATTCTTTTGTTGGAAAACCTATCTCAGCGTTGAATCTAAAAAAATACCATTATTTGCTCCTTCTTGCTCTTAAGACAAAGGATGATTTGATATATAATCCTTCCCGTGATTACATTCTGCATTCAGGAGATATTTTAATATTCATGACCACCCCTGAAGAGAGACAGGAATTAAAAGAAATCTTTTATTCTTAAATATCATTCTCTTTCAAATGCCTCTTGGCTATCTTTGGAATGGGGTGTCCAGCAAACCAGACAATTTCAGCATCTTAAAGAACTCTTATCTTTAACCACTTCAAGGGAACCGAAAAGAACCGAACAATATAATCTTGACTTTAACTCTCTGTCAGATATAAGATAAATTTTAGTTCTCGAAGACTTCTTATTACAGTTAATTCTATAAATAAAGAAAAACTAAAAGCGTATGATAAAACAAAAGGGCATTTTTTTTGTAATATTTTTCTTTATGCTTTTATTGATTGGCTGCGCAAAGACCGATTATCAAAAAGCAATGGAGGGAAAGTTTTCTCCCGAAGAAAATCAACAGATTATAATTAGTCAATGCCGTGATTGTCACGCCCATAGGGATTTTGATTCAAAAGCCCACTTAGAGAAAATAACTCAATTGTATAAAGATCCCAAATTTAAGGATACAAAGGACTGCAGGGTTTGTCATCATACTAAAAGAGAGAGATTCAGCAGAATAGTACAACCATATCGATTTTTTTACCATCCCAAGACAATACGACCCGCGACCAAGACAAAATAGCCCCTTTATACAAATATTATTTTTTTAGATGAATCCTCTGGTAGTAACGCGGATCAAGGATGTCTCTTATCCCATCCCCTAAAAAATTAAACCCTAAAACAACGATCATAATAGCCAATCCAGGGTATATGGTCAGATAGGGGGCAACAAGGATAAATTCCATTCCCTCGTTCAGCATAGAACCCCAGCTGGGAATGGGCGGCTGTGTTCCCAGTCCTAAGAAACTCAAACCAGCTTCTGCTACGATTGCTCCTGCCATTCCAAAGGTCGCCTGGACAATAACAGGTGAGAAGATGTTTGGTAAAAGATGTTTCATAATGATTCTGAATGGATTAGCTCCCATGGCCTTCGCTGCCAGGACAAATTCAAATTCCCTCACGGACAACATCTGGCCTCTTACTAAACGAGCATATCCCACCCAACCTAAGAGACAAAGAGCAATAATGACATTGTTGAGACTTGGGCCAAGGACTGCCATGAGGGCAATGGCCATAAGAATGCCAGGAAAAGCCATAAAAATATCAATAATCCTCATAATAATATCATCCACAATACCACCAAAAAAACCTGCTATCGAACCAATCATTAATCCAATGATCAAGGATATTCCAACAGTAAAGATTCCTACCTTAAGAGAAACCCTTGAACCATAGATTATCCTGCTTAAGATATCTCTCCCTAATTTATCCTGCCCTAGAATATGACCTTTTGAAGGTCCAGTAAGCCCTTCATCTAAATTTTGTTCTGTAGGGCTATAAGGCGAAATAAGGGAGGCAAGAACAGCAGTCAAGCAAAGCAAGAGAATGATTACAATCCCCAAGAATGATAAGCAATTAAACCTCTTCATCTTTATCACCTATTCTTTCTATTCGTATCTGATTCTCGGATCAATATAGGCATAAAAAAGGTCTGTTAAGAAATTTATCAATACATAGCTCAAAGAAATAATTAAGACACATCCCTGCACTAAAGGATAATCTCTTGTATTAATGGCCTGAATGGTCAATCTCCCAATTCCTGGCCAAGAAAAGATGGTCTCTGTAATAATTGATCCAGCTAATAAGCTTCCAAATTGAAGACCTAAGATGGTAATGACAGGGATCATGGCATTGCTCAATGCATGCTTTACGATAATCATAAATTCTCTCAAGCCTTTTGCTCTGGCAAAGGTAATATAATCTTCTTTTGTTACCTCCAATAAACTGGATCGAACCATTCTCGTAAGAATTGCTGCCAGAGCTGTCCCCAATGTTATCGCTGGCAAAATCAGATATTCTATACCCCCCCTTCCTGATACAGGAAGCCACCCTAATTTTATAGAAAATAAAATAATCAGAAGAGGGCCGAGCCAAAAATTAGGCATGGATATACCCAGAAGAGCAAAGAACATAGACCCATTATCAAAAACAGAATACTGCCTCAATGCAGCAATAATCCCGAGAGGAAGGGAAATCATAAGGGCTACAATCATTGCCCCGATAGTTAATTCCACTGTGGCGGGAATCCTTTTTAGTATGGTCTCTAATACAGGCTGATTGGTATGCAAAGACCTCCCTAAATCTCCTTTAGCAGCCCTTAACATAGAGGTTAAATATTGATAGGCGATTGGTTTATCCAGTCCCAATTCCTTTCTTAAAAACTCTCTATCCGAGGGCCTGGCAGTCTCTCCTAGCATGAGGTCTATAGGGTCACCTGGAATAAAGTGTATAATCAGGAAGACAATCGTATATACCCCTAAAATTACAGGTATCATTAAAAGAAGGCGTCTTACAATATATTTTCTCAATCTAACATCTCTCTCATTTTGTTATTTAATATAAACATCCTTCAGTGAATAAAACTGTTCTCCAGGATAGAGTTTAAATCCTTTTATCTCTTTTCTCATAACAGCAACATTTTTGAGATACCAGAGACTGATATAGGGTAAATCCTCTGCAATGATTTTTTGTATCTCACTATAAATTTTTTTTCTTTTTATTGGGTCTAAGGTATATCTTCCCTGCTCGATTAGCCTATCAAGGCTTTTGTTAGAATATCGACCTCTATTTGCCCCTTTTGGAGGAATACTGCTTGAATAGAATATATAGTAATAAATATCAGGATCTGTTATTCCGACCCAGGTGAGGGTATACATTTGAAAGTTGCCAGAACGAATATCTGAAAAAAAGGTCCCCCACTCATAATTCCTCATCACCATTTCAATTCCGATCCCCTTTAATTGTTCTTGAATAATTTCAGCAATTCTCTTTCTTATCTGATTTTGGGAGGTTTTATACATTATTTTAAAACGTGGCTCTGGTCCATCTCCATCTGGATCGCGGTAGCCTGCTTCATCCAATAATCTCTTTGCCTTTTCTGGATTATAAGGAAACTCCTTAACACGGGATTCATAAGCCCAGTGAGATGGTGACAAAAGACCCGTAGCAGGAATTGCAAGCCCTTTTAATATATTATCTATGATATCCTGCTTGTTGATAGCATGGGCTATGGCCTGCCTAACCTTTTTGTTTTTTAATATTCGGTCTTCAAGATTGAATCCAATATAAGAATAATTTATTCCTACCTCCTTTATCACTTTTAATTTTGGATTTATCTTTAGTCTCGGCAACATATCAGGAGAAACAGAATTTTGGATGAGGTGAATACTCCCCTTTTCCAATTCAAGGAGCCTCACTGTTTGGTCTGGAATAACCTTATATATTATCCTGTCCAATCGAGGCTTTCCTTGAAAATGTTCCTTATTTGAAACAAACTCCAGTCTTTCATCATACACCCATTCCTTCAATTTAAACGGTCCTGTTCCTACAGGTCCAAGACTTAGATTTTTCTTTTTATCCATACCAATATGTTTAGGAACAATCGCCTGAATCATATTACTTAGAAATGGGGCATAGGGTTCCTTGAGTGTAAAGGAAATCGTATATTTATCGATAATTTGAATTTCTTTAAGGGGTGCAGTACTTGACCTCTTAGGGGATTTTAAGGAGGGATCTCTTATCGAATCAAAGGTATACTTCACATCCTCAGCTTTCAATTCAGTTCCGTCATGAAACTTAACCCCCTTTTTTAAATGAAAGATATATGTTAAATCATCTGGATTTTCCCAATGAGTAGCAAGGTCTGGAATGATATTAGAATGCTTGTCTTTTTTGACAAGCTTGTTATATACAATATCAATGACATGCAATGAAGCGATGTCAATAGCAAGCCGTGGATCAAGATTGGTAGGATTGCTCTCTACCCCAACAATCAGGACCGATCCCTTTTTCGCCTCTTTAGAGGAACAAGAGAATAATAAAGAGCAGAATAAGAAAACTAAAAGAATCAGTCTTATCTTTCTCTTTTTTTGATACATAACTCTTCCTGATAATAATAAAATTAGGGTAATATATTTTATAAAGATGTGTCAATAGATTATGTTTGGAGTGGAACAAAGAGTTTGGCTAAGATATTTTTTGCAATGGAAAGTTCCCCTTACGAGTTTTCAGGTTAAAGGTAAAAGGGTTTTTGCAATTGAAATTTCTTGACAGTTTATTAACAGATTGTTTAAAGTCAATTTCTACCAGAAATACTTTTTATAAAGAAATGATGAGAGTCTCTATGATAGAAATCTCTATTCCCGGCTATAAAAATTTAAAACTAAAACACCTTGTTTTGGATTACAATGGAACCCTTGCTTGTGATGGAAAACTTCTTGCTAACGTAAGGAAAGGCTTAGAAGCCTTAGCTGATAAGCTTCAGATTCATGTTTTGACAGCGGATACTTTCGGTAATGTCAGGTCCGAACTTTCTGAAATCTCTTGTAAACTCTCAATAATTCCTTCTGAGAACCAAGAGACCTATAAACTCAATTACATTAAACAACTGGGGCCTGAGGTGACTGTTTGTATTGGGAATGGCCGAAACGACCGTTTGATGCTTAAAGAAGCATCTCTTGGAATCGCTGTAATTCTTGAAGAAGGAGCAGCTATTGAGGCTTTACTCGCTTCTGATGTTATCTGTACCAGTATTCACTCAGCACTTGATCTACTAACTAACCCTTTACGCTTGGTAGCTACTTTGAGGTCTTAATTTTAACAGGAACCGAATCCAAAAAGTCAAAACGATACCATCCGATTATTTACTAAAGTTTCAAATAGAGGAGACTCTGTGATGACTTTTGCTAACCGCGTTTCACATTTAGAACCTGAGGGCGCTTATGAAGTGATGGCTCGCGCTCAGGCATTGGAAGCAGGCGGGAGAGATATCATTCATATGGAGATTGGACAGCCCGACTTCCAAACCTTTCCCCACATAAGTCAGAGCGGCATTAAAGCCATTGCTTCTGGCTACACCCGTTACAACCCTCCTTCGGGTCTTCCTCGTCTCAGAGAGGTTATTGCCTCTTATACCAGTTCGCGCCTTAACCTGAGAACCCTTCCAGAGCAAGTTGTAGTAGGGCCAGGGGCGAAACCTGGGTTATTTTTCCCAACATTGGCTTTAGTCGAACCTGGCGACGAAGTCATCTACCCTGATCCAGGCTTTCCAACCTATCCCTCTATGATCTCAGTAGCCGGTGGCCTGCCCGTTCCCGTTCCGCTAAAAGAGGAAAATAACTTCTCATTTGACTTGGAAGCTTTTGACAAACTTGTAAGTGAACGAACGCGGCTTATTGTGCTCAACTCCCCCGCAAATCCTACTGGTGGCGTCATCTCCTTGGGCGATTTGGAACATATCGCAGCCGCTGTGAAGAAGTACGACTGCTGGGTTATTTCAGATGAAATCTATGCCCGTCTGGCTTATGATAATCTAGAGGTCCCAAGTATCGCGTCTCTTCCAGGCATGCTTGAGCGCACGATTATCGTTGATGGCTTTTCTAAGACCTATGCCATGACCGGCTGGCGACTTGGTTTTGCCATTATGCCAGAGAACCTCGCTGAGCGCGTAAGTTTATTGCTGACACACTCCATTGGATGTACTGCAACGTTTACACAAATGGCAGGCATGGAAGCGCTGACTTCCAGCCAAGAGATGGTAGATACAATGATTTCAGAGTTTCAGCGTCGTCGTGACCGAATTGTTGCTGGGCTTAATGCTATCCCCGGTATTAAGTGCCAAGTCCCCCAGGGTGCGTTTTACGTCTTTCCCAATGTAAAGGCATTTGGCATATCCTCACGTGAACTTTCATATCAGCTGCTCGACAAAGCGGGGGTAGCTCTGCTGCCAGGCACTGATTTTGGAAAGTTCGGCGAAGGCTATCTTCGACTTAGCTATACTACACCAATAGATAATCTTGACCGCGCTATCGAACGGATATCTGAAGTGTTAAAAAAATAATCTTTTTGAGCAACAAAGTCACTTTTTTCTCAGTTTTCAACCACCCATCGATTTTTATCTATTTGATAAAAGAGAGTTCTAGCTTGACTTTTTGCCCTTGATATATATTATATCATTACTTGCATTTTATATCATCAGAGACAGCTGTGACCATTAATATAAAGACAAAAGAGTGGTTTATTCTCTTCATTTACATACTTTTCATCCTATCAAGCCTTCCCTTTATGCCTGAGATTTGGAAAATTTTAAGAGAAAATTTTGGACAATCTGTTACTTATATTCCTCATTTCCTTGCTATAGGGTTTTTTTGGGGGTTTATAATTTATATCTCTTGTTATAAGAAGAAAAAATTGTTATTCTATTTTTGGCTTGTTTTGTTCTTTATCATTTATTTTTTACTCATGGAAAAATTAGAATTGCCAGCAGAGCGCATTCATCTGCTGGAATATGGTTTGTTAGGTTACTTTACCTATAGGGCATTGGAAAATGACCTCACTAAAAAAAGTATATATTTGTGGGCACCTTTTCTCGTTCTTTGTGTATCCATCTTGGATGAGGGAATCCAGTATTTGTTACCCAATCGAGTGGGAGACCTAAAAGATACTTTTTTAAATGAGGTCTCGGGAATCTTAGGTCTAATGATTACAGGATTGATAATCAGGTCAGAATATCCTATAATTAAAGAAAACAAAAATAAGCCATCTATATGAATCGTTTTATATTTATCATTATTACTTTAATTTCATTTCTGTTTCATCCTAAAGGCGGGCTTGCCTATAATTCTGCCTCTCAAAAACTCAGATGGGACATCAACAAGATAATTAATAACTCCTGTGTGGATAGAACAAATGTTGGGATAAAGATTGTCTCCCTCAAGAACAAAGAGATCCTCTTTTCTCAAAATGGAGATAAGCTCTTTATCCCTGCTTCAAATATGAAATTGGTAAGCACTGCTGCAGCCCTTGTAAAACTTCATCCTGACTATACCTTCAAGACCAAGGTCTTGTTTGACGGAAAAATATCCGAAAATATCTTGAAAGGGAATCTTTATCTAAAGGGTTTTGGTGACCCACTTCTCGTTTCAGAGAGGCTCTGGTTAATCTCTAAGGATATTTATAATCAAGGAATTAAAGTTATTAATGGGGATATTATAGTCGATGATAGCTTTTTTGATAATGAGAGGCGCGGATGGGGATGGAAGAAAAATCACGGTCCAGTAGCTTATTTTGCTCCTGTTGGTGCCTCTTCTCTCAATTTTAATGTTGTCACGGTAATTGTAGAACCAGGGAATAAAGTTGGATCAAAAGCAAGGGTTATTATTGATCCGAAAACCGAGTATATAGAAATCGTAAATCAAACAACCACAACAGCATTAAAAACAAAAAGGCGTATCTATGTAGATAGGGTTCCGAACAAAAATGGTAATAGAGACAAAATAATTATAGGAGGAAAAATCCCCATCAATTCAAAAAGGATCCTTCTCTACAGGAATATTTCAAATCCTCCAATGTATTTAGGAATGGTTTTTAGAGAATTTTTGATAAAAGAAGGGATCAAAGTTAAAGGAAATGTCAGGCTAAAAACAGCACCATTTGACGCCAGTGAGCTTTCTGAGTATCAATCAAGGGAGTTATTTCGCATCATACAATATTTAAACAAATTGAGTAATAATTTTGTAGCTGAACAGATACTAAAAACAATGGGTGCAGAGATTAAGGGAGAGCCAGGAACTTTTGGAAAGGGAATTGAGAGCGTCAAAGATTTTTTAGACAGCCTCGGTATTCCAAGAAACAACTATACGATTGCAGATGGGTCCGGTCTTTCTCGACTCAACCGCTTGTCCCCTTCCCAGATTGTCAAGGTCTTAACCTATATGTATAATGATTTTCAGGTTCAAGGAGAATATCTCTCTTCACTGGGGGTTATGGGTGTTGATGGTTCCGTAGATGACCGATTAGAGAATACTTTTGCCAAAAGGAGGATCAGGGTAAAGACCGGAACGCTTTTTGGGGTCAGTGCTATCTCAGGCTATGTTCAGACAAATACGAATGAGATACTTGCATTTTCCATACTGATCAATGAAAAGAGGTGCAGCCACTATTCAAGCAAAAAGATACAAAATAAAATACTCCTTTTGCTGGTAAATTTTCATGAATAATTCTCAAAAAAAATAAATCTCCAGAAACAATAAAAATACTTGACTTAAATATCTCTATCATATAAAATTTGCTGGTCTAAAAAAAAAATTAGCTTTTTTTTAATTAAAAAATCAATGGGAAGGAGGTGAACCGAATGAAGAAAACAATTATGGCTCTGCTCTTCACCATAATTGCCGCTTCTCTTATATATGGGTGTACTATGGATATGGGTAGGGTTAAATCCGATATGCTGGGAATCGATGTGGCCAAGGATGCATTCAATGAGGCAAGGTCTCTGTATGTATTTAATGTATATGCTGATACCAAGGCCTATGATGTCTATAATTATACCCTCGGAACAACTTACGCAAAGCAGGCAATGAAAGCCTATGCAAAAGGAAAAGGACCAAATTTTGAGAGAGCCAGGGTCTTTTCAGAATTAGCTATACCCCATCTAAAGGCTGCCCAGAAAGCTTATTCGGATGCCGAGACGAAGTAAAATTTCATGAAAAAGGGGGTGTTTTAAAGAATGAGAATAAAAACTTATTTTTCAATATTATTGATAGGCATATTTGCCCTGAGCATCTTTATGATCTCTCCTTTGGTTTATGCTGGAGATTACGTAAACCTTACTAAGGCAAAGCTCGGCGGCGAGTTTAAAGATCAATTAAAGCCAGTATATGAAGCTTGGGATAAATACGCAAAAGATGCAAAGAAGATGTATCCAGAACAGGTTGCCGAGGTACAGGCCCAGATAACTATTGCAGAGGCAGCTGCTGCAGAAAATGATATGCCCAAGTTTAAAAAAGAGATGAAGAAGCTTAAGAAGGCTCCAAAATTCCTAAAGAAATTGGCAGGGAAAAGTAAAACATTTCTTTCTCCTCAGGGTTTAGAAGGGTTTAAATAGAGAAGTAAGCCTCAAAAGATTTAGTAAAAAATCTTTTACAGCATAATTCTATATGTTGATAGAGAAATTAAGACGCCTAGAATCGTAGAGATTCTTTGGCGTTTTAATTTCTCATGGATCAATTATTGATTCTCTGAAATAAAACTGTAATCAATAGCATTATTTAAGCATCGCTGAATCTTCTTTCCTGAATTTTTGCCTAAAAAAGAATTCCTTAAAAAATGAGAGGTTTTTCTATTTTTAGAGACAAATACAATATATTGTAGCATTTTTATTAAAAGATACATTATATTGTACTTTAACCTTGACATACCAATAAACTTCTTATATACATAATAAAAATGACTCTTTCATGCAAAAAGGGGATCAATCTTGAAATACAGCTGGGTTTATAAAGAGGAGGATCCTAAGCTTCAAGGGATTATCTCAAGAGAATTAGCTGTATCCCCTATTCTTGCCAAGCTCTTGATAAACCGTGGCATAACTGACCCATCCTCAGCTCATAAATTTATCAAACCCTTTCTTAAGGATCTCTATGATCCTTTTTTAATGAAGGATATGGAAAAATCGGTTGATCGGATAATCCGTGCAATCAAGGCAAAAGAAAGGATTTTGTTTTATGGGGATTATGATGTAGATGGTATTACAACAACCGCCCTTTTTATCAATTTTTTCAGAGATCTGGGCCTAGAGGTTGACTATTACATCCCTAATCGATTCAGCGAAGGTTACGGATTAAATATCGATGCGATAAAAAGAATAAAGGAAAGGGAGGTTGAGCTTATCATCACAGGAGACTGCGGCACCAACTCCTACGAAGAAGTAGAATTGGCAAATCAACTGGGCATAGATATCATTATAACTGACCATCACGAACCTCTCCCTCCTTCTCCTAAGGCCTATGCTGTCTTAAACCCAAAGCAGAAAGACTGTCTTTATCCTTTTAAAAACTTAGCCGGTGTTGGCGTAGCTTTCAAACTTATCGTAGCCATTAGGGCTGTATTGAGAAAAAATGGATACTCGGTAAAAAGACTACCCAACCTGAAAAAATATCTTGATATGGTCTCCCTGGGAACTATTTCTGATATGGCTCCCCTCATAGACGAAAATCATAATTTAGTGAAACACGGTCTAAAAATGATAACAAACAGTCTGAACATTGGAATAGAGTCATTAAAAGAGATTTCGGGTATTTATGGAAGGGATATAGGTGTATCAGAGGTCGGTTTTATTTTATCTCCAAGAATAAACTCTGTTGGTAGATTAGGAAATGCATCCATAAGTGTGGAATTGTTAACCACAGATGACAAAGATAGGGCAATAGAAGTATCTCAGATCCTTGACAAACAAAATAGGGAAAGGCAATCTATCCAAGAAAATATCCTTATGGAAGCAAAGGATATCATTCAATACAGCTTACCATCAATAAAAGATGAAGATATCCTGATCCTCTCTTCTCCTGACTGGCATCAAGGGGTCATTGGGATTGTTGCCTCAAAACTGGCTGAAGAATATAAGCGTCCTACGATTCTGATATCCATTGAAGGTGAATCTGGAAAAGGCTCTGCAAGAAGTATTAATTCCTTTAATATCTACGAGGCATTGTCTGAGTGCAGAGATATGTTATTGAATTTTGGTGGACACGAATATGCTGCTGGATTTACTTTGGAAAAGAAAAATATTAAGGGATTGAGAGAAAGATTAAAGGGGATTTTTGATAAGAAAATTAACAAATATGACATAACCCCTGAAATTATTATAGATGCAAAAATACCTTTTAAGGAATTAAGTATTGACTTAGTCAATAATATAGAAACCCTGGGGCCATTCGGCTTTTCGAATCCTGAACCGATTTTTAGCTCTCATGGAATAGAGGTTTTGGGAAAACCAAGATTAATGGGGGTAAGAGAAAACCATTTAAAAATGAAATTAAAACAAGGACCCTATGTTTATGATTCCGTAGGTTTTAATATGAGTGATAAAATAGATGAGATAAATGGTGCTTTGATTGATATAGCTTTTATACCAGAACTCCATCGATGGAATGGTTCAGAGACCATAAGGTTGAAATTAAAGGATATAAAAATCAATCAATTCGATTATTAGCCCTATCCATCAGCCTTTCCCATTCCTTATCAACCCTCTTTTGAATAAATTTGATATCCTTTTCTTTGAGATGCTTAAATCTCCCCTGCAATTTGAGATATTCTTTTACTGATATCCCCTTTGGTATTTTATTAATCGTGTATTTTACCCCTTTTTCTACTTCATAAAGGGGAAATATTTTTGTCTCAACAGCTAATCTTGCCATTTTTATAGAGAGTTCAGGTGAAAATTTCCAGCCTGTTGAACAAGGAACAAGGATATGAAAAAACCTTGTTCCTTTAATCTTCTTTGCCTTTTTCATTTTTGCTATGAGGTCATCTGGAAAAGCCACAGATGCTGTGGCTGCATAAGGTATCCTATGAGCTGCCATTATATATACAATATCTTTTTTGGGGTGGCTTTCCGGACTTTCTTTTGGGGTAACCGCTGTCCATGCCCCCCAGGGTGTTGAAGAGCTTCTTTGAATTCCTGTATTCATATATGCTTCGTTATCATAGCAGACATAGATAATATCCTCATTCCTCTCTGCTGCACTTGAAAGCGCCTGAAAGCCGATATCAAAGGTCCCTCCATCTCCGGCCCAAGCTAAAACATTCACATCGCTTTGTCCTTGAACCTCCATCCCTGCTTTTATCCCTGAAGCGACGGAGGCTCCTGCTGGAAAAGCTGTATGAAATAAGGGAACCTTTAAAGATGAATAGGGAAATATCCCTGCAATTGTAGACCAACAGCAGGCCGGCATAGCGATGATTGTCTTTTGTCCGAGAACTTTCAGGACATAGCGCATCGCCTGAGGAGCTGTACATCCGGGACAGGCCGTATGTCCCGGAAACATATATTCTTCCTTGGGAACCTTAAAATTCATCTTTTTAAACCTATCCAGATGATATCATCCTTTGGCTTAGTATTCAAAGTAGTATAATCCAGAATCTCTTGAATAATATCAGGAGTTACATCCCTCCCCCCAAGACCTGTGATATAGCCAAAAATCGGGGGCCTGTTCAAAACATCTTCATTATACATTGCTGCCTTAACTTCTTGAAAAAAGATACCGCTATGACCAAAAGATATATTTCGATCAATAACCGCTACCTTCTTTGTCTTTCCCAAAACCCTTCTTACCTCTTCTGCGGGAAAAGGCCTGAATGTTCTTACCTTTAACATCCCAACCCTTTTCCCTTTTCTTCTGTATCCATCCACTACGACCCTGGAAGTCCCTGCAATCATTCCAGAGGTAATCAATATGATTTCAGCATCATCACAATGATATTCTTCAACGAGCCCATATTCTCTTCCAAAACTCTTTTTGAATTTTTTACCGGTTTTAAGAATAACATTCTTTGCTTTATCCATGGCCTCTTGCATCTGATTCCTCATTTCAAAATAATAATTGACACCAGTAACTCCTCCAAAGGCATGAGGATCATTGACATCAATGCGATACTTCGGTTTATATCTCGGCAAAAAGGCATCTACATCCTTTTTTAAAGGGATGTCAACAGGTTCTGAGGTGTGGGAAAGGAAAAAGCCATCAAGACAGATCATGGAGGGAAGAAGAATTTCTTCTGAGATCTTAAAGGCCTGGATGATCGTATCTAATATTTCCTGATTGGTTTCACAGTAAAATTGGAGCCAGCCTGTATCCCTCTGAGAGAGACTATCATTCTGATCAGCCCACAATGTCCATGGCGCAGCCATTGCTCTATTGACATTAACCATAACTATGGGAAGCCTTGCCCCTGCAGCCCAATGCAAAACCTCATGCATGAAAGCTAGCCCCTGAGAGCTGGTAGCGGTAAAGGTTCTCACGCCTGTCATCGAAGCACCGATACAGGCTGACATCGAAGAATGCTCTGACTCAACTTTTAAGAGCTTTACCCTTTTATTATTGCTGCAAAGTTCGGAAAGCTTTTCCACCACCTCAGTCTGAGGAGTAATAGGGTATGCGGCTATGACTTGGGTTCTGGATAGCATCACACCATAAGAAACAGCATGATTTCCTATAATGACCTTTTTCATTCTATTGGTTCCTTCTCCATAGTGATAACTCCTCTGGGACACTCCAGCATACATATGCCACAGCCTTTGCAATAATCATATAAAACCTTAAAACTATCCGAGTCTCTCTCAACGGCTAGATCAGGACAGAAGATCAGGCAGTTCTCGCACTGATTGCATATCCCACAGCCAAAACATCTCATGGCTTCTTTTACAGCCATGTCTTTTTTGAGACCCTGCTTTACCTCTTTCGTATTCCTCATCCTTTTAGTTGGAGTCAATATAGGGGTTTCTATTCTTTTTTGCTCCTCAAAATAATCCTGATTAATCTTTTCATGCTCGATAACAGGAAGGTCTTCCTCGGGTTTTTTTAGGGTTTTTCCTCCAAGAGCTTTATGGATTGCCATGGCCACTCTTTTCCCCGAACCAATAGCATGGGCAACGGTTCTAGGCTGATCAGTAACATCACCCCCAGCAAAAATCTTAAAACATGATGAAACACCATTTTCATCGGTAGTGATAACTCCCTTTTGACATCTTAACTTTTTTGGAAGATACGAGAGATCTGCATCCTCTCCAATTGCACTGATAACCGTATCCGCCTTAATAAAGAAATTTGAACCCGAAATCGGGATGGGTCTTCTGCGACCCGATGCATCAACATCCCCCAACCTTGCTTTCACACATTCAACTGTCAATCCTTTCTCATTATTCTCTGTTATCTTGATAGGTATGGTGAGATATAAAATTTCAATTTCTTCTTCTATCCCCTGTTCTATCTCTTCTATGTAGGCTGGCATCTGTTCTTGAGTCCTTCTATATATGATTGTAGTTCTTGAACCTAATCTTAATGCTAATCTAGCAGCATCAAAGGCTGTATTTCCCCCTCCAATGACGATAACCTTTTTCCCGAGACTGACTTTCCTTCCAAGATTTATATCCCTAAGAAACTTTAAACCGGAAATCACTCCTTTTAGGCTCTCTCCCAGGATATTTAATTTCCTGTTTAAATGGGCACCGGTAGCAATAAACATAGCGTCGTATCTGTTTTCAAGTTCTTGAATATCTATATCCCGTCCTATTTTGGTATTTGTCTTTACCTCAACACCCATATCGACAATCTTAGAAATTTCTCTATCCAAGATATTCTTTGGAAGACGATAATCCGGTATACCCACTCGAAGCATCCCGCCCAATACCGACAGTTCTTCAAAAACGGTTATCTGATACCCCCTCATCCTTAAATGATAGGCACACGTTAGCCCTGATGGACCTCCTCCTAGAATAGCAACCTTTTTCTTTTTATTTCTGGTAGCTTTTTTCTTCTCTGTATAAAGACCATAATCGGATGCCGCCCTTTCCAAGGCAGCAATAGAAACATACCCATCAAAATATTCTCTGTTACATACGGTCTGGCAGGGATGATAACAAACCCTTCCTGTAACGGCAGCAAACGGATTATCCCTTCGGATAAGCTTAAGAGCCTTATCAAACTTATCTTGGGTAATAAGCTCAATAAATCCCTGTACATCCTGATTTATAGGACATTCATGTTTACAAGGCGGAATCTTATTTTTATGAAGAGGGCTGAAATATCTCCACGTCCCTGTCTTTATCGAAAGGGTTGATTCTAAAGAGATCGCTATAGGAGGGATGTCTTTTCTTCTATCTAATTTTAATTTTTTACTCACTTTTAACCTTTTGAGATCTTTACTTTTTTATAGGCCTCTAATGCGGCTGATGCATTTTCTTTTCTCTTTGCAGGAATAGACTCTTTTACACTTTCAATAACCCTGTTGATATTGACTGTTCCTGTTGCCTTTGAAAAGGCACCCAGTATAGCCGTATTGACAATCGGAGCGGTTTTCGTACCCAAGCGGTACTTTATAGCTATTGAATTGGCATCAACGGTTGCAACGCGATAATCAGAAAATAGTTTAAAATCTTGGGGATCATTATCACTGTTGATGATAATCCATCCATTTTTCTTCAGGCCAAACCTAACATCCACAAGCTCGATAAGCGCAGGATCTAAAATTACAATATGGTCAGGCTGATAGATCATATATCTTAACTTAATCTCATTATTGTCTATCCTAACAAATGCTTCTACCGGAGCGCCTCTTCTTTCTGAGCCAAAAGCAGAAAACGACTGAACATATTTCCCTTCTTTAAAAAAGGCAGAGGCTAATATCCTGGAGGCAATGACTGCTCCCTGCCCGCCTCGTCCATGGAACCTTATTTCAATCAAAGAAATTCCTCTTTTTGTAAATAATATATAACCATCTTAAAATTGTAAAAAACAACCCAAAACGATATTAGCCAAAAAGAGAAACCCTGTCAAGGAAAAGGAAATTTTGGAAGTTTCTGACAATATATTGATTTTTATAGCTTATTTGAGATATATGAAATGGCTTGACGAACAGAGATAAATTCTATATAACATATATAAATGAGTGGTTTATAAAGGATGCTATGGAAACACAAGAGCCTTTAGAATATTCTGAAGCCATAAAAATATATGAGGACATTTTAAAATTAAATCCCCATTCTTATATCTTTGTTCCGCTTGCAAATGCCTATTTAAAAACCGGAATGCCAGAAAAGGCAATAGAAATAGCAAAAGAAGGCCTTAAGGAATATCCAGATTTTGCAAGTGCAAGAATGGTTTTGGCCAGAGCTTATTATGACTGCCAGAGGCTAGATGAAGCAAAGGAAGAATCCTTGGGTGTGTTACAATCCCATTCGGACAATCTCTTAGCTTATAAGTTATTAGTTGATATCTATCTTTTAAAGAATAACATAGAAGAGGCTAAAAAACTAATAGAAGGATTGAAAGATTTAGATACAAAAAATTTAGAAATTAAAGGATTAATCTCATCTTTAGAAAAAAAATTAAACCAACTCCTCTCTCAAAGACCTCAGGCAGAGATCAATAAAGAAATCGAGTCAGAAGAAGCCAAGGAAGAGAAGATATCTCAAGACGATATCAGTACAAAAACCCTTGCTAAGATATATGAAGAGCAAGGTTTGTTTGAAAAGGCTATAGAAACATATAGAAAAATATTAAAGGATAGCCCTGAAAATGAGTCAATTTTAGAAAAGATTAAACAACTCGAGAATAAATTAGAAACGAAAGGCCCTCAAACAGAAAAGCCTTCTGATGAATCAACTCCTCAGGCTACGGAAGAGAAGGATGAAATACTGAACACGAGAATTGATGATAGAGAGGCGATTAAAGAAATCCGTATGATGTTTCCAAACGAAGAAGAAAAAGAAAAGCCCTTTTCATCTGAAGATATTTCTATTAGAAACAAAAAAGTGATGAATACTTTAGAACACTGGCTGAAAGATATTGAATCATCAAAAGATAAATAATTGAGACCCTATCCATCCCAAAAAAATTCAAAACGAGCAATTTCTGTGTAATTATAAAAATTGCCTTTTTTTAGGCTTGCGCGTGCATTAAAAACGTGATAGTTTTTTGGGTCAATCAAGGCTCTGATAATAATCGAAATCCATACAAATAAAGGTAAAATATCATATGGAAGAAAAGATCAAGCATCTCGAAAATAGGGCTAAAGAAATAAGAATCGATATTCTTAAGATGTTGACTAAGGCTGGTTCTGGTCATACAGGAGGTTCTTTATCCGCTGTAGAGATACTCACTGCCTTATACTTTTCTAAGATGCGTCATGACCCTAAAAATCCAAAATGGGAGGACCGAGACAGATTCATCCTATCAAAAGGACATTCTGCTCCTGTACTCTATGCTATTTTAGGGAAATGTGGTTATTTCAATACAAAAGAATTTTTAAACCTAAGAAAATTAGGATGTATCCTCCAGGGTCATCCTGAGTGTGCTCGAACTCCAGGTGTAGAAGTAAATAGTGGTTCTTTAGGACAAGGCCTGTCTCAGGGAAATGGCATTGCCCTTGCTTTGCGGCTTGATAATAAAAAAGCGAGGGTATATGTGTTGTTAGGATGTGGAGAGGTGCAAGAGGGGCAAATCTGGGAGGCAGCAATGACCTCGGCCCATTATAATATAGACAATTTATGTGCGATAATGGATTACAATGCTTTACAAATCGATGGATATGTAAAGGATATTATGGCTATCGAACCCATTAAAGATAAATGGAAGGCCTTTGGGTGGTATGTAATAGAAATAGACGGCCACAACTTTAAAGAAATTTTAACTGCCTTAGATCAGGCAGAAAAGATCAAAGGTAAACCCACAATCATCATAGCCAAGACTATAAAGGGTAAAGGGGTTTCTTTTATGGAAGATAAGGTTGGATATCATGGCGTTGCCCCTACGGAGGCTGAATTAGAAAAGGCTCTCAAAGAGCTGGAGTAATTCTAAGGAGAAAAATCAATGGAAAAGTTAGGAACGAGGGATGTATATGGACAAACTCTTATAAAATTAGGAGCTGAAAATAAGGATATTGTTGTATTGGATGCTGACCTTTCTTCCTCAACCAGAACCGCAAAATTTAGGGAAAAATTTCCTGATAGATTCTTTAACATGGGAGTTGCTGAACAGGATTTAATGGCAACCGCAGCGGGTCTTGCTGCAGCAGGAAAGATACCCTTTGCCAGTACCTTTGCTATATTTGCTACTGGAAGGGCCTGGGAACAGATCAGACAGACCATTTGTTTATCTAGCTTTAATGTTAAGATCGTTGCATCCCACGGAGGAATAACTGTTGGAGAAGATGGCGCAACACACCATTCCACAGAGGATATAGGTTTGATGAGAATCATCCCTAATATGACCGTTATTGTACCAGCAGATGGTTATGAAGCAATCTCTGCCTTAGAAGCAGCGGCTAAATATTATGGGCCTGTTTATATGCGGCTATCAAGAGAGAAATTTCCTGTCATCTATAAAGAGGGCATCGATTTTCAAATAGGAAAAGCCAAGATACATTCCCAAGGAACAGATGCAACAATTATTGCTTGCGGAATTATGGTAAGCTTAGCCTTAAATGCTCAGAAATCTTTAAAGCAAGAAGGTATCCATGCTGGTGTAATCAATATGTCTACTATCAAACCCTTGGACACAAAATCTATTAAAAATGCCGCTGAAACAACAAAGGCTATCGTAACAGCTGAGGAACACTCCATCATTGGAGGATTAGGGAGCGCCGTTGCAGAATGTCTGGGAGAAGAGGAACCTGTATATATAGAAAGGATGGGAATAAAGGATAAATTTGGCGTATCTGGAAAATCTGATGAATTAATGAAGGAATACAACTTAACCCAAGAGGATATCATTAGGGCTGTAAAAAATGTTATCGCCAAAAAGGAAAGTCATATCAATCATATCAATAGAAAAAAGGTCTTTATCAAAAGTTATTGAACCTCTTTCATGATACAACTCTTTCATGTATTTAAAAGCTTTGGTAAGATTCATGCCCTTATAGATATCACCTTTGAGATAAAAAAGGGAGATTTTGCATTTGTAACAGGACCGAGTGGTGCGGGAAAGACAACTCTACTGAGATTGATATACCGTGATATCAGGCCAGATAAAGGGCAAATACTGGTTAATGGTATCAATCTTCTAACAATAAGAGAATCAAAAATTCCTTATTTAAGACGTAGCATAGGCATTGTATTTCAAGATTTTAAACTCTTAAAACAAAGAACCGTATACGAAAATATTGCATTCACGTTAAGGGTTACAGGAACTGCAAAAAGAGATATAAAAAGAAAGGCATGGGAAGCCCTTAAATTGGTTGGATTGACTAAGAAACAAGATTCTCTCCCTAGTAAACTTTCGGGGGGAGAACAACAACGAGTAGTCATGGCGAGGGCAATCGTTAATAAACCTTCCCTTATTTTAGCTGATGAACCAACAGGAAATCTTGACATGGATATTTCAATGGAAATAATAGATATTCTAAAACAGATAAATTTAAATGGCATAACGGTTGTTATTGCAACTCATGATAGAGAACTAATAAAGAAATATCCTACAAAGATCATTTCTCTTGAGAGCGGGAGGATTGTATAGTCATCAATGTCGATTATGGATAACATTTCATACCTTTTGCATGAAACTTGGCTCAACATTAAATCCAATAAAATTCCCAATATCATTGCTGTTACTACCATTGCCATCGCTCTTTCAATATTTGGATTCTTTTTTCTCTTTTTAATCAACTTTCATTCAATAATTGATTCTTGGGAAGAAAGGGTTAACATTGTTTTATATCTCAAAGAACAATCTTCAAAAGAGGATCTAAAAACAATTAAAAACTATTTAGCATCTAAAAAAGAGGTTGATTCAATCTCATATATATCAAAAGAAAGAGCACTGGAAGAATTTAAAACAAGAATAGGGGATAAGAAGACTATCCTGGAGGGTCTCGAAACGAATCCTCTTCCTTCTTCATTTGTTGTAAAACTTAAGAAAGACTATAGAGAGTCAATATTTATTAAAGATTTTGTAAGAGATGTAAGAATGCTTCAAGCAGTAGAAGATATTGAATATGGCAGGGATTGGGTTGAAAAATTTGAAATCTTTACACATATTATACAAATGATAACTCTTGTTGTAGGAGGACTGCTCGGACTGGCGAGCATTCTTATTATTTACAACACAATTAAACTGACTGTCTATTCGCGAAAAGAAGAGATAGAAATAATGAAACTTGTAGGCGCAACCCATCGATTCATAAAAGGACCTTTTATCATTGAAGGAATGATTCAAGGAACGATAGCTGCATTGCTTTCACTCCTTACTCTCTGGATATTATACAAAACTTTTATCGTTCAGATTACAGCCCCTATGGGAAACCTTTTGGGGTTGAAGCAGATTTTGTTTTTCAATATATATTTGGCATTAATCTTTATATTTATCTCTCTGATTTTAGGTACGATAGGAAGCTCTTTGGCTATTGGAAGGGTACTCAAAATATGAATGCCTTTTATCATTTATTAAAAAAATATCGTTTTAAAATCACAGTGAGTTCTTCGCTCATCATTGTATTCTTCTTTTTTTTCCCTCGATTGAATGTTTATTCTTTATCAATCGAAGATCTGGAAAAGAAAATAGAAAAAGAAAGGAATGATTTGATAAGGTTGAATGAGCGGATGAAAGAACAAAAGCTAAATATTTCTAAAAGCAGGTCTAAAGAGAGGTCGATATTATCAGAGTTAGAAGAAATGGATCATCAAATCAAGATTAAGCAGAAAGAGCTCAACATCTATAACTGGAATCTCAAGGTTAATCACGAAAAGAAAAAGTTTATACACCAACGTCTCAAGGAGACGGAAAGGAATATTGAAAGGCAAAAAAGTCTTTTATCTAATAGATTCAGAACCATATATAAACAGGGTGATTTGTCCTACTTAAGGGTTGTTTTTTCTGCATCCAATCTTAATGATTTTATGGAAAGATACAAATTTATGTATCTGATAGCGAAGCACGATGCTAAACTTATTTCTGACTTTAAACAGAATCTCAAAGATCTAAAAAAGGCCAAAGATGAGCTTGAAAAAACAGATTCAAGGATAAGCCTTTACCAAAATAAGACGCTCAAAAAAAAGAAAGAGATTAATACTAAAAAAAAGAAAAAAGAATTACTGCTCGTAAAAATAAGGGATGAAAAGATAACCTATGAAATCACGCATCAAGAACTAGAGAAAGCCTCTAGAGAACTGGATGAGTTAATTAAAGATTTAGAAAAGAGAAAGATTACTCTTAATAAAATAGAGGAGACAAGTAAATTAAAAAGCTTTGGCGGTCTCTTACATAAAAAACGAAAACTCCACTGGCCAGTAAAAGGAATCATCATATCTGAATTTGGAGAAGTGAAGGACTCAAAATTTAAAATTCCCATTTTTAACAAAGGAATTGAAATCAAGGCCCCCTTTGGTACTAATATAAAATCAATTGATTCAGGAAGAATAATCTTTGCAGATTGGCTAAAGGGTTATGGCAATTTAGTCATTATTGATCACGGAGATAATTACTATTCTTTATACGCCCATAATTCTGAATTTTTAGTTGAAAAGGGTGAGAGGGTATCTCCTGATCAAATTATTGCAAAATCAGGAGATAGCGGTTCCCTAAAGGGACCTTTGCTCTATTTTGAAATAAGACATTTTTGGAAACCCCTCAATCCTTTAATATGGTTAAAAAAAGACTAGGAAAAAATCAAATCATTTGTTAAACTTTTTAGTTAAAAAATATAAAGGAGAACAGAATGAAAAAATACAGACTTTTTAAAAATATCCTCATATTTGCTTCTCTCGGCATATTAATCACATTAATGCTACTCAATGGTTTTCAAAAGAATGTATCGGCTAAGGATAAAACTTATGAAAACCTAAAGGTCTTTACTGAGATTATTTCGCTCGTCCAATCTGATTATGTGGAAGAAGTAAATAATGAAAAACTTTTGAATGGAGCGATAAATGGAATGCTGAAAACCCTTGATCCCCACACAGCCTATATGTCTCCAGATGTATTTAGAGAGATGCAGTTAGAAACGGAAGGTCAATTTGGTGGCCTTGGTATTGAAATCACTATTAAAGATGAACAGCTTACTGTCGTTGCTCCTATAGATGATACTCCTGCTGACAAAGCAGGGATAGAAGCGGGAGATAAAATTATAAAAATAAATGGAGAGTCTACGAAAAACATAACCTTATTACAAGCGGTTAAAAAATTAAGAGGATCAAAAGGGACAAAAGTGACTATTACGATTATAAGGGAAGGCTTAGATGAACAAAAAGATTTTACCATAACAAGAGATATTATTAAGATAAAAAGCGTAAGTAAACGTATGTTAGATGATAAGATCGGTTATATAAAGATTCGTAGTTTTCAAAAGAATACAAGCAAAGAACTAGACGTGGCATTAAAGGAATTAGAAAAAGGCATTATGCACGGCTTGATTATGGATCTAAGAAACAATCCAGGAGGACTTTTAGAACAGGCCGTTTCAGTATCAGATAAATTTTTAGAGGGAGAAAAACTTGTTGTTTTTACCAAAGGGAGAGTGAAAGATCAAAATATGCGTTTTCACTCTAAAAGTAAGGATGCTCATGTAAAATATCCCATGGTGGTCCTGGTAAATGCTGGAAGTGCAAGCGCCTCTGAGATTGTTGCAGGGGCATTACAGGATCTGGAAAGAGCTGTTATTTTAGGAACCCCTACTTTTGGTAAAGGTTCGGTACAAACTGTTTTCCCCCTCAGTGATGGTTCTGGGTTAAGATTAACCACATCAAAATATTACACTCCGAAAGGAAGATTGATTCAGGGCAAAGGAATCATTCCTGATATATTAGTAGAAAATAGACCATTAAAAAGCGCAAGGCTTTCAGAATCGGAGAAAAAGAGGATAATCATTAGAGAAAAAGACCTAAAAAATCATCTAAAGGGGGAAGAGGAAAAATCAAACGATAAATCTCTAAAAAAAGAATTTGATGAAAAGGGCGAAACGACCATCCTAGCTTCTAAAGAAGACCTACAATTACAGAGAGCTATTGACGTTTTAAAGGGATGGAAGGTTTTTAAAGAAACCCTTTAAAAACGCATAAAAAATAAGCTAAAGCAAAATGAATTCCGAAAAAGGTAAGCTCTTTAAAAATTTTAAAAAGACTGTAGAAGAAAGATGGTTCATAATATCAATCTCAACTCTTTTCATCATTCTTTTGCTTATCTCTTTTTTCATCCTTTCTTTTCAGAGTCACAAAGGAAAAATTTTTATTTCTGATCTCAAATTCAGGTTTGGTCTCTATGATTTTTCAACAAAAGGTAAATCCCTTGACAAATCAATTAATAGTTTATTTACCAAATGGAACGTAAAAAAAGAAGATTTTCTAAAAACCACCCAAACAAGAAAAGAGAAGGGAAAAGAGGTCTGGTACTATCATTTACTCGAAATAATCCTCCCCAAAAATGTCAAATTGACTGACCTAGAAAAAGACTTTAGGGAAGAAATTCCAAAAGCTGGGGGTGAAATATATAATTTCGAACAATATAAAAAAGATAATTTTGAGGTTTTAAAATTCGATATTGGAATAAAGCCGATTCATACTCACTCAATATTTTTAAAACAACCGATTTACTTTAGGATTGCGATTCTGATTGATGATCTTGGATGGGATGAAGATATTGCCAAGGACCTATTGAAAATTGATGCACCACTTAGCCTATCTATTATCCCTAAGCTCCCTTTTTCAAAGAGTATTGCAGAAGAAGCCAAGCAAAAGAATAGGGATATATTAATTCATATTCCTATGGAATCCCACGATCCTCAAAAAATGAAAAATAAAAATGAATTTTTAAGGACCACCACAGAAAAAGAGATATTGGAGAAACAGGTAGAGGATTATCTTTTGTCAGTTCCTTATGCTATAGGTGTCAATAATCATATGGGATCAAAATTCACAGAAGACAGAGAAGCAATGGAGATTGTATTAAGAAAGATAAAGGAAAAAAATCTCTTCTTCGTTGACAGTATGACATCGCCAAAATCAATCGCATATAAACTGGCTCAGGAGCTAGAAATAAAAACGGGTTACAGGAGCGTTTTTTTAGATAATGTAAAAGAGATGGGATATATAAAAACCCAGATTTTAGAACTCATGTCTCTATCAAAGAAGAATGGAGAAGCCATTGGAATAGCTCACCCTGATAAAAATACTCTATCAGCAATAAAAGATATGCTCCCAAGATTAAGTGAAGACGGGATCATGATTGTACCCATATCACATCTGGTTAGGTGAGGACATGTTAATCCTTGGAATAGAAACATCATGTGATGAGACAGCCGCTTCTGTGATTGAAGACGGCTATAAGATCAAGTCAAATATTATATCCTCTCAGTTTGATGTTCATGAAAAATATGGAGGTATTGTTCCTGAACTGGCTTGCAGGAAGCATATCGAGAATATAGATATCGTCATATCTGCTGCTCTCAATGAATCTCAAGTCTCTTTAAAAGATATTGATCTTATCGCTGTTACTCATGGCCCTGGATTGATTGGTTCATTACTGGTTGGCCTATCTACAGCAAAGGGTATGGCCTATGCCCTAAAAAAACCTTTGGTTGGAATAAACCATATAGAGGGCCATATCTATGCTAATTTTTTAGAAGAACCAAAAACACCTCTTCCCTCTATTGCTCTGGTAGTTTCAGGCGGTCATACAGAACTCTATGTTATTAAGAAACACTGTGAATATAAATTAATAGGAAGGACAAGGGATGATGCCGCTGGAGAAGCCTTTGATAAGGTTGCCAAGATGTTGAAATTGGGATTCCCGGGTGGTCCTATTATTGAAGATTTGGCAAGAAAAGGAAATCCCAACCATATTGAATTCCCAAGGGCCCTGATGTCAAAAGACTCCTTTGATTTTAGCTTTAGCGGCCTCAAGACAGCTGTATCGTACTATATTAAAAAAAATAAAAATTTTGTTCTCGAAGATGTTGCCGCCAGTTTTCAAGAAGCACTTGTTGATGTCCTTGTAACCAAAACAATAAAAGCATCTATAAAAGAAGGGGTAAAAGATATTATACTTGCAGGAGGAGTTGCTTCTAACAATCTCTTGAGAAAAGAGATGCTGAAAAAAGCAATGGAAAAAGAACGAAGAATTCATATCCCCAGCCCTGTTTTATGTACTGACAATGCTGCAATGGTCGCCTGTGCAGGATATTATCGCTTTAAAGATAAAGATTTTGATAAAGATTCCTTCTTTGACTTTTTAGATTTAGATGCTGTTGCAAATCTAAGATTAGTATGAAAACACTTCAAATCGGGAACATTAAACTCAAAAACAACCTCGTTTTGGCCCCTATTTCTGGAATGACCGATACGACTTTTAGATCCCTCGTAAAAGAATTTGGATGCAGCCTTGTTTGTACAGGATTGATAAGCAGTGAAGCCCTGATAAGAAACCATCCAAAAACATTCGAATTATTAAAATATGAAGAGAGTGAGCATCCCTTGGCAATCCAGATATTCGGTTCAAACCCATCGGTTCTGGCTGAGGCAGGAAAGATTATTGAATTTAAAGGGGCGGATATTGTAGATATCAATATGGGTTGTTCTATAAAGAAGGTTTTGAAGACCCATTCTGGTTCTTTTCTTTTAAAAAATCTAAATAAGGCAAAAACGATTTTAGAAAAGGTAGTGGATTCTGTTAGCATCCCGGTCACGATAAAGATAAGAGCGGGATGGGATAAAACCTCTATTAATGCGATAGAAATTGCAAAAATGGCTGAAGATTCCGGAATCTCAGCAGTAACCATTCATGGGCGAACAGCAAATCAGGGTTTTGAGGAAAAATCAGACTGGAAAATCATTAAAGATGTTAAAGAACATGTTTCTATTCCTGTAATAGGAAACGGGGATGTAAAGAGCCCTATGGATGCTGATAAAATGGTTGAAGAAACAGGGTGCGATGGAATCATGATTGGAAGAGAAGCTCTGGGAAATCCATGGATATTCTCCGATATTCTCTATTATAGAGAAACAGGCAAAATTCCTCTTCCCCCATCAGGAAAAGAGAGGTGTGAAATCATTCTGAAACATCTCTTTAGACTCATCAAATCCAAAGGTGAAAAAAGGGCAATAAAGGAGATGAGAAAACATATCTTCTGGTATACAAAAGGCCTCCCTCATGCTTCAAAATTCAGAGCCAAAATAAATAGAATTGAAGAAAAAGAAATTTTGAAAGGAGAGATTGAAAGATACTTCTTAGAAATCCTTAATGGTTTTTCTGCTTGTTAAATAAAAATTAATGACAAGGTAAAATAATGAATCTTTTGACAGGCTATTTTTTCAATTGATTTATAGAAATTTTAATACAATCTAATTATTGATAATATATGCAATTTGAGTATTTAAATTATAAATTTTTATGAAAACATCGTCATTATTTAAAGAACCATCTTCTGATAAAAACTCAGTTTACGAAAAATTAAGAATCAGCAAACATCCAACAGCAAAAAAATCAAGAGAGATTACGAATCAATTATGGAAGAAATATAAAGACTACGCTGATAAAAATTTTAAGCAGGAAATAAAGAACGATTTTCATGCAAGATTCTGGGAAATGTATTTAGCCTGTATTCTTCTACAAAATGGATTTTTTCTACAAAAACATAAAGGTGGCCCTGATATTTTGTTTAAATACAATAATCAAAAAATCTGGGTTGAAGCTACCGCTCCTAGCCCTGGCGAGTCAGAGGATCGAGTTCCAGAAATAGAGTATAATTCTTTTGTTGCTCAAAAACATCCAGAAGAAAACATTATCCTTCGTTATAGATCAGCTATAGAAGAAAAATATAATAAGTTTCTTGACTATAAAAACAACAAATTAATCTCAGAAAATGATTCTTACTCAATAGCAATAAATTCATCTAAAATAGGATTACATAGATATGGAGAAGCAATGCCAAATACCATGCCGGAAATTTTTAAAGCAGTTTTACCAATAGGTCATTTTCAAGTTTTCATTAACAAGAATAACTTAAAAATAGAAGAATCCAATTTTGCATTCAGAGAAAAAATTACAAAAAAATCAGGGGCAGCTGTAGAAACTGATATATTCTTAAATCCACATTACAAAGGATTAAGTAGAATATTATTCTCTCACACATCTGTATGGGATTATCAAAATCTAGAAGGAGAAGATTTATTATTTATTCATAATCCTTACGCTATTAATCCTGTTGATAAAGGATTTTTCAAAGTTGGAAAAGAATTTATTGTAAAGGACTCAGAGGACGAAATAAATATTACTAGAATTAAATAAAAAAATATAAAATCTAAAAGCCTTGCAACATATTACTATTTTATTTTTTATTTCTTCCCCTTTTGCTTTTTAGGGGTTTTTCAAGTGAACGAGGAAATCAAGAGGTTTTTCAAAACCCCATTTCGATTTTTAGGTGTTTAACAAGCGAGAGAGGAAAAGAGAAGCAGCTGTCTGAAGCCGAAGGCTGAGTTTGCTGTTTCGCCGAGCGAGCGTAGTCAAATGCCGTTAAGAAAATCGATGGGGGTGTCTTTCTTTGGTTCGTTTCTTGGACAAGCAAGAAATGAACAAAAAGTCGTTAGAAAAAGCAGGGGGGCACCCTTCTTTAGTTACCTTTCTTGGGTGAACAAGAAAGGTAAAAAGGATTGGTTAATCCGTTAAAAAAATCGAGGGGGTGTCCTTCTTTGTCCCTTCCAAAGTAAACGATTCCAGCCTCAAGAAGCCTTCTGGTAATCTTTTTTCATTTTCTAAATTTCGCAGTATCTCGTCTTCACTCTCGTTCAGATCGAACTTAGTAATTTCTTTAAAACCAGCTTTTTCTAAAGAAAAGCTCAGCACCTTTTCATCATAAATGAATTTGTGCCCCCAATCCCGTACAAAATTATTGATAACAAATGTATCTTCGAAATAAGGTGCGCTGTCTATGAATGTTTCCGTGGCCCATCTTATGAATTTCTTTTGCAACTCTGATTTCTCGCTCTGATAAAGCGAGATCAAGAATGATAAGTCCGGGGTTGATATTCTTATTTTACCGCCGTATTTCAAGACACGAAAACACTCATTTAACATGTGCTGACCTTGTACGTATGAGACATGTTCAATCATATGCTCACTGAATACATAGTCGAACGTTCCATCATCAAAAGGATATGTTTTCGTTACATCAATGCGGACAACATGGTTAGACTTTGGAAAGATATCTGAATTAAGCCAGCCGTCAATAATATTGTTGCCACAGCCAAGATGGAGTTTTCTTGTTTTTTGTTGACCCAAGTACTGTTCGATGATCTTTTTATCGACTCCAGCAATTTTCCGACGGAGCCTCCAATAATTTCTATATAGTCTTATAAAATAACCGTCAAGGCGACTTTCCTTTAAGATGGTCTCCACTATGTTTCGCATTTTATTTTATTCCTTCACAGCTAACATCAAAGCTCACCAGCGGCAATGGATCGCAGCGGAATAGCCGTCCGGTGCAGCACCTCGTTAGGGCATAACGCTTGCAATTAATTGGATTGCCTCATAGACACGCCTTTTTTGGGCTGCAAACCACGAGCCCGTCAGCTTTTCGTTAAAGACAATTCGTACACGCCCGTTTACTGGCTTATCGAACTTGAGAAGTCTTAAGGTGTCGTCTATAGAACCTGAAGATACTCTTCCATGATCAAGCGCGTCTCGTACCTCGACTAGTGTCCCGTCAATTTCGGAGAGGCCGCGCTTTCTCATCTCGGTGTTGAATTTGTCGATCAGTTGGCCCAGCGAGTCATAGCTCGTCAGCTCATTTTCAGGTAGTTCTTTTCCAACCGGGAAGGAGTAAATGTCGACTCCATAAGGAATATCGATCGGGCGCGCTGTAGGCAATTTTTGCAGGAATGCACGAAGCATGAACTCAAGAGACTGGTAATTCACAACTAATCCACCAAGTTGTCTTGCGTGTTCATCTTGTGTCATTTGCATGAGCCCCAACAATTAATAGACGGATTTCTTATTTATCCATTTTTCTCTGTTGTGGTAAATCTATAACATATTTTTTCAGATTTTAAAACCCCCTTCTGCTTTTTAGGGGTTTTTCAAGTGAACGAGGAAAAAAGAGGCAAAGTGTCTGAAGGCGAAGGCTGAGTTTGTTGCTTCTCCGAAGCGAGCGGAGACAAATCCCGTGAAGAAAAGCAGGCGGGGTACTCTTCTTTGGTTCCTTTGCTTTCTAAAGACAAGAAAGGGACAGTTTCACAAATTACATAAAAGTATTGACGTACTAATATTTGTCTGATAAAAGATTTTAAAAGGGACTTTTGATTTGTCTCTTTACATCTGTATTTCATTTTAAGAAATTTCTAAATCATGGAAGAAAAAAGAGAACAAAAAGATAAAAATATCAAATACACAATTACAAAAGAGATTTTTGACCATCTCTATGACATGCTCAGGCATGAGGACGAAAAGGCAAACAGGATCTTAGGCGCAATGGCATTTATCACGGTTGCAGCTGCTGCATTGTCAATACCCTTCTTTGAAGGTAAAATTGGCACAGGCTTGAAGTTTTTTAATCTCGGTTTGGGACTTTTTCTTTTTTTTATCTTCCTTATCCTTATTGCTATTGGAACTCTTTTCTTATTATCTGCTTTAGGCCCCCTTTTACATATCACGACAGATTTTGTTGAGCCCTCTGAGAGAAAGAAAAAGCTCAGAGTCCGCTCACTCCTTTACTTTGAAAACATAACTGGAATTACTATTGAAGAATGGACAAAGTTTTTTAGAGAAACAGATGAAGATGACTTTTATGAAAAGATTTGCAATGACCATATTATTAAATCCTATACCCTTGCAAACAGAACAAAATATAAAGCCAAATGTATCAAGTCTTCAAAGATATTTTATCGATTTTCATTAATCGTATTATGCCTCTTTGTTCTCTCTGGATTTTGTGTAAGTTTTAATAGTTTTTTCTACTGGGCATTTATCATTCTCGCTGCAGCTTTCTTGGAGTGGTCTGTTGAATATTACCTCATGCCTCAAAAAGAGCTAAAGAAAAAAGCCATTCCTTTTATTATCCTTGCTTTCCTTTTTGCTCTTATGAGTCTCATATTTTTTAATTCATGTCTTTATTGAGAATCAATCAAGAAATATAAAACCTGATTGGTCTCTTTTTATTTCTTTGATAAAAGTTTCTAATTATGAGATTTGGCGCCCATGTGTCCATAGCAGGTGGAATCCATAATGCTCCTTTAAGAGGAAAGGAGGTGGGGTGCACTACCATTCAAATCTTTACGAAAAACTCTAATCAATGGAAGGCAAGAGAGCTCTCCCAAGAAGAGATTCAACAATTTAAAAAAAATCAAATAAAAACTCGTATCTTCCCCATCGTTGCCCACGATGCCTATCTTATTAATATAGCTTCCCCAGATGACACAATATATAAAAAATCCCTCGATGCTCTTTTTATTGAGATGAAACGAACTGAGGCTCTTGGACTCCCTTATCTTATCATGCATCCAGGAGCCCATTTAGGCTCAGGAGAAAAGAACGGGCTCAGTAAAATTGCTTTGAGTCTCAATATCCTTCATGACAAGACTAAGAATTTTAAAATGAAAATACTATTAGAAACCACTGCTGGACAGGGCACGGTTCTCGGATACAAATTTGAACATTTTGCTTCTATCTTTGAATGTATAAAAAATAAAGATAGGCTTGGAATGTGTCTGGATACCTCCCATATCTTTGCTGCTGGATACAATATAAGGACGAAGAAGGGTTATGATGAAACAATAAAAACCTTTGATAGAATCATTGGGCTGGAAAAGGTAAAGGTCTTTCATATCAACGATTCAAAAAAGCCTTTAGGAAGCAGGGTTGACAGACATGAACATATAGGGAGGGGTTTTATTGGAAAGGAGGGTTTCAAAAATCTTTTAAGAGACGAAAGATTTACTTCCCATCCCATGATTCTTGAAACACCAAAGGATTTTGAAGGAGCAGATATAATAAATTTGAAACTTCTCAGAAAAATAGCCAGCAAATGATTAAACTATTTCGAGGCCAGCACCTCTACCATGGCTTTATGGACGAAACCATTACTGGCAAGGACCTCTTTTCCATATATATCAAAACTGTTTCCCTTGAAATCCGTTACTTTTCCACCGGCTTCTGTAACCAGTAATGCACCAGCAGCTACATCCCATGGAAACAACCTCATTTCCCAAAAGCCTTCAAACCTCCCTATGGCAACATAACATAAATCGAGGACAGCAGAACCGGGTCTTCTAACCGCCTGAGCTCTTTTACAGAAATTCCTAAAGTGATTGATATTATCGTCTGTGTTCTTCCTGATATCATAGGGAAAGCCAGTGACTAATAGAGAGTCAGAGAGACTTTGGATCTTGGAAACAGAGATTTTCTTGCCATTTAAATATGCACCCTTCCCTTTTTTGGCTATAAATATTTCTTCTAAAATAGGGTCATAGATTACCCCTAAAACAACCTCTCTATCAATTTCAAGGGCAACGGAGACACAAAACACGGGATACCCATGTGCGTAATTTGTCGTCCCATCGAGAGGGTCAACAATCCACTTATAAGGAGAGTCCTTCTTCTTAAGGCCCTTTTCTTCAGAAAGGATTGTGTGTTCAGGATACTTCTTCTTTAGAATATCAATAATGACCTTCTCAGAAAGTTTATCTACTTCAGTAACGAGATCGATTGCCCCTTTATGCTCTACCTTGATGGGTTGGCCATAGTTTTTCTTCAATATTGCCCCACCTGCTTTTGCAGCCTCAATCGCCGTATCAAGCAGATTCTCCCTTTTTGTCTCTTTCATCTCTATTTATTTTCCTTCTCTTAGAATTTATATTCCAAAACACACACTTTTTTCTCTATTAAGCCTCTTTAATTAAAGCCTTTTATCCATCCTCAACCTTCTCTCTTTTACCCCTAAAAACAAATTTAATTTAACACAAAAACCCTTTGTTTTCAAACAAATTGCCATATTTACATAACTATGATATTATTTTTTAGTTTGCTGGAGGTTAGAAGATTGAAACTCTTACAAAAAGAAAAGGGATACAGGTCATCATTAGACCCTATCTTGTTAGCCGATTTTATCTCAGCAGAAAATGGTGATAGGATTATAGACCTTGGAACGGGTAATGGCATCATAGCAGTCCTTTTAGCACTGAGATATGCAAAAACCACTGTGATAGGAATAGATATTCAGAATAGTTTAATCGAACTGGCAAGAAAGAATGTTAAGTTAAACAACCTCCAAGAAAGAGTAGAAATAAAAAATTTAGATATCAGGGATGTAAATAAATCTCTTGCATCTGAATCATTTGATATTGTGGTCGGAAACCCGCCTTATAGAAAACACAAAAAAGGCCGTTTAAACCCCGATCCGGAAAAAGCCCTAGCCAGACATGAATTAGAGATAACCTTAGATGAATACCTCAAAGCCTCTAAATATCTTGTCAAGAATAAGGGAAAGATTATTCTCATATATCATCCCTCAAGATTAATGGAACTCCTTAATGAGTTCGAGCATTTAAATATCAGGTCATGCCGTATCCAGTTTATCCATTCCAGAATAGATAAAGAGGCAAAGATGGTTATGGTCGAAGGAATAAAGAATGGAAAGAATGATACAACCATTTTAAAACCCCTTATTGTTTATGAAAAAATTGGAGAATACTCCCAAGAAATAAGAGATATCTATAAAAGGATGGGAATATGAAAATTCCTTGCGTAGAATGGTTACTTCTGTTATTTTTATTTTTTGATGTGATAAAGATATAACAGCTACTAAATGAAAAGGTTATGACCATGGTCTTCAGAATAGGAATTGCCCAGATTTATCCAACCTTAGGAAATGTTGAAAGAAACTTTGCTCACATAAAAGAATGTATTGATAGGGCTAAAGAAAAAAAAGCCGACCTCCTTGTATTTCCTGAACTCAGTCTTACAGGCTATTTTTTAAAAGATATGGTCCCCAATTCTGCTTTAAGAGTCGACTCACCCATAATAAAAGATTTTCTAAAAAAAAGTTTGGAAATTTCTTTAATCCTTGGTCTTGTAGAAGAAACAAAAGACCATATATTTTACAATTCTGCTTTTTTTATGGAAGAAGGCAAGATCGTTCATATTCACAGAAAGGTTTATCTTCCTACTTATGGTATGTTTGACGAACAGAGATATTTTTCTAAGGGCAATAAAATTAGAGCTTTTAATACAAAATTCGGGAGATTTGCGATTCTTATATGCGAGGATATGTGGCATCCGTCCGCACCCTACATTGCTGCACAGGATGGAGCAGAAATGATCATTTCCCCTGCAAGCAGTCCCACAAGGGGTGTAAGACAAAAGAAAAAATTGGAGATCAGCAACATATGGGAGAGCATGAATTTAACCTATGCCAAGATGTTGAGCCAGTTTATTTGTTTTGTAAATAGGGTGGGTTATGAAGATGGGATAAACTTCTGGGGAGGTTCAGAAATAGTAAATCCTTCTGGGGAAAAGATCATCAAAGGTAAATATTTTGAGCAAGAAATGATTATCGCCGAGATTGACATAGAAGAGATAAGAAGAGATAGAATTCCACCTATGATTCAAAAAGATGAAGATAGAGAAATGACCATAAAAGAACTAAAAAGAATTCAGAAAAAAAATGCAAAAAAAGAATTTTAAAGAATTAAAGATTAATTCCTTATTAGTAAAGAAGATCTTAAAAGGTTTTATAAAAAATGAAACGAGAAAAGTGGGTTTTAAAAAGGTAGTTGTAGGTCTTTCAGGAGGTGTAGACTCCAGCGTCTCCACATACCTTGCAGCGATGGCTATGGGAAAAGAAAACGTAACAGGAATCATAATGCCATATAAAACAAGCAGCAGGGAAAGTTTAGAAGATGCAAAAAAGATAGTCAAAAAACTCGGGATCAGATCATTAAAAATAGATATTACCCCCATGATTGATGCCTATTTTAGTGCCTTCCCTGAAGCAGACAATTTAAGAAGGGGAAACAAGATGGCTAGAGAAAGAATGACCATTCTATACGACCACTCTGCCAAGGAGAATGCCCTTGTACTGGGAACCAGCAATAAAACAGAATTGCTCCTTGGTTATGGTACTTTGTATGGAGATATGGCCTCAGCCATCAACCCCATCGGAGACCTATATAAAACCCAAGTAAGGCAACTTGCAAAAGATCTTGGTGTTCCAAAAGAGATTGTAGAAAAAAAACCGAGCGCTGATCTTTGGTTAGGTCAATCTGATGAAGAAGAATTGGGTTTTAGTTATGAAGATGTCGATAGACTTCTCTATTATCTGGTGGACAAGAGATACTCTGATAAAGAATTAATCAAATTGGGTTTTGATAAAGATTTTATTAAAAAGGTAATTAAAAAGATTCAGGATTCTCAATTCAAAAGAAAGCTACCGATTATTGCAAAAATATCTGAAAGGACTATAGATAGAGACTTCAGATATGCAAGAGATTGGGGAAGATAAATCAGATAATGAGAAAAGAAAAAAACAGAGGCACGATCTATATTGTAAGCACACCTATTGGTAATCTCGAAGATATAACCTTAAGAGCCTTAAGGATACTAAAGGAAGTCGACATTATTGCTGCTGAAGATACACGAAGAACAAGAAAGTTACTGAGCCATTATGAAATTAGCAAACACCTCATCAGTTACCATGATCATAATAAAATAAAACAGGCAGAGGTTATCTTAAAGAGGCTTGAAGAAGGCCACAATGTAGCTCTGGTTTCAGACGCAGGGACCCCTGGTATTTCAGACCCATCTTATCACCTTATCAATCTCGCCTTAAAGCACAACTTCCATATTGAATCGATACCAGGCCCTTCAGCTGTTATAGCCGCCTTGAGCATCTCAGGACTCCCGATTGACAAATTTGCTTTTGAAGGATTCTTACCGCGTAAAAAGGGAAAGAGACAATCAAGGATAGAACAATTAAAGAATGAAGAACGAACCATTATACTATACGAATCTCCCTATAGAATCCATCGCCTTTTAGATGAAATCCTCTCCATAATAGGGAATAGGCAGATAGTTCTTGCCCGAGAGATTACAAAAAAATTTGAAGAAATCATAAGGGGCGAACTCAAAGATATCATCGAACAGATGAAAGACAAAAAGATAAAGGGTGAGATAACCCTCATTCTTATGGGTTCTAAAAAATAGAGTTATTAAAATAATTTTAAGTTCTTAAACATTAAAAATAGTGTGACACGATTTTAAAAGAGAAATTTATGATATCAAATCTTCTCGAAAAAACCCTAAAGATTTATAAGGATGAACTGAAGGCCTTTTTCTGGATGGCAGGGCTTTTATTTGTTATTAAGGCTGCTGGGATTTTACTAGAAAACTATGCGGAAGCCGCCTTCTTAAAGAGATATGGCGTTCAATATCTCCCCAATATATTCTTGATAAATTCTATACTCCTCTTCTTTGTCTTGACCTATATCGGCCTTTTGATTGATAAATATGAGAGGGCATCCCTTCTCATCAAGTTATTCATCATACTGGGAATATCTATTGTCTTCCTACGTTTACTTATCATATTTAATTTAGCCATCGTCTATCCTGTACTCTACCTCATCAGTTTCCAGCTCAAGAATATTCTCGACATTGTGTTTTGGATAATAGCAAGCAGTCTTTTTAATACAAGACAGGCAAAAAGGGTATTCCCTGGAATTATTTCAGGCGGAATATTAGGAATTATTATAGGGAGCCTTTTAACCAGCCCCTTAGCCAGGGTCATCACTATGGACAATATCCTCTTTATATCCGGGTTCAGCTTGTTCCTTGGCTGCTTTATAATCTTAAGGGTAAAAAAAATATTAGCCCCGATAATGCAAACCCATACAACAACGATAAGAAAGAAAACAGAGGACATCTCCTCCATAAAAAAATTAGGTGAAATACTCCCTTTAATCAAGAGTTCGCCTCTCCTCAGAGTATTTATCATACTTGTCATGACACCAGCAATCCTCTTACCCATATTCAATTATCAATGGGGGGTTATTACAAACAGGGCCTTTGATACAGAAGGAGGTTTAATTGCATTCTATGGATACTTTAAGGGAATATATAATATATTGACCTTCTTTATCCTGTTTTTCATAGGGAGACTCTTCTCTCGATTCGGAGTTACAAAGTTACTGTTTATCCATCCTGTAAACTATCTCTTTGTGTTTCTCGCCTTAGTATTCCGCTTTGATCTCATCACAGCTATCTATGGAAGGGTTTCTACAAATATCTTTAGATCCACGACCAATCGACCCGCCCTGAATATGTTGATGCAACTCTTTTCGCCTGATATAAGAGGGAGGGTATCAGCCTTTTTAAAGGGAACCGCACTGCGTGCTGGTGGACTGCTGGGTAGTGGCATATTAATAACTTTTAAGGACATTCTTCTTCCAGAGCAGTTCTCATATATTGCGATTGTGTTTTCACTCATCTTAATCTGTGCATGCTTTTCCTTAAAAAAGAGATACAGTGAAATACTCTTCAAGAATCTCATAGAGACGCAGATAGACCTACAAAAATTGGGAGAAATAGACTTCAAAAGGCTCATAGACGAAAAAACCACAAAGAGATTGATTGAAGCACTCAATGACCCTAATGATAATGTATCAATACTCAGTGCAAAGATCTTGAACAGAGCAGGAGTAAATGAAGATTTAACAAAAATCTTTCTTGATGCAATGCCAGGCAAAACCCCAAGGGTAAAAAGGGAGCTTCTCACACTCATTGCTTCTATCGGTTCAAATCAATATATCACAGGGCTTTTAGATATGTATAAAAAAGAGGATGCTGAGGTTCAGCCCTTTATTATCAGAACTATTGGAAAGCTAGACTCCAAAAGAAATCTCGAGTTTTTGTTTAAACTTACAGACAGTGAAAATCTTACAGTAAAAAAAGAGGCAATCACAGCTGTATATCTAAGCAAAGATAAAACAAGATGTGAAAATTGCCATCAGATCATAAGGGAGATGTTAACGAGCAAAGACGACCGCCAGGTAAAAACAGCCATAGATATATTGAGAGAGACTAAAGACAGAAGCTTTGTCCCTTTTCTAATCGAGAATCTGGATAATGAACTGATAGAATTAAGGATCTCTGCGATAAAGGCCATGGGAGAACTGAAATATAGAGAAGCAACAGACAAGCTCTTTCATCTCTTAGAGGATAAAAATTCACAGGTAAGAAAAACAACGGTCCAGGCTTTGGGTAAAATATGGAGTGAGGATGAATCAAGAGGAAGTTCTCAATAGATTAATAGAGATGCTGGGTGATGGCAACAAGAACGTTGTGGCTGAAACCGTAAAGTCCATAACCCGTTTTGGCGATACAGCCATCCCCTTTCTTATCAAAGCCCTCGGTTCTCACAAAAGGGCTATTCGAAATGGTGTTTTGACTATATTGCAGAGAGTGGAGGTAAAAAATTTAGATTTTTTTAATATCATTAAAAAAGAGATTAACTCAGCTTATAGAAATCTTCTGGATATTGACGTATTAGAACAGTTAGAGCAAAATAGCTATGTCCGTTTATTAACCCAACACCTAAAAGAAACAAATAATGAAATAATAGAGACCCTATTTAAGATATTAAAAATTTTAGATAAAGAGGGTAAATTAAGACTCGTTGAAAGGAGTTTAAAGACAAAAGACAAAACACAGCTGGCAATGGGAATAGAAACTTTGGAAAGCTTTATGAACCCCAAGTTGATAGGGGATCTCATACCATTATTGGATGATATTCCCAATCATGTAAGGACCAATATTGCAAAAAAAAGATTGAGTCTAAAAAGCGACGATCAATATAACATGTTAAAACGTTTGTTAGAAAAAGGGAGCAGAACTACCAGGCTTTGTACCCTCTATCTCGTTGGAAGAGCTATAAAGGAAAAGAGGTATATCGATATCATCAAAGGATTTTTAAGCTCTAAAGACAATGTTCTTAAAGAAACAGCTACACTAGCCCTTAAAAATATAGAGGAAGATGATGAACAAAAAGGAGGCGATCATATGTTGTCAACAATGGATAAGATATTGTTTTTAAAAAAGGTCCCTATCTTTTCTGATCTAAAGGTAAGGGAGCTCGCAGCTATTAGCAGTATCACAGAGGAAAAAAAGAACAAGGGTGATCATGTAATATTTAAAGAGGGAGATGAGGGAGATTCCATGTATATTATTACATCGGGTGAGGTATCTGTTATTAAAAATTACGATCAACCTAATTCAACGATCCTAGCAAATATAAAGGAAGGTGATTATTTTGGAGAGATGGCTCTCTTAGAATCTGCTCCTAGGTCTGCCACGATTAAAACAAATTCAGAAACCAATCTACTCATTTTAGGAAAGCTTGAATTCGAAGAGATTATGCAAGAATATCCATCTATCTCTATTAATATCTGTAAGTTCCTGAGTAATCGATTAAGGACAAGCGATACAAAAATAGTAGATACACTCAAAGATGTATACAGACAAGGAGAAACCAGAGAATATCCAAGATTTAAAACTGACTTAAAAACAAGAATTGATGATAAACTCTCTTCTATCGACGCATTATTAGATAATATCAGTCTAGGTGGCATCTTTGTAAAATCAGAAAAGATTTTAGCCCCAGGGACAGATATAACGATTAGTATTGACGCAGGAGAAGAAAAAGGCAGCCTAACACTGGATGCAAAAGTTCTCAGAAGCATCTCAACAGATATCACAGGTATGGGAATGAAATGGAAGAAAATAACACCTGAAATTAAAAACTTTATAGAAAAAATTATTGGAGAAGAGAACCAAAATCAAGAAAAAGAATAATGCCCAAATTGACGAATAGAGTCATATCCTGATTTTTGCATTCAACCTTGCCAACGCTATTTTCCTAAAATATCCTCAAGAAATCAAGTCTTTACTTGACTCTACCTTATTTGTTAGATATCCTTTAGAGCATCAAGATTGCAGAGAGGAAAAGTAATGTTTCGAAACAGACTGGAGTTTAAAATCTTAACCCTTACCATAACGACAATGATATTAGCATTTGGGTTACTTATCCTATTCTTGATCCACAAACAAACCACCAGTTTAATTGAACAAAGAAAGATGAGAGCGCGGGTCTTATCTACAACCATCAAAAAGAGTCTCTATAATGCGATGCAAAATGGAAGACCAGATATTATCAGGCAGGTTATGAACGATCTAAAAACCGTTGAAGACATTGATAATCTTGATATTCTAAGAACAAATGGAACAGAAGCATTCAAGGATCTAGAGACCTTAGCAAGGTTAAAAAGCTTAACGACCCTAAGCAGAGAGGTCATTGAGGCTATTGAAAAAAGCGAGGGTAAAAGCTTAAGCATGATCGATAATGAGTATTTCAAAAAAGCCCTTCAAACAGAAAGCATGGTTGAATATTTCGAAAAGCAAAATGGCAAAATTCTTTTAACACATTTAGAACCCCTTATCAACACAAAGGAGTGTCAGGTGTGTCACGGTGGAGCTCAGGGAATAAGAGGAGTAATAAGAATCTCATCCCGAATGGATGATGCATTTCTTCAGGTCAAGAAAAACAGAACAAATGCCATCATAATCTCTTTAGCAGTCATTGTTCTGGTATCGATTGCCCTTAAAATCCTTATGAAATATATTATCATTAAACCCATACAAAGCCTCGGCCAAGCCTCAGAGAGCATTGGTAAGGGAAACTTGGATACAAAAATAGACATTAAATCTCAAGATGAGATAGGAAGATTGGGAAAATCTTTTAATGAGATGACAGATAAATTAAAATCAGCCCGTAAAGATTTACAAGAAAAAAATATTGAATTGAATGATACTTTGACCAGATTACAAATAACCTTGGATAAGGTCTCTCTCCTAGAGAGGGCGAAGGTCAGTTTAAGTAAATTTGTCCCAGAAACAGTGAAAAGAATCATAGAAAAGGATATTGACGGTGAGGAATTAATGAAAAGTGATAGGGATGTATCCGTGCTCTTTTTGGACATAGGTGGATACACAAAGATCAGTGAGGCCATGGATGCAGAAAAGGTAAACTTTATTGTAGAAAAATATTTTTCAGCTTTTCTGGATGATATCAACAAAAACAATGGAGATATAAATGAAACTGCTGGGGATGGTTTGATGATTATCTTTCAAGAGAAGGATCCTGTTAAAAATGCTACAGCAGCAGCAAAGACAGCCTTCGCTATAAGAAATAAAGCTATTAAAATCAATGAAGATATAAAGGATGAAATAGAACCACTTGAGGTAAATATGGGAATCAATTCAGGGATAGCATCTGTTGGCTCAACAAAATTTGAAGGTGTGTCAGGTACAAGATGGACATACACGGCCACAGGCTCAGTAACGAACCTTGCAGCCAGAATTGCTGCTTTTGCTGACAAAGGAAAAATCCTTGTAGGAGAAGAAACCGCGCAAAGAATCAAGGATCAATTTGAAATAGAACCGATGAGTGAACAGAGATTTAAAAATGTATCCAAGCCTGTCTTGGTATATAAACTCATTTCAAAAAAGGCTGTTTGAATTCATGAAAAGAATATTCCACTTAATAATCTTATTATTTTTCCTTATCAATTTTCAATCTCCAGCATTACCCACCACACCAGGAACGCTTAATAGCTCACTATCCCTTAAAATCGGTCTTATGGAAGAACCCAAGACTTTGAATCCCTTTAGTGCTACTGACCGATGGTCTAAGAATATCATAAAACAGCTCTATCAACCTCTTTATATAAAGGGTCCAAAAAACCTTGATATTGTTCCATGGTTAGCTGTTGAGAAACCCCATTTTAATCATACTAATGAAGTTATTATCCATCTTAAAAAGGCTCAATGGGAAGATGGTACCCCATTAACGGCGGATGATATTGTCTTTACAGGAAATATAATAAAAGAATTCCAGATCCCATCCTTCTATTCTGACTGGGATTTCATCAAAGGATTAAAGGCTCTGAATAAAAACACTATAAAATTTACTCTGACAGAAAAAAAGGCGATCTTCTTTTCTCAAACCATGCTAACCCCAATTATTCAAAAGAAACAGTGGAAACCCATTGTGCTCAAAGCAAGGACATCAAAAAACCCTATTAAGACTCTTTTAGGATATCAACCCAAAAAAATCATTTCAAGTGGTCCCTTCAGGTTTTCTAAATGGGAATCAGGGAAATATATTAAACTGATAAAAAACGAATTCTTTTTTGGACAGGGAACAAAAATTCTTGGGTATAAAATTGGTCCTTATATAAACGAAATTGTTTTTCTTATTTATAGAGATATAAATCAGATGATAGATGCCCTTAAAAGTGGAGAAATTGACTATATATGGGGAAGCATAGAACCCAGATATCTTAGTCAGATAAGAAATAATTTAAAAATATATCTAACAACAAGTCCAATGAATGCTATTCAATATCTTGCCTTTAATTTGAGAAAAGAACCTTTTAATGATAAACATTTTCGACAGGCTCTTGCCTATTTAATTGATAAGGATATCTTGGTTACTAATGTATTGAATAATTATGGTGTAAGCCTGGATAGCATTATCCCACCAGGAAATACCATTTGGCACAATTCAGAGACTAGAAAATATGGAAAAGATTTGTCAAGAAAAGAAAGAATCCAAAAGGCAATGGATCTTCTGGAATCTGCTGGGTACAAATGGAGAGAAAAACCATCAATTGAAAAAAGCCTCGTCTCTTATGGTAAAGGCTTACTCATGCCGAATGGCGAACCTGTGCCACCCTTTATAATACTTTTTCCTTCTTTTGAGTATGATCCTGCAAGAGCCATTTCTGCAAGATTCATTCAAGAGTGGTGGAAGGGAGTGGGAATACCTGTTGAGATCAAGTCAGAACCTTTTAGAAGCCTCATGAAAAGGGTTAAAGACGAACGCAATTTTGATGTTGTTATACTAGGATGGAACTTAGGAATTGACCCAGACTATTTAAGGATCTTTTTTCACTCCAGAGAAGCTGTCAAATATGGGAAAAATTTTTCAGGATATAAAAATCTTGATTTTGATAGGCTTGCAGATGCATCGGCTATAAAAACAGATTTCAAAGAGAGAAAAGAACTCATAAAAAAAATGGAACAGATAATTATCGAGGAAGTACCCTATATTCCTCTTTACAGTTCATTTATGATTGAAGTATATCGATTGGATAGATTTTCTGGATGGTTTCAGCAGTTAAATGGTATTGGGAACATATGGTCATTACTACTGGTAAAATCTCTATTACCATATAATGAAAAGAGCGAAAATTAATATCTTTGATTTTTTGTTCTGAATTTAAAGATTTTCAAACTATCTCTTTTACTTGACTCATAAGTATTTATATTATATATATTTTTGCGTCATAAATTGTGAAAATTCTTTTTAAATGAGTTCTGCTCTAAAAATGAAGATAGCATATGTGATGGATCCCTTGGAAAAAATCGACCCTACATGGGAAACCACAAGTGCCTTTATGTATGAATGCAACCAGAGGGGACATGATATATTCTTTTTTGAGCCTCACGATTTTTATATCAAAGAAAATAAGGTAATGGCAAGAATGAAATATATAACAACCACCAAAGATATGCCTCTATCATCATACTGGGAGAGGATAAAATTAGAGTCCAAAAAAGAAGAGAGAATATTTGAAGATGTTAAAGACCTTGATGTGATATTTACGAGAAAAGATCCTCCATTGGATTTCAGGATGGTAAGCTATCTCAGGCTTGTCAAGGACGATGTATTTGTTATCAATGATGTTGATGGACAGGTAAAAGCAAATAACAAACTCTATATGCTAAGTTTTCCCGATATCATACCAGAAACTCATGTCTCAAAAGACCCCCAGAGGCTTAGGAAGATCATAGATGAATTTGGAGGAGATATGATAATGAAACCTCTTGATTCATACGGGGGATTCGGAGTGATAAAGATCAGCAAAAAGGATCCTGAAAATCTCAATTCATTACTCAATTTTTATGTTGACCAATATAAACCCTATAGTGAAAGAAAGTCTGTTATTGTTCAAGAGTATCTCAGTATTGCAAAAAAAGGTGACAAGAGGATCCTTCTTTTGAATGGGGAAATTTTAGGCGCAATGAGAAGAATCCCAAGAAAAGGAGAGGTTCGAGCCAATATCCATGCTACTGCTGGTTTTTCTAAATGCAATATAACAAAAAAAGATATGGATCTCTGCAATAAACTCAAAAAGAAACTTGTGGTTGATGGACTATATTTTGTTGGCATTGATGTTATTGGTGATAAGATTATAGAGATCAATTGTATCAGTCCAGGGGGTATACCCAGGATTAACAAACTCTATAATGTAAACCTAGAAAGAGATGTTATTAGTTTTATAGAGGAGAAGGTAGGAGAATGAAAAAAATAATCCTTTTTTTATTAATCTCTATCTTCGTTCTGTGTCAAGTGAGCGATGCTTCTGAAAATATTTTAAAGATCGGTATGCAGAATGAGCCGAAGACCCTTAATCCCTTTACAGCAAGTGATATGTGGTCAAACAAAGTTATTGAAAGAATCTATGAAGACCTTTATACCGTAGCCCCTGAAACCTTTGAAATCATCCCCTGGTTAGCAGAAGGACCTCCCGAATACAACAAAGAAAACAATACAGCCATTGTTAAGATGAGGAAGGCAAAATGGCATGATGGAACCCCTGTAACAGCTCACGATGTGGTTTTTACTGCAAATGTCATAAAAGATCTTAAAGTACCAAGGTATAGAGCCAGATGGAAATTTGTCAAAAAGATTGAGGCTATCGATGACCATACGATAAAATATATTCTTTCTCAACCCATGGCTATATTCTATACCCATACACTTCTCTCCTTTATCGTGCAAAAATCAAAATGGCAACCCATCGTTGAAGAGGCAAAAAAATCAGAGAAACCATTACGAACTCTTTTAAATTATAAGAATTCTTCCCCTATTGGTAATGGTGCTTTCAAATTTGTATCATGGAAAAGGGGAAGCTCTATAAAACTGGAGAGGAATCCTAATTATTTTGCAGCGAATAGAGAACTCAACGGTAAAAAAGTAGGTCCCTATATAGATGGGATTCTTTTTAAAATTTATGGAACCACAGATGCTGCTATCTTGGCTCTCAAAAAAGGGGATGTGGATTATATATGGTGGAGTATACAGCCTGGGTATATTGATGATTTAAGAAAAGACCCTCAAATCACTCTTACACAAAATAAGGAGAATGTTCTGCGCTATTTTGCTTTTAACTTAAGAAAACCACCTTTTAATGACAAAAACTTCAGGCACGCGGTTGCTTATTTGATTGATAAAGATTTCATGGTTAAGAGAATCCTTCATGGCCACGGTTCTCGATTAGACAGTATTGTCCCTCCCGGAAATAAATTTTGGCACAATCCTGATATTCCTCATTATGGTATGAGAATGACAAAAATAGAAAGGATTAAAAAGGCCATAGAAATCTTAAAAAGATCGGGTTATACATGGGAAAAAGAAGTAGAATTTAAGGGAAATAGTTTTGCAAGGGGAGAGGGTTTAAACATGCCAAATGGCAAAAAGGTACCTGATATTGACATCCTCACCCCTCCTGCTGATTACGACCCTCTAAGGGCAATGTCTGGAATAGTCATCCAGGAATGGTTAAAGGATATCGGCATAAACGCCTTTGCAAAACCAGCATCGATATCCTTTATCACTGATAAGGTAAAACTCAAACAGGACTTTGATACATATATCCTTGGTTATTTATTGGGAATAGATCCCGATTTCTTGCGAAATTTTTTCCACTCATCCCAAATAACAAGAAGGGGAAGAAACACAAGTGCTTATAATAACCCTTCTTTTGACAAATTAGCCAATGAATCAACCGAAGAATTAGACAGAGAAAAGAGGAGAAAAATAATATTTGAAATGCAATCCATTCTCATGGAGGATATTCCATGGATTCCCCTGTTTAATGTTTTTGTGATTGAGGGATATAGAGAAAACCGTTTTTCTGGATGGGTAAATCAGCTAAATGGAATCGGAAATCACTGGTCATTGCTTTTTATAAAACCTTTAAAATAGGACAAAAACGGATTAAAATTACTCTGTTCATAAAAAATATTTGAAATGATTATTTTACTAAATATTATTTATTGAGCTAATGTCTTTGTGAACACAAGCAATTACTAAACATGCAAAAATATATTTTAAGAAGAACGGTAGAGATTATCGTAACATTATTTATTATTATCACCCTTCTCTTTGTCCTTTTTCGTTTGGCACCGGGTGACCCTACCTCTATGATCATAGATCCAAAGATGACCCCTGAAGATATAGAGAGCCTCAGGGAAGCCTTTGGACTGAATGATCCCTTATGGCTCCAGTACCTTAAATATCTTAAGAATATCTTAAAAGGAGAATTTGGAAACTCCTTTCATTATGCTGAGCCGGTTTTGGATATCATTAAAGAAAAATTATTGAACACCATCCTTCTCTTTACAACGGCTACGATTTTAGCCGCCCTTGCTGGTATTTCATTGGGAAAATTCATTGCGTGGAAAAGAGGAACAAAGATTGAAGCAACTATCACCTTTGTAGGTCTCCTGCTTCATACCATTTTTCTCCCGTGGTTTGCTCTTTTAGCCATATGGATCTTTGGATTCAAGTTCCGTTGGTTTCCCATAAATGGTATGCTTACCCCTGAGATATGGCTGGATCCCACTATCAGCTTCTTTTATAAAATTTTAGATGTCATCCATCACATGATACTCCCCTTATTTGTCCTCTTTACAATTGATTTTTCAAGATCAATGCTGGTTATGAAAAGCAGTATGCTGGATACCCTTCGAGAAGACTACATTATCACTGCCAAAGCAAAGGGGCTTAAGGAAAAGATTATCAGAAACAAACATGCAGCAAGAAATGCTATGCTCCCTGTAGTCACCTCAGTAAGCTTGAGCATAGCCTTTTCAATTAATGGAAGCGCTATAACTGAAACGGTATTTTCCTGGCCAGGCCTGGGGAGGGAATTGGTATTTGCTGTAAGCAATAATGATTACCCACTGGCTCAAGCCAGCTTTTTACTCATATCAACATTAGTACTGGTTGCAAATTTGGTTGCTGACGTCCTCTATGCTTATCTTGACCCAAGGATAAAGTATTAGGAGACATAAAATATATGAATAGAGAAGAACTGAATAAAAATAGAAAATTAGAAAGATCAGAATATCTTAATTTTTTCACAAGAAAAAGATTCTTTTTTTTAAAGAGACTCTATTCAAACTGGCTCATCTTTAAGAAAAACAAGATGGGGCTGTTGGGAGTTGTATTATTAATACTCTTTGGTCTTATGGCCCTCGCATCTTTTTTGCCACCTCTTATCAATCCCATGTATCAACCAATGATTGGTGTAGATCCCATGATACTGGGCACGGAAGGACCTTCATCAACCCATTGGCTGGGAACAGATTTCATGGGAAGAGATATATTTAGTCAGCTACTTATGGGAGCAAGGATAGCCTTTATGATCGGGATATCTGCTGCTCTCATGACCGTTGCTATAGGAACAACTTTTGGTCTTTTGGCTGGTTACTTTGGTAAGACCGTCGACTTTTTACTTATGAGATTCGCAGATATCATTTTGGTTCTCCCTGATCTCCTCGTTATTATCATCCTTTCAGCAGTAATCGGAAAATTAAGCATATGGAATATTGTAGTAGTTATAGCCCTTCTTGGATGGGCAGGTACTGCTAGAGTCATCAGGTCTCAGGTCTTAACCTTAAAGGAGAGGCCTTATGTCGATGCTGCAAAGCTTGCTGGATCACACCCATTTGGAGTCATTCATAGACACATTGTACCAAATATTATTCCCCTCTCTTTACTCTATATGACCTTCAGGGTAACCTCGGCTATACTGGTAGAAGCAGCCCTTTCTTTTCTCGGCTTTGGTGATACCAGTACAGTAAGTTGGGGAATGATGTTGCAATGGTGCTGGAAGACAGGAAATATGTTCAGGGCCCCTTATTGGCTTCTTCCTCCTGGAATCAGTATATCTCTCATAACCCTATCCTTCTATCTTATAGGCAGGGCTATGGACGAAATTGTTAATCCCAGGCTGAGGGAAAGATAGTTAAATATGAAGATTTTAGAAATAAAGAATTTAAGCATACAATATAAAATATCAGAAGGAAATGTTCAGGCCGTAAAAAATGTTTCTTTTGATGTAGAAAAAGGTGAGTCTATTGGGCTTGTGGGAGAATCTGGATGTGGAAAAACCACCATAGGAATGGCAATCATGGGACTTCTTCCTCAAAATGCGGAGATAACAAATGGGCAGATTATCTTTGATGGTGAAGATTTATTAACCAAAACAGATGAAGAGATGCGAAAGATAAGATGGAAAAGGATATCCATGATATTCCAAGCTGCAATGAATGCCTTAAACCCTGTCTTTAGAATAGAAGACCAGATTATTGAGGCAATCATGACTCATAGTGATATAAATAAAGTAGATGCCAGAAAGAGGGTTGAAGAACTGTATAGGCTTGTGGGGATTGATCCGATACGAGCAAGAGATTATCCCCATGAATACAGCGGAGGAATGAGGCAGAGGGCTATTATTGCGATGGCGCTTGCATGCAATCCAGACCTTATTATTGCTGATGAGCCAACAACGGCTCTGGATGTATTAGTTCAGGATCAAATCATCAGTGAGATTATAAAGCTCCAAGAAAAACTGGAAATGACTATGATCTATATCTCTCATGACATATCTGTCATTATTGAAACTTGCAACATGCTTGGTGTATTATATGCTGGTACCTTAGTAGAATATGCCCCAACATCGGAACTGGTTTCAAATCCGCTTCATCCTTACACCAAGGGCTTATTGGGTTCATATCCCTCTATAAAGGGAGAGATAAAAAAATTGAATCCTATACCTGGAGAACCACCTGATCTTATTGATCCTCCTTCTGGCTGTAGATTTCATCCGAGAAACCCTTTGAAGGAAAAGGTATGCATAGAAAAAGAACCTGAATTGCGTCTCATTGATGACAGGCACTATGTGGCCTGCCATCTGGTTTAGAGGTGAGTTATGGCTGAAACTTTAATTAAAATAAATAATCTCTCTAAGTTATATCCTCTGAAAAAGAATCTCTTTAGAAAAGCAAAAGAGTGGCTCCCTGCCCTTCACAACATCAGTTTTGACATTAACGAGGGAGAAGTTTTCGGATTAGTAGGAGAAAGTGGAAGTGGCAAGAGCACCTGCGGAAAGATTCTTGTAAGACTGGAGAAAGCCACATCCGGTCAAGTTTTCTTTGAGGGAACAGAGATAAATTCCCTTAAAGGGAGAGACCTAAAGGCCTTCAGGAAAAAGGCACAAATGATATTTCAGGATCCCTATGAATCTTTAAATCCAAGAAGAACGGTCTTTGATACACTAATAGAACCGCTAAATGTCCATACTGTTTATGAAGAACTGGCAGAACCTCTGAAAGCCCAACACATTGGAAGTCGGGACTATAGAGAAAGAAAGATTCAAGAAGTCCTTGAAAAGGTTGAACTCAAACCAGCTGAGGATTTCCTTTACCGTTATCCTCATGAACTGAGTGGAGGTCAAAGACAAAGAATCTCCATTGCCAGGGCATTGGTGCTTGACCCTAAATTCATTGTAGCTGATGAACCCATCTCCATGTTAGATGCTTCTGTCAGAGCAAGTTTTATGAACCTAATGTTAAAATTAAAAAAAGATTTCAACCTCACCTATTTATTTATTTCTCATGACCTTGCTTCTGCCCGTTATATTTGTGACAGATTAGGTGTTCTCTTTCAGGGCGAGATCGTTGAGATCGGTCCAACAGAAATGATCATCCAAGATCCAAAACATCCTTATACGAAGATGCTTCTCTCTGCTGTTCCAGTAGCAGATCCAAAGATTAAAAGGAAGCGTTTAGAAGGAGCGAAGATGGCACCAATAGAGCATTCAACAGGATGTGTGACTTGCAAATTTTATACAAGATGCCCTATAGCTTCTAAAGAAAAATGCGGAGAAGGCAAGCCTGAGCTTGTGTCTGTTGAAGACGGTAGGTTTGTGTCTTGCCACCATATAAAATAAAGCCCTCCAAAAAAGCGAAGATCATGGAAAATATAGTATATAAAAACCTGAATTTAAATTGTAACTCTGCTTATCTTATCTATATAGGAAAAATTAAAACATGGGGCCTTAATAAATTCCTCATAAAACCTCTGGTCGATTTCTATAAAAGAAATGTTGAGATCATTGCTATTATGCCTGATTTTCACAAATATTATCCGATGGATAATGTCATTATATTAAACGATAGGTCAAAAGAACTATCCTCTAATAATCGACATGTCCACAAATACCCAATAAAAGAAAGCAATTTTTGTAAATTGGTCTCAAACAGCAGGTTCATCCAAGAGCTCTTTTCCAACATCTTAAAAAACCAAAAAATTATCTATGTCAATATGTACCAAAACGAAGAAGAATTTACCCTTGATAATAATAAAGATATCTTCATTATCGGTCCTAAAAAGGAATTAGTAAAAAAATACAATAGCAAAACAAACCAATATAAACTGGCAAAAAACCATGGTTTGCCTGTTCTGGATTCTGAGATAGCTAAAAATATAGATGAACTCTCATATATTTTCCGTGAGAAAAAGAGATATTGGAAAGAGGGGGCTTATGTTGCCGGAGAATACGGAATGGGTGGCAGTAACAGTCTCTTTGCACAATCTGAAAGTGATATATTAAATAAATTTTCTAATACCCGAGGTCCCTTCTTGATATCAGAGCTTATTCCAAATTCAAAATCTCCAGCAGTTTTGGGGGTTAGTGCTAATAAAGAGGAGGTCTTTATAGCCTCTGTAGTCGATCAGATAATGGATGGACCAAAATATAAAGGTTCTGTCTTCCCATCCCTTTTAGATAAAGAGGTTATTAACAGGCTAAAAGAATATACGCTTCAAATAGGTTCAATAATGGGAGCAGATGGCTATAAAGGTATTTTTGGCTGCGACTTTATCGTCACCCCAACTAACCAAATCTATTTCGTGGAAATTAATGCAAGAAAGGTAGCCTCAACTTTAGAAAATTCCCTCTATATAAAAAGCCTTTTACCGTCCTTTCCTACAATACCAGAACTTGAGTTTAGAGCTGTAACACAAGGCACTTTTGGAATTGATGTAGAAAAAATATCTCAAAAAACCAAGGGTATTTCGTGGGGAATATCTTATGTTAAAACCCTTCAAAATAAAATAGTGGTAAAGGATATAGAAAGTCTTCCGCAAGAAGAGGATTTGTTTAAAAATCTCGATTATTTACCTAAGGAGAGAAAAAAAAGAATTTCTGTTATGGAACATGTGGGTGCAGGTACAATTGTTGACAGGGGATATCTAGGAAGGGTTGTTACGGTGGCTAAAGACCATGAATCTGTTTTAAGAAATCTTAGAACAGGAGAAAAAATGGTCTGGGACACAGTAAAACCATGTTGAATTACTAATAATAATCTCTTTTCCAATAGAAAAGCAATCATTTATAAAAAAAGGGGCCTTTAGAGTGGAGAAAATGATAAAGGTTTACAATAATCTTCTTAAAAAAGACCCTATACTGGCAAAGGAATGTTCTGATCAATTCAATGAGAATATGAAGAAGAGCAATGTCAAATTTGGTGACATGATCCTCTCTTCATTACTGAGGCCTTATTTTATCTCATCCAAAGACATGGATCGTCTTAAAGATATTGTAAACCTCCTTCTTCGTTGTGCTGAAAAATTGATGAACTTTTTTTTGGAGTCCGGAAAGATCACAGAGCTCCTTCCCATAGCACCAGAAGAAAAAGATTTCATAAGTTTTAGTAACGGCTATGCCAGATCAATAATCATCTGCCGCTTAGATACATTTTATCATAAAAACGGGGAGATCAAACTTCTTGAATTCAATGGGGATAGTCCTGGAGGAATAGGATACACTGATGTAATGACCAAGATATATCTGGAGCTTCCTATTTTTGAGCTAATCAAAAAAAAGTATCATTATCAACTTTATTCTTTTGACACACGAGAACACCTTTTAAAAAGTCTCTTAGAGTGCTATCTCCAATTTGGGACCAAAAAAAGGCCAACAATCGCTATTATTGGATGGGATAATATAAAAACGAGACCTGAATTTTATTTTATAAAGGACCATTTTGAAAAAAAGGGTTATACGACCATCATAGCTAATCCAAGGGATTTAGAATATAGAAAAAATAGATTGGTCTTTGGAGATCATAAAATCGATATTGTTTATAGAAAAGTCCTCGCCTCTCAAATAATAAAAAATTCTGAAGAATTAAAGGGATTGATCAAAGCCTATAAAGATAAAAAGGCATGCTTTGCTAATCCCCTCAATTCCTTTCTATCCAGTTTTAAAGGAGTCCTCTCTATATTCACTGACGAAAAATTTGATTTTCTCTTTACCGATAAAGAAAAAAAGGTAATAAATGAGGTTATCCCCTGGACCAGAAAATTGAAAGATTGTAAAACAGTATATAAAGGAAGAAAAATTGACTTACTTAATTATATCACTAAAAATAAAGAAAGATTTATTTTGAAACCCTGCTATCTTTTTGGTGCTGAGGGGGTGCTCATCGGAAGCGAAACAGACCAGTCCCAATGGGAAAATACCATTCAAAAAGGTTTAAGATCAAGATATGTGGTTCAGGAAAAGATAAAACTCCCTCATGAAATTTTTCCTTCGTCTTCTTCCTCACCCTCTTTTGCAAAAAAGAATATCAATTTGGGCCTCTTTTCCCTTGGTGGACTCTGCCATGGAGGAATTCTGAGATTTTCTTCTTCATCCATTATTAATACTATAGGTGGGGGCGCTCTTCCTATTATAAGGGTTAGAAAAGAATAAAAATGCAAAGAAAAGATATAGAAATTAGAACCCTTACTACTTATAAGGAGATGCTCGACACAGAAAGCCTCCATAGAAGGGTTTGGAGATACCCTGAACCCTACAGTGCTAAAATCCTACTTACCATATCCCAGACAGGGGGCCACATAATTGGAGCCTATTTAAAAGATAAACTTGTGGGTTTTTCATTTACTCTTTTGGCAAAAGACAAAAAGGGATTATATCTCCGTTCACAGCTGTTGATGGTGTTAAAAGAATATAGAGGAAAAAACATAGGTCTCTTGCTCAGGATGGCTCAGAGAGATTATGCAAAGAAAAGAGGTATGGATAGAATCGAATGGACCTTTGATCCGTTACAAGCCAAACTTGGATATTTTTATATTAGAAAATTAGGGGCTATTGTAAAAAGGTATAACCCCCGTCTCTATGACAGGCTTGAAGATAATTCTCACAGAAGTATTTCAAATGATAGGTTCTATGCTGAATGGTATCTCGATTCAGAGAGAGTATTATCTAGAATTAACCGAAATTTTTCTCTTGAGAGAGAAATGACATCAGAGATTGATAGAGAAAAAATCGTAAACAATGTAACGCTCAGCAAAGAGGGCATGCCTCTCATAATCGACTATAACCTCAATATGAGGGATCAAGATATCTTGATAGAGATACCAAAGAGATTAGACATGATTCTCAAGGATACAGATACCCTTTCAAAATGGCGAAGCGACACAAAAGAGATATTTGATACCTATATTAACAAAAATAAATATTCGATTGTCGATTTTATAACCTCTCCTCATAAGAGAAGCTTCTATCTCTTGAATCTTCAACCTGAGGAAGAGAGATAAATCAAGAAAAATTTGAATTTTTAATGGTTTCCTGCTATAATTTTTAATAATGAAGACAATTATTAGCTTTTTTCTCATATATATTTTTTCCCTGCAGGGCAGTGCCCTTGCTTTCCCAAAGTATCAAAAAGTCTCAGCCTCTCCTGTTTTAACCGCTGAAAAGATATATAAAAACACCATTAATGCCTATAAGGAAATAGAGAGTTATAGCTATACAAACTATCAGGGTGAATATACTTGGTTTAATAAAGAGAAGATGGATAGGGCAAAAGATAATTATGATTCTCTTATTGATCGATATGGAAATGAATCTCATAGCGGCTTTTTAAATGATTTTAATGGGTTAAGCAGCAGCGAAAAAAACTCATTCACCTCCTCAAAATTTAAAAAAGGGGTATACGGATATAAATTCCTCAAGCCTTTTATTGTTAAGATGGTTCTGCTCGAATCTGACTATCTCCCGGCAATACTGCACAAAAGTATACTGGAATACAGACCCGACAAAGACCCCAAGAAATTCATGTTCCTTCCAAGGGGCTCCTCCGCTTTCTCCATAACCAGGTCTATCTATGACGAAAGCGGGAGCTTTTTAACAATGAACTGGACTGTAGACCTCTTAATGATGCAGCTGCAACATGAAAATGGAACCTTGGGGCTTGCAGAAAAAGAAAAGGTAGATGGAAGAGATTGTTATGTATTAGAATTTTCTTTTAAGAAAGACAAAGAGCCTTTTATAATCAAACAGAATTTAAAATCGCATGGCATTCCAATAGATATTAATGCTAAAGTATATACATCTCTTTTTAATCTCGCTAAAAAGAATTTCTCCAAGGTAAAATACTGGATAGATGATGGTAAATTTATTGTTATAAAAAAAGAAGAATATATCAATGATAAGCTCTATTCATTAAAGGAATATAGAAATATCAAGATAAATAACCTCTCCCTTAAAGACTTCTAATCATTCCTCTAGGAACACAGCTCTTATTCTCCTTGGCAATGTAAATAATAATTGAAAATTCATATTTTCTATGATATCTTATAAACTCATCATTTAAAATCTTCAATGAGGTGATCTCTATGTTAGTTAAAGAAAGAATGACCACTAAGAATCTCATCACAGTAACCAAAGATATAGATATTGAATCAGCTTATAAGGTAATGAGAAAGCACTCCATCCGCCACTTGCCTGTCGTAGAAGGAAAAAAATTAATAGGGATTGTTACTGACAGGGATCTTCGGCAGTCCCTTATTCCTTGGAAATCTTCAGAAAAAGAAAGGGAATTTTATTATTTTTCGAAAGAGGTCCGTATTGAAGAGATTATGACAAAAGATCCTATCACGATCACACCTGACACTGATATTGAAGATGCAGCAAGATTGATCCATCGCTATAAATTTGGCGCATTACCAGTAGTAAAAGATGCTAACCTTGTAGGAATAATAACCCATATGGATATCTTAGAGATTTTTATTGAGATAATGGGCATTATTGGCTCCAGCAAACGTATAGATGTCATATTGGGTAAAAAGCCAAAGGCCTTTGAAGAGGTCTCAAAGATTATAGAAGATAATAAAGGGGAAATAATAAGTATTGGGATGTCATCAGAAAAGAATAAAAACAAAAGGGCATATTATTTTCGCGTTGAAACAGATAATCTGGATGGAATTATCAAGACATTAAAGGAAAAGAAATATAAGATACTTGATGTGATGCGCTGACGTTTAATCCCCGATTAAATATCTTAAAAAATAAAAAAGCATATCATAAATACTTCATTATTCATAAGTTCGAAAAACAATCCAAAGATTTAATTTCGTTTACTCTTCATCTTTTTCTTCTGAAGATATATCAGCAAAACAGAAAGGGCCGCAGGTGTAACCCCAGATATTCTTGATGCCTGACCCAAGGAAAGAGGTTTTATCTCCTTTAACTTCTGTCTCACTTCTGTTGAAAGTCCTGAGATGCTATCATAATCAATTTTAGGAGGGATCTTTTTTTCTTCTAGCTTTTTAAAATTTTTTACATCTGCAAGTTGCCTATTAATATACCCTTCATATTTTATCTGTATCTCCACCTGTCTTGCCACTTCTGGGTCAATCTCATCTTTTCTTTCTTCCATTTTTAAAAGATCACTATATTTAATCTCAGGTCTTTTTAAAAGTTGGGCTAAAGTAAAAGGCCCTTCTATTTTACTGGTTCCAGCTTTCAATAATATAGAATTGATTTTTTTGCTGGGTTGGATTCGTGTAGAAATAAGTCTTTTCAATTCACTAGCAATGTTTTTTTGCTTCTTTAAAAACTTTTTATGATTTTCTGTTGATATCAAACCTAAATCATAGCCTTTTTCCGTTAACCTCAGATCAGCATTATCTTCCCTTAACAGAAGTCGATACTCCGCCCTAGAGGTAAACATCCTATACGGCTCGTTGGTACCCTTTGTAATTAGGTCATCTATTAAAACGCCAATATATGCTTCTGATCGATCTAACATAAAAACTGATCTCTTCTTCACCATGAGAGCAGCATTAATTCCAGCCCATAATCCTTGAGCTGCTGCCTCCTCATATCCTGATGTTCCATTTATCTGTCCTGCCAAGAAGAGTCCTTTGATTATCTTGGTTTCTAGATTTGCCTTCAGCTGGGTTGGATTCACAAAATCATATTCAATGGCATAAGCCGGCCTCATGATCTCCGCATTTTCCAGCCCCGGTATACTCTGAACCAATTTTACCTGAATATCCAAAGGAAGACTGTTGCCAAGTCCCTTGGCATAAACCTCTTTTGTATCTAGTCCTTCAGGTTCTAAGACGATTTGATGTCTATCTTTATCCGAAAAACGCACCACCTTATCTTCTAGAGAAGGACAGTATCTGGCTCCAACTCCCTTTATCACCCCACTATAAAGAGGAGACCTGTCTAAATTGTCTAAAACCAGCTGATGGGTCTTTTGGTTTGTGTAAGTAAGATAACATGATATCTGAGGAAGAGGTATCTCTTTGGTAAAAAAAGAGAAAGGTCGAGGTTCTCTATCTCCCCTTTGTTCCTCTAATTTAGTGAAATCCACTGAAGATGCTCTTAATCTCGGAGGGGTACCTGTTTTGAGCCTGCCTAATTTAAGACCCAACCTTTCTAAGCATCTTGAAAGACCTTTTGAAGAAAACTCACCCGCCCTTCCTGCAGGATATTGAACCAGTCCAATGTGGATGATACCATTTAAAAAAGTTCCTGTTGCTAAGATAACGGTCTTGCTATGATAACCCATTCCTGTATTATCGATAACCCCTTTTACTTCACCCTTTTCAACAACAATATTCTCTATCATTGCCTGTTTTATATCTAGCTTATCCTGAGTTTCCAAAACCTCTTTCATGGCTGCGTGATATCTCTGTCTATCTGTCTGAGCTCTTGTAGACTGAACTGCCGGGCCCTTAGAGGAATTTAATATCTTAAAGTGAATCCTTGTCCTATCAGCAATCTTACCCATCTCTCCACCGAGGGCATCTATTTCTTTAACTAAATTACCCTTAGCTGTTCCGCCAATAGAAGGATTGCATGACATTAAAGCAATATTATCTAAATTTATAGTAAATATAAGGGTCCTTAAGCCCATACGGGCAGATGCCAAGGCTGCCTCGCAACCAGCATGACCAGCCCCTACTACGATTACATCATAATCTTTTTGGTAAAAATACATAATCGGTGCTGCTCTATAGATGATATTTTTGACTTGGTTGTTTCCATTTGCTATTATAACACAAAATTTAACTAAGCATTGAAATATTTACCTCTTGGAAGCTCAATATGCAAAACAACAAGCGATATTACGATCTTAACTCCTATCTAAAAGAAAGGTTCAGATGCAAGGTATATAAGATTACTGTTGATGCAGGTCTTACATGCCCAAACAGAGACGGTACGATATCCAAGGGGGGTTGTATTTATTGCCTTAGCAGAGGCCCAAGGCCTCAATCGATAAACCCACCCATACCAATCAAAGAACAGATTATTAAAGGAAAAGAATTTTTATCAAAGACAAGAAGGGCAAGGAAGTTTATCGTTTATTTTCAGCCTTACTCTAACACGTATGCCCCTTTAGAAAAATTAAAAAAGATTTATGATGAAGCGTTTATGTTCAAAGATATCGTTGGTATATCAATAGGCACAAGGCCAGACTGTGTGTCAGATGAAATCCTCGACCTGTTGGAAGAATATGCCAAAACCTATACTGTCTGGGTTGAATATGGTCTTCAATCCATCCATGAAAATACATTGAAAAAGATTAACAGGGGTCATGGATTAAAGGAGTTTACTGATGCAGTTAACAAGACAAGGGTAAGAAATATCCATATATGCACTCATGTCATCATAGGGCTTCCCCAGGAAGGAAGAGAAGATGTGATTGAAACAGCAAAATTCCTAGCAGATTTAAAAATCGATGGTGTAAAAATCCATCTCTTATTTGTTGTGGATGGAACTGTATTGGGTAACATGTATAATGAGGGAAAGATTAAAATTCTGAGAATGGAAGAGGCTGTAAGCCTTATATGTGATTTCTTAGAGCATCTCCATCCTTCTACTGTAATCCACAGGCTTACAGGGGACCCTCCAAGGGATAAATTAATAGCTCCCTTATGGTCTTTAAATAAACTCAAGGTTATCAATGCAGTAAATAAAGAACTCAAAAAAAGAGACTCTTATCAAGGAATAAAGCTAAAACCAAACTTTGCAGCATTATGAAAAATAGAATAACAATCAAAAGACCAAAATTACTTCTGCATATATGCTGTGCTCCTGATTCCACTCATGTTGCTCACGTTTTAGACAAAGAATATGAAATAACAGGATATTTTTATAACCCAAATATCTATCCAGAAGAAGAATATGAATTAAGGTGGGGAGATTTACAAAAAATAGCAGAAGAGTTTAATTTTAATTTATTAAATCCTTCCTATGACCCTGATATCTGGTTTTCTTTAACGAAGGGGCTTGAAAATGAACCTGAAGGAGGAAAGAGGTGCGAAAGGTGCTTTCTCATGAGATTAGAAAAAACAGCAAAAATAGCTAAAGAAAAAGGGTATGATATATTTACAACTACACTAACAATAAGCCCCCACAAAAATGCCAATTTAATAAATAGTCTTGGCAGATCTCTCTCTGAAAAATATAAAGTAGATTTTTTATCCGCAGATTTTAAAAAGCAGGATGGCTTTAAAAAGAGTATAGAGTTAAGTAAAAGATATAATCTCTATCGCCAAAATTACTGCGGTTGCCTTTATAGCAAGAGATAATCCTTCCCTTTTTTATCTCCGTCTCATTTATTACTATAATTTGTTTTCTTAGGCCTTTTCGAACATATCCTTAGTTGCACCACAAGTAGGACATACCCAATCATCAGGCAGATTATCAAAGGGGGTTCCTGGCTCTACCCCATTGTCTGGGTCTCCCTTTTCTGGGTCATAAATATATCCGCATGCAATACATACATATTTATCCATTCTGGCCTCCCTCTAAATTTTTTAAAATCTAAAATCACATCTCTTTATATATCTCCTTCTCCATCTCTTGCTGGATAAGTCTTTTATGCTTCTCTTCTTCTTCTGCTAGAAACTGAAACATCTCTCTTGCACCGGGAGCATCAACGAGTTCTGCTGCCTTTTTATAAATATCATAGGTCTCACACTCTCTTTTAAAGGCAATCTTCAGGGCATCCAATGGTGCTGTATCTTTATCAATCATTGATTTCCTCCCAAAACATATAAAAGCTTTTTTAAAAATAAATGCAATAAATTAATATCTAATAATTATATAAGTGTCAAACACTATTTGTCTTTTTTTGAAAAAATGGACATTTCTGCCTTTTTAAAATTTCTATATCGCAATGACGTAATCAGCTTCAGCTGCTGCCTCATAAAAATCAGCAAAATGACCCATATCCACATCATCGATAATCTTATCCTTGATATTCCGATTCTCTACAGAACATTCACAGGCTAAGACCTTTACTCCTTGTTCCTTGATTGCCTTCTCAATCTTCTCTCCGGTTGTCGTTCCTTTTATGAGATGATACACTCCATCCTCGACAAAATGGAGGGCTAAGACCTTCGCACCATGGCTCCCTTTGCTTATCGTTGAAAGTAAACATCCCTCAATTAATTCTCTGGTCCCATTTCTCGTAATAAGATAAGCCGCCTTTTTCATTATTTCACCTCCTTTCTAATCTTCACCAATTTAAGCTTTTTCGTATCCATTTAATACAGTAGATTAGAATTATGCCCACATACGCTCCCATGATGAGTCCATCTGAAAAGTAAATCGATTACAATCCCTGCACATCTCTAACTCTTTATACCGCTTCTGCATATGAATTTTTCTTAATCTCTGCATTGCTAATCCCCGCCATATCTCCATTATTGAGTTATTATTAATATGGCCTATCTCTTCGGTAATATTATAATCCACACAACACATGGCTGCTCTTCCGTCATTACTTATCACTAATTCTTTCCATAGATTTTGGCAGGGAAAATTGAACGTTTGAATACTCCGTCTTTTATGTTCGCCTAAGGCCCTATCCTTTTGTGTACCTCCCCAATTCCAGTAAGCAACGGTATCTGCTTTATCGACCAAAGATTTCCATTTATCTTTAAATAACTTTGCTTCTTCAGTATTTTTATCCATTTTAATCAAAAATGCACCCACCTTAAGGTCTTCTCTGCCCATAGCGCTTCGCATTTTTAGGAATCCATGAATATTATCCTCAACCTTTTCATACGATATGTTTTGCCTAATACTTTCATAGGTCTCTTTGGTAATCCCATCAATGCTAAAGTTAAGATGAGTAATACTAGAATTTAAAATAATCTTTGCCTTTTCTTGGGCAAGAAATTCACCATTTGTATGAATAGCAAGATGGGTCGTGGGAATCTCTGATTTAATATATTCCAATATCTCTTCAAGATGGGGATAAAGAATCGTTTCTCCCATCCAGAACAGATTTATAGACTTGATTTTTTCTTTTTTACACTCATCTATGATATGTTTGGCTAAGTCAAGCGCCATATGGTGTACCTTGCGTGTCATATATCTTCTGGAACACATAATACAATTTGCATTGCATACATTGGTCAATTCAATTGATACAAGTGAGGGTCTTCTCAGTTCTTTCTGCATGCGCTTGATGAACCTTGCTGTTTTTCTGACAGCACGAAAATTATCCAAACAATAATACTTGATATCCCTAAAAGAACTCATAACATCTTCACCGTAACATACAACTATACTTTATCAATATTTAGCTGAACAGATAACTCAAAGAAAACCAGGAGAAATTTTTTGGATTATATCACACAGACTCAATCCCAGCAAACGAAATTGGTTAAGAAAATGGAATGAATTCTTAATTGCTTATGATGGAGATATAACGTAAAAAAAATTATAGCTTTTTCAAGAGATTCCTTCTTTTTCTCTCTCTTTTACTAAGCCGCTTAGAAGGACCCTTCTTTTTAGTTGTTTTTTCCCACGGCTTAAAATCATCCTCAGCTTCTTCTTTCCCTTTTATCTTCGCTGCCATTTCAAGACGGCTATAAAACTCTTGAGATGAGATAGCCTCAATAGAAAAGCGCTGAACATAATCGATGATTTCCCTATCTGAAGTCACCACCAGAAGTTTCTCTGAATGGAGCCTCTTCTCCCTATGCTCCTCCTCCACAAACTCCTTTATATAATCATCACAAGTCCTTCCCTTAGCCGTATAAACAATCCTGATACCTAAAGAATCGTCTATCATATCAAAGAGGGAAAAACCCCTGTAGGCATCAAAGCAGAGAACGATTTGATGCCCCTTTAATCTTTGATAAGAATCGAGAATCTTAATCAAATGTCCTCTCTTTTTTTCTTCACTCTTAGATGAGCGCTTGAGCACTGGCAGGGCATTTAAGAGATTATATCCATCAATCAAAATTTCCATAATTAATCTTTCTTTAAGCCCTCGGCAATCTTTTGTAAGGCATTCTCTTCTAATACCACAATGTCATTTTTATCCACTCTGATGATATCCCTTTCTTTCAATTTGCTTAAAGAACGAGAAAGAGTTTCAGGAATTGTTCCAAGGCGTGAAGCTAACTGGGTCTTACTTAGATCTAATGTGAATCGAGGCCCTTCAAGAGTTTTTTTGCCATGATTCTTTGACTGTTCCAAGAAATACTTTGCTATTCGAGAAGAGACTTCTTTTAATGAGAGGTCCTCTACAAGCCTGGTAAAATCCCTTAACATAGCTGAAAGACTGGCCATTATCTTAAGACTGATATCTGGAAACTCTTTGATTAATCGAATGAAGTCCATCTTTTCAATAAATATCAAATGAGAATCGGTCATGGCTTGGGCATTGGCAGGATAGGTCTCACCGTGAAAAACAGCAGCATCACCAAAAGATTCACCCTCTGAAATAATATGGAGAATCTGCTCTTTTCCATCCATGGAGGTCTTATAAACCTTTACTTTGCCTGATTTTAGGATATAAAATCCCCTCGCCATTTCTCCTTCATGAAAGATATTCTCGTTCTTCTTATAAACCTTTTGGTGAACGATCTTTTTTACCTTATCTAAATCCCTCTCAGGAAGAAAGCTAAATATAGAACACTTTTTTAATATGGGATCTAAATTCATAAATTATAAGAAAATTTTTCTGTTAGATTTATCAATATTACCTCATAATCAAACAAATTCAAGGATTTTTACACGGAAACAGTCAACATTCCTATCGATTTCTAAAATGAATATTTGAAAAAATCTAAAAAAATATTAAAAAAAAGCAAAAGTTCGTTGACAGTTACAAAATTATTTACTATTTATAACTCTATTGCCAAAAATGAGCAAAGAGATTCAAAAAATTATTCATTAAATTTTAAACTATTAACACTAAATGAAGGAGGGAGTTTTCATGTCAAAGACAGAAAAGAACCTCAAAGATGCCTTTGCCGGAGAATCTCAGGCAAACAGAACATATCTTGCCTTTGCTAAAAAGGCAGAAGAAGAGGGATATCCTCAGGTTGCAAGGCTTTTCAGGGCCGTTGCAGAGGCCGAGACAGTCCATGCCCACAATCATCTTCGGGTACTTCAAGGGATCAAAAGCACAAGCGAGAATATTCAAGAGGCTATTGGGGGAGAAACGCATGAGTTTAAGACCATGTATCCAGAAATGATAAAGGATGCAAAAGAAGAGGGAAACAAAGAGGCCATGATAAGTTTTAATTATGCCAATCAAGTAGAAAAGATTCATGCTGAACTCTACCACAAGGCCTTAGAGAATCTGGGGAAAGAGGAGAAGGTGACCTACTATGTTTGTCCAATATGCGGCTACACTGTAGAGAATAATCCACCTGATACCTGTCCCATCTGTAATAGGGCATCTGCCAGTGATTTTATGAAATTCGAATAATCCATCCCTTAGAGATAAATAAAGACAAAAAAAGGGGGAAAGTGTTTTAAACTTTCCCCCTTTTTTATTTTTATCTAAATAATAATCTTATCCTGTTTCCTTCTTTTTAAACTTAGCAAAAATCATAGGTAAGAATGGAACCAGAAACAGAATAACGGATATTGCCATAATGGTACCTGACATCGGTCTCGTAAAGAATATTGTTGGATCCCCCCTGGTGATAATAAGGCTCTGACGAAGGGCTCTCTCTGTCATCGGTCCGAGAACAAGGGCAAGAATGAGTGGTGCCAAGGGATAGTCTAGTTTCTTAAAGGTATATCCAATAACCGCAAAGATGAGAACCTGCCATATTTCAAAAAAGAGGTTATTCATGGCATACCCACTCACCAGACAGAGAACAACAATCACTGGTGCAAGGATGGTAAAGGGAACCCTCAGTATAGAGACAAATATCGGTATCGCAAAGAGGTTAAGCAGAACAGCCACAAGATTACCTGCATAGAGGCTGGCAATGAGCCCCCATACAAATTCCTGCTCCTCTACGAAAAGGAGAGGACCTGGCTGTAATCCCCAAATCATCAAGCCACCGAGGAGAACAGCTGCTGTTGGCGATCCTGGAACCCCTAAGGTAAAGAGGGGTAACATCGAACCCGTACTGGCAGCATTATTCGCACACTCAGGTGTTACAACCCCTTCAATATGGCCTGTCCCGAATAGCTTCTGTCTTTCTATTGGAGCAGTACTCTTGGCAAGACCATAGCAGATAAAAGAAGCGGGGGTTGCCCCTGCTGCTGGCAGGGTTCCCACAAAGAAACCAACTACCGAGCCTATCATAGAGGCCTTAAAGTACTTTAAAATCCTCTTTCCTGTCCTCCATATTTCAATGTAGTGAAAATCGGGCTGAAGGACCTTAAATTCAAGGCTCAGCTCTGCTGTCGCCATTATCTCCCCAACGCCCCAGAGCCCCACCACAGCAACCAGGAAGCTGATTCCGTTCATCAGCTCCAGTATACCGTAGGTAAGGCGGGGGTTTCCGGTGACGATATCGATACCCATGGTAGAAAAAACCAGTCCCATTATGGTGGTGATCAGGGTCTTCCAGATGTTCCTCCCTGCCAATCCTGCAAATGTAGCAAAAGCCAACATCATGATGGCAAAATATTCTGGGGGACCAAACCTCAGGGCAAAATCAGCCAGAGGCGGGGCAAAAAGGGTAAAGAGGACCATTGCCACCGTGCCTCCCCAGAAGGAGCCCCATGCAGCAGCAATCAGAGCCGGCGCCCCCTCCCCCTTCTTTGCCATAGGATAGCCATCAATGGCCGTAGCCGCTGCCATTGGTGTGCCTGGTATGTTGAGGCATATTGAAGCAATGGCTCCGCCATAACATCCACCGTAATAGATTCCTGCCAGGAATATGATGGCTGATGTCGGCGGAATGACAAAGGTCACAGGGAGAAGAATAGCTGTGCCGTTTGTCGGCCCTAAGCCAGGAATACATCCAAAGACCGTTCCCAAAGTCACTCCGATTACCATACAGAATATATTGTATGGCGTCAGCGCTATTCCAAAGCCATCCATTAAAAGATTAAATATCTCAAGCATCGAATCTTCCTTCCTAATTCTTAAGTTAGAATATTCTTATCCCTATAATGGTATAAACCTATACCAAAGCTCATCTAATGCTTCAATCCCCTTGGGTAACGGGATCTTTAGCATATACTCGAACATCAACCAAATCCCAAAAGGAACCATGATACTGACGATAGCCGTCTGAAGCTTGGAGCGCTTCCCTACATAGAGCATGTAAAAGGCAATGTAGACCATGCTACCAAAGTATGCCCCAATAAACGTATAGAGAACAACAGCCCCCGCAGCAGTTCCAAGAACCTTCATAACAGCCAAAAACCCAGCTCTATCCTTAAAGAAGGGTTCTGTCGAAGGCTCTTTTGTCATGATTAACTGTAACAACACGATCAGGGCAAAGATTCCTATGAGGAAACAGAGCCAAAAGGGGAGAAAGCCTCCCCCCGGCCCCACATTTCTTACCCATCCTATTTTTAGCTTTGTAGCTTCAATCATTGAGATGATACACCAAACAATGATCAAGGCCGCAGTAATGATATCTGCCTTCCGCATTCATTCTCTCCTCTGATTCAATCCCAAAGTTAAACTCTTATTACATCAATTACATTAATCCAGCTTCTCTTAGTAGGTCTTCATGCAACTTAGAATATTCCTCAAACCACTTATAGAGCTCTGGGCTATTGCCTAAGAATGCTCTCTGGAGATAGTAGTCATCCGTGTATCGATGCCACTCTTTGGTGTCATTGATCCTCTTAAAAAGATCAACATAGTATTGAATTTCATCCTTCTTCATCTTAGGAGGACCAAACATGCCTCTCAACATCTCGTATACCACATCGTATCCTGACTCTCTTACTGTAGGAGGCTGTGGTGTTGTGTCATCCATCATATGGAGGCCAGGAAGTCTCTCCTTATCAAACATCGCGATAACAAAGATTCTGTTCGCTCGTGAATGAGGTAGAAACTCTGATGGATTGTTAACATTGAGGTCAACGTGACCACCAACTAAGTTAGCAGCAACCGTACCGCCGCCCTTAAAGGGAACATAGGTTAACCAGCCCATTGAGCCAAGGGCCTTCTTTTCAAACAGGAGCATAACGATCTGGTCTTCCTGTTTTGAACCGGTCCCTGCAAGTTTATATGTTCCTTTAGGTGCTGCCTTGATTGCCTTGACAACATCCCCAACGGTTTTCCAATCAGCATGCTGCTTTGGATTTGTACAGAGGCAGTGTCTATCAAGACACATTCTTACAATAGGTGTGAGGTCTTTCCATGTGATCCCCAGGTTGGTGTGGAGAGGAGTCGTAATAACGTTTGAGAGACTGATCAAAAAGTAATGGGGGTTTCCCGCTTTTGAATACATGTACTGCATCCCTACTGCACCAGAGCCACCAGGCTTGTTGATCACGATAAATGGTTTTTTAACCATCTTATGGACCTGCAAGAGGGTAGCAATAAATCTTCCCATAACATCAGCACCACCACCCTGTCCAGCAGGAATGACGATCTCAACAGGCTTTCTCGGCTCCCATGCATTAGCAACACCGCTCATACCGAGAAGACCAATCATGGCAAAGACTGTGATAATTATGATTCCCAGCTGCCATTTCCGCTTCATATAATCTCCCTCCTTTATAGATTTTACTAAGATACTTTATTATAAAGTATCTTTAGTTGATACGAAACCCTCCGAATTCACCTCCTTCCTTATTATATTTTTAACTTTTTAAGTACTCACAAGATAGAAAACAGAGATTTAAAATATAATAAAACAGGCTGACTGTCAAGAAAAAAATGTGATATTCAAAAACGCCATAACATTCTATAAATTAATATTTTTTTCTTACTCTATGACTAAAGTGTCGCTAAATTTTTCTGTCAGAATTGTGAGTATTTAGCTAAAAAAGGGGGCGTATTTCAAATCAAAAAAACTTTACTATAGATAAAAAAAAATTGCAATATAATTCTCAGATAATCTTTTTAACGCATGAGCTGGCTTAGATTTTAATATTGCTACATCCTCAAAAGAATCATATTTCTTTCTGTTACAAGGGGTTTTTATATTAAATATCTCTTTTAATTCAAATAAATTGAAGTTATAATTTAGGATAATATACAATATATTACATTTAGCAAAAAAGATAAAGTATTATAAAGTATTATAAGGATGGATAAAGAAGAAAGATATCAAAAAGGCAGGAGAGTAACTATACTTGCGCTTATCATAAATATCCTATTAACGGTATTTAAACTTTTTGCAGGTATATTAGGAAAAAGCCATGTTCTGATTGCAGATGCTATCCATTCACTTTCAGACTTTATAACTGATTTTATCGTACTTGCAGGTCTAAAGTTTAGCAGCAAGCCCAAGGACGAAAGACATCCTTATGGTCATGGTAAAATAGAAACGGTGACCACAGGCATCATTGGTATGGGGTTAATAATCATAGGTTTGAAAATTGCCTACGATGGTGTCCTTGCATCCATAAACCCAATGACCATTCCCACATCTCTTGCTCTCTTTGCTGCGATTATTTCTATTATTGTAAAAGAAGGTATATATAGATATACTCTATTTATAGGAAAAGGAATAAATAGCCCGTCAATTATTGCGAATGCCTGGCATCACAGGTCTGATGCCCTATCCTCTATAGCTGCCCTTATTGGAATTAGTGGTGCTCAAATGGGATTAGCCTTTCTTGATCCCCTTGCAGCAGTCTTTGTCGCTATCCTGATTGTAAAAGTAGGGGGTGAAATCACCTTAAATAGCTTTAAGGAATTGATTGAAACCTCTGTAGATGAAGAATTAATAAAAGAATTTGAGTCAACGGTCCTATCAATTTCAGATGTTAAAGAGGCTCATAAAATTAAAGCAAGAAATGTTGGGACATCTATTATCATTGAGCTACACATTGAGGTAGATGAAGACATGACGGTTAAAAAAGGTCACGACATTGCCAAAGAGGTGGAATATACCCTTAAAACCCAATTTCAGAATGTTGAAAGCGTAACGGTTCATGTTTGTCCAGCAAAAACATTATATGGGGCATCTAAAGAAAAACTTAAAAATTGAACAGATCTGTCTCAAGATAAGGAGAAAAAATGGGATTTGCAGAGGAAATGAAAAAGAAGCATGCAAAAGTCTATAAAGCCCTCCTGAATCATCCCTTTGTGCAAGATATAGGGAATGGCTCCCTCCCCCTGAAAAACTTCAAGTTTTACATGAAACAGGACTATCTCTTTCTCCTCGATTACACCCATATATTTTCGCTGGCTGTTACAAAGACCCCTGATTTAAAAATTAAGGGTAAATTCGCTGTGCTCCTAGATCTAACGCTCAACACAGAGCTTGAGCTTCACAGGAGCAATGCGAAAAAGATCGGAATCAGCCGTAAAGAATTGAATAAAACAGAACTCGCACCCACCACACGGGCCTATATCGACCATCTCCTTAAAGTAGCCTATGAGGGTTCCTTGGCAGAGATCATATCCTCTCTCCTTCCCTGTCAGTTGGGATACTGGGAGATTGGAAAAAGGCTGGCAAAGGGGGAGATGCCCAAACAACCCATCTATGAAAAATGGATCAAGACCTATTCTTCTGAAGAATGGGGTGCCTTGGCAGATTGGCTGAGGATTCTCTGTAATGACCTTGCTAAAGATGCCAGAAAAGATGAATTGACAAAGATGGATAACTATTTTCTTTTAAGCTCACGCTATGAATATATGTTCTGGGAAATGTCTTACAAAAAAGAGAAGTGGCCCATATAAATGCTTTTGACTGATATACATATTTTTAGCTTACTATTTCTAAGAGAACCTTCCGAATCATCATAAAACAAAAGCTAACCTAGTATATTAAAATAATTTTTGTTGAAAAAATGAAAAGAGTCATAATTAATGCTGATGATTTCGGTCTTTCAGAGGAGATTAATCTCGGAATAATCAAGACCCATAGAGAAGGGATTGTTACGAATACCAGTATCGTCATCAATGGAAATTTGGTTGAACATGGATTACCTCTTATTAAACAGGTCCCCAATCTAGGTGTAGGGATTCATCTCAATCTAACCTACGGAAAACCGACCTTGCCTAAGGATGAATGTAAAACATTAACAGATCAAAATGGAAGATTCTTAGGCTACCCTAAATTTATTCAAAGACTGATATTACACCAGGTCAATTTAGAAGAGGTAAAAAAGGAACTCAGGGCTCAAATTGAAAGGTTTTTAAGCTATGGAATTGAATGCTCTCATATTGATAGCCATAAACATATAGGTTATCTTCCTCAAATTTTAAATATAATATTAGAATTGGCTCATAAATTTAAAATATCTAAGATGCGGTTCCCAAATGAGACAGCAATGCCTACTGTGAGTATCTATCAAAAAGGATTATTAAAAAGAAATACCATATGGAGGTGCTGGATCTCATTTTTGGCAAAGAGGGGTAGAGCGAAACTCCATAAATATCGAATCGCATATCCCGATTATTTTTTTGGTATCTCTCAGATGGGACATAAAGAAAAGGAGAATATATTCGAATCTATCCTCAAATCATGTAGGGAAGGGATTAGTGAAATCATGTGTCATCCATCCCTTATGGAAGAAAAAACCTCAAAACCAGGATATGGTAAATTCGGACCTGAACATCGATACAGGGAGTTGAGGATGTTGATTGACCCTCGATTAAAAGAGGTTATAAAGGAGAGGAATCTAAAACTGATATCATTTGATGAGATGAGTCTTTCTTAGTTTAAAAAGATTATTTCTTACAATTTTCTATATATCCGATAAGACCCCGAAGATCATCTTCATGAATATTGATAAATTTTACTGCAGTGTCATACTCTATTCTTTACCACCTCCTTTGACCTGATTACCTCTCCAATAACTGTTATCGGTTTAGAAACAGATGTCTCCCCTCCCTTAAAAAAGCCTGGTCTATATTTTTCCCAACCTTGAGCAGTTATATCTATTTTTAATATCGTTCCAGTATCTATATATTTACCAGAAGAAAAGAGAATTCCTCCCCCACCAACATTCTTTGATTTTGTATTTTTTATGTCGCGTTTGGCCATAGGATACTTTAATTCGTGATATCTCACTTTGGATTCTTTAGGTATCCTCAAAAATTTCCTTCTCTCTGTCTTAACCCTTGCCATATCCACCTCCTTTTTTGATAAATAGTACATTTCGAAAATCTATACAACTCATATGCCAAAACGGTTACCTGTTCAATTTCAATAGATTATATTTTTCTTTTTATATTCATTTTATCTAAAAATATTAAATGTCGTCAAGATTTTGACTTAACATTGAGTTGCATAGAAAAAATTTTTGGTTCTGCTTTATGTTCAGCGTGTTAAATTGAATATATTGAAGATAATATTTTTTGTTGACGAATATCTTTTTAGTTTATATATTCATTTTTAATTTCCTGAAAAATTCTCTATGAGGATATATTATGATCAATCATCACCTAAACTCCCTAGACAAAAAGATAGACAGAAGGTTTTTTCTAAAAGCCCTAAGCTTAATGAGCATAGGATTTACTGCTAACCCTGTTCTCGCCAGCCCTTTGAATCCAATTAAATTCTCAAAAGATATGTTTATGACTAAAAAGACAAAAGTCCTGATGTCCACCTATGTCACCATCACCCTTCTCGATTCATCAAAAACAAAGATAGAAGAGGGTGTTGAAGAAACCTTTGCTGAGATAAAGAGACTTGCAGCAATGCTGAATAGACACACAGATAACTCTTCCGTTGCTGAATTGAACAAGACTGGATTTCAAAAGAATGTCTTGCCTGAAATTCAATCTGTTTTAGATGCTTCATTCCACTATCATTCCATAAGCAACGGTGCCTTTGATATTACAGTTAAACCTCTTATCGATATCTATAAAAACTCTTTTATTATAGAAAACAAACCTCCTGACATAAAAAAAATTAATGAAGCCCTGAAATTAATAGACACCAAAAATATCTATTTTGACTCAAAGGAGATACGGTTTCAAAAGGAGGGCATGGGGATTACTTTTGATGGTATCGCAAAGGGTTATATCGTAGACAAAGGGATTGAGATATTACAAAAAAAGGGCGTCAAACATGCTTTAATCAATGCTGGAGGAGATATAAGGGCATTAGGGGGAAAAAGAGAGAATATTCCTTGGAAGATAGCTATAAAAGACCCCCGTGAGAATAAAAGATATAAAACAATTATTCCCCTTTATAATAGGGCAGTTGCCACATCAGGAAATTATGAAATCTTCTATGATAAAGATAAAATTTACCATCACATCATTAATCCTGCTTCGGGATTTTCTCCCCATCAATCTTTAAGCGTAAGCGTGGTTGCCGAAAACACCATGTCTGCAGACGCCCTGGCAACTACTGCCTTTGTTCTTGGTCCTGATAAGAGCATAAAATTTATTGAAAACTTAGAAGATACAGAGGGTTTAATAATCGATTCCCAAAACAGGGTCAAAAAGTCTTTGGGTTGGAAGGAAATTTAAAAATCTAAAAAACATAAGGGAAATTTCAAAATGAATCAATCTTTTCTAAAGAAAACTTTTTTTTATTTTTTTCTATATGCCTTTTTACTAATCGCTACAAGCCCAGCATTTGCTCAAAGAACCCGAGCATTAATGGTCGGCGAAGAATTTCCAAATATCTTGATCGAAGAGAAGCTTTCTTCTTCAGACCTAAAATATCTTGGCCTCTCTAAAAAAGCAAAGTTTCGCTTCAATGAAATAAAAGCGGAACTTATCCTCTTAGAGGTTCTGAATGTCTACTGCCCGAGCTGTCAAAAGCAGGCACCGATATTTAATCATCTCTATGGTGCCATTGAAAATAATCCTTCCACCAAAGGCAAAATAAAGATGTTAGGGATTGCTGCTGGAAATAATCAAATAGAAGCACAAAGCTTTAGAAAGAGGTTTAATATCTCTTATCCGATAATCTCTGATCTTAAATTTAAGATATTAGATGTTGTTGGCAGTACCAGAGCCCCTTTTCATATTGCTATTAGAAAATCTCCTGAAGAAATGGTTGTTGCTAGGGCTCATCTTGGCCGTATTGAAGATTATGCTGGCTATTATAAAGATGTAAGCACAATCATGACATATAAAATTGCCATGATAAAACAGACAAAGAAAAAAGGAACTCCTGAACCCCTTAAACCCCTTAAAACTGATATCTCTGAAGAAAAATTGATTATGCTGGTAAAACAGGGACTAAAAGAAGTGGGGAATGAAATAATAGAATTCAAGGAAATAAAATTAAAGAATAATGAAATCGTTTATATGGGAAAAATGAGCAAGAAAAATGAGGGCGAAAAACTCTTTGCCAAAGTAGCCAGCAGAGAAGCCATATGCGATATCTGTGAAAATATCCATTTTATCTTTGTTTTTGACTCAAAGGGCAAGGTTGTCAATCTTGTTCCAGTAGTCTTGACAAAATATGGAAACATAAAATGGAATGTAGAAGATTTAAAAAAGATGAAAAGCCGTATCCTTGGAAAATACCTTTATAACCCTTTTGACTTTGACTCAAGGGTTGATGCCGTTAGCCAAGCTACAATGACCTCTGTTTTAATATTTGATAGCTTAGAGAGGGCCGATACAATCTATCAAGAGCTGAGAGAGAGAGGATATCTTAACTAAAATCTTCTAATAAAACCATTTCCCCCTTGTATATCTGAAAATCTCTTTTACTTTTGTGCGCATTTCAATGGTGAAAGGACCTTTCAAGACCCTTTTTTTGTCCCGTCCAATGCTTACATATTTTATTTCATAATAGGTCAGTATCCCTATGAAGGGTGTGAAAGAAGATTGAGTCTTTTTGATGGCATGATTGAATTTTTTACCATATCCAATATATTCTGCCCTGAAAAGGTCTCCTGAATTTCCTATTCTGATATTTCTAAGATTTTCTTTTTCTATTCTATCAAGCTTTTTTATCCACGCTTTTTTAAATCTCTCGAAGCTCCTTTCTACCTCAGAGAAATTTTCACAAAATGCATGAATAGAAAAAAAGATAACAAGGCCAAAAATGAAAATGGATAAAATCTTTGCTCGATGCATAAGACCTATTTAACTGCTTTTATCTCAACCCTTCGATTCATTCTTCTTTTTTCTGCGGTTCGATTATCCGTTAGTGGCCTTGACTCTCCATAACCAATGGCCTTTAATCGATTGGAATCAACCCCCTGTTTAATAAAATATTCCTTTACAGAATTCGCTCGCCTCTCAGAAAGGCGTTGATTATACCTATCAGGTCCCATATTGCACGTATGCCCCTCAATAATAACATTCACTTTAGGACTATCTTTCAGTATTCTCACCGCCTCATCCAATACAGGCTTAAATTCAGGCTTTATCTCTGTTCTATCGAAATCAAAGTTAATACCTCTTAGGACGATCTTCCCCTCAACTATTGGCTCTGCCGGCATCATTACTCCTGCTACTTTTTTCGGCTCAACCAGGGCAAGAGCCTTATCTGCTTCCTCTTTTGCTTTTATAGCCAGCTCAATCCCCTTATCTGTTTTACATGCCCGGTAGGTTTTTTCTGCCTTAGCCATTAAAGTCTCAGCCTTATCTGTATTGGCACCAGAGCGTCTTGCCTCTTTAATAGCAGCCTTCGCAGCAGTAAACTCTTCTGGCGTGCCAAATTTTCCGAAAGGTTCAGTAAAGGATGAGACACAACCACTGATAAAGATCACAATAAAGGCAAGCAATAAAAACCTTCTATAAAAAATAGCATTTATCTTCATAAAACCCTCCTTTTAATTAGGTTGATAATTTAAAAAGTAAGGTATTATTTAATTTTGAAAATGTCAATAAAAAATTATTTTGTAGTTTATCACATCAAGTGGCAAAATTTGCTGATTTGCTGAAAGTTTGAGCAAAAACGAATACTACTTCATATTGCGGATGCGAACCTCAATCTCTTTGGTATCTTTAAGTAAATCCACAATTTTGGATGTATCGGTTTCACCGAAGTGATAAGGATAGAGGATTTTTGGCTTAAAAGCCCTTGCGGCATCAGCGACCATATCAGGAGTCATCGTGTATGGGAGGTTCATCGGTAAGAATGCGATATCGATCTCCTTTAATTTTTTCATCTCTGGAATGTTTTCTGTATCACCAGCTACGTAAACTCTTTTGTTACCGAAGGTAATCACATAGCCATTACCAATACCCTTCGGATGAAAGGGAACCCCTTTTTGTCTCATATGAACGATGTTATAAGCAGGCACAGCTTCTATTTTTAATCCCTCAATGGTTTTGACATCCCCATTTTTCATAACAATACCGCCTTCAATCTTAAGTGCACAGACCTCTGTCAGCACAAGCTTGGTTTTCTCAGTACGAAGAATCTTCAGCGCATCCCTATCAAAGTGGTCTCGGTGCTCATGGGTTACCAAAACAATATCTGCCTTTGGCAGCCTATTATAATCGGCTTCTCTGTTTACTGGATCAATATGGATAATCTTTCCGTCAAAGGTAAACATCAACGTACCATGCCCTATAAATGTAATCTTAAGCTCCCCAGCAGAAGTTTTGATAGTATCTGTCTCAAACTTTTCTTTAGTAGATGCCACAAATGCAAAAAAGATGACTAAAAGAGCAGTCAAAACAAATAATTTCCGCATAGGTCCCCTCATTTAAATTTTAAATTTTATAACTTTTTTAATCTTTTTAATTTCAATAAGTAGAGAAGTTTCGTACTTTTTTATACACTTTTTGAGATTTCTTGCGAGCAAAGCTCTGTTTGTGATTTTAAAAGTTAAGAAAGATTACTTATTCTCAGATTCCTATCCTAAAAAGAGGACTGTTCCTGCGAATATTAAAAATATTGCTATCGTAAGGACTATTATCCAGCGATTGAGAGAAATCATCTTTCATGTCTCCAGCAAGGATCAGATTGAGAACTGTCCCTCTTTAACTTAATTAAGGTAATCTCAGGTGGGCAAAATAATCTTATAGGCAGTATAGAAGTACCGATTCCCCTATTAACATAAATCTGGGTTTGATTTTTTGTATACTTACCAGAAACATATCCGTTACAGTCCCTTCGCTTTGCTATCGCACCAATTCCGGGGATAGCTATCTGACCTCCATGGGTATGTCCTGTCAATACCAGAGAAATACCATTTTCCGATGCCTCATCTATTATGCTCGGAGAGTGAGAAAGAAGAATCTTTACAGAATCTTCAGGTAATCCACCCAATGCTTTACTCATATTGTCATGAAATGTAAATGGGTCATCGATACCTACTATCCCAATAAAATTATCTTTTATATATAATTTATCGCTTTCATTAATAAGGAGTTTTACTCCATATTTCTTATAAACCTCTTTCACTCTTTCACCTGTCATTGAATATTTATGTTCCCAGTTTCCTTGGACAGCCCATATACCATATTTTGTCTTAATGCCCCACCAGAATTTTTCAACCTCCTTTAAGACATTACGACTAACAATATCTCCTGTAATAAATAAGACGCTGGGATTCAACTCATTGATGATTTCGACAGTCTTCTTTTCTCTCTTTCCAAATCTCTTTATATGGATATCTGAGATATGAACAATTCTGAACCCCTCAAATTTATCTGGAAGTTCATCTATCGAAATATCAACCTTTTCTACCTTGATTTTTCCATTACGTATCATAAAAATCTTCTCAAAATGATATTTTTATCAGTCTGGTTTTTAAATATTGAATAGATACATTAATCAAATTGGGAAAAAAAGCAAGAAAAATTTTTTATTACTTTTAGCCTTTATCACGTATGATAAGGAATTTTTAATTGATTTTCTTATATATTTCTCAAAGATTTTAAAAATGAACTGCGGAGCGATTTTCTATGCGATTTATAAAGACTATCTATAAGAAAAGACCTTTTTAATATTCTTCATCATTTCCCCATGGTGAGTTCCAGACCAATAGATCCTCTTACAACCACTACATTGATGAAACTCTTCTTTCCATTTATAAGATTTAGGGGGTACCTTTGTTCTGACATCTTCTTTATTAATATCAACCAAAAGGGAGTTACAAACAATGCATCTTTCAAAGATCTTTTCAAAAGGATCGATTTCAAAATGATCGCATACCATTCTCAGCTGCTCTAGCGCCTTTTGAGATTTTATAAAAAAGTATCTCTGGGAGGGGACAAATCTGTAGAGATTCCAATCTCTGCTGAGAATAATCCTGTTCTCTTTTTCAGATATTTTCATCAATTCCTTATCTGATATGGAGTTGAAATAAAGGCAATCGAGTCCTATGATTCTTAGATATCTCGCAAGTTTTCCTAAATGGTCATCCGCAATAAATTTTAAATCCATGTTTTGTATTTCCCTGCATCTGTCTCTCATTTTTTTCGTTCATATCGTCTTTATATAAAATGATTATTCATTGACACTTCTTATTAATTATATTAACATACCACCCTATTTTTAGTAATATGATTTTCAAATCTTTCTTCGCAAGGAATCGATAAATGGCTTTTAAGATTACAAAAAAAGATAAGGATTATTCCAGGTGGTATACTGATGTTATCGCTGCAGCTCAACTTGCAGACTACTCTCCAGTAAAAGGCTGTATGGTCATTCGTCCCAATGGATATGCCCTCTGGGAAAGTATACAGGAAATACTGGATAGAATGTTTAAAGAGACCGGGCATGAAAATGCTTATTTTCCTCTTTTCATTCCAGAAAGCTTTTTAAAGAAAGAAGCAGAGCATGTAGAGGGATTTGCTCCAGAATGTGCTGTGGTAACACATGGAGGAGGAAAGAAATTAGAGGAACCGCTTGTTGTTCGGCCAACATCAGAAACCATCATATGGGCAATGTTTAAAAAGTGGATCATGTCTTATCGAGACCTACCGGTTCTTATTAACCAGTGGTGCAACGTTGTAAGATGGGAAATGAGAACAAGATTATTCTTAAGAACGTCAGAATTCTTGTGGCAAGAAGGACATACAGCCCATGCCACAAGAGAAGAATGCCAGGAAGAGACGCTTAGGATGTTAAACGTCTATAAAAAATTTGTGGAAGAATATATGGCGATTCCTGTAATCGCTGGCACAAAAACAGAAAAGGAAAAATTTGCAGGAGCGGAGACAACCTATACGATCGAAACAATGATGCAAGATAAAAGGGCTTTGCAGGCCGGAACATCTCATAATCTTGGGCAAAATTTTGCAAAGGCTTTTGATGTCACCTTCCAGGATAAAGATGGAGAAAGAAACTATGTATGGGCTACAAGCTGGGGTGTAAGTACCAGGCTCATCGGTGCTCTGATAATGGCACACGGTGACGATAAAGGGATCGTTATCCCTCCAAAACTTGCACCAACTCAACTCGTCATCATCCCTATTTTTACCCAAAAGAAAGAATTGGATATGTCTGTATCTATTTATGAAGAGCTAAAGGAAAAAGCTAAAAACCTTTTTACTTTGAAATTTGACGATAGACCAGAGTATTCTCCAGGATGGAAATATCATGAGTGGGAGCAAAAAGGAATTCCACTCAGAATGGAAATAGGCCCAAGGGATGTTGCCAAGAAGCAGGTAATCTTAGTCAGAAGGGATACGGGTGAAAAGATTTCTTGCCCGATAATTGATATGATAGATACGATACAAAAAATCCTTGGAGATATTCAAGAAAGCCTCTTTAAAAAGGCAGAAAACTTTAGAGAAAAAAATAGCTTTCGATCAGACAGCTATGATGAACTAAAAAAAATTATTTCTCATGAAGGTGGTTTTGTTCATGCCCACTGGTGTGGTTCAGCTGAGTGCGAAGATAAGGTTCAGGAAGATACAAAGGCAACGATAAGATGTATCCCCCTAGAATCTAATAAAGAAGAAGGCTCTTGTATTATCTGTAAAAACAAGTCAGATAAGAGGGTTATCTTTTCAAAGGCATACTGATAAAACTTCTCTTCTCTTTTTCTTCTCTCAATGATATATCACCAAAAAATATATGCGAACAAACTTAGAGCTATTCTCTCTAAATGTCTGGACAATAAAAACTTTATAAAATAAATTAACAGGATAGGAAAAATTTAGATACTGTTCGGATTTATCTTGATTAAAGAGAAATAAGTAAACCTATATTACTAGGTATCGATAAATGATTTACGAAAAGAAAAGATACCCTGTAATATAGGTTTACCTAATTACAAACGGGAAAAAATTTTTAAAAAATAAACTTACTTATCCTTTTGGTTTCAGGAGACACTTCCGCCAAAAGAATGTTCTTTTTACCTTGAGACTTTCTTTTTATATAATATTAATTATCTTTTTTTCTTTTTCTTTGCTGTTTTTTTCTTTGCTACCTTCTTCTTTGCTACCTTCTTCTTTGCTACCTTCTTCTTTGCTGCTTTTTTCTTTACAGCCATCTTAACACCTCCTCCATTAATGATTGTAGGGTTACATAATCTACTCTGAGATGTAGATACACGACCGCATGTTTGACAAGAATACTGAAAATGGGAAATCATAGGAAGGCATACATGTCTTGGGTCTATAGATTTTAAGCCGCAGTACTGACATGTATAAATTTTTTCTGTTTCTTTGGGAAAACAAAGGTGCCCTTTCCCAGAGGCTACCTTTCCACATGTCTTACAAACAAAAATTTTCGCAACCATTTTTTTCTTATTAAAATTAATATGTTTAAAATATTATTATATTTTTACTCATGTGTCAATAAATTTTTGCAACAAAAATAAAAATTTTTTTTTAAATTTAAAAAATAATTTTTGATAATGAATATCTCTGATGCTGAGTTAAAAAAAAATTTTAAA